>Ga0315284_10002511_pt1 | contig 26247 bp, 24 predicted proteins | sample YL17G09_16_MG_FD_203696 | JGI IMG/M metagenome (GOLD analysis project Ga0315284, IMG submission 203696) | Sediment microbial communities from Yellowstone Lake, YNP, Wyoming, USA - YL17G09_16 | ecosystem: Environmental > Aquatic > Freshwater > Lake > Sediment | place: USA: Wyoming | collected...
TGTTCTGGGCGCAAATAATCGTGTCCTGAAAGGACACCCAGAAATGGCGGAATGAGCTTGTTGCAGTGAAAGGAGCAACCTCCAGCTTGGCCCATCTTTCATTGCGATGTAGATCGAGACAAAACAGCAGTAGTACAGGTGCCTTTCCTATGAAATCTTGTCCACACATTTCTGCTAGTTTCTGCTTCTTTTCGGTACCTTCGATTTTTATTATTGAATATGGTTGCAGGTTTCCGGCTGTGGGAGCATGAACTCCTGCTTCAAGAACTGTGTGCAGAATATCCTGCGGGATCTTCTTGTCGAAAAAACTCCGGCAACTGGATCTTTCAAAGAGCAATCTCATGGTTTCATTTGGAAAACTCGGCTGATTGTAATTCGACTTTTTCGACATTTTGCCGACTCCTATTCGGATTGCGTCTAATGTAAGTAACCGTTCTCTGATTACATAAACTTGGCGAAAATCTTGGTAGATGCAGTCCTGTCAATTCACGCCTGCACTTTAAGATGCAGTCAGGCATCAGAGATACTTCTGTTCCTTTTGGCAATACCACCTTTGATATTGTTGAACGTGCCCTAGAGATCGCCGCAAGTTGGACAGGTCGGAGGAGGCGGAGGTGGCTCCGTCATGTTTTTCCCTTCACCTCAAGAAGAGGTTTCGATGCCTCAAAAAAACTTGTTAATGCTCAGCAATTGCAGCTGCAGTAACGCAAGCGGGTTTTTCCTAGTCTTTCTTCTCCTCATGAACGAGTTCGTCCAGAATTTGCCCGGCCGATCTAACGTGAATTCTCCTATTCTTCAGTGCGGTTGTTTCTTCGATCTCCTTGAGATGCCAAGTCCTTTTCCGATCATAGTGGATAACCAGTATGAAACCCGCTGAGATAATAGAGAAACCTGCAATCGTCAGAATAAACCCCAAGATAGAGGAATAACTGAGCACTTGTTGGATGTTGAATGGATTTATGATTGGTTCTCCAACCGTCATCACGGTCACTATCAGACCGCCCACAAGCAGGTTCACGCCTACGATCATCATCAGAAAAGCTAGGATTTCATTGTGAGCGTTCTGCTCAGCCTTGATGTTGTGCCAGTCTTCGATCGACAACCGTTTCAACCCTGGAAGAGACTCATACAAGATTCATGTTGCACAAATAGTAAAACTTGTGATTCCTCAATAAAGACTCAGAATCCTGTTTCCACACAAACAAAACTATTGGAGAACACGGAAGGCTATGCCCACACAACTCCCCAAACGACAAGTACCACACCAAGAAAGAAAATGTAGACTCCATACTTCTCGCAATGTGATCTTTGGTAGGCGATGCGTCCGCTCCGCGCGCACGAGGCCATCCATGAGATATGGGTCTTTCATTTCTTATATGAAAAACTGAACCTAGAAAATGAACACTACTGTCTGCTGTGGCGCGCAACATGCGCATTTCCAACACTCTTATCTAAAGGTTCCGTTGTAACTGTCAGGAGGAAATGCAATGAAGGGAAAGACACTAGGCATCCTCGCAATATTGATAGTTGTTATCGGTATCGTAGTTGCAGTTTACATTTCTAATAGTGCCCCCGATAATGCTGTATGGCAAACGGCTGGAGAAATTTCAGGCAAAGGAAAACAAGACACGACGGAATTCAACGTGAGCAACAAGTGGCGCGTAATCTGGAAGATTGACAATGATACTTACGACTTCCTTGTGGCAGTCTACATAAAGGATAGTGGCGTATATTCGGTCGTTGGGGACGCATATGCAGGAGACATGAATTCAACAATAGGCGTCATCCCGGTGGATTACGCGGGCAGTTTTATCATCCGAGTAGTAACATCCGACGATATCGGATGGAGTTTGAAGATCCAAGAGTTAGTGATGAAAAAAAGCAGTTTGTGAAAAGTGGATACAAAAAGAGTTACGATGCGCGGAAGTTTGCGCCTCATCACCGTCATGCTGCCATCGGAGTTCTTGTCAATCCTAAGCGCTATGCGTCACGCTTTGAAACTCGGGCTTTCCACAATTTCCAGCGTGCTAGTGTGAACTTGACGAAGGGTTTCTACTCTCCCTGAGATTGCGCGAGGCTTTCACACATTCAGTGAACTATCGATTTCTACTAATGAATCCAATGAAGCCTGTAAATAGTGCCTCGAGGTTCAGGCCCAATGCGAAACCTTCAATGAGTTCTCTCCATTCCTTGTCATAGATAGGTATACCGATGTTGAATCCGCTGACATGGTGAGCATAAAGGTAGATCATGTTTCCGAATTTGGAGACCTTCCCCGTCCACTCCTGATTTGCTTGATTGTGCAGTGCGAAGTAGTTGTCCAGGTCGAATATCTCATACGATTTTACCAGGCCTTGGCTGATGACCTTTTCAAATTGTACTTCGTAAATCATCGACGTGCCAAAGGGACGCTCGGTAATCAGACCCTGCCCTATGAGTTCGGCAAGGTATCTGACGACGGTCGCTTGGCTCGCCCCTGCTCCCGTCATAATCTTTATTTGAGTTCTATCGTTCGGTTCAGGGTGATTGAGCAAGTAAATCACAATGCGTTCTCGGATCGTCCTTGCCCAAGATTCTGATATTTGCCATCCGCTTGACATATTGAATCGCTGAGTCAAATGACTCATTCAATTAATTAATTCACTCAGTTATTTAAGTCTTTCCATCAACTAGCACATTCTGGCTTTTTAATTAATATGTCTAATCAGACTCGGACACTTACACTGCATCTAAGATGTTAAAAAAAGGAAGCTTGGAAGGAATTTAGGACTTCCTGATCGTCACGCTACCATCCACGTTCTTGTCGATCTTAAGTCCCATGCCCTTATGCCAGCCCAGGGCGTCGCGCGCTAGTCTTGGAATATTTGTACGAGGCTGGTGATGCTGGGCTTTTGCCAAAAGATCTGGCTGCTAGACTGGCTGAGTTTAAGGTTCGTCGATACCAGGTTAGCCGAAGGATCCTCAGGATGAACAAGCGTTTGGAGAAAGAGATTGGGGAGAAGCTTGTCGAGAAGCATGGTTGGCATTGGGCCTTAACGTGTTTTGCGTTCCAATCCTGGGGAGATTCTGAGATCGATCGACAAGTGAGTGAGATTTCGGGAGATGCGTGTGAGTGAGGCTCAAAAGCTTGTTGAAGCCGGATTTGAGTACGTCTGCAGTCATAAGGATGAGATGCTGTTCAGAAAACGAAAATAGCTCGCGCGAAAGGCAACTGAGGATATGCTACCTGTGAATATCCACGAAATATTTCAATTGTTCAAGCGACATTTCAATTTCTGCGAAAGCATTATGCTGATGGATACTTTCTTCGCTCACCAGTAGTATTCTTACCTTTGAATCAGGTCTTAGTTTTCTCCGCAGAAGCTCATAGATTCCTTCTGCTATTTTGCGACAGGCATCCTCAACGAAAGTTGGATTCTTGTGTGCCCTGTATACCAGCTCCAGCTCATCTTCTCTTTTCAGCACCCCATAGACTTGATTCAGTTTGCCGTGGACCATTGCAGAAATGTCTCTTACATCGACATCTTGGTCTGGGGGCAGCTCTACTGAAATAGTAACGTGTCCTCTTTGATTATGTGAAGCCATCGGAACAATGTCGCATATCCTTTGGGCAAGAGATGAGCTAATCCTCTCTTTTTCGAGAATTGAACGGACTCGAGACTTCATCATTTCTTGAGCACATGGGCAAACAAGAAAAATCGGCACGGTCACCCCAATCTCGCGACGAGAGACGATGCCATCAAAGATGACTTTAGAATGTAAGCGCGCGCGCTAGTTTCAGCAATCCTTGGGACTTTGATAAAGAATACAGAAAGGGGGCCAAAAAAAGTAAAATCCATCAGCAGAACAAACACTTCAACCAAATAGCCAGTTGAAGCACCAAGATTTATGTTCTCAGGCGCAGATCTAAGAACGGAGAGGTCTAGTTTGGATCTGTTTGAGCTTCTGAGGAAGAGACATAGTGTTCGCAACTATCAGACCAGACCTGTTGAGAACAAAAAAATCTTGGCGATATTGGATGCGGCAAGATTGGGGCCATCAGCTGCAAACCTACAGCCATGCCATTTCGTAGTTGTTAGAAACAAAAAGCTACGGAAAAGCATGAAGGCGGCTTACCACGAAGAATGGTTCTTGCAGGCTCCAGTAATAATTGTCGGTTGCGTAGATCCCGGAAAGTCATGGTGCAGAAGAGATGGTGAAGAGTATTGGAAAGTCGACACTGCAATAGCGATGCAAAACTTGATCTTAGCCTCAACAGAGTTGGGACTTGGTACTTGTTGGATAGCGAACTTCGATGAAGACCCAGTCAAGAAATTACTGAATGTGCCTGATTCCATTCGGATAGTAGCGATGACTCCAGTGGGATATGCGGATGAAAAACAAAGGTCGGCCGTTGATAGAAAACCCCTCAAGGACATGGTGCATTGGGACAAATGGTGAAACGTGAGGATTCTATCAGACATTTCCTTGCAGCTAAAACGGAAAACCGCGCTAGCCTGTTGCAAAATTGGTGTAAAATGGTCTTAATTCCTCTTTTGGTTTTTTAGGCACAATACGGGCTTGTTTGATAGGCAACCGTCGGCCCGTTGATGAATGATAAATCTCTGGAGTTCCGACAGATCGTACGGGAAGCAGGGGTTTTCCCATGCTAAAGCCCCCAAAAGACGAATAAATACCATTTTTAACCATTTTTGCAACACCCTAGCGCGCGCTTTCTTGTGGTTTGTAGTTAAACCTGACAAGTGAGCATTAGATTTATTAGTGGTACTGGAAAAGCATTAAGGTTATTTCTGAGCAGAATATCCTGGCTTGGCTTGCTATCCGTCGACGGGGAAAAGCTTGTTGCAGGCGCGATAATGGGCTAAGAATTCGCGGCCTTTTTCTGTGATGCTGGCTTTGAAGCGTTTCCTGCCCTTCGGTTCCAGACTCATTAATCCGTTCTCAAGCAGCGCGCGCTAAGCATGCCATAAGGCGTGAAAAGTTGGTTGGTTTGGTTGGGGTAAACTTTTCCCTCAAAAAATCCTGCGCGTATCCTGTCCGTCTCTATCTGTCAGGCACGAGACGTAGAAATCAGTTGAAAGACTAATATTCTGAAGAACCGCAAATACGAACATGTAGAAACAGGGAAACGGTCGTTCCATGAGCGAAATTGACTACGATTTCCTCAAGGGCGGGATAATCAAAGAGGTAGTAAAGAGTCTTCTCCAGAGTTATGGTTACGAAGTCTATCCTTACGGGTATGAAACCAATTTTGCAGTCTTGAAAAACAAGCTCATTGAGGAAGATGTAAGAACCTCTCCTTCGGTTAGCAGAATGAAATCCACCCCCGATTTGGTTGTTTTTGACAAGAGAAGTAAGAACTTGATGTTCGTAGAAGTCAAAATGCGCACAAGCTCTCCTATAACGATCAAGTCTTATGTTATCCAACGCTACAAGGACTTCTGGAACGACTGTATCCTCGTTTTAGTTGTCCTGGATGACAATGTTTTCTATGCACAGAGAATTAGTGATCTACAAATTAAGGAAAAATATGACCCTGTTATCGATTTTTGTGGAATACGCGAATTCTTCCAAGATATAGACGAATATGAATTTCAGCATTACAAAGACTTGACCAGAAACCTGCTGTTAAACTTGAAAAAGATGAGGTCTCGCAGGTATTAGTTGACCTTCAATGGCGCGCGCTTAGCTTGTTCTTATATTGCCACAGGAGCAACTTGAATAGGTGGCAAGACTGTAGGAGTGGAACGTTCTGGTTAAACTGAGCTTCTTTGGAGGCGTTAATGAGATCGGTGGCAACAAGATTCTTCTGGAAGACAGGAAGACTAGAATTTTCTTTGATTTTGGTCAGTCCTTCTCCTTTGGCGCTCGTTACTTCACCGGGTGGCTTGGTCCGAGACCAATCAACGGTCTTGGAGACTATTTCGCTTTCGATCTGTTGCCCAAAATAAGCGGACTGTACTCCAGGGAAATGTTAGCTTCCACCAACCTTGCCTACAGCGAGCCAGACATAGATGCAGTGTTTCTGTCACATGCTCATTTTGATCACATAACGCACATTCAGTTCTTGGATCCGAGTATTCCCATCTACGTCGGCGTAGGAACTAAACTGCTCATGGAATCGATGGAAGAGACCAGTGGTTTCTGTAAATATGGCGAACACGCGTGCCACAAGTTTCGAACCAAACACAAAATCAAGATTGACGGAATAACAGTTGAGCCCATTCACGTTGACCATTCCATTCCAGCCGCTTATGGTTTCATCGCACATACTTCTGAGGGTGCGGTAGTCTACACTGGCGATCTCAGGATGCACGGCCCCCGAAAGGATCTGACTGAGGATTTCATCAAAGAAGCTAAAGACTGCGAGCCGATCGCGTTGATTTGTGAAGGAACAAGAATGGTAGAAAAAGAAAAGCGGAAGAACTACACGGAATCGCAGGTCAGACAGCTGAGCAACGAAGTTGTCTCTTCAACAGACAGGATCGTGTTTACGACGCGTTACAGTCGAGATCTGGACAGGTTCAGGACTTTCTACAAAGTCGCCAAGAAGAATGGTAGGAAGATTGTCATTGCACCAAAGACTGCTTATTTACTGAGCAAGATACTTGATGACGAACATCTTGATCTTCCTGATCCTTTGAAGGACGATAATATTCTTGTTTACTATAAACGGAAAAAGTCCGGTGGCCACGATGAAAAGGACTATTATGTTTGGGAACGAAAGTTCATGGACAAAATGACTACCCATGAATATGTTCACAAGAATCAAAGCAAGCTCATGATGGACTTGGACTTTTACCAGTTTGCAGAGTTAATAGGCATCAGGCCGAAACCAGGAAGCCTATTCATTCACAGCATGAGCGAGCCTTTCAGCGAGGAAGATCTTGAAGATGAAGTGATGCATCACTGGATAGATCACTTCAAAATGCATTTCCATCAGCTACATGCATCGGGACACTTGACTAAGGATCAGCTAGTAGATTTGATCAAATACATTCAGCCTGGACAGGTCTTTCCTGTGCATACTGAGAATCAGCATCTATTTAGACAGTACTTCGACAATGCTCGTATAGTAGATTACGCAAAAGAATACGTCCTGTGATATCAAAGAGCGCGCGCTACTACCCAAAGACCGTCAGCAAACGTCGCTAACGCTCACTTCGTGATGCTACATACGGTTCAGAATGAGTACGATAGTGACAGCGGCGTGGGCATATCGACAGTTCGATTTGCACAAACGGAGATGAACGACATCAATGGAAAGAGTTATTTTCGATTCGCACCTACCCTTCATTCATGCAATCGCAATTAAAGGACCTGGTTGAGAAATTCAACAGAACAGTTCGTCCGCATTTATCTCCAGGATACTGGCAGAAAGCAAGCCAAGCTTTTGACATATTTTGGAACAACAAGATAATGACTGGAAGTCTGACACCGACCGAAGGAAGAGAAATCGATGATCTACACCCAATAGTCAGACTGTTAGACCCTAATGGAAAGAAGCGCTATCGTGACTTCACGAATGAAAAAGAACGCCTAGAACTTCGGGAACGTCTCCTTGCATCAGGAAGACAGTACGGGCTTGAATACGGGATAGAGGAAAACCAAGATGAGGTGGTCATAGCAACCGTTGACGGCGTGCCTCTTGAAAGCGTGGCCAAAACTATGGTTCATCAGGATGAATGGAATAGAATCTTCTTTGATCTGTCATCAAATCCGGCGCTCCGAAGCAAACTCGATCAGATCTTCAAAGAAACAGACTTAGGAAGGAGAGCTCTTTTAGTCGACGAGCTGAAAAGCGTAAATGAGCAACACAAAAACTTTCTAACTAAGCCTTCGGCCTCTGCTCTGTGTGCAATTCTGAGTTTGCAAGACCCTGTGAAAAACGTACAGGTCGTATCGCTAAATCATCGTAAGATGGTGATAGATTACTTTGAGCTAGGCGTAGTTGACGCTAACGAAAGCTACGGAAAACGGATTGTTCACTCAAACGATCTACTCCTGAGTTTCGTGAAGAAGTTTAGTGTTGACTTTTCTCCAGTCGAGCTGAGTTACTTTCTGTACACAGAAGAGGTTAAGGCCCTTTGGAACCCTGAACAGACTGATGACGAGGCAGTAGGAGACGTTGATTCACGGGATAGAACCAAAATAGAGAACGACGAGCTGACCGTTTGCGATGTCGTGAACTTTATCAAAGCGGATCGCTTCACGCCCGAAAGAATCCAAGTAAGAGAGGAGTCTGAGGACAGAGCGTCTGAAATTTTGAAAAATCAGCTTGGACATGTCACATTGAATGACCTCGCCACGGTGATAGACTTGCTCAATTCAGATTACTATGATAACGAGAAGCATCTGGATCGATTTGGATTAGGATTAAGAGGAAACAATCGACAACTAATACTTGGAAACGACGTTAAGAAACTCAACGAATTGATCTTACAAGTCTACGGCAGTGAAAACTTGCAGAACATTGACGACCTTGTACGGAACTTGAAAGGGATTAAGGATTGTTTCATCTCAGGGTTGCTCTACCTGAAAAATAGAGAAGAATACAATATGTTCATGTCCAGAACAGCCTCTGGAATAGAGGCTGCCTACCCTGAAGACGCGCCAGTAACACAAGCAACCTTCAAGGAACGATATACTCACTTTAATCGACTCGCACAAAAGCTAAGAGAGGAATGCGAGGTCGCACCTCAAGAAATGGACGTTGTTTTGGCCAATCTTGCTGAAACGATGAAGGATTTGAACGTAAGCGATGAACATGAAACCAAAGAGGAAGCTTACTTTGTGCTAATAACTGGCAGTAAAGAATACGATGATTCGAAAGAAAGATATCATTTCAAGAAAGGCATCCCTGGATACAATCAACTTCTCGAAGCCGAGCACAAGGGAAAATTCGTTTACTACCAAGAAGGGAAATTCTATGCCAAGGGGGAAATCGGCGAAATAACGAGTGAAGACAAAGAAGAAACAACTTACTATTATGCCAAAGTCGAAAACTACGAAGAAATAGGACCAATAAAGTTTGAAGAAATACGCAACAATCTGAGTTTTGGCTACGTAGGTGCTGCAGGTATCAGGAAAATAAGCAAAGAAGACTACTTTACAATTACTAGTAAGACACCAGCAGTGAGCGGAGAATTCATTAAAAAGGATCTTGAATTGCCAGATGACTTCACGTTGGACCCACTTTTGTTTGCAGACAAGGAAACCCTCGAGCTACAAATTGCCTCTGCCCTCAAGGCTGGAAACAACGTTATGCTCGTTGGACCTCCAGGCACTGGCAAGACCGAAGTTGCCTTGTTGTTAGGAAAGCAACTTACGCAAATAGGCTCCATAAGCGGATTCGTTATGACAACTGCAACGTCAGATTGGACGACTTTCGATACAATAGGTGGTTACGTCCCCCGTGCAGATGGAAAAGGTCTTGATTTTCAGCCTGGTCTGTTTTTGAGATGCTTCAGAGATGGGGACAATCCAGTCAACAAATTGCTTATTGTAGACGAAATCAATCGTGCAGATATCGACAAAGCCTTTGGACAGCTCTTCACACTTTTGTCCGGACAGAGCGTCGAACTGCCTTTTCAAAAGGACTCAAAGAATATACGATTAATGTCTTACAAAGACTACAGCGACGGCGACATTTCCGTCAATCAGTACATTGTACCAAAGTCTTGGAGGTTAATTGCAACCCTCAATACTTACGACAAGGCATCGCTTTATCAAATGTCTTATGCTTTCATGAGGCGATTTGCATTTGTGCACGTTCCCGCACCTAGCGCTTCTTTCATCCAGGAGAAGTGGAACGAGTATTTGAGTTGCTGGAAGATTCATACACCTTTCAAATTGGCAAGATCGTTTGAGAGTATAAAAGAGATATGGCGAAGCATGAACCAGGATTCAAAGAGACCGTTAGGTCCAGCTATTGTCAAAGATATGCTGTGCTATATATCGGTTCAAGCAGAAAGATACGATGTAGTAGATGAAGGAACAGAAAAAGGGTTAGTTACAAACGCTGTTGCGTCCTTCGTATTGCCCCAGTTTGAAGGACTGGAAAAGGGCGACTTGGATGACCTTAAGAAAAAGATCAATCAGTATTGTCTTGGCGACAAAATCGATTCTCTCTGCCATGAAATGTTTGAGGGATAAAGTCTGATTACTGCGCAATATGAAAAGGACTATGGTGAATTTGACGCAGATCGTGAGAAAAGAAAGAAGGAAATTATTGAGCCTGTAATCGATTACATGACTTCTTACCTTCTTTCCGGAAGAGTAAATGCTGATATTACTAAGGGAATTGATTTCAGATTTTCCAGGTCGTTAAATCTCTTCACAGCATTGAAGATACGGTTTCTCTTGCACCAAGAAGTCAGAGAATTTCTTAGAATACTACGTTCTCATCTGGTCAGAATCAGAACCGAGGTCTCCAGAGAAAGAAATCTGAGCAAAGGCGAGGTTCGGGGACACATTGACTGGAAGAGAACAATGCAGATTTGGGCATCGACAGCATTCCATGACAAGACCACGTTAGCTACCAGCAGACCTGTTAAGAATTATGATATCCCTGAGAATTTGATATTGAAAAAGACAGTCACTATCATGAAGGATTTTATGGATGATAAGGAGGTCAAAGCTGAAATCGAAAGAGAATTTGCCTGGAGCAAAGAGCTGGAAGAAAACCGACACAGCGTTGGCGAAGTCCTGAGAAACGTGCATTTCAGAAGAATCATGGATAAGTCAATAACAGTGACTCCACGAATGAAAACTCAAGTAAAGAAATCGAGGAGAAAGATCTATAGAAAAAGCTGCGAGATTTTTGAAAAATACGAGACTGTGTTTCTTCAACAAAAAATCGGTGAGTTGCTTGAACGCACTTTCATTGATCCTGAAAACGTTGAGAAAATCTACGAACTCTTTTGTCTTTTCACAGTGATAAAGACGCTTGAGGAACAGATGGGCTGGGAAGTCGTGAAACTAAAGGAGATTACGAAAGAAAGAAATGAAACAGTCGTCCTGAGAAAAGGAAAATCTCAGATTTGCATTTTTTACAATGTTACAGGCAATCTTCAATTCTTCGATAGGACAGAACCATTTGAAATCAAGAATGCGTTGAATCTCATAACACAAGCCTACTTTGGCAGCGCCAAACAAGACATGACTAGGAGACCTGACATAATTATCGAACTCTCGACGGACGGATTGGTAAAAGACTATATCTTGTTAGAGGTCAAGTACACGGAGAATGAAGACTACACAGTTGCAGGAATAAGCCAAGCATTACATTATTTGTATGACTTGAAGAAAGAAGCAAGCATTTTTTTCGGGGCCAACTTAGGAAATGGATACAATGCTGCCGTTATTGCATATAAATTGCCGAAGACCGCTGTGAAAACAGACAGACTGGAAAATCAAAAACTGAAGGTTAAGATCTTTGATTTTGATGATTTGAGGAATCATGCAGATCTGAAAGAGTTCTTCGAAAAGTGCTTCCTTAACAGAGTCTTGTGATCTCCGGTTGCTAGTGCGCGGGTAGTTCTACTGTATCAGACAGCGCGCCTAGGGCCAGTTTTGAGATTTCTAGTGAGATGTTTCGCCTTTTCTTTCGTAATAGGTCTAATATCTGGTATGCCTTTAGGTTGGAAAAGAAGAAGACATATTCCGCGCTCCTGAGATGATCTTCCAATTCGGCCCATGCCTTGGATAAGTCTTCTTTTGGCGATCCTGCGGTATTGGGTATGTCTTCTCAACGCTATTTCAAGAAGACTGGGTTGAGGAATTGGCAAATTCGGAATTATGAGAAGTCTCAAGTTTTTAAAAGTGATTCCTTCCCAATAGGCACTCGATGAAGTCAGTAGAATTTGCTCCGGATGAGCGAGGAATTTTCTATAGAGTTGGAGCCTTTTTGAATAATGAAGACCCGATTGCATTGTAATGACTCTTCTTCCAAGTTCTTTTGAGAACTCTTCACTCCACCGTAGACATGTTGCGTTATTGTTAAAGAGTATTAACGTGGATAACTTGGTGCACTTCAACAGTGAAACTGCAAAATCTCTCTTCTCCCTATCTGCTTCGAACGAAGTATAACGATATGTCACATTCTTTTTCGGAACGAAGCTTTGTCCTTGACCTTGTGCTCCAATTATCTCTTGAGAAATGTTGCAATAGAATTGAAGTTCCTCCTGATCCAGCAATGTTGCAGAAAACAGGAATAGTTTTCCCTTAGGCATCAGGCTTCTTCTATTTGGATCCGCAATCAAAAATCTTAGATCACAGGTGATATCAGAAATGACGCAGAATCCTCGCCATTGGGACAGCGTTTTCAAGAGTTGCCTTGCTTCTCTTTCATATTCGCTCCCTCTTAATCTCTGCAGAATGTCATGAGCAGTTTCCATGCTTAATTCCTTTGTTTTGAACCCTTCGTTCTTGTCAAGAGAAATAAGAACGTGGTCATATACTGGGTCTCCTTTTTCCAAATGGATAGATTTGACTATCTCGCTGTCCAACTCTATTGCCGATCGTAGGTTGTGCGCTTCGTCCACGAAGACGAATTCAAACTCAATTCTTCTTCTAATATAGGATCCAATGCTGATTATAGGCAGAGGTTTGGTCGATTCGTATTTTACATCATGTAGTTCATTCTCACAGTCAACTTTGAGCTCGTTGTTGGGTACTACGACGCAGGTTGAGATTCCCCTGTTATGAAAATATGAAGCGCAAAGAGCAATGATATGAGTTTTTCCGGATGCTGGTGGAGCTGTAAAAGTGAATACTGCTGATTTTGTCTTAGCAGATATTGCCTCATAGATTTGCTTCAGAAGTTCTTCTTGGGCAGGTAGAAATGAGCCATATTTCTCGAATTTTTTCGAATGCTCTTGGTGTATCTGTAGCCATCTATTGAAAGCAGGAAGCCGTAAGGCTGGTTGTTCATACATAGAAGATTCTTTGTTTGACTTGTTCATTCATGGGTACACCGAAATCGTTGCAATAGTGAGCATACAACTTGAGATAATATAGTGGCGCTGGGAAACTCGTCATGTGCCCGCTAGCTCTTCCCATCATGCACAAGGCAAATACATAATTCACTATTTCCGAATTGTCCCAATTATCCCCTCTTCTCTCCAAAACGGAGAGTCTGACTGGAGCAGGGCATCCACGTTTTGCCATATCCTTTTCGATTGTCTTGCCGGTAAGCAAAAAGAAAGTATTCTCGTCAGACTTCAATGCCACTCCTTGAGGCGCAAGTTCATATGCTTCGATAGGAGATTTCACGACCTCTATAGCCGCTCTTCCAAACCGAGGGGCTTTTCTTGGAAGCCATGTTTCAAAGAATCGGAGATAGTCTTGGTCATCTATTTCTGCAATGCAATATTCGATGTCGGGGGTTTTTCCAAGAAAGTCTTTCAGTTTTTCGAAAATTCTGAATCTATCATATGAAAGTACATAAAGAACACGGTGTTTGCTTTTGTTCAGTTCAGCAAGTTTTCCACACAATTCATCGAAATCTGTGGGCTCTATCGGCTCGAACTGTTTAACGAGTTTCCCATTTCCGCTAAGTGCGATGGCAAAGATCCATCTTCTTTCTGAAAATGGGTTCAAATAGCTATGAATTCCAACTACACATGCGATATCGTCTTGTTCAGGAAGCAGCCATGGATCTCCTCCTAGCTTGAGATTCAGTTCCATGACCATCGCCATTACAGAGTCCTCGTCAGCATGTTCTTCAGTCACGTGCTGATGAACAATGCCTAATTCATTTTGGAGCACCTCCTTGCATTTCCTGTAGGATTCTTCTCCGTTGGAGCTATCGTCTCCAATAGTGATTAGTATCTGATATCCAGAATAATCAGTTCTCGCTAAATCCAGCACGCTATAGTCGAATGTCAGCTCGGAATCATTACGCAACTGGAACTCTTTTGCGAGTGCGTCTAGGAAAGTCTCAATTTTCCTCGATTTTTTCTGAAGACAAACAAGTGCTTTGATGGGTCCAATGGTTTTTGCAAATGTGGCCTTCTTATTTGCATAACTATGATAGAACTCTGTGTCGTATGGAGGTTTGACCTGTATTACTCTGTCTCGGAATCGGAGTTTCAATTCAATTGGTTGAGAAACAAAAGATGAGACATCCAATGCTTTGGTGGAAAACTCAACGAGTCTCGGATACACTTCATGGAGATTCTTGCGCAGGGCGTCATCAATTTCCAACAGTACTTCATAAATCTTCTGAAGTTGATTCTTGCAATCAGGATGGATAATTCCCCAAACTTGGGTTCTTTGCCAGGGCGGTATAAGTTTTTCAAGGTCACGAAATGTATGCCCGACTGAGAGAACTTCGGGAACATGGTATTGAATTCTCTTCGGTTCTTCGATTTCGTAGACGACTAATGGTTGATCAGCGTCCAGATTCGTGATTCCATAGGTCTCTCGGAGGTATTGGATATGAGATTTCGTCGAGCCTGGCGTAATATCTTTTGCCCTATATGCCCATGTAATCGCTTTGATTCTCCTAACGTTCGGACCAGGGTAGGGAAGAACATCTGCCGCTTTTCCCATAAATATGAAGTTGACATAGTCTTGAAACTCTTTAGGCGGTTTGTAAAAATCTAGCGTTAGTTTGTTTGACAATTCAAAATGCTTCTTGATGCTTTTCATCTCATTAAGTAAATTCTTGTTAGATCTCAGTTTGGTTTCACGATTTAGGACAAAGACTGGCCGCCCGTTGAACTCGTGGAGTCCGCGATAATATGCTTTTGAATCTATGATCCCTATTCTTTCGATAAGATTCTCATCAAAATAAGGTTCATCCCGAAAGATGTAGGGGGCTTCTGGATGGAACTTGTGATATTCGTTTGAGAATACAGTAAGAGCTACGTCAGCAAGTCGGTTAATCAAATGTCTGTAATCGTCAAATTGCTCGACACTGATAACAGAATCACCTACGTTAGTTAGCTCAACGTCAAACTTCCCCACCTCTGGAATTTCAGCAGTGTAACTCTCGAGTTTAGAAATTGGACAAGATATTGAATTGATTTCTTGTCCGATAGCCACCACAGGCCACTTTTCTTCATACATTATCTTTTTTGCTATTAGACCTAAGATTTGATACAGCTGAGGTCTGGTTGCAGGCTTGGGATTCACCGTAGCGTTGTAACGGTACACCGGAAGAGGCTCGTGTTTGATCAGAGGAAAGACATTCGCATTGTACATTCAAGACTCACTCCATTGTGCCATGAGATGATTAATTCTCGAAAGCACTTCCTTAGCTTCAAGCAATTCCACTCTTTCACGCAATTTTTCGTTAAACATTTTCCTTTTGACGTATTTTTTGAAACGGTCATCTGTAAGTATGGCAATTCCATAATCTGAGGTACTCCTGATAATTCTGCCAATTCCTTGTTGAAGACGAACCAGCATTTTTCGTTCAAAAAACGGATATTCCTGTCTTTGACCAACGTGTGGACGGATGAAAGGAGGAGAAACTATGATGACGAGACGTAGGTTCTTGATGTTAATTCCTTCCCACAATGTTGAGGAGGCAGACGCGAGGGATATTTGACTTCTGCTGGCATAATCTTCGGCTGTGTCGCTATCTTGAAGTGAAACATCTATGAAATAGAGTTGGTCTGGCGTAAACATCTTGGAAAGAAGATTGTTGGCGGATCTTTGGTCTCTGTAGTTCTTGAAAAGGACTAAAGCCCTTTCTTTTCGACTTTTCAGTATGTTGGTAGTAAGTGCCATTGCTTTTTCAAATGAATTGATCTGTCGAGTATCACCTATGTCTTCAACGACTAATATACCGAGTTTTTGGAACCAGTTATCAATTTCATCATAAGCAGCACCTGCCGGAGGTACAGTTTTGAGTTCCAGCTTCTCATAGTTTCTGAGTGTGCAGGAGCTTGCATGTATCTTTGGATCACCCGGTGTAGCAGTTACGAGAATGACTCGGCTTTCATCAAAACGTCTGCTTATCACGAATTCTAGGATATCATCTCTTCTAGAGATCAGTTCGCTAGAATCGTAATCGTCTGGGTTATAATAGTCCTTTCGAACATAGAATCGGTACTTGCTAGCTGACTTGCATCTTCTTATGAAGTAGTAAATCTCCCAACACATTGAACGCTTCGGTTCAGACAGAGCTATTATCTCTTGTTTGAGCTGGTTTTCATTCTGATCAGTGACCAATCCGGCAATGCTTGTTAGGTATTCCGCTCCAATAATTCCTTCTTTTTCTTGAGGATTCACACATCTTTCGAATATCTCGCTAAATAGATTGAGAAAAGTCTCGAGGGCATTCTGAAGCTGAGTACCGAGTTTCCCCGTCTCATAGAGGCTTCTCACGGGTGCAAACTGGACATCGATCTGGAATGCTTGTTCCATGGAGTTTTCAAAACTGTGGGAATCGTCGAGAACTATGAGATCGTACGTTCTATTAGCCGGAGCCAAGAGGAATTTTGAAAAGTTTGTGATTACTAGACTAGAAGCAGTATATTCTTGTTCAGAACGGATAACTTCGCAATCGGGATTAGTAGTTCGGCAATGCTCCTCTTTCAGTTCGGCACAAAACCAATTCTGAGCATTTGAATTGAGTATTGGACAATGGTACTCTTGCACTCCGTAGATAAGGTTCTGCGTTGACTTCTTCTGGAACTTTTCTATCTCGGAACTCACCCGTCTTTGTGCCTGCTTTGTTGCAGTCAAGACTAGAGCATTCATTCCGTTTTCCGAAACCTCTGCAACAATAGGGGCATATATCAATGTCTTTCCTGTGCCAGTTGGTAAGTCTATTATTACGTCTGCACCCTTGTTTATGCCTTCAATTGTTTCTTTGATGCACGCATTCTGATAGTCACGTTGTGATACGGCACTGTACCGCTCCAGAATCGATTCGACATCTATGCTGGGACAATTAGCGCGTGCCACTCCTAATGCACCTTGGCTTCTAAGACTATTAGTATTCAGCTCCCTTTTCTCAATTGTGCTTCTTTGTAGCGCGTAGCATTTTCTTTTATAAGCTGTCTACGTTTTCAATAGCGTGCGCTAATTCTTATTCATTTGCTTTATATATTGAGGATACTTCTCATCAAAGAGATCAAGGTTATTCTTTTCTATACATTCGGAAAGTTCACCTATGATTTTCGATATCCAGTAAGGACCAGCAGAACCTGTACTCTCAAATATCTTGATACCAATTCTCTCTTCACCCAAAGATTTCCAGAAATGAGTCCTTTTTGCAAAATTTGTATAATCTTGACTTCCGAAAGTGTACAAATGTTCTGGATTTGCTATTGCTATGATAGCGCGCGCTAAGTCATTTGTGACAATTGATGTTCTTGTCAACGTTGCTTGAAGAGACCTATAAAATTCAGAGTGTTACAGAAAACGTGTTAGCGCGCGCAACATTGCCCTAAGCGGCTTCAAGGTACAGTTTGTTACAAAAACGGTCTTCAGCGCGCGCTTAGCGCGCTTTGGAGACTTCAGATGATACCAAAGTCATTACTGCGCTAGGTCTTTTCACGATGGAGCTATCGAATCAAGTTTATGAATGACCTCAATCATTTTGCTTTGGCTTTTGACATGCTCAATCAACTCAGCCCAGCCGTGGCTGCATTGACAATAATCAAAGGCATAGTGCAACACAGCCAAATAGCATTTCATCATTTTAGGCGAAGGCCCAAAGAAAACAATTCGATCTAGTTGCTGCATCTCAGCTTGGTTTCTTAGCTCCGAGGTTAGTCTGTCAATATGTGCTTTGCTTTGTTCTCTGGATAACTTTCTGCCGTTAACAACTGCTGCGATATCCAACCAATAGCTGTGGTCTGTCCTAAAGGTGAAGTCATAATTTGGCTTTTCTTCTTCTGGGAAGAAGAAACCATATAAAGCCGAAAAAATCGCCCACTCGGAATCTATGATCTTGCACTTCTCAATGAAAGCGCTAATCCTGTTTGATATGTAGAGAGTGTCGGGCGAGTGAACGCCAGGCACTTTGTTCCCGCTACAATACGTAACATTGAGCTTCATTGGGGGTCCGAATCTACTTGTAGTTTTCAAGATTTAAGTCAACTCGTGAGCAGGAAAATGCTGAAACCTTAATAATGGAATTTGGAAAACAAGGATTTGTGAGAGCTTGTCAAACTTCTGTACCTGTAGGAAATGCGGACAACAACATTCTCAGAAGGAATGTGTGGAAAGCAGATTCTGCAAGAATTGTGGAACATTTCTGTCTAGCGAACATCGAGAGGAATTGGGGGAACACACGGTAATTGGAGCAAACATTTTTCTGGATACTGTCAAGGCAGGAAAAATCGGCAGAATTCTTCACGAAATGTTCCAAACCAAAACAGGCTATTTCAAAGACTACATAATGCCAGAATACTCACTGCCAAATAACATAAGAGATGGCTCTCTCGAACAGGCGTTGTACTTTACCTACGCGATCTCCATTGATAAACAAACTAATGCTGTGAATCTGTGGCAAAACGTGAGACGAACATATGAAAAGCATCCCGAATACTTCAGTCCAAAAATCGTGTCAGCGATGGACACAGGTTTTCTCTCATCACTGTTGAGAAGTCTCGGTGCTCGCTATCCAAACAACGGAGTTCACACATGGAAAACGATCTCGGATATACTTCTAAAATTGTATGACGGAGATCCAAGAAACATCACACGAGAACCACTAACTGTGAAACAAGCTAAATCGTTAATTCAAGCATTTCCACAGCTGAAAGGTAGAAAACTCTCAAACCTCTACCTGCGAGTTATGGGCGAAAAGGGCTTGCTAAAGATAGTGAACCTGAAAGAGCTCGATATACCAGTTGACATACAAGTTGCAAGGTTCACGATTTTCAGCGGATGTCTTCAATTGAAGAATGGAACATTGTCAGGTTGCATCCATGAACCACCCATCCAGCCATGCATAGAAGAGGTCTGGAGAAATGCTGCAAAAGGTTTGGACATTGCACCTTGGGAAATAGACGAACCTATATGGACAATAGGATCAAAACTCTGCTCAACTCGTTACTGCAATCTATGCCCAGTGCAACATCTCTGCGCTAGGAATTTTGACGCATCCATCAAAGCGAACAGACTTTTTTGGAAGCGTTAGTCGAAGTTTCTTCTACTCTTCTTTCTTCCAGATATGTCCGTTCTTAGATACTATTCCTTCGAGGGGTCCCAAGGAAGCGCGCGTGCCCAACATATTTCTGAACCATCTTGCTTGAATTTGACACTTTGGGCAAACTGTCAGGATTTCCATGACAAAAAGTTTCAACATTGGCAAGGACTGAGGAACAGAACTGTAAAGAGGTTTTATCTATGATACTATATGTCCGTTCCCTGAAATCTTGTATTTTTGAACCATCCTGCTTGTAGCGTGCGCTACACGTGTGGGCGAAGTTGTCAGAGTCTCCGCCAGCGTTTCCACATTCTTATTGTGTTGGCAAGGTCTTATTAGCGCGCGCTAGTTTTCTTGAACTCTTTTCCTAGCGCGGCGGTGCTGGCGGGCGACAAAATGGTCACATTCTGTTGGAAGTAGCACTCGTGTATGGTTCTGTAACAGCAACGCAAGCTAGGTTGAATATTAATGCTGTGTTTCCAAGACAGCATGCTACGCGCGCTCTTTGGATCTTATACTCGACCCATAGATAATATTGTAACCAAAAAGCGGTTATTTTCAATTGCCAGGTAACGCAGCAATGAGCCAAGCAGAAGCGGAGAAGGCAATTCTTGATTATCTGAAAAGAAATCACAACACCCCTTTCAGGAAGTGTAGAGATGAAGTTGTGTCTTCTACATCTTTCGACAAAGAACTTGTCAAAGCTGCAATCCTGACTCTGATCAGCAAAAAGCGGGTGACCAGAAAGCGCCGCGCAGGACTTAACGTAGCTTTTGATACATCAATGCCATCGGAATTCGAAAGGGACAGTGAGACCAAGACAGATAAGAAGAACGAACTCTCAGGAAAGGCTCAGAACCTTTTGGATAATATCCCGAAAGAAGGATTTGTGGGAAATGTATTTCTCAGGTCAAGACTCGGCGTATCAAGTGATGAATATTGGAAGATCAGGGAAGAACTTCTTGGCGCCAGTTTGATTCAAACAGGAAAAGGTCGAGGAGGAAGTGTCGCACGAACAACCGAAGGTATTGCTGAAGTTGAACCAGCAGTTCTAAAGGGGCTTGTGAAGGACGAAAAGGACTTGTATAAGCCTCTTGAAAAATGGCTTGACGACAATTGGGGACGTGCACCAAAAGAATCGGGTGACTACTTCAAGGTGAAAATCACTGCCCCTCCTTCAGGTTACAAACGGAAGAGTGGCAAATGGTCGCGGCCAGACCTTGTGATTGTTGAAGTGAACCGCTTTGAGTATCTTCCTGGTTGTACACTTGACGTGACAACCTTTGAGGTAAAGCAATACAAAGATGCAGAAAACCTCACGAGTGTCTATGAAGCTGCGGCACATACGCGATGGGCGAACAATGCATATCTTGTGATAGAAGTGCCTAACCCAGAGGATCCCATGGCTGAGAGGATCACTTCCGAGCTGGCTCGATTCCATATTGGGCTTCTAGCAATCTATCGAAAAGACGGAGGTTCTGAGTGCGCTGAGAAACTTGAGCCTATTAGGCAGAATCCCGATCCAAAGGAGCAGGATAATCTCTTGAAAAGCTTCTTCAAGAATGATGAAAAAAGTGAAAAGCAGTTCAAGGCTGCGATAGGCAAGTGATCTGGCTGTTGTTGGAGCGCGCGCCTCAACGTGTACACGGCGTATACTCGATTTCGATAACATCTATCTATAGTAGATTCTACTATATCCTTCCTGTTCCATTGATGTCCATATATGTATCCTGAATCAGGTGTCCAGTCTTTAGCTGTCCATTGGAAGCCTATGATTATTTACCGTCGTCCGTCGTCGTGGTTCGTGGTCGTCGTAGTCCGTCGTCGTCCGTCGTCGTTTTTGGTTGGTTGGTTGGGGTAAAGTTTTATCCCAAAACCCAAAACCCAAACCGCGCGCGGCTAAGGCAAATTGGGCACTCGCTAGTGCTCGTTTATGCCAAAAAACTCCTTTACATGTCTCTTTTGAAAGTACAGTAGGCAAACGATAACGTAGAGAAATGGACATACCAAAACAAAGTCAAGCCCTATGCTATCGAAATCAGGATATCCACCTATGAAATACAAACCGAAGAACCTGACAAGTCCCCAGAAATAGTAGAATACGCAGAGAAAAATAAACATCAGAATCCACACAACAATCGATAGATGCCAACCAAATCTCACACCGCTCAAAATTGAAATTGCATCTATTAGCACGAGCACACCAAATCCCGCGACAGCTAGAACATAAGATTCAGTACCAAAAAACACTCCCCAAAGTGATGAATAGAGTATTATTAACGCACTAAATATGGTCAAAATCCCCACAGTAGTGACACCTATCGGCTTGCTTCTCATGATGCAATCATCTCTTCTTTTATCGATCGACCGATTTGCGCGCGCGCTAAGTTCACGATTTCAATATGCCAATGGTCTGCTCGACCCGCGAAAGTTGCCAATACATGTTCAATCCAATAATAGGGAAAACCGAACCTATCAGCTTCAAAATCAGCGTACCGAAGGCTTTCGTTAAAGACCCATTTTCGAAATCTTGTCTATATTTCTCGGTAAGTTGTTTACGAACATTTGCTCTTATCGCGTCCAAATCATTCAACTCCCACTAACTAAGCTTTGTACCGCGTGTCTCTATATACCGCTTTGTCTTGGATACGTAAGCGCGCGCTTGGGAGTATGAAGTTCCTCGCGTCTATACTGTTTAAACTATCTTTTGGATTCTGTCCAAATGAATTGCGATTTGTTTGCCCTTTTCTGTTAATGAATAGTGTGCTTGTATGGGTTTAGTTGTTACAATTCTCCTTTGTATTAGACCTTCCTCGCTTAATTCCTTGAGGTTTAGAGAAAGCGTTCCTCTACTTGTCATGAGCTTTGTTAAATCTGCATATCTCACCTCGCCTCTTTCTAGGAGGAAAAGGAGAATTTTAACGGATGGCGTTTGCAGTAACGAGGATATCTTGACCATTCAAACCCTTATCTTTCATGAACTTTATTCCGTTGATAATACCATAACACGAACGGTCGAGCGAGGTTCAACCAATTGAATTATATCTTACATTCGCGCACATCCTTGCGGCGAGCTTTTGGAACCCGAAGTCCATATCGTAGACCGCTACATGCAATTGGTAAAGAGATGCTTCACAATGACTAACGTTATGCTGGAAGGCGGAAAAGAAATTGATTTACTCGCCGTCAATCCGATTTCAGGAGAAAAATTTCACATCGAGGTTAGAGTAGCCACAGGAAGAGGCTTCCGGTTGAGGCTGATTGACACCCAGACCAAGAACGGCCGAAAACACCGAAGGGGCATGGACACGCTGAACGAAATCAAGTTCTCGCACCCGACCGTGGTCAAAGCCGTTACGGAAATCTTTGGCACAAACCATTACAGGAAAGTGCTGGTTGTGTGGGATGTTGAGGAAAAAAACGTGATTGAACAAGCGAAAAGTCTCTATGACATAGAGGTATGGAAAATGTCAGATATCATGAACGAGTTAATTCAAGAAGTGAAAACGAAGGCCTATCGGGACGATGTTTTGAGGACGATCCAGCTCATTTCTAGGAGTTAGCAATTCCTAAATGCACTTTTGAATCAAGAAGTCTTCCGCCTCCCCCTACCCCCTCTAAGAGAAGCACGCCCGTTTGGAGCGGGAACTCGGTGAGCGGGTGGCTGAAAAGCGGGGGTGGCATTGGGCATTGACGAGTTTTGCTTTTGAGGTTTTGGGAGACACCGAGATTATTGAGGGTGAAAAGAACCTTTAAGCCCAGGTGCGGCTTCTGATTGCAGAGGACAACGAACATTAATCTCTAACTCTACCCATCACTTAATGGTGCTGCGAATGTCAGAATTTGGGTTGGACCAACCTTTCAATGTCTTTGTTAGTCATGCTAGTGAAGACATGAATATTGTAGATATATTCGCAAAAGTTCTGTCTTGGAACAACGTGAATCCACTTGTTGCCGAATATTTTCAGGAACCAGGTACGCTTCTATGGAAAGAAAAGGTCAAGAGGCTCATAAACCAATGCCATTTTTTCGTCGTTTTGTACACATATAATGCACAGAATAAGGTGAAGGTTCATCAAGAGATAGGAAGTGCAGGAATAAAGGATATGCAAATAATAGTCCTTCTGGAAGAGAGTATAGACCGAATAACCCTACCCGGATATCTTGAAGGTCTAGAGGTCATTGAAAACTTCAGGACAGGCTATCCGTCAGACGGGTTCAACAACCTAACCCATATCTTGCTAGACCGTTGGTATTCGAATCGTCCAAGCTGGCTACGAAGAGAAGTGCGACAATTCTATGGTTGCAATGAAGCGTTCGAGAAAATCTTGTTCAAGTTTGATGATGTGTCTGCTGCTTGGAATAGGTATCGATATGATTCGACTGCGGGTACATGGGTCTTGATTCACTAGATAAGAAATGTCCGCATGGATTCCTATTTGACTCTCAAACCATTTTCCCAGCGCGATTAAGTCTAGAACTCTTCATGCGAACACATCATTCCGAATACATCGAAGTGAAAAAAAGGGCCTCAACTAGTTCGATTGGGTTGTCGGTGTTTGAAATGAGCCTTTTCGCTCCTTCAGGAACAAGTCTTAGAGCAAAATCCACGTCGCCTAAGATATCTCCGATTAGTCGTAGAAGGATCTTGCGGATACGTTTCTTGTCAGCTTCTTCCCTATGGAAAATTGCCTTGCAGAACGGAATAAGAGCTTCATCGTTGAAAATCTGGTTAAGTTGCCTTTCTGGAAGATTGTGGGCCAAGTAAGTCAGATCTTGAATGGTTTTTTGCGCTTTCTTTCTAATCCTGTACATTTTTTGCTTCTCCACATCCGTCATGGCTCCGCTCTTGCTTTTGCTTGTTTCAACGAATTTGACTTCGCTCTTTCTCAACATTGCTTTGTCCTCAAATAATCAAAATACGTTACTTCGTATTTAAATTTTACCAGTAGTCATCATTTTAGCGTTACATACTAGAACAAAGGAACGTTTAAGTAGATCGGGCGGGCTAAGATTATGAGAAGCGAGAAGAGAAAAATGGTATTCAATAGAGAAGAAATCGAAAAGTTCTTCAGATTTCTGAACCACGAAAATTACACAGAAATGCGGATCATCAACCCATGGGAAGGCATTAAAGAGGACACCTTTGCAGATAACCTGGCTGATTTTCTCGCAGTCTCTGAAAAATGAGAAGAAAAAGTCTAGTTGAGAAGCTTTGGTTCAAAGTTGACGACCTCAAAGGTGCTAGTCACCGGAAACCCGCATGTGTCCCTAGGGGAGGTTCAGCGGGCAGTCGTCGTAATTGAGGAAATTGCGATGAGGTTACGAAGAAAAGAGCTGAGGAAATCTTAGACAAGGTGAGAACTTGATAAGAAAAGCCAGGTCTAGAAAGTTGAGGAAACCACTTTACGGCGAGGCTATGGTCAGATACAGCACAAGGTTACGCCGCGATCAAGTTAAGGTGCTGCAGAAGCTAGATAACGCTGCCGAGCTGGTAAGATCATGGATTGACAAGGGGTTAGACAATGTTCTGGGAGACAGCGAACCGATTCTGATCGATAGAAAGATCAAAGCTTTAGAAGATAAGATGGAGAAGCTGCAGAACGTCCCTGACTATGTGAGGTCCAAAGCCATTGTGGAGAGGGGCGAATGCTATTCTGACACTTTGAAAGCTTTAGAGCCTGATGACACCGAAGCAGTATTTGATAAAAGGAGCCTGATAATTTTCCATGGACCGGGTTATAGTCCAAGCAAGAGCATAGGAGCATTGGATGGAGCTTGCGCTCCCGGTTGGACGATAGGAAGCATCGAGAAATACCTAGAAGAGAATGGAGTCATAAAGGATAGAGCCTACTATGCCGACCTTATTTTTGTTCCCAAAGAGCATGCGGCGATCATCTTAACACGCGCGATTAAAGCTTACCCTGCCGAAGTAAAAGTTGCAGAAAGCTACAACGCAGAGATTGCGAAGCTGGAAACCGAACGGCAAAAATTGAGGCAGAGAATAGCGGAACTGCAATAGGAACTACAATTCGTCCGTCGAATCACTAGAAGGTCAAGCTACCCTTATCACTATTTATAGCTCCTTTTGAAGAGAGGTAAAAAGTGAATAGAAGTAGTACCTCCTTTATTGTTTCGACGGACAAATCATGTTGAACAACATCGTTCTCTAGGGACTCAACTAAGCAAATAGTCGTAAGGTGCAATTCGTCCGTCGATTCCAACAAAATAACTAGTACCTATACTACTATTCTTTTCTGGAATCCAGAATAAAAAATTGTATAGAAAGACTACCTCATTTGTCGTTTCGACGGACAAATCAACCATGTTGAAACGACATGCTCCTAACTATTGTCTTAAGACATAAGACAGAGCATCTATCTTCCCTCGGCGCTAAACCCTTCGCGACGACGCGCAAGATCGGGATACTTATCGCCCTTACAATTTTATTTGTGGTGGTAGATAGGTACGCTTTTGGACACTAACGCGCTGCCTTTCGGCATGCTCGATACCAATGTGTTCTTCTTAGATGGGCTAGATACTCACTAGGGCGCTATGGCTCTAGTCTAGTCTATAAGGGCACTATCGCTAGTCTAGTACGGAAATTCTTGAACTTTTTTCGATTCGTAGCTCGCTTGAATGTTAATTTAGTCCGATATTGATACTTGCTTCCCGATATTGCAGCGTGAACGATGCTTCTTCGCGCCCTTGCTATATTCAGCCTTCCCGCGCCTATGCCGATGACTCGGTACTTCAGCCGTCGCCTGCTAGCCTAACCAGCTCGGAAAACAAGCTTCTAGATGCTGGACCCTTCTACAACGCTGCCCCTCAACAGCGCGCGCTAACGCATAAAAATGAGAAAGCCAATATTACACGTCGATCAGCTTGACTATTCGTGTCGGTTGAAGTTGAGTATCGCTATCTGAATGTCCCTCATGTTTACCGTTGCATCGTTGTTGAGCGCGCGCTTGAATATGTCCGTTGAGTTGCACGCCGCGTCGAAGATGAAAAAGAAAAAGGGGGGTTGGTTTACTCGTATTTGTTAAAGTTGAGGATGGCTATTTGGATGTCACGCATATTGACTGTGCCGTCGTTGTTGACGTCGGCGTTCGGATTCCAATTCGATGAAG
>Ga0315284_10002513_pt1 | contig 26234 bp, 24 predicted proteins | sample YL17G09_16_MG_FD_203696 | JGI IMG/M metagenome (GOLD analysis project Ga0315284, IMG submission 203696) | Sediment microbial communities from Yellowstone Lake, YNP, Wyoming, USA - YL17G09_16 | ecosystem: Environmental > Aquatic > Freshwater > Lake > Sediment | place: USA: Wyoming | collected...
TCTGCGCATGGGCGCGGCGCTTTTCGGGGTCTTCGCCCTTGGCCGCGAGGAAGGCTCGAAGTCCCTGGGCGATGAAGACCTGCAGTTCGCCTCCAAAATTGTTGAGGCCACTCTGGGGCCGCTGAAGAACGCGCAATTGCTCGGGCAACTGAAGACGCAATCCGAGCAACTCCGCAAGCTCTCCTGGAAACTGATTGAAGTCCAGGAGGAGACGTTGCGCCAGGTGGCGCGCGACCTGCACGACGAGTTCGGGCAGATTTTGACCGCCATCGGCGTGATGCTCGGCCGCGCCGGCCAGAAAGGTCTGGACAAGGATTCGGTCTTCGTTCAGGATGTTCACAAGGTCAAGAAGATCGTCGAAGACACGCTGCAGACGGTGCGCGACAGCTCGCAGATTTTCCGTCCGGCCATTCTGGATGATTTCGGCCTGGAGCAAACCCTGGACTGGTTCGCAAAGCAGTTCTCACGTCAGACGGGAGTCACGGTGCATTTCCAGCGGGAAATGGTCGACAGCTTCTTCCCCGGTGAAGACGCCATCCACCTGTACCGCATCGTCCAGGAAGCCCTCAATAACGTCGCGCGCCACTCGAAGGCACAGGAAGCCTGGGTGGTTCTGGAAGAGAAACCCGAAGCGTTGGACCTGGAGATCCGCGACAATGGTGTAGGATTTGACATGACGAGCGAGATGGACAGGATCGCTGGGGAAGGACTCGGCCTGATGGGAATGCGCGAGCGCGCCGAGCATTTGAAGGGCTCGTTCACCATCAGCTCGGCCCCGCACAAGGGGACGGTCGTCCGAGTGCGCATTCCCCTCAAAAAGCCGGCCGTCCGGCCCGCCGCCGAAAGGGTGAGTTAATTAATGGCACCTACCAATCCCGAGAAGAAGATTCGCGTGCTGCTCGCTGATGACCATGCCCTGGTCCGCCAGGGATTCCGCCGCATCCTGGAAGATGACCCGAGCATCATCGTCGTGGGCGAGGCCAGCACGGGCCTCGATGCTGTCCATCAAACCAAGGAACTCAAGCCCGACATTGTGGTCATGGATCTTTCCATGCCCGACCTGGGAGGCCTGGAAGCCAGCGCGGAAATCCTCAAGGAGCTTCCTCAGACCAAAATCCTCATTCTGAGCATGTACTCAAATGACGCCTATGTCCGCAAAGCCTTCGAGATCGGCGCCAAGGGCTACATCCTGAAGAATGCCATCGAAGTGGACCTGACGCGCGCCATCGCCGCCCTGGCGGAAGGCGGAGCGTACATGAGCCCGGGAATCTCCCATGTGATCATCGAGAGCCTCAAGACGGGATCGTTCGAGGACCGGAGCCAGGACCCTTACGAGCGCCTCACGCTGCGCGAGAAGGAAGTCATGCAGCTCATCGCGCAGGGAAGATCCAACAAGGAAATCGCCGTGCTGCTCAACATCAGCGTCAACACCGTCGCCGTCCACCGCGCCCACGTCATGGAAGCCCTGGGACTCCACCGCACCGCTGAGATCGTCCTCTTTGCCGTCAAGCGTGGCTTGATCGTGCCGCAGTAGAGGGGCTTACGGCAGTCCCCCGGGCACCCGTCTCGGGGCATAGCAAGTCCATCTTATTCGCACACATCGCAGAAGGTGCGCTCTCTGCGCCACCCGCGACGCCACCCACTACGGCGCCTTTGCGGGCGCGACCACATACACGTATTCCAAGAGCTCGTCGCCGGTGTTCACGACGGTGTGCCGAGTCGCCGCCGGGATATAGACGAGCGTCGGGGCCGTGAAGGCGAGAGATGACTGACCTTCGAGGCGGGCCTCGCCGCGGCCGTGCAGGACCACGAGCGATTCTTCGTTTTTCCCGGTCGTGTGCCAGCCGACGGATTCGCCGGGCTTCAGCCGCACGAACCCGCTGCGCATCCCTGCCGTCTGCGGCACGCCTTGAAGCAGGGGACAATCTCCCCCCGCGCATTGCAGCGGCAGAGTCAGCGGCTGCGGCTTGGTCTCCTGGGACGGAAGCGGCAGCACCGCAAGTGTCCACAGAACCCAAGTGACGGCGAAGAGGATCGGCGCGATGCGTTTCATGTTTGACCTCCTGAAGAATCTGGGAATTTCCGGTTTAATGCGTCCGTTTTCAGTGGCTGCGTCGACCTGAGCTTCTCCCTCGGGAATTCCGCGACCTCTAGCGGAGCAGCGCAGAACCATCAAAACCTCAGTTCGATGCCGCCGGAGGCGTTGGTCCCCGGCATGACATATCCCGAAAGCACCTGGTAGCGGCGGTTGAAGAGGTTGTCGACCATGAGGAACACGCTCGTGTGCTCGCCGACCGGCGCCGTGCACTTGAGGGTCGCCACGGTGTAGCCGCTCACCGGGTACGTCTGCCTAGCGCCACCCCATGTCTGTCCCACGGTGCTGCCCCCCAGCGAGAAGAAGAGTGGTTTGGCATCAAGGTCGAGAGAATAGGTCAGCCTGTTCTGAGGAGCATAAGGCGCCAGGTTCGTGGAGTGAAGGTGCGCGTAAGCCGTGTTGAGGCTCACCCTCCGCGACGGCTGCCATCGCGCGTGCGCTTCGAGCCCCTTGTTGATGGCGCTGCCGGAATTCTGCAGCTTCAGGTTCGGCCAGAAGCCGGTCACCACGATCAGGTTGCTGACGTTGGCATAGTAGCCCGTCACCGAGGCCAGCAGCGTTGGCGCCGGGCGCACCTGGAAAGTGACCTGATAATTCCACATCCGCTCGGGCTTTAGGGTTGGCGTCGGCGCAGGGAAGAGATAGAGTTCGCGGATGGTGGGATTCCGGAATCCTCGGGTCACCGACGCCGCGAAAGAGTATTTTGCCGCAATGCGGTAAGTCGCGCCGAACTCCGGAACGGTAATGCCCCCGGAGTGCGAGTCATAATCGTAGCGGACGCCCGTGTTGAACTGAAGGCTGTTCGTTACAGCGTAGCGGGCGCGCGAGAATCCGGCGTAATCGTTGATATGGAATTCACCGTAGTTGTGATCGGCGCTGATGTCACGGGCGCTCCCGCCGTAGCGGATGAAATCGGTCCCGCCGTCGATCGTCAGTCGAGGGGCAGCGAGGAAGCTCTGCTGGACGCGCGCGCCGACCGAATTGTCTACGGACCGGAATCCGTCATATATCATGTTGTGCCCGAAGCTGGAGAAAACTCGCACCATCCCCCAGGTGCGGCTTCCGTTGTTGTCGAGATCCCCACTGAATCCGCCGCGCCCAACCCGCGACCAGTTGCCGGAAAGGGGAGCCTGGACCGTGCCGGGATCCTCCACGTAGAAGTGTCCGTAGCGCCCCTCCAGAGAAGTCCGCCAGCGTGGAGAGATTTCGTAGCCCAGTGCGAGCGTGCCATCCTGATTGCGGAACGCGGATTCCGGCCGCGCGCCATTGGTGTGTGCGGCTCCCGCCGTCAGGTTGTACCACCAGCGGCCCCAGCGCGCGCCATTCGTCAGTCGGTATTGCCCTGTGTAGTAGGAACCGAGACTGGCGGCCAGGCTTGTGTGTACCCCTTGCAGAGGACGGCTCGGCTTGATCTCGATGGCGCCACCCATGGCGTTGCTGCCGTAAAGAACGGAAGCGGGACCCTCGGTAACACTCAGGCTTCCCACATCGGTGAGGGTGTAGAAATCCGGCAGGGGATGACCCATCAGCCCCATAAAGTCGGGACGTCCATCGACGACGACCAGGAGTTGAGTGGTGGGCGATCCTCCGATCCCCCTGAGCGTGATGGATCCAGATTGCCCTAGACCAAAGCCCATGATCCCCCGCCGGGTTACGTAGGCGCTCGGAACCAGTTTCTCAACAGCGTCAAAGACCGTCCTGGCGCCGCCGCGGTTGATCTCCAGTGCGGTCTGCTCGACCATGCTCACCGGGGTCGGCGCGTCGCGTACCACCACGTCAATGGTGGTGTGAAGGGCAGCGGGAGTCAGCAGCAGCTTCACACTGCCCGCGGACTGGCTCTCCACCCTCTGGCGCAGGGGATCAAAACCCGGGGCCGCGACCTGAACTTCCACGGGGAGATCCGTCTTGACGGTCAATATTCCGCGGTCGTCGGTGACTCCCGAGAAGACTCTCCGGGACGTCCCCAGACTCCGGATTTCAAGGGCCGCACCCGGAACGGCCGCGTCCTGGGAATCGACAACACGAAAGGTGATCTCTTCCGTGGCAGCCGCCAGGGGGCAGAAAACCAAAATGACAGCCAAGAACGAAGTGTGGAGGATCATTCTCCCCCCCGCCCAAAAGGGTAACACGAATTATAGATTCGTAACACTCCTAGCGACACCTTACCCGTTTGTCGCGCCAATTGCTAGAGACACGATGTCTGACTGCGCCATCGCACAGGAGATGGTTCCACTGGTAGTATGGGATCGACGGCGGGAGGGCTACGCCCGCCCCGAAGGAGATGCGATGTCAACGCTGGTTCGAACGGGGATTTCGCTCGATAGCGAACTGCTGGCGCGTTTTGATCGGGCGATCGCGCGAAAGGGGTACCGCAGCCGCTCGGAGGCCATTCGCGACCTGGTGCGCGACCACTCGGTGGCGGCGGACGTGGCCCAGGACCGTGTCATCGTGGGAACGCTCACCCTGGTCTATGACCATCATCAGCCCAAGCTATCCGAACGTCTGATTGCAGCCCAGCATCATTACCACGGCAAAGTGCTGGCCGTGACCCACGTCCATCTCGACCATCGCAACTGCCTGGAAGTGATCATCGTGAAAGGTCGCGGCCCAGAGGTCCAACGGCTCGCCGACCAACTCCTCAGCTTGCGCGGGGTGAAGCATGGAAAGCTGGTGATCACAACTACGGGTAGAAGGCTGGCGTAGACTCGCGGGCCGCGCCGTCAACATCCTCGGAGGTCTGCGGCATGTTCGCTTCCGTTACCCGATGTGGGAATCGTGCAGGGCGGCGCGGAAAAGAGGGGCAGGTGGACGGTAAGCTGGGCGGAGTAAGAGAACGGTTTACTTCTGGTAGCAGACCCCGTAGAAGCGACCCACCGAACTCTCAGCTGACCACACGATCTTCCCGGCGGTTTCGATGGGAGCCTGATTGTCGGCAAACGGGAGGGTAATGTAGACGATGTCTCCGACACCGTAAGGCAAATTGCTCGCAAAGCAGAGGCCGGCCTTGGAGACATCGCGCGTCTGCGCGATATCCGCCTGGCCCCAACTGTTCCGCACCCGGATGCGCATCACCAATTTGATGCGGCGGGTTTTCCGCTGCTTTCCGCCCTTCGAAGCGCTCTTTACACTGGACGCGATGATCTCCGCTGTAACCGGCTGTTCGCTGGGCTTCCAGCGGGTGTGCTCGCCGCAACGATCGCAATGGCGCGAAATCAGGCCGGTGGAAAGCAGGACGTCATACTCGATGGAAGACAAGGCGCTTTGCGCCGCTTTCTTGCACGCGGCGCACTCGATGAGGACCTTCGGCTGGATCCCCTCGGCGGGCTGGGAAAAAGTCACTCCCCACATTTTGCTTTCCGGGTTGACAGCCTCAACACCCCATTCCTGTCGGTCGCCGAATACCCGCTGAAAGCCGCCGACTACCCGGAATTCTTCCTCAATTGTGTTTCCCAGGTTCATGATCAGGACAATGTCATCCGGCAACAGAGAGTGAGTGAGACTGATCCGTGCGCCCTGCTGGTTGAAGCTGACGGTGATGGTCTCTTCGGCGAAGGAAACTCCCATCATGTCGTTCCCGATTACGCGGATGCGCACCGGCGCCAGAATCCGATCTGTGCGCCGGCGGCTGGATTCAGGGGCGTGATTTGGGCTTTCCTTAGCCATACGGACCTAAGTGGGAATTCTAAGGCGAGCGTCCAATCACCGGCCGGAAGCGGGAAGAATCATCCAGGGATCGAAACGGGTCGCGCTCGCGATGGCCACGGCGAAGCACGTGGCGGTTCAGTCGGCCGCCCCTCTCTTCTTACGGGGCCGCGTCGGAAGAACGCTTCTTCCCTTTGGAGCCTTTAGCAGGAGTCGCGCCGGTTCCTTGTCCCGCCGAACCGCCCTGCCCGAGCTGGGCTACCGCGGCTGTTTCACTCTCTGCGATCACGAAGAACTGCGAAAGCTGCACGCTGTCCAGCACTTTCCGGACGTGTTTGTTCAAACTCGATATGACGACACTGATGCCGTTGCTCTGCGCAGCTTTGTGGCTGCCGGCCAGAAAACCGAGCCCTGTCGAATCGATGTAGGGAACGTCCGCGAAATCCAGGACCAACTTCTTGCTGCCGGCATCAATCAGATCCTGCACTTTCTGGCGCAGGAAAGGCCCATCGCTTCCCGCCAGAAACTTCCCGCTCAGGCGGACGATCGCCACATCCTCGGAGAATTTCAACTCAAGTCTCACAAATCCCCCTCATCTAGAAAATGGCCTTGGCCAGATATGGGTCGAGATTTCGCGCGTTCACAGGTGACCGGCTCGGGAAGTCGCCGACGGACTCCCCTCGACTTCCAAACTGCCGCGAGTCAAATTGCCATGCTAAGAGACCCAGCGCCTACTGTCAAGCCCGCCTTGCCGGGAGCAGATTTTTGCCACTCGCCGCGCACGTCGACTTTATAAAGGGAAGAAAGAAGCCAGGGCGTAATATCAGATCGGTCTTTGAGATATGTCTGAAAGGGCCTCAGGCCGCCCGCGGGGGGGCGTTGGCGGCACTCACGACGTCAATTCTCATCTCACATTCGTCCCCGTATGCACTCTTCAACTGGAAGCCCAGTTTCCTGTATAGGCGGAGCGCAACAAAGTTCGAAAGTTCCGTGGTGAGAAACACCTCCGCAAAGCCCAACTCACCGGCGAAAAACAGCGCCAGGCGGGTCATGGCTGTTCCCACTCCCTGCCCCCGGAAGCCCTGATGGACAAAGATCGTGTACTCCACTGCGGCGTCGGAAATCGGACAGAGGATAACGTGGCCTACGATGCGGTCTTCATGCAGAGCCAAGAGCGACCGCGATTTCTGCTGCAGTTGATCCAACCAGTGGGCGATTCGGGGCACATCAGGCGGCGGCAATCCCTGTGCCACGCGTTTCGGCTCGAAGCCTTTGTACATTTCGACGAGCGCCCCAAAGTCATTGAGCTGGTATTCGCGGACAATCAGCGTTTGACCGCTGCGGTTCTGGATCTGGATGGGATGGAATACGGCCTCAGAGGGATTCTCCATGACGGCTCCGAGGCTTCTCAGGGCAAGACCGCTGCCAAACCACACCGGCGCCAATTGTGATTCACAGCAAGGAGAGTACTGACAATTCGCCCATCTTTCGTGCATGCTGGGCTTGGCGCCCTCGTGAGGCCCCGTCGGTGCGATGCCAGAGGCTGGAGAGTGCGTAAAATCTCGCAGAGGGCGATAACACTCAAATAGTTGCCCTCTTCGTGCATCGCGAGGTCGGTGGGATTCTGAGTTCTCCCTCGCTCAAAACGCAAGCGGTGACGCGACCTCGGGACTTTGCACGTGCCGGACAAATGCCTCAGCGTACCTGTGGCCGGATTCCATTCCCCGGAACCGGTTCATCTCATCGTGGAGCGCGTACCATTCCGCGGGATTCTGGCTTTCGTGCGCGAAGCACGCGGCGCGCTTGCGAGGCTCGGTCAGTGTAATGTCCACGAAGTGAGTTGGCCAGAACTGTTGAGTCTGCGAACCGGACATGACCTCGAAGTAATAGAGCGGATACTTCTTCCCACCTCGAAGCCAGGCGTCGTAGACCAGAAGCGAAATAGTCCGATGGTCGGGATGCGTGTCAATCGGCCAGTGCGTAAAGACAAGATCGGGACCTTCGGCCTCCCATAGCTTGCGGAAATCCGTGTAGCGCGCGGGCGAGACTTCCGTGCGGCCATCGACCTGCCCCGCAAAGACGGGGCGTGCTTTCAGAATTTCACATGCTTTCAGTGCCTCGGCGGTACGGGTTGCGGCGGCCTCCGCGTGGGATTTTCCTTCGATTCCCGCTTCACCTCGCGTCAGATAGATCACCACCACTTCATGGCCCAGGTTTGTATAGCGCGCTATTGTTCCCCCGCAGCCACTCTCTGGGTCGTCGGGGTGCCCGCCGGCCACGACGACCTTCAGTTTCCGCTTCTCGTCCGGCGGGCCGGCTGTGCTCCTGTTGGCCGCGGCTCCCACCAGCGGTAGACCAATCGTGCCCGCGCCGGCCATACGAATTGATTGAGTCAGTAAATTGCGCCGTGAGATGAGTTTCATCGTTCGTCTCCTTGGCCTGTCCGGGAACCCCGAGTTCTTGTCCGTTATTCGTGGTTTCGGGAAAGACAGAATCCCAACATCTCCTCAGAAGAGCAACCGCAAAGCTCGGCACGATTTGTCTCACGCTAACGAAGGCCCGCCAGTTCGATCTTCGCGCCTAAGTGGTTGACGTCCTGCTCGAGGGCCTTTTCGAATTCAGCCCGCGCTTCGGCCTGCTTGCCTTGTCCGAGGTACCCCAGCCCCATCAAGTAGTGCGCGTGAGCGGTTCGAACCGCCTCGGATCGCCTCTCGCCGAATTTCGAGAAATAGTCCGAGTCGGAAGGTGCGTCGAGCTCCTGCCTCCCGGCTTTCAAGAGCCCATCAAACATCTGTGTTGCCGGGGCTGCTTGGCCGAGCTTCCTTAATGCCAATCCCTGGAAATAGCGGGACTCCGGGCGGTCGCTCTTTTCGGCAACCATTTTCTCGAAGTAGGCTCTGGCCCGAGCCTTGTCAGCCAGTGCGTCGTAAGCAGTACCGAGATAATAGTAAACTTCCGCATCGCGGGCTGGGTGCTCGGGCCTGCCGACCTCCAGATTCTCCGGGTATTCGAGTGCCGCCAAGTAGTCGTCAAGCGCCTGTTTGTACCGTTCGCCCGCGAAGTGTTGCCGGCCTCTTAGCAGGTGGGCGTTGATGTACACATCGTGAATGTCGCCACCGCCTTCCCATGCGTGAAAATGCCGCCCGCTCAGCAAATCGCTGGCCTTGTCGTACTGGCCCAGCTGAACGTAGAGCGCAATCTCCTGCTGCAGGACGTCGTCACGTTGCAGTACGGTCTCCTGATTGCCTTCGAGTTGCCGCAGTCTTTTTTCAGGCGCAACGCCCGCCTCTTCGGAGTGTCGGTCCAACTCGTAAAGCACTGTCGCATCAGTTCTGTCGCAGGCGAAAGCCTTTTCCAGGCTCGCGATTCCCTTGGAAAGATCTTTTTCATCGCGCGCATATGCGAGGCCGAGATTGCGGTGCACGGTCGCGAATGTGCTGTCCAGCTCACGTGCCGCTTCCCACTCCTTTATGGCATTTTCGGGTTGTCGTTCGTAAAGCAAATTCCCGAGGTAATAGTGCGCGCGAGCGTCCTGAGGGTTATGCCGGATGGCACGACCGAGAACCTCGATGGCTTCCAGCCGGAAAGGGAAACAGTAATCAGGCTTTGCCTTGCTCCCCAGGCGATAATACTTGGCCGCCGCTAGGTTGTTTCCTTTCTGCTGATGGAAGTATCCGAGGAAATAGTAGAGCATGGGAGAGACCGCGCTTTTGTCCTGGCTTGTGTCATCCAATCGGGACAACACGCTGATGGCCTCGTCCCACAGGCCGGAGTTCGCGTAGTCCACTGCGGTTTCGAGGTAGGACTGTGCAGCGCCCCGCATTTTCGTGCGGAGAGAATCCAACGCCTCTTGCGCCTCGCCCGCCGACGCCCCGCTTGACCTCGCCAGATAGAGTTCATTTCCTGCGAGGAAATCCAACGGATCGACAACCAGCGCCAGGCTGGCCAGTTGCCCTGCCTCAGCGCTGCGCCCGAGGTGCCTCAGCGCGGCAGCCTTGAGACTTATGGCCGTGGTGCTGAGGGCATTCGCAGTGATGGCGCGGTCCGCGTGCTCAAGCGCTCTCGTGAAATCTCCTTTGCGGCATGCAAGTTGCGCCAGTTGGAAGTATGCCGCGCCTTCCCAAGCTCGGCTCCAGGTGGCTTTATAGAGAGCGTCATCAGCATCGTCGTCCCGGCCTTGCCCTTCCAAGGCCACTCCCAAGTAGTAAAACGCTTCACCGTCCTTCGGACTTGTGTAATCTTTTGTGACTTGCCGCAGAGCCGCTCGCAGCTTTTCCTCTGCTTCTTTGAACATGCCACGCTGGCAATGCAGGATCCCCATTGCTGTGTTCGCCTGGGAATTTCCCGGATCTCTTCGCAGAGCTTCTTCGTAGTAGAGACGCGGTTCCAGGGACGGGTTGTAGAACTCCTCCAGTCGCAAACCTGTTAGGTAGAGCTCCTCGACGCTTTTGATATCATGCGGCGCGGGAGGAGGCTTCACGGGCTCGGGCAACGGCTCACCTTTCGGCTTGCGGGGCACATAAGAGATGATTTCTCTGTCCTGTGCGTCAAACACCGAGATTCTGACCTCGTCTTCGGTCAGGCCGCGGGAAATTGAGAGGTCTTTCGAATACGGCTTGTCCGGCCCAAGGTCGAACACGTCCTCGAGCAGCGGGTGCTCGTGGCTCTTGACCATCACCTTGGCGCCGGCGAACTCCCGCGTGGCGTTTAACCTGACCCGAAGTGTCCCGTCTTTCCCCAATTCGAGGTTGACCGCAGCATCCCGGTTGGCGTTTTTGATCCCGCCCAAATCCCGGATTGGATACCAATATTGCTTCCACGTTTTGACCTCGTAGGGCTGAATCCAACTATAGTCCGGCTGATTGTCTGAGTAGGCCCCTGCCATGAGCTCGATGTAAGGCCCATCGGTCTCGGTCAGAATCTTGTCCCACATTCGGCCTGCGTCGCCATTGGCGAATTCCCAGAACTTTTTGCCGGGGACGACGTGGTGGTCAGCCACATGCACGACTCCGGCCTGCTTGCCGTGGTCGTAGCCGCCGAAGAAATCCTCCTCCGAGTTCCAAGCGAACCAGGACGTGGGCGAAGGATGATTCTTCCACCAGCTCACATCGACCCCGCGGGTATAGTCCACGCCGTTAAAGACACTCTTGGAAATGGGCCAGCGCGAAAATTCCGTCTTGCCGTGGAATGTCGCGAACTCGCTGCTGGGTGGGAAGATCACCTGATAGTTCGCGTTAGCATGAACGGCGGCATTGGCAAAGTACAGGAACGAGTGAACCATCGGCGTACGGTTGAAGAGCTTGACCGTCGCCTCGACGTAAGACCTATCAGGATAGAGCGTCAGCCCGAGCACCCACTTCATTCGGTGACGCAATTCGATTTCACCCACCCAGACGGTCTTGCTGCCGTCGGGGTGCTCGTCTATCGTGTGGTCAATCGTCATGAAGGTCGTGGCACGGTGATGATGAGGAATATTCCATTCCACGCCACCGGAAATCCACGCACCGAGCATCCCGATGAGTGCAGGTTTGATGACATGCTGGCGATAGAAGAAGTCGTAATGATTTGTCTTGTCTTCAGCGGAGAAGATCCGCCCGCCGAGTTCTGGGATCACGCACAGCTTGAGGTATTTGTTTTCGAGATAGACCGCGCGATAGGTTTTGTCTTCTCGGAACTCTGTCAGCTTGTCGAGCATCGGGTAGGGGTAAACCGCTCCCCTGGCGCCTTGATAGGCTCTGCCGCCAGAGAAGATCGGATTTTTGTCGGGCTCACCGACACGATAGGTGGGCACAACCAGAGGCTCTTCCCAAATCCTGACGGCCTGTTCCTGTCCCGTCAGACTGCCTGGATAAACGCCAAGAATAATCCCAACCAGTATGACGCACGGTCTAAAACCCTCCCGGCGGTTCATTGCATGCCCCCTTTTAGTTCAAGGATGGTCTCCGATGGATCTTTCATAACGGGCCAAACGGTGGATATGGAATGCGGGAGTTGCCTCGGGGTGCCGCCCGCTGCTAGAGAAATGAGCGGTCAGTGCGGGCGCGGCAATTGCGGGATTGGGGCGAGGAATTGCATCTCCCGTGCGACGGGTTCGGGTCCGCGAAGGAAACGGAGGCCGCCGCTTACGGCAGCCTCCGGCGAAATGCTCAAACGCGAGCTTCGATCCTGTTGACCACGGTTTTCAGCGCCTTGATACGCGCCCACCACTTCCAGTTCCCCTCAATGATCGTCCAGGGGGCGTTTTCGGTATCGGTCTTCTCGAACATGTCTTCGAGAGCCTGGATGTAGGCGTCCCACTTCTCGCGGTTGCGCCAATCTTCTTCGGTCAACTTCCAGTTCTTCCAGGGATCCTTCTCGCGCTTCTTGAAGCGGTCGAGCTGCTCCTTTTTGGAAATGTGGAGCCAGAACTTCACCAGGATCATGCCGTCATCGGTGATCTGACGCTCAAACTCGTTGATCTCCCGGTAGGCGCGCTGCCATTCCTCTTTCTTGGCGAACTTCTCGACGCGCTCCACCAGCACGCGCCCGTACCAGGTCCGATCAAATATCCCGATGCGGCCTCGGGGCGGCAGTCTCAACCAGAAGCGGCGCAAATAATGGTGAGCCTTCTCCCCCGCGCCGGGCGCGCCGATGGGGTGAACCTCATAGCCGCGTGGATCGAGAGTCTCGACCAGTCGCTTGATGTTGCCGCCCTTCCCCGCCGCGTCGGCTCCCTCGTAGGTCACACAGACCGCGATCCCCTTCTCAATGATCTTGCGCTGGAGCTTCAGGAACCTGAATTGGTACTCTTCCAGCAAGTCTTCATACTCTTCCTTCGACTCCAGTTTCTTGTCCAGATCCAGCTTGTCCAGATATCCCATGCGTTTCCTCCGCGATTCAAGGGTCAACCCCACCACATCTGCAGGTGCCGGACACCCCGGCGCATGACAACTTTCCCTCTCCGGCGCATTAGCGATGGAACTTTATCGAAAGCCACCTCAGGCGGCGGGATTCTACCAAAATGAACCTGAGCCCGCAAAAGGTTTCTGTATTACCGCCGATGAATACCTATGGTTGGGCCAACAGTCTCATTCCTCGCTGGACGGCTTATATCTTCCGGCCGCTAGGGCGCGTTCAAGAGCCAGCGTCAGGTGCCGGCCCGGAGACGCCACCTTACCAAGTCTTTCGAGAATCGCTTTGGGGCACGTACGGCGGATGGGTGGGGGCAGCGCTGGCGTTCCCGGTGCAGACCTTTCTGGTTTTCTACGGGACGAGTTACTACAAGGGCAAAGGCTTGGGAGCAGTCGTGGCCGCTGTGTATGCGCTGATGCTGATTCCTTTCTGGCGCTTGTTTGTCCGACGCCGCGATATATTCCGCCAACATCTGGCGAACATGTCCGACGCTCTGCGGTTTCTCCTGAACGCCGGTCCGGCCATGCGACTTCAACGCCAGCGGCGCCGGTTTCAGCGCCAGGCACGCTCGTTGCTGTCTGCCTACGATCGACGAGCCCCACCGATCAGCGTGGGCGCCTCAACCCCATCACCCCACACGCCACCAGCTTCCTAATGCCCGGTCGGCCCCATTCAGGGGTCTTCACGGCTGCGGCGGGAGCACCACCCAGCGACTCTTCCGCAAGAAATCCTGGACCAAAGGAATATCGCTTGCGTCGCACAGAATCAGCCGGCAGAAAACCTCGCTCTTAATGATTTGAGGCTGTACCTTATAGGCTTGCACCAGCGTCTGCTGCGCCGCTTTTTTCTGATTCCACTTCCACAGCCCGACGGCTTGGAGGGCCATCATGGCTTGAGAATCAGGATCGCCTGCTAAGCCCTGCGCGCATTCAGCTAGGGCTCCTTCCGTGTCGCGTTGCCTCCACAATATCAGCGCCATCAGCCGATGACCTTCGGCAGCCTTGGGACTTCGAGCGAAGATGGTATTTGCCTCGTTGGTTGCGCCTTCGAGATCATTCTTCCGCAACTTGCCGAGTCCCAACTGTTCGCGCGCCGGGATGAAATCAGGTTGGCGATGCAGGATTTCCTCGAGCAGCTCCGTGGCGCGCCCAGCCTCGCCGGCGTCCATCAGCAAGACGGCAAGGCGATACTGGCTGTTGACATCCTGGGGATCCAACGCCACTGCCTTCTCCAAAAGCTTGCGGGCCTCCGCGGCTTGGCCAAGCTGCATCAGAATCGCACCGAGCACGCTGTAAGCCGGGCTGGAGTCGGGTGCCGCCTCAATAGCACGGCGGAATTCCGCTTGTGCCTCCGGGACCTTCCTTTGAATCAATCGGAGCTGGCCTAACTGGAAATACGCTTCGCCGCTTTTCGGATCAAGCGCGAGAGTATATTTGAGCTCGGACTCCGCCTTGTCTTCTTCACCCATGGCGAGATACGCGCGGCCCAGGGTCATGTGGGCGAGGGAGCTCGAGGGATTCTCAATTACATCCTCAGCAGCTTCGTCCAGCGCCTCTTTGACCTTTCCCACTGCCAGCAGTTGGTCAACGCGCTCCCGGGTTCTCCTTGGTGAGTCGTGGGGAGTTTGCCCTTGCCCCTCGAAACTGAATGCGGCGCGGAACGAGGCTGGTAGGATGAGCAACACGACCAACATGCCGGTTGTGCTCATCCCCATCGGCCGGCGGGCGCATTCAGGCCGTGTTTCAAGGGGTGACACGGATCTGGTCTGGGTCATGAATAACAACCTCGGCGCGGCCTCGATAAGTCGTTACGGCTCCGCGCAGCTCTACCTCCCGACCGCGCAGGGTGCCGAGGTCACCGAACTTGCTTCTGTCGGAAGAAAATACGACGCTCGTAAATGGGCAATTGCGATAGTCCTGGCAGAAGTCCAAGAAAGTATTCCCGGCTCGCGAGGTGTAAACTTTCAGCACCCGGCCTTTGATGCAACCTGTTTTCCCTACGCTCGAGCCGGCTTCGCTGAAATCGACGCAAGCCTCAATCCCCCCCTCAACAGTTGCCTCAAAAGACGGGACGGGAGGATGGGATCGCCGCATTCCGCGTCGGTACGCCACGACGGCACTGAAGGCCGACGCAAGCACTACGATGATGGCGACGAGGAGGAGTTGCTTGCGGGTCACTTCGTAACTCGCAGCGGTCCGCGCCTAGATCTCGAGCAGACTCATCGAGTATCTTGCCGTGAAGGACGGCGCGACCTCTGACGCACCGAGTATAGCAACTTCCAGGAGAACGCAAACCGAGTATTGCGAATTCCGACAACACGATCCCGGTGCGCGCTCCAAACGTCAACCTTTTCTATACCGAATTGCTTTTTCTCCATGTTGGTGTAGCCCATTATCAGAACTTACCGGCATCGCCCCAGGCAAAAGTGCCACAATCGAAAAAGGAGCATTCGTCAGAAAATCAGAACGTAGAATGTCATAGAATTTGTGTTGCTGTCGCTTTTCAGCATTTCTGCCGTGCCCGGTCGCCGCGACCTTCGACTTTCCTTCCAGGCGAATGGGCCACAAAGTGCTATTCAAGTGTCCGGAGGCCTGCAATTCGGACCATAAGTCCGGATTATGTGGGCGATATTGCTACCTCCGAGGAGCGAATGCCCGAACCTCCGGTAAGCCTGGCCAGAAGCCGCAAGCATCGGGGTGTGGTTTACATCGATTGGGATCGCTGTAAGGGCTGCGGGTTTTGCGTGGAGTTCTGCCCTCCCAAAGTATTAGCTCTTGCCGAAAGCTACAACGCCCACGGTTACCATCCACCCCATTTGACCAACGAACAGGGCTGTACAGGGTGCGACCTGTGCGGGCTTTACTGCCCGGACTTCGCCATCTACGGGGTTCGCGTGCCGGTCGAGACTACCGAAGCGGAGGTGAGAGCCAATGAAGGCTAACCCCGCTGGCGTGCTGACGGGCGCCCACTTCCTGGACGGTGACCAGGCCTGCTGCGAAGGCGCGCTCGCCGCAGGCGCGAACTTTGCCGCTGGCTATCCGATTACGCCATCCACCGAGGTCGTAGAGCGCTTTGCGGCGCGAATTCCCACCGTGGGCGGCCTCTTCATTCAGATGGAAGATGAACTCGCTTCCTCGATCGCCATCCTGGGCGCTGCCTGGGCTGGCAAGAAGGTCTTCACCGTGACCTCCGGGCCGGGCTTCTCGCTGATGATGGAACACATCGGCCTCGCGGCGATGACAGAGACGCCGTGCGTCTTTGTGGACGTGCAGCGCGGCGGGCCTTCGACAGGGCTCCCCACGCTTCCCGGCCAAGCCGACATGATGCAGGCGCGCTGGGGTTCGCACGGCGATTACGAGACCATCGCGCTCTGCCCCAACTCGCCGCAAGAGTGCTTCGACCTGATGATCGACGCCTTTAATCTCGCCGAGCAATACCGCCTGCCGGTGCTTTTTATGATGGACGAGTGCGTCGGCCACATGACGGAGAAGGTGGTCATCCCTCCCGCGGACGGGATCGAGATCTTCCCGCGACGCTTCACTTCCCTGCCTCCCTCCGAGTACAAACCATTCAAGCCCGGAGCGGACGGCGTGCCGGAGATGGTCAAGGCGGGCGACGGATACCGGTTCCACATCACCGGCCTGACCCATGACGAGCAAGGCTATCCGGCGATGAACTGGCGCGAGCAGGAGAAGTTGGTCCGCCGCCTGGTGGAGAAGGTGCGCAAGAACACTGACAAGATCGTGCGCTACGAAGAGCGCGACATTGAGGACGCCGAAGTGGTTGTGGTGGCTTACGGCATCACCAGCCGCGTGGCGCTGCGTGCCATCCAGATGGCGCGGGAGGAAGGGATCCGCGTGGGGTTGCTGCGGCCGATTGTCGTCTGGCCCTTCCCTGAAAAGCACATTCGCGAGCTCTCCGAAAAGGTGAAAGCTTTTGTGGTCGTCGAAATGAATTACGGCCAGATGGTTTACGAAGTCGAACGGTGCGCGGCCGGCAAGGCCAGGACGGAGCTCGTAGACCACGGAGGCGGCACCGTGCATGAACCCGAAGACGTGCTGAAGGCAATCCGCGAGGTGGCACGATGAGCACCCTGCCGATGGTCGAGCCCGCTATCAATCCCGTCGAGCCCTTCCTGCGCACCGATCGCATGCCTCACATCTGGTGTCCCGGGTGCGGCATCGGGACCACGGTCAATTGCTTCGCGCGCGCGCTGGTTGAGTCGAAGCTCAACCTCGACAAGGTGGCGATCGTTTCCGGAATCGGGTGTACGGGCCGCGTCGCAGGGTACATGCGGCTCGACTCGTTCCACACCACGCACGGGCGCGCGATTCCTTTTGCGACCGGGCTGAAGCTGGCAAACCCCGAGTTGTCGGTCGTGGTCTACAGCGGCGACGGCGATTTGATTGCCATCGGCGGCAATCACTTCATCCACGCCGCGCGGCGCAACGTCGACCTGAAAATCATCTGCGTCAACAACTTTATCTACGGAATGACCGGCGGTCAGGTCGCTCCCACCACTCCCGTGGGCGCGACGGCGACGACCACGCCTTACGGCTGCTTCGAGCGGCCGTTCAATCTGCCCTATCTGGCGGAGTCCTCCGGCGCGGTTTACGTGGCGCGCTGGACGTGCTTCCACGTCCGGCACATCACGCGCGCGATGGTTGAGGCGTTCAACAAAAAGGGTTTCTCGTTTATCGAGATCATCACGCCCTGCCCCACCCTCTATCTGCGGCGGAATAAACTGGGCGACAGCCTCGACACGATGCGCTACTACAAGCAGAAGAGCGTGATCAAGAATGGCGCCAACACCAAGGAAGTCGAGATCGCGCTGGGCGGTGAAATCATCTGCGGGAAATTCGTGGACATCGAGCGGCCCACGCTCGGGCAATCTATGAACATGCAACTCAGCAAGTCCCTGGGAGCTCGCTACGTCGCACCGGGAGGACGCTGATGCCCACATCGGAGATTCGGATTGCCGGTTTCGGCGGCCAGGGCGTGATTCTTGCCGGCATGGTCATTGGTAAAGCCGCGACCATCTTCGATAACAAGCACGTCACCCTGACCCAGAGCTTTGGCCCGGAGGCGCGCGGCAGCGCGTGCAGCGTGCAATTGATCGTCTCCCCGGAGCCGATCCTCTATCCTTACATCACCAAGCCACACATCCTCGTGGTGATGTCGCAGGAAGCCTGTACGCGTTTCTGCGCTGTAGTCAGGCCGGGTGGGATGCTCCTCTACGAGCAAGACCTCATCAAACTCGGGACGAAGTGCAGCCCGGACATCAAAACCTACGGCATTCCAGCCACCCGCCTGGCGGAAGAACTCGGCCGCAAGCTCGTCCTCAACATGGTCATGGTCGGTTTTGTGACTGCCATGACTTCCCTCACCACGGCTGACGCCGTGCGCAAAGCCATCGCAGATTCCGTCCCCAAGGGAACCGAATCATTGAACCTCGCCGCCTTCGAAAAAGGCTATGAATACGGCCGAGCACTGCTCGCCTTTACGGCAAGCGCCGCGTGAGCAGCCTTCGTCAGCCCTGCCACTATCCTTCTACCACGTGTCGTGTTAGCGACAAGGCTGAAACATGTCATTCTGAGTCCGTCAGCCGATCCGTCATCAGGACGGATCGCAGATCCGTCAGCTGACGGAAAGAATCTGCATTTTCTGGACATCCGAAACTACTGCAGATGCTTCTCCCGCTCAGAGCGGGATCAGCATGACAGCTTAGCCCCAATATGTGTCACCTGTTTCGGTCACGCAACACGAGCGCATGCTAGCGTTGTTTCCATCCCGTGCCCAGGTCGGAATCGGGAGGTCGCTGAACTTCCGCGCGAGGATGTAGTGGTACAGTTTGAAATTTATAACGCTGAATCAGAGGTTGGTTTGGCGGTTGACATGCCCGCGGTTGCCTCGAAGTCTGAATCTGGCTTATGGAGTAATCGCCCCTTTATTCTGTATCTCGTCTCCGATAGGTATGCCATTGCTCAAGCGTTCGCCCCTTCCACTAGCGCGATTTCCTTAGCCGTCAGACCGTACAGGTCATATACGAGCCGGTCAGCTTCATCCCTTCAACATGTCGTCAAGGGTCAGGTCGGCGTCCCTCATAATTTGGTGGAGGATTCCTTTCCCCAAATCGCGTTTGCCGTGGATCGGGACAGTCGTCCTGCGGCCGTCGGGATGAATGAACACGGCATGGCTTCCCGACTGGCGGTCCAGGGCAAAGCCGCGCCTATTCAGGATGGAAATCACTTGGCGGGAATTGAACGAAGGAAGCTTCGGGGTCACACCGCGACCCGCACCCTGTGGGAGCCCACTTCCTGGTAGATCGGCTCATTTCTTGCAAGCCGGCTTTCGACATGCAGCCGGATGGCGTCTTCGATGAGTTGGCGTGCTTCTTCCTCGGTCTCCCCCTCGGTGTAGCAACCCTGGAGGGCAGGACAAATGGCCACAAACCGGCCATCCTCGTCCCTCTCAATCACAACCGTGAATTCGTAATCCTGCATCGTTCCACCGCCTCCGAAGCTATTGTACCTCGGCTGCCCTATTCTGACTCTCCGATTTCTGGAGTCCGATGGTCCGATCCTGATCGGACCGTAGATCGGACCTGTCTTCTTACTCCTGCCCTTCCACGAGCGCGATTTCCTTAGCCGTCAAGCCGTAAAGGTCATACACCAGCCGGTCAATCTCCGCGTCCGTCGCCTCAATCTGGCGCTGCATAATGGCCTTCTGCGCCTCCGACTTCGCGGCGGCAAGTTGTCGATGCAAGGTCTGCATGGAAGCAACCAAAGCGACCAGTCGACGGTGAACGGCCATATCCTTTGCGTTCTTGAAGTCGATGACTCGAACAGGAACCAGCGACAGGAATTGCCGGTTCGCCGACCGCCAGCCTCCCCGGAAAGGCGCGCTGACTTGCGGGAAGTACCATCGCATCAGCCGACAATTCAGCAGCGCAAACAGATACTCAAGCCCCTGCTTGGCATGAGCCGCCTTCACGGTCACGCCGCCAACATCCACGTTATCCAGGTAATGACTTCCGTCGTGGTCGAAAGCGGCGTGAAGCTGTTCGACCAACCTTGGCACACACAGCTTTATACGGTGCTGTATACCAAGATTCTGATTTCGCCCGAATCGGTGCCATTCAGAATCCCGAAACGCGCCCTTTTCCCGGCCTTCCAGTCGCTTTCTGTTTTCAAGAAGGTAGGCGGCTGTCTTCGGCAAGTCGCCTTCAATGGTATTAAAGTCAATCAGCGCGGCCCGCTCATTCTTTACGGTGTAGGGGAACAAGATGTATTGGCGGTTGGGCAGGACGCCGTACCGGGTAACATCAGTTCCACTCACCAAAGGAAAAACAAGGTCTTTCTCAAAAGTCCATTCCCGGGAAAGCGCCTTCGACTTCAGGCGGTACGTTCGGTCTGTCTCACCGACGAGATCCATAATATAAACGTCATCGGCGCTGGTCTGAAGGCCAACGAAAACATCCGCCACGTCGCCAAACCTGTGGGGCATTGCCGAAAGCTTCGCGAACAAGCCAGCCCCCGGCCCTACGGAGAAGTTCCATTCGTCGGCTGTCACTTGGCTTAGTTTCACCGGCCCTTCGATTGAGGTTCCGGTCGCGCGCCAGGTAACAAGGTCGTGGACCTTAGCGAATCGGCATTCCGTCACCGGCGATTTATTCAAGAACAGAAGGCAGGTATAGTTTGTCGCCCCGTCAAAAACCTGTTGGTCCCCGAAATGAACGACATGCGCAAGGTGTTTGCCCTTGGCGATGATCGCCCGCGCCGCCTCGCCGTACTTGGAGTTAAAGAACTTGTGCGGGCAGATGAAGCCAAGTTGGCCTTTGGGATTCAGCAGCTTCAAACCTTGTTCGATGAAGACAACGTAGATGTCATAGCTGCCCGTTCGGCCTGCGCGGAATAGCTCCTTGTAGATTTCGACTTCCAGTGGCGCCCATTCCTTCATCGCTTGGATGCGGATATACGGCGGGTTGCCGATGACGCAATCAAACCCTCCGGCCTTCATGGCTTCAGGGAAGGCTTGTTTCCAGTCGAACGGGTTGATGCTCTTCATTTCCTCGGGTTCGGGAAACATCTTGCCGGTGAAATAGTCCGGGCCGATCAGCGAATTGCCCCACTTAATGTTGTTTGCCAGGTTCGGCAAAGCGCGATCACTGAAGGGCAACAGGCCCAGGTGCAGGCTTTGGTCTGTCTCGCCTTCCAGCACCTTTAGCAGCAGAGAGAGCTTGGTTACTTCAACAGCCTGGCGGTCAATGTCCACGCCGAAGATGTGCGTCGTGAGGATTCGTTTCTTTTCCTCAATGGTCAGCCGCCAATGACCGTTGCGGGGGTCCTTGTAAACAGCCTTCTTGAACCTTTCCGCCTTGTGTTCGATGTACCACTTCAAGCAGTGGTCCAGAAGGCAGTGGTAAGCGCCCAAGAGGAATGACCCGCTTCCGCAAGCCATGTCCAGGACGCGCAAGGGCTCTTTTCCGTTGCGGAGGCCAGCGAGTTGCATGGGGCTTCGCCCTTTAATCTGCCGGCCGACGGTGTGCTTGACGATGTACTCGACGATGTAGGCCGGTGTGTAGTAGACGCCCCCCGCTTTACGTACCTCTGGCTTTTCCTCAACCTTGGCCTGGTGCCCCGCCGTCAGCCGAATCACCTTGCCCAAGAACCGCTCATAGACGGTTCCAAGGATTTCTACGGGCATAAGGCCGAAGTGATAGGGCGAGCCGTGCTCGAAGTACAGGCTTTCGAGGATCGGCTTGAAAACCTTGTCGTCCACCATCAGCTTCGGCGTGATCCGGTCGGGATCTTCGGATACGCCGCTTTCCCTCTGGAAATGAAACAGCCCGGAGTTGTACTTCTCGTCGGCCCGGCGGCACAGGTCGCGCATGAAGCGGGGGTAAATGTCGGGCCGTTCGCACAGCTTCAGAAGTTGCTCGTAAGGCTCAAGGCCCCGGTCTTCCGCCATGCGCAGGAACACCACGCGGTCGATCGTCAGTTGCACGGCGGCGTTCAGGTCGTCCAAAGACAGGTCCTTGTTCCGAAGGGCAATGTTTCCGGCCAGCGCGAGCCGCCAGCCCTCCATTTCTTTCAAAAACTCCACGTCTACTTCGGACGTGCCGCGCTTCCGCTTGGACGCGGCGTACTGGTCAAACGCCCCCGACCAGACGGCTTCACGCGAAAACACGTCCCATAACTCGCGCCAACGGTCGGGGTATTCGTCGTAGCGGAAGTACTGAATTCTGGCGTGGCTCGCCTTGTCGCTCGGGTAGGGCCGAAGGGTGCAATCGTAAACGCCGAATTCCTCAAAGTCGGTGAGAATGGACAATGCAAGTTTGCCGGTAAATCCGTACCGGCGAAGCTGGAAGGCGGGGGCGGGGTCCGCGCTGATGTTCACACCGCACTTCTTGGCTTCGGCGTAAAACTTCGGCGTTGTTCCGACGCGGAAGGCGTAGTCCGGGGCCTTCTGGTGCCCTTCCACGTCCAGACTGTCTTCGTGGATGACTTCCTGGTACTGGGGCGCGGTCATTGCCTTGTTGCGGACGTCCCACCCCAGGGCTTCAAAGAGGGGGTCGATCAGCCATTGGCGGACCTGTGCTTCGTTGCGGGCGAGAAATGCCTGGCGGTTGGTAGTGAAGTACTGACACAGCTTCGCAACTTCTTCTTTGCCTTGCTCAACTGTCTTGCTCATGCTCGCTTGCTTCATCTCGCCTGCGGTGCGCACAAGTCGGAAAGGTCACCGCAGTGTGGCATAGGCAGAAGTCAGGCGCAAGAGTCGGAGAATTGAAACTGCACCACTACCTACGAGGACATATTCTTGACCTCGCTCGGGCCACGCGGTAGACTTCTGGGAGTGCGCCTGTAGCTCAGATGGATAGAGCGTTTGCCTCCGGAGCAAAAGGTCGCAGGTTCGAATCCTGCCAGGCGTACCAATCACCCCAAAGGACTTAGCATCGATTAGCTATTCCCGAAAAAGTACAAACTCGTACAAGTCACATCCGCCATAGCGCATCTACCACCTTGGAAGCCGCTTCTCGCTTCGCCGGAGTGGGGGCCTGGGTGTACAGATTCATCGTGGTTTGAATGTCGGCATGGCGTAGCAGTTCCTTCTGAACGGCGGGTGTTGCGCCGAGGGCGTGCAAGAGCGTCGAGTACGTGTGCCTGAACGTGTGCCAGCCGATGTGGCCGATCCCCGCCTTGACCGCCGCTGGTTTCAGATAGTCCGCCAGCAAGCTATCCTGCCAGCGGGGCTTGCCCGTTGCGCCTGCGAAGATGTAATCGGAATCGGCCGCGCGGGAACTTTTGGCTCTGTGCATCAGAAGCACCCCGGCCAGGTCCGGGTCAAGGGGAAGTGTGCTTTCCGATGCCTCGGTTTTGGTGGGATAGATTTCTCCCTGGACATAGCTCCGCTGAATCTTGACTGTGAGGTTTTCGAAGTCGAGGTCTCCCCATTGCAACCCGAGCAGCTCGCAAACCCGCAGACCAAGACAAGCGATCGTGATCACCATCGTCTTGTAGGGCTCCACAAGCTTTTCCAGAAGAGCCTTGAATTCGGCCGGCGTGAGAACGCGGGGCGTCTTCAGCCTTTTTCTTGATTGCCGCACAAGGTCAATCGGGTTCCGCTCCATCATCTCCCAGCGAATCGCGGCCTGGAAGAGAGTGTGCATGAGGTTTCGAACGTGAGATTTTACTTGGCTGGAATGCGGGTAAATTTCGAGCCAATCTTCCAGCGCGACTGCCTTGACATTCTGGAGGAATTCACTTCCCCACTTCGGTCTGATGTGCTTCTCAAAGAGGCTGCGGTACACGCTCTGGGTTAATTTCCGACACCGTTTCGGCACATACTCTTCCATGAACCGATCTATCAGCCCGCCCACGGTGACGGCATGGAATTGCTGTTGGGGATTTTGGGCGTTGATCTTGATGCGGTGATGTTCGACTGCCGTTTCCGCATCCGCCCTGGCCGGGTATTTCTCAACCGTTCCAATCAACACGGACTTCGCTCTTCCATTTTCCAGCCAACGGAATTGCCAAACGTTCGGCCCTTTCTTCCGCTTTCGGAGTGTCAGATTTCCGTACTGGTATCGTGCCTGCATAGCTCCTCCTCAAAAGGAAGTTTCTACGCGGCACGGTTGGCGGCCAGATTGTAATCGAGAATCAATCCAGCCGTCCAGCGAAGACGCGCGATACCGCCAGAATTCTCCAACCTTCAGGCCTGGGAGCTCTCCGCGCTTTGCCATGCGCTCCACAACCTTGGGGTGAATCCCTAGAATCTGGCCGACTTGCTCACTGGTAAGAAGCGGTTCGAGTCCGTTCGGCATGGTTTTTCCTTCCTCAGCGGAAACGGCCGGACCCGGATTCAAGATCCGGGCCCAGCCTAGCCCAACATGGCGGTTAGCTATGGGGCCAGTTTTTGTACTGACTGTTTTGCGTTCGTCGGCTTGTGGGGCCGCTTTTGGGAAAGGCGGCTACCCGTGCATATGTGTGAGCGCGTCGGGCGGAATTTGGGCATGTGCGCCGGGCGCACAGACCCGCCCACCCATTCGCAAGGAGTTAAAATGGGGTTTCGCCGGCCGTTTACGCCCTTCGCGTGGCCGGGCGCGCGCTGGTGTAGGATTGCAGCGCTACGTCGCGGCGGTCTACCGCCTCTGAGATGTGTTGAACGAGTTCATCCATCCCCGCCTGGCCGCCATAGACGGGTCCCTCGAAGATTACTTGCACGGCGGGGCCCTGATTTCCGCCGCCAATGCCCGTGATTACGCCACTGTTCGACGCACCCTCCCCGGTCACCGCATACGGGCAGGACCGACCTGCGCCTGCCGATTCTCCGGGAATGGCCCGACCGATCACCCCAACTGCCGCCCCCACGCTTGCAAGAATGGCGGCGGATTTGAAGTGCGTGGCTGCCGACGCCGCTGCTCCGGGAACACCGAATACGACCATGGCGAGCATGGCAAAGCCTTCGCCGGTTTCCATGATCGCCCGGGTGTATTTCTCTCATGTGATTCCTAGGACTCAGCCTTGCCCGCAGACCCACCCCCCCATCTCATTTCGCGGTCGTGTGCGCGATGTTGGGCCCTCGGTCTACGCTTCCGAGCCGTAGAGATTTCATTCCCCCTACTTCCGCGCGTTCATCCGAGTCTTGGGAGAAGGCGCCCCGTCTCCTCAAGCATCGGTACGCTGGGCAACTCATCCTGCCAGCGCTGTTGATGGAGCCATGTGGCAGGGTGTGGAATGAAGCGTCCGCCGTTTTTGTGCCACTGCTCGGTTTGTTTCTGGCGTTCGACGGCTTTGACCATCCGACCCAGAAGGTCCGCGTCTGGGTCTAGCTTGGCGAATGCTTTCTGCGCCAGGGCTTTCGCCGCCTTCCGGGGAAACACCTCCCAGAACATTTCGAACGCTGCCTCTTGTGAAGCCGAAAGGGACGCAGTCCGCCATCCCCTCTTTGAGGGGATAGAGGGGTGTTTCTTTTCTTCTGAAGAAGAAGATGAAGTAAGTGTGCTCTGCTCATGCTCAGCTTTAGCTGTGCTCAAGCTCTGCTCCCTAGAAATCCATCGCGATTTACCCGCCAACACTTTGGATTCGTGAAACCTAACCATATTTTGGCGCACTTCTTCCATTCGCGGGTTTCGCAGGCGTCCGTCCTGCCCGACAGTGAACTTGCCTTGAATCGAAGTCCACACCGCCTCAAATGCTGGGAGCACAGCATGAGCACACCTTGAGATAAGCTCAAGCTGTGCTGGAAGGCTACCGTTGACCTACTGGTAGCAGAGCAAGCGGACATAGGCCCCGAGTTCCTCGTTTGATAGATCAATCGTATCCACCAGGAAATCGGAGGCGTAAAACTGGAATGCTGGCGGCTTGCTCATTGTCATACCCTCGCGCCGGTCAACTCGGGCGAATGAAGTCGAGCGCTCGATGGCGGAGCCTCGCAGGCAAAAAGCCATCGTTCCCGGAACCCGAGAGATTTCGAGGCAATCTTTTTTTCGCGCGATGAGAAGTCAACGTGGCCTGTAATCCGGCGACTAAAACTTCCTTCCGAAAGCCCCATGACTGCCGCGATCCGCCATTGTGGGATTCGGTTAAAACTAAGCGCCCAGATCAGGTGTGGGTACATACGTAGTCTCCAAAAGAGAGATTTTTCTTCCTTTTCAAGCCCCAAGAATAAGGCGGACAACGAGTTGCTCTCGCTATCCGCCTTGAAATTTTCCTCTACTTAATTTATCCGGAATGCCCCCGCTAGGTGGTCCTCCTTTTGCACAGCATTGAATTCAAAGCAAATATAATTTGGATGGTTGCTGGGGCTTATGACTCATCGGGGGCGGTGTCTTCATCTTCCCAGGGCAGTTCTTCCAGTTTGTCGTCTTGCTCGCAGAGTTCTTTGGGGCTTTTGCCGTCCACATGTAACTCTGCAAACCCTGTCCGCACCGGTTTCGCCAAATCGGTGAAGCCTCTACCGCTCTCGGACCAATTGAACGGCGCGAGCGGTCTTGTTGCCACGCGGTCCGCTAACATCGGCCTCCATTCCCGGTAAACCTTGATCTTTTCTCTGTGATACGTGGAATGGAAAATGAATGCCTCTATGCCATCCTTTCCGTGCAAGG
>Ga0315284_10002515_pt1 | contig 26224 bp, 27 predicted proteins | sample YL17G09_16_MG_FD_203696 | JGI IMG/M metagenome (GOLD analysis project Ga0315284, IMG submission 203696) | Sediment microbial communities from Yellowstone Lake, YNP, Wyoming, USA - YL17G09_16 | ecosystem: Environmental > Aquatic > Freshwater > Lake > Sediment | place: USA: Wyoming | collected...
TCCCGCACTCCCCACTCCCCACTCCCCACTCCGCACTCCCCACTTCTCCTTCCCCCTACCCCGCCTTCCTCACCCGGCAGTAGCACGGCGCCAGCTTACCCCACGTCTGTGGGTCGCCAATGCCTGCCACTTTTACGTCGTCAACAACGGCGCCGTCGGTGACTTCGATAACGCGGTCGCAGCTGGCCGCAATGTGACGGTCGTGCGTGACAATGATGAACGTGGTGGCGGATTCCTTGTTGATTTCGCGCAAAAGCCCGAAGATCGCCTGCCCCGAGTCGGTATCCAGGTTTCCCGTGGGCTCATCCGCCAGGATCACACGCGGGTTGTTCATGAGGGCGCGGGCCAGGGCAACGCGCTGTTGCTGGCCACCCGAGAGATTGGTGGACCGGTTGTTCATACCCGCTGACACACCCACGCGATCAAGCAACTCGGCGGCGTGCGTGTGGGCCTGATGCGTCACCCGGCCGTGTGCTATGCGGTAAGGGAGGAGCACGTTCTCCAGCGCAGTGAACTCGGGCAGCAGGTGATGGAATTGAAAGACGAATCCCATGGTCATGTTGCGGAAGTGCGCGAGGGCATCGTCATTCATTGAGTACAGCGGAGTGCCGTCAAAGCTCGCGGTGCCGCTATCGGGCCGGTCGAGCACGCCAATCATGTTGAGCAGTGTGGTCTTTCCGGAGCCCGACTGGCCGATGATGGCCACGAACTCACCCTTGTCAAAGGAGAGAGTGATGCCCTTGAGCACCGGGGTCTTGATGGCGGCGCCGTAGGATTTGCGGATGTCGGTGAGTTGGAGTTGTGCGCTCATGGGGTGGTGCTCAGATACGGATTCCGGGGTTCCTTGCTCGGACGGGCGGACAAGCGAAGAGGGCATCCCGCAGGCCCTTCGACACTTCGACAAGGCTCAGTGCGACGCTCTGCTCTGGGTAGGTGGACGGAGCGCGCGCGAAGAATGCAGGACGTGCCTGACCGCTGATCCCGTCGATGTGGGACCACTGAAGGCCCATGCCCCGGCATCCCTGAGACATGTCAGAATGGCACGATCCCGGATTACCCATTGCGAATGACCTCGATAGGGTTCATGGTGGCCGACCTCCGCGCCGGAACGAAGGCTGCCAGCGTTCCTGCGATGACCGCGATGGCCACCGACGTCACGTACAGCGACGGCTCGATTGACAGAGGAAAGAGCGGCGTGCCGGTCGCATCGGCCGTGGCCGACAGAAATGCAGTGATGAGCCAGTAGCCGGCGAAACATCCCGCCACCGCACCGGCCAACCCCAACAGCCCGCCCATGATGAGGAAGACCCGCCCAATGGTTGCGCGCGTGGCGCCAATGGCCTTGAGTATGCCGATCTGCCGCGCCTTTTGTATGGCTGACACCGCAAGCACGCTGGAGATGCCCAGCGTTACCGCCAGCAGCACCAGCACCTGGATCAGGTTGGAGGAGCCGCTCTGGCTCTTGAGTGCGGCGAGTAAGTTGGCGTTGCTCTCCTGCCAGCTTGTCCACTGCAGTCGGGGGAAGCTCCCGCGCAGTGTCTCGGTGATGGTCTGCGACTCGAAGACCCGCGGAATCTGCGTCTCGATGGCTGTCACGCCACCCTCGAAGCCCAGCAACGACTGAGCCCGCGACAGCGGCATGAGGACCCAGGTAGCATTGACGGGCTTTGACTCCAGGTCGAAGATGCCGGCCACGGTGAAGACGTCCTGGCCGCCGGTGGACGCTGCGATGCGAATGGTGGAGCCAGGTTGCAGCCGCAGATCAGCCGCGAGTTCCGATCCGACAAGCACCGAGGAGGACGTGATCGCTGCGGTACCCGAGGTGAGGCGCCGCTTGACCTGGTAGATCTGGTCGGCTCTATCAAGGTCAACTCCCCGAATCACCACTGCATCGGTCTTCTCCCCGCGCGCGGCGAAGCCCGGACCGTCGGCAACGGGGCACACTGCGGTGAACCAGCCTGACGCGTTGAGCTGGTCAACCAATGCCTGCCACCCGCGCAAAGGGCGCACCGCGCCTTCACTTCCGGCAATGATCGAGACTGCGGCCACCGAGTCGGGCAGCAGGGAGAGCGGCTTGCGCTCGGGCATGGCAGCGGTGATATGGGGTGCTGTGCCCACAGTGCGGTTGATCAAGTCTTTCTGCAAGCCGCCGATGAGTGCAGAGAGAAAGATCTGCACGGCAATGCCCACGGCAATGCCAACCAGAATAAGCAGCGTTTGCACGCGGCCTTCGCGGAGGAATCGGAGTGCTATGCTGAGTTCGAACATATGATGAAGTGAACAGTGATCAGTGAACTGTGAACAGTGGGAACGGGAGCAGCGGCCAGCAGTCACTAGTCAGCGGTCAAGAGGACGCCCTCGGCGCCTCATTCCGCACTCCGCACTCCGAACTCCGCACTTCTCACTTCCCCCTCACGCGCATCCCGTCCTTGAGCCCCGGAGCCACCACAACTGTGTCGCCCACATTGAGCCCGGTGTTTGCCATGAACCGCCCGTTGCCCAGATCGGTGACCGTCACAGCCCGACGCACGGCCTTGCGGCCGACAAGCGCGAAAACCGCATCTCCGGACTTGGCAAAGGTGATGAAGCGTTGCTCAACAATGAGTGCGTTGTCGATGGAGCCGGTAATGATTTGTGCGGAGACTGTCTGATCGGGCAGCAGTCCATCGGGCGGCTGGTCCATGGTGAGCTGCACTGTTGCGGTGCCGCGTGAGGCATCGATCGCCGGCAGTATGTCGCGCACTGTGGCGTCAAACGCCTTTGACGGCATGGAAGGGATGCCCACCAGAGCCTTCTGCCCCGCCTGCACACCGGCAACCTCGCCCTCGTCAACAAGTATCTCCACGTGCGTAGTCGTGTCACCGGGCAGGTAGGAGACGACCAGGGAGCCGGGCAGTACGCTTTCTCCCCCATTCACCGCGCGACTCACTACCCTGCCGTCTTCGGGCGCGCGTATGACCGTGCGACCCAGCGCGATGAGCGATTCGTCCAAAGCAGCCTGAGCCTGCGACACCTGCACCTGCGAAAGCGCGCGTCCGGTGGTGCGCAACGCGTCGAGCGCAGCGGAGGCCGAACGCGTACGGGAGACGGCCACATCGAGGTCGTTCTTCGACTTGTCAACGTCCGCCTGTGCCGCAGCGCCCTGAGTCAGCAGCGTCGAGAGGCGCTGGTAGGTGGCGTGAGCCTGTTCCTCGGCTGCTTGCGCCTGGACAAGAGACGCCTCAGTCTGCACCGAGTCGGTGCCGCCGAGTTTCTGCAGGGTGAGTCGGGCGGTTTCGAGGGCATTGCGACGCTGGAGCACCGCGTTGCGTTCCTCCTGATTGTCAAGCACCACGATGGTGTCGCCCGCCTTGAGGACGGAGCCTTCGCGCGCAACAACGCGTGCCACAAGTCCGGCCCGCTGGAACGAGAGTGCCACAACCCGACTGCCGGCGATCTTGCCGTTTGCGAGGATCGTCTTCAGCGCTTGTTGTGGACGGATCACTGCCATCTCAACCAGCGTTGCTTTGGGACGCAGGAGCGCGCCGATGGCAACGAGCGCCACAACTGCAGCGATGAGCCATACAATGGTGGTTCGATTTTTCGGAAGAGAGAAGTCCATGCGGTTCCCCTGTGGTTTGGGACCGACACGCTGACCGAGGCCATGCGCGATCGGTGAGTGCATTCGAAAATAGCATCTGTGGGAACGCGGAGGACGGTCTCTGATGACGCATTTGTCAATTGGAGGATGGCTGCGGGAGCCGGTCAGGACGGTTGAGTCCATATCACCGGCATATATCATGGAGTTGATCCGCAGGGGTCAGGCAGGTCCGCGGCGGCGCGACGGCCCAAGTCCTCACTGCTTGAGCCGCCGTAAGTCATTGATATATCGAGGAGCGCCGCACTCCTGTTACCGTGGCACACTGGTTGCGCGGTTCACACCCTCAACGGGCACGACTCTCAGCGACCGGGGACTCTTCGCTTGTGCGGTAGGCAGGACGGATGGTGCGCAGAGAGCAGTACCGCCGGACCCGTTGCCGGGACCGCCCGGAGCTCGTTGCACGGACCAAGCTCAACATGTCACCACTCAATCCAAGGAGGCGTTCGATGTACAAACAACTCTTCGCTGCGGCACTGTTCGCTGCATTCGTCTTTGCCGGCACCCCGGCATCTGCGGCTGACGACGACGAGCAATCGGGCCAGAAGAAGAAGATCACCGTAATTGTCAACGACGAGAGCGCGCAGGTGGCAGTGAGTGACTCAACCGACGCTGCTCAGGAAGTGCGCGATGCAGCAGCGAAGGCCGAGGAGGAGATTGCCGAGGCTGCCCAGGAGGCCAAGGACCAGGCGCAGGTAGCCGTCGAGGAGGCGAAGGACGCGGCTGACGATGCCAAGGAAGAGGCGCGCGAGGCCGCAGAGCAAGCCAGGGAAGATGCTCAGGAGGCTCTCGAGGAGAAAGGTCACTCTGGCGGCGGCATTCTCGGACTGCAAACGGTGTGGCTCAACACCAAGCCATTCAAGGATCTTGTGGCAAAGGAGAGCAGCTTGCGTGGCAAAGACTTTGACTTTGGCAGCAGACCCATGGTGATGCTGGGCATGGGAGGCATGCACGAGCATCCATCCGGGTATCGCGGCGGAGTGACGATTTGGGGTGGGTACCGCTCGTACCAGAGCGACGAGTTCGGTAAGGTTGCGGGCGACTCCACCACGCACGACTCGGTGACGGTGCTCCGGGTGATTCCGGCCTACTTCGGTTACACCATGGACAAGGCATTCCACTTCAGCCGTTTCAGCGTCAACCTTGGCGGCATGCTGGGTGGCGGTGCGTACATAGTGCAGAAGAAAGACTACGACCTTGACGAGTCCGAAACGTTTGTGTCAACCAATGGCGATGGATCCAACGACACTCAGAACGACTACGGTGCGTGGAGCGCAGCTCCGTTCTTCGCGTGGGAAGTGCGGGCAGGCATGGGAGTCGAGCTTGCGCCGGTCTTTCACGTGGGCATTGAAGGGTTCGCCCTCTTCACCTACGCGCCGGAAGGCTTCGGCGTTGCCACCGGAGACTTCGTGACAGTGAACCCCGGGGTTCGGCTGAAACTCATATTTGGCAAAGCAGGGTAAGAGGAAGTGCGGAGTTCGGAGTGCGGAGTGAGAAGCGAGGAGTGGTCGGCGGGGCGCGGGCCCTTCGACTCCGCTCAGGGACCGCGCGGTCGCCGGGCAGCCGTGGGAGACTGTCGAGTCGGCGATGGTTGACACATCGGGCAGCCCCATCAACAAGGAGCATAGCATGACACTACGAGCATGTACGGGACTCATCGCGGCGATTCTCTGGTCGGTGCCCGGCATTGCCGCGAACGGGCAGAGCGGCCAGGCTCCCGAGGACTCGGGCAGCATTTCAGCGCGATCTGCGGGCGCCGATGCTGACTCCGTGCGCGCAATCTCTGCCGTGATTGAGCAGAACGGCGACTCCACCCGGGCGGTGGTTGTGAGAGAGAACGACGACACGATCTTCGTTCTCCGCTCCGGCACTGTCAAGGAGACGACCTTCGACTTCCGCTCCAGGATCACCCAGATGCGCCGCAAGGGGTACGGCGGGTCTTTCGGTTTCGGCCTGGGCGTCTACGCTGTCGGCACGCATCCCCTCGAAACACTCATCAAACGACACCCCGCCCTCCGAGACCGCCAGTTCGGGTTCAGCCGCTTCGGGTTCGAGCCATACTTAATGAGCGGCGGCATGGCCTATGGCGGTATCGGAAAGGGTGTTCGCATTGGCGTGGGTGGCATGAGTGGAAGTCGGGAGTTTGCGAGTGAGGAGTTCGGCGGCGACTCCATCACAGTGCTCAAAGCCGAAACCGATTGGTTGGGATTGCTCTTGGAGCAGACATTCTCCAGCCCGAAGTGGGATCTGACTCTGGGGGGGTATCTGGGTGCCGGGCATACGACAGCGTCGATCGCCCAGGTTGACATTGGCGAGTACTCGGCATTCGGCAATACCGACATGCGCAATCACCTCAACACACTCAAAGGACGATTCGGCCTGCTGGAGCTGCACGCCGGAACCGCCTACACCATTCTGCCCTGGCTGCACATTGGGGGCGACGTGTCGGTGCCGCTGTTCATGTCGGTGAGCGGATTCTCGCCCTACACTACCGAGTTCTTCAGCGTGAACCCGGGCATGCGCGTGAGAGTGGTGTTGGGGAATCTGGGGTAGTGACGCGGTCGTCACGCGAGTGTTGTGCTCAGACAGGTATTTTGGGGGACGACGATCTCCCTCGCAGCGACCAAAGGACCTCTCATGAAACACCTCATCCGGCTCTCTCTATCGGCGATGCTGGCAGCAGCATCGATCTCCGCCCAGAATGCCCCTGACTCCTCTGCGGCGACAAGCGGCTCCGACGTCACCGCGACGCCCCCTGCTGTGCAGCCCAGCGACTCCGCGACGCAGCAGTCCGAGGCCCCCACCCCTGCACCGCGCGACCGCTCCCGCGACACAATCTTCGTGCTCACCCGCAGCTCGGCCCGCGAACTCATCGACAAGCTGCCCTCCGAGCACTTCTCTACCCGTCAACGCGGCTACGGTGGCTGCATTGGCCCCACAGTGGGCGTGTTCGGCCTCGACATGCGTCCGGTTCGCGAACTGTTGCGCAAAAACCCGGAGTATTGGCAGGCCGTGGGCGCCGACATCCGCGACGGACTCGTGCCGGTTGCCATGTTCGGAGGCGTTGTCTACGGCGGTCTCGGCCACGGCGGTCGCATTGGCCTGATGGGGCGCGGGGGATCGAAGAGTTTTGCCGACATCGGGGATGGCGGAAGCGTTAACACAACCAACCGTGTGGTGCAGGTGCGTACCGGATACGGCGGCTTCATGATCGAGAAGTCATTTGTTGTCGACCGGTTCAACATTCTCCTGGGCGGCACGATCGGCGCGGGTGGGATAACCGTGAAGACGTCGGAGGCGCCCGACTCGGTGGCGTGGGGACCGTGGCAGGAGCAGGGCACGGCATCGGTCGCCGTCCTGCTTGTCGAGCTGCACGCGGGCTTCACCTACAGTTTCTTGTCGTGGATCCACGCCGGTTTGGAGATGTCGGCCCCGGCATTCATGTCAACAAGCGGGTTCAAACGACCGGGCGGCTTGTCCATGACCAACGGATTCTGGTCGGTCAATCCCGGGCTGCAGTTCCGCATTGTGCTGGGCAACATCGGGTGAGTTGGCGCGGGAGCCGCGACCAGCGCCCTGCCCCAGTTGAGTCGGGCACCTGGTGAACCGCTGACCGAGTGCCGGTCGTCTCGATACGCCCAGGAAAACTCATCGACGACCGGTGTATCGAGGTCGGCGGTCAGGAGGCAGAGCGCGCCGTCAGTGAGAGACACATGAGCACGAACACATGTTCGAGCAGATAGGCAACGGATTTCTCGGATTCTTCCTGGTGATCGGCCACTGGCTGTCTCCGGGCACCGACAAGCCCGACATTGATGTGGCAAATGCGCGCCGCACCGAGGCTGGACTTGTGGTACAGTGCGAGCTGCGCCCTGCCTGGAATGAGGAGCTGTCGGGCCTGGTTGACGGTGGCATACCGCTGCGGTTCAAATTCTGCGCGTCGGGCAACTCGGGGGACACCATCTGTTTCGTGCGGACACTGCAATTCGACGTTGCCGACTACTCGTACAGCTATGCTGACAGCTCGGTATGCGGTCCGCCGGTTGACCCGCCGCCAACGCCGAAGAAATACCCACAGGTACTCCTTGCGTTGCGCGACTACTGCCGGTGGTCGTTTGTCGTTTCCGGGGAAACGAGCGTGTGCCGGATCGAAGCGGAACTGCTGCCCAGCCACGCCACACGCCTGAACCGGACTGTTGACATGTCGGCAGTGTGGGGGCAGCGCAAGGTCGTCAAGGTCGTCGAGGTGGGAGTGCGGCGGTAGGCGAAGTGCGGAGTGGGGAATGCGGAGTGCGGAGTGAAAGAGCAGAGGCAGTCAGCGACCGACAGTCACCGTTAGCAGGGATCCCCGGAGCCGTTACAGATGCCGACGATGATGAGGCGCCCATCGTAGAGACGTTGCGCGCAACGTCTCTCCCTGTCCAAACGCGGGCATCGCGGAGAATACGGGCATCGCAGACACCGAGGACACCGACGACGCGACCAACGAACGAGGAACGCTACCCGTGAACATGTGGAAGCACATTGAGCTCGAATGGAAGATCCTGATCCTGGCGGCAGCGCTGCTTGTGGCGCTTGCTGTGCCGGTGCGCATGGTCTTTGTGCAGCACCTCACTGCGACGCTGAAACAGAGCGTGGATCCGGCGCTTGAAGGTCTGCTGCGTCAACGCCTCGATACTGCAACCGGCGCCGAGCGCGATGCCATTGTCGCGAGCCTCGAGCGATCGCGACAGTGGCAGGCACTCATCCCCATCATTGTTCGCGAGCAGCGGCAGGCGGTGTTCGGCTTCACACTGCTGCTGTCACTGGGACTCTCGCTTGTTGCGGTACTCACACTCCGACGCCTCACCCGGCCGCTCAGGAGCCTGGCAGCATCGGTGCAGAAGATCGGCCACGGCGAGCGCACCGATGTCAAGCTCGTGTCCGGTGGCGCGCTGGGGACTCTCGAACACGCGGTCTCAGCTCTGCAGGAGGAACTCGGGGTGCTCCGCGAGCAAGCACAGGTGAAGGGCATGGAGCTGGCCTGGCAGGACATCGCACGCGTGATGGCGCACGAAATCAAGAACCCTCTCACTCCCATACGGCTGACACTGGACCGCATTGACGAAAAGCTCGCCGCAGACGAAACCATCCCAGCCGACGACATGCAGCGTTTCATCGACCGGATCAACGCGCAGACCGACGTGCTGGAGCGCCTGGTCAACCAGTTCCGCAGCTTCTCGCGCGAACCCGAAGTGCGACTCGCGCCGGTGCGTATCCACGAGAGCATCGCCACGATGGCCGGCGACCTGAGCGCATCGCTTCGAACAACCATTAAGGGAAGCGCGACGGTTGCCGCAGATCCGTATCTGTTGGCTCAGGTGCTGCTCAATGTATGGAAGAATGCCCTGGAGGCCGGGGCCGACACCATCCGCGTGCGCATTGAGTCAACCCACACTCACGTAGATGTAGCGGTGACCGACAATGGCGCAGGCATCCCGCCCGACGAGCTGGGGCGGGTGTGGTTGCCCTACGTGAGTCTCAAGAAGGGCGGTACGGGCCTGGGCCTGCCCGTTGTCAAAAAATTGATGGAAACCATGGGTGGGTCGGTCTCACTCACGTCAAGCGCGGACGCGCGCGACCACGGCGTGACCGTCACACTGCGATTTGCACGGGAGATACCAGCATGACGTCTGAGTCCATGAAAATCCTGATCGTTGACGACGAAGCTGACATCCGCACCAGTCTGCAGGAGATCGTCGAGGAAGAAGGCTACCAGGTGCTCTGCGCTGCAACAGCCGCTGCGGCCCTTCAGTGCGCGACCGGGGGCATCGACCTGGCCATTGTCGACATCAAGCTGGGTGCCGACAACGGCATGGATCTGCTGCGACTGCTGCGGGCCGCGCGCCCTGCAATGCCGGTAGTGATGATCTCGGGCCACGGCACAGTGGCGCTCACGGCCGAAGCGTTCAAACTCGGGGCGCACGACTTCATGGAGAAGCCCCTGCGCCTGGTGCAGGTACGCGCAACCCTGCGCAACGCGCTTGAGTCGGTGCGGCTCAAACAGCGGGTGGCGCAGCACGAGCGGGATCGGGTCCCCACGGCAGTCTTCGGTTCCGAGGTCATGCGCACACTCTACGCGCAGGTCGCGCGCCTGGCCGGGCTGTCGGAGCCGGTTGTCATTATGGGACCCTCGGGCAGCGGCAAGGAGCTGGTTGCCCGCTCGCTGCACTTTGACGGACCCAGAGCCGAGGGGCCGTTCGTCGCGACCAATGCGGCATCCATGCCGGTGAGTCTGGCCGAGGATGAACTCTTCGGGCATGAGAAGGGCGCCTTTACCGGTGCGCATGCGCGTCGGGTCGGATGCATTGAGCTGGCCGACGGAGGCACGCTGTTTCTTGACGAAATCGGCGATATGGATCCGCAGATCCAGGCAAAGATCCTCCGCGTGCTGGAGACCGGGCAGCTCACGCGACTGGGCAGCACCAAGCCCACCTCTATCAATGTGCGCATCGTTGCAGCCACGCACAAGGATCTGGAATCCGCAGTCTCCGAAGGCCTCTTCAGACATGACCTGTGGTATCGACTGTGCGCATTCGTGCTTCGTGTTCCCGATCTGTCGGCTCGACGCGATGACATCCCGGTTCTGGCCGAAACGCTGCTCAAGGCAACGTGCGCGGAGATGGGTGTTGACCGCGTCTTCACCCGCGATGCACTGGAAGACCTCGCCCGGCGCGACTACCCGGGCAACATACGGGAGCTGAAGCACGTGGTGACGCGGGCAGCGGTCTTCTCCGACCGCAAGGAGATTGACAAGGAGACCGTCAATCGCATCTGTCCGGCAGGACGCGCTGCGGATCAGACCCCGGCAGCCGACGCATCAACTGCCCGCTACTTTGCCATGGACTTCCGCTCGGCCCGCGACACGTTTGAGCGCGACTATCTCGCCGCAGCGCTTGAGCGCCACAACGGCAACATCACCGCCACGGCCGGGGCAATCGGCATGGCTCAGTCAAACCTGTCGCGCAAGCTGAAGGAGCTGGGACTGCGAGGATAGTGCGGATTGCGGAGTGATGAGTGCGGAGTGCGGAGTTGATGAGTGCGGAGTGTTGGGGAAGTGCGGAGTGCGGAATGCAGAGTGCGGAGCGCCGCCCTGAGCCTGTCGAAGGGTTGTGGAGGTCACCGACGAACATGTAGAGACGTTGCGCGCAACGTCTCCTTGGACCGGACGGGGAAGTGACGAGCGCCGCACTGAACCTGTCGAAGTGTTACGAGCCGGGTCTTCGGATTCGTCGAGCCCGGACACCACGGAGGCACCACCATGAAACAAACATGCATCGCCATCCTCGCCGCAGGGGCACTGCTCGCCTCGCACGCAGCATCCATTGTCGAAACCGACCGTGTTGAACTCACCGGTATCACCGATGTCAAAATCGAAGGTCTCTGCCTCGACATCCGTATCCGCGGCACCGACAGCGACACAGTGCGATTTGAGGGCAACGATGTCTCCGACGCGCTTGACGTTCGGTGCGAGAAATCCGGGTCGCGACTTGTTGTGAAGGTGTCGCGCTTAAAGCCGCTGGCGCCGTTTGCATGCTCGGGGTCCCTTGCGTTCAGCCTGCCCAGAGCCACCACCGTGCGCGTCAAAGACGGATCGGGCAGCATCGCAGTGTCAGGCCTGCGCTCCACCGAGATTGAGGCGTCATCGAGGTCGGGGTCCATCGCAATCGGCAACTGCACTGCGGTACTCAGGCTCACCTCGGCATCGGGATCCGTGCAAGTGAGTAACTGCAGCGGCCAGAAGGACATTGCGACCGCCTCGGGATCGGTGACAGTCTCGGGTTCGCGCGGGAGCCTGAACGTGACCACTGCATCGGGCTCGCACGACTACGAGAACACTACCGGACTCATCACCGCCAGGACGGCATCGGGCCGCGTGGACATCGAGAACCACACTGGTCAGCTCAACGTCAAGACGATCTCCGGGTCAATTGACGGGGAGCATATCTCCTTTACCGGCAACTCGTCGCTGGAGAGCACTGCCGGCAGGATCGACATGGAGTTTGACACCGACCTGGACAGTCTCACCTTCGACCTGCACTCCACCGCCGGCTCGCTTGAGGTGGGAGAGACCGAGGCTGGCCGGAGCCTGATCACCGGCAAGGGCCCGATCCGAGTGACGGGCAGGACAGTGTCGGGGTCGCAATCATACAGCAAGGCCGAGTGAGGGCCGAGATCCCCACATGTCGGCAGGAGTCGGGTAGCATGTCCTATAGTCAACACACCCGTCCGCAATCGCGGGCATCCACAATCAACAGGAGGTCGTAGTGAGAATGAGTTTCCTCTTCACTGGTTTGTTCTGGGGGTGTCTGATCATTCTGTTCGGACTCTCAGTCATCCTCAAAGCGGTCTTCCACATCCACTTCCCCATCTTCCGGGTGCTGCTCGGCGTCATCCTGATCTACTGGGGTCTCACATTTGTTATCGGCAAACCATGGCTCCGCTGCGGCGCACCGCGCAACACCGTGCTCTTTGAGGAGCGCACGTCTTCGGTGGCGGCCGAGGGTGGCGAGTACTCGGTGATCTTTGGCAAGTCAACCATCGATGCATCGGGTCCGTTGACAGAGAAGAGCCGCCGCATCCAGGTGACAACCGTGTTTGGTCAGAGCACCGTCATCATCTCATCGACGATTCCCACGCTGGTACGCGTGTCATCGGCCTTTGCCGGAGCGCGGCTGCCCGACGGCAACATCGCCTCATTCGGAGAGTACACGTACCGCAACAAGGCGTGTGAGGGCAAGAAGCCCGAGCGGTTCGTGCATGTCAACGTGGTGTTCGGTGGAGCGGACATTGTGGAGGTGGGTGGGACAGCAGGAAGTGCCGGTTCGCCCAGGAGCGAGAGCCCGGACAGTACCACGACAGCATCGGACGTGGCGAGCCTGAAACCGCTGTAGGTGCGGCCGGGCTCTAACGATCGGGCAATGCCGTGCGGACACCGATCCATACTACTAAGCCGCCGGAGGCGGAGAGGCCAGAGTCCAGACGCCAGAGGCCAGTCAGAATCCGGACACATTGGTGACAGGTGCGAAACATGGTTCGACAGGCTCACCACAGGTCTACGCAAGATTTCCAGACGATGTCAGGTGATCCCCGGGGTAGTCAAGGTCGGCTATGTAGCGGACAAGTACTTCAACAAAGCCCTCAGATTCTTGTTGATAGCATCGGACTTGTCGGTAAATTCCAATCCGACAGTATGAGATGATGGTTTTTTGTGTGTAGGTTCGACCCAAACTACCCGGTAGGCCACCAACGAATCGAAGGTCTCCTCGTCGAGCTCGATTCTAAACGATATCCTCCCCTTCGAACCTTTGAGTAGAACGACAGGACTGATAATGCACATACCATTCTCGGCCAGATTCACAGTTTCACATCGGATAGTCTCTCCCCCGTACTCAAGCTCAATCTCGCCGATGTATAGATACCTGGGACTCGTGCGGTTTTCCTTCATAGGTGAGTCCTTCTTGTTAGTGTGGCACAAACTCTACAATATCGGATAGTCGAATCCAACCCAGTGTCAATCTATTGTCCGAAGACATTCACCATCACTTGATTCTACGATACATGCCCCTTCGAATCAATGGTGAACCGATATGCTTCTTTCGCACAGATGTCTCTATGGAGATCCTCAATTTTGAAGTGTGCTGATCAGCGACAATTGCTTGATATGCCTTGCGGTCTGTCCGGAATTTGCGCAAGAAGACAACAAATTGCCCGGTAGTAGTACGCCTGTCAACCGCGCCCGAATGGAGGCATACCAATGGCCCGTACCCACTGAGCGGGGACTTCGGTGGCATGGATCTCCTCGCGGCCAAGACGTCTGCGGATTTCGCGGATGAACGATGGAATACCGAACGCCCGTGCCTTTGCCTGATAGAGCGCGAGACGGTTGAGCGCCGCCTGAGACGCATAGCCGCATTCGGGAAGCGACCGATGCAGCGTCGCCGCGCAGTCAAGAATCTCCCCCTCCTCGGGCGTGCATTGAGGGCTATCCTGGTTGCGCCACCTGGACCACCACTCGTGGATTCGGGGTGGAAAGAAAGCAACTTCGTAGCTGACACGGAGTTTTTCCCGTTCGGTCATGTGCGAACCCTCCAGAGCTGCATGTCCTTTTCCAGATTCCCGAGGTTGTCGCGAATCACCGGATCTGCGTTGAAGGGAGCGGGAAGACGTCGTACGGCGTCGGCGACACTTTCGAGCGCAAACCCCCGTTGTGCGTGGAGAAAATGAATGTCCGCCTGGTCCGCCGAATCAAACCGCACCAGTCTGCTGGCGACGATGTCCTCAACGGTTCCGGTAGTGATCGTCAGGTTCTTGCCGTGCCAAAGCACCATGCTGCGTTCTTCTCGCGGCGCAGGCAGGCACAGGCGAAGCGGACCGATCCATTCCATGAAATCCCCCTGCTCATCCGTTTCCGGATTGAACAGCAGTCCGGCCGCATCCACGGCGCGGCGCAGTTCAGACTCATCTGCACGGGAATACGGTGCAGCCACATCGAAATCCAGACTCGTCCGTCCAGGTGCGTCAAGGAGAATGCACACAGCGCTTCCGTAAACATACAGCACGGTCTCCGAAGACAGCGCGGCGTCTATCTTCACGAAGTACTCGATCAGCGAATCTTTGTCCATGCCCTCTCCCACGCCAAGCCAGGAATTGCCTCGGGCCAAAAATACCATACCGCAGATGTCAGAGCAGTTGTTGGGACAGCACCGGGATGGCCCCTCCTCAGCGAGTTCGAGACACATGGAGCCGGAGCTGGAAGGCGGTGGTCCCGAGAATCACCAGGCGGTCGAGATCCCCGCAGCCGACCGGCGTTGTCGCGCAGGACACCAACGCCTACTTGATTTCCGCGAGATACTGCTTCACGCGTGGGGCATACTCCGACCCGGGGAACTTGGAGAGCAGCTTGTTCCACTCAATCTTCGCCTGTGCCGCTTGCCCCATGGCAAGATTGCTCTTGCCGACCTTGAACTGCGCATCGTCGGCTTTGCTGCTGTTTGGGTAGTCTGCCACCTTCTGAAACGCGGCAACCGCCTGCGGGTAGTCGCTCTGCGCGTAGTAGCACTCCCCCACCCAGTATGCGCAATTGTCTGCGTATTTGCCCTGCGGATACTGCTTGAGCACTTCCTCGAAAAGCTCCAGCGCTTTCTTAAAGTTGCGGGCATTGTAGGTTGACAATGCGGTCTGATACGACGAATACTCCGGCGAGGTAATGCTGAAGGTTGCCGGACGAGGGGGCGGAGCGCCCGGCTTGCCGCCGCCGGAGAGTGCGACGTTCTTCTGTCCGGCCAATGGTGCCTGGTCGGTTTTGAGGGCATCGAGCTGGGTCTGCAGGTCTTTGAGCGCCTCGACGATGAGCGCGATCCGGTTCTCGAGTTCTTCGATCTTCGCGATTGACACGGTCGAGACGTCTTCGGTGAGCAGTAGTACCTTGTTGTCCATCTCGGTCAGTTTGGTGTTGACCATCTCCACGTCGAGCTTGGCTTCCTGCGCAAGCCGCAGCGCCTCGTCGGAGCTCTCCTTTACCTGCACCACGTCAATCTCGGGCAGCAGTGCGTCTTTGCCTTGCTTGGAGGCGGTGGATGCGCAGCCTGCGAACAGTGCGAGGGTGAGCAGGACGGCGGTTCGGGCGATGATCGGGATCGGTGACATGTCCATCTCCTTGGCGGAAGTGCCGACGTATCCATCATACCATTGACGGACAGGGCGGATCAACCGGGCCGCGACAAAACACCGTTACCCATTGATGTATCGTCGCTTCGCACCGGTTTCTTGATGGGTAGGGCCGGAGGAGGTATTTTACGGCAGGGCGAGCTGGCGAGCAGACGAACGGAAGAACTGCTCATCTCTCTCTCCGGACTGTCCCGACCGAGGAGCAAGAGCGCCGGGGATCGGTCTTCTCGATTCTCGATTCTCACTTCTCACTTCCATCCTCTGACCTCACCAATGATACTCTACCGCCACGTCATCCGCGAACACATCCTGCCGTTTCTGTACTCTCTGGTGATTCTCGTGTTTCTCTTTGTGATGAACTATGCGATCCAGATCCTGGACCAGATCATCACGCGCGGACTTGACCCTGCGGTGGTGCTGGAGGTCTTCCTCATCAATCTGGGGTGGATCGTTGCTCTGGCTCTGCCCATGGCCATTCTCACCAGCACCCTCATGGCCTTCGGACGCATGTCGGCGGACAACGAAATCCTTGCCATCAAGGCATCGGGGCTCAGTCTGCGACACCTGCTCACACCGGTGCTGGCTGCCTCGGCAGTGATGTGCGTGGTGCTCATCTACTTCAACAACATGATCCTCCCCGACGCAAACCATCGCACCGCCAATCTCATGTCCGACATCGCACGCAAACGACCTGCGGCGTTCATTGAAGAAGGCGTGCTGGTGAAGGACTTCACCAACTACGCGATCTACGTCGAGAAGGCCGACGGCCGCACCGGCGCGCTCACCAATGTGCGCATCTTCTCCGATGTTCCGGGCGAGCAACCATCCACCACCGTGGCACGCCGGGGCGAAGTCAAGCAGACACCCGACGGCGACTACCTCCGGCTTGTGCTCTTCGACGGCGAAACGCACAGCATCGATGCCAAGAATCCCAACCAGTACTTCGTTGGACGATTTGTCAAGCAAGTCTTCTTCATCAAGAATGTCGACAGCGATCTGCATCGCACCAACAGCAGCTACCGGGGCGACCGGGAGAAGAGCTCCGAGGACATGCTTGCCGATGTGGCGGAATTCCGCAAGCGACGTGCGGCGCTCACCGTCGAGTTCGACGCATCGCTCGACTCGACGCTCACGGCCATCGGCAGAATGGACAGCGCGCTCTGCCGGGCGAAGACGTCTGACTCCACATTCGTGCCGCTCGACTCTGTCACCACATTCGCTGCATGGGCGACGCGCGTGCGCTCTCATGCGGCTCCGACGAGTCCCAACATCGAACGTCGCACAACCGAGGCGGAGCGCATGTCGCGGCGCATTCGATCGCAGGACACCGAGATCAACCGCTACATGGTGGAGGTGCACAAGAAGTACGCCACATCCGTTGTTGCCATTGTGTTCGTGCTGATTGGTGCACCGCTGGGCATCATGGCCCGACGCGGCGGACTGGCTGTGGGCGCCAGCTACAGCGTGATCTTCTTCATCATCTACTGGGCGTTTCTCATACAGGGCGAGGCCATGGCCGATCGCCTCATGCTCGAGCCCTGGATCGCCATGTGGGGTGGCAACATCCTCATTGGCGCGTGCGGCCTCTTCCTCATTGCGCGCATGGTGCGCGAGACCACCTTCATCAACTTCAGCCGACTCATTCTGCTGTGGGAGCGCATCTCGGGCAACGCTCCGACCACCGCCGGCAGACAGAAGACGCCCCTGCTTCAGCGGATTGTGGGTCTGCCGTTCAAGGCGCTGGCCAAAGCCGCGGGCCTGCTGCCCATGTACGTGATCCGTCTCTTCCTTGGCTACGCGAGCGGCCTGCTCGCCGCCATTGTCATCGTGTTTACTGTGGTGGACTACGTGTCAAATACGCGCAGGTTTCTCGGCGTGCCTTTCTCAGAGGTCATGCGCTACTACTGGTATTACCTGCCGTGGATCATCCAGATGATCTTCCCGGTTGTCATGCTCCTGGCTTCAATGTTCGCCATGGGTCGGCTGGCCAAGAACTCGGAGTTGACTGCCATGAAGGCCGCAGGGCGAAGTATCCGGCGCGCCACCGTGCCGCTGCTGCTCCTGGGCACGCTTCTGGCCGGCGCCAGTTTCTACGTTGGCGAGCAGATCCTGCCCGAGGCCAATCAGAGGCGCCAAACACTGATGGACGACATCCGCGAGAGCAGGGCTCGTGGAGCGCCGGGAACACCGTACGCTCGACGCGATTTCCACCGCAACTTCTACTACTTCGGCTCGAAGAATGTGCTGTACTGCTTCGAAGAGTTCCGGACCAGGCCTACGCACACGAAGAACGTGTGGCGTGAGTCGTTCGATGGCAGCCGCGTCACTCAGCGCATCCAGGCCGCGTCCATGACATACGAGAATGGGCAGTGGCGTTTTGTCACCGGCAGCGTCAGGTCTTTCTCCGGCGACTCCTCATCGCTTGCGGTGTTCGACTCACTGCCGGACAGTCTGCTGTATGCGCCACCTGAGGAAATGGTGGTCCGCATCAAGAGCCCCGAAGAGATGAGCTACTGGGAACTGGCCGACTACATCGAGAAGACCCGCAAGCGCGGAGAAGACGTTCTGGCGTATCTGGGCGACCTGCATTTCAAGATCGCCTACCCCACCATGAACATCATTGTGCTGCTTCTGGGCATATCCATCACCGCTCGAGCCGGCCGGGGAGGCGGAGCCCTGCTCTTCGGCATTGGCCTGCTTCTTGTGTTCTGCTATTGGATTCTGTCGCGCGGCGCACTTATCTTAGGGAAGAGCGGTCACATCGATCCGCTCATGGGTGCGTGGCTGGGCAATGCTCTGTTCCTGCTCCTGGGGCTCTTCCTGTACCGAAAGACAGATGGATAGCCGTCCACTCCGGAGATTCTTGCCGAATGACCAGCAACAAGAAGACCGTCCTGATCATCGACGACGACCACGACACCCTCGACCTGCTCGAAGTGTTCCTGTACCAGGAGTTCGAGGTCGTGACAGCAGTCAACGGCTTCGAAGGCCTCAACAAGGCGCAGGAGTCGGCGCCTGATCTTATTCTCACCGATATCATGATGCCCGTGATGAACGGCATCAAATTTATCAATAACCTGCGCAAGAATGCCCGCACCGCACGCGTGCCGGTTATCGCGGTGACCTCCTTTGCCGAGAAACACTCCACCAAGAGTCTGCTCAACGTCGGGTTTGTCGATGTGATCACCAAGCCGTTTGACAAAGAGAGCATCCTCGCGGCAGTTGCGGCCAACATCGCGCCCGCAGGAAAGACGTAGAGTTGCCGCCATGAAACCATCCAAACGCTGGCTCGTGGTTGGGATCATCTGGTTTGCGTCCGGGCTCCTGGTATACCTCTCGCCCGATGGTCTCGGACGCGTCGTACCCCTGCTGCTGGTTGGTTGGTCGGGATACTGTTTTTACCGCGGCATGGGCCTGCGACGCTCCAAGCGGGCCAGACCCGGGCAGGCCACTCCACCGCAGGACAACGCACTGCCGCGCCAGATCGAGCAGGAGATCAGCTCCACCTCCGACAATGTCGACCTCTCGGTGCTGGGCACGCAGAAGGCGCGCGAGCAGTGGAAGGAAGCCGAGGCCGCAGTTGACGAGACCCTTGACGCATGCATCAACCTGGTGAAGCTACGCATGCAGGCGCATACCGTTGCAGTCTTCTTCGCTGCCGAGGGCGGCGGGTACCGCATGCGTCGTTTCTCCTCACAATGCGAGTTTGTCAATGCAGAGGCAATCATCCGCCCGGGCGTCGGCGTCATCGGCAGCTTCCTCAAAGATGGCCTCAAGCAACTCAGCCTCTCCGAAATCGTGAGTGACAGCATGACCCTGTACTACTACACCCGCGATGCCCGCATCCGTTCGCTGGCCGCAAGCCCCATTGTGGCTGCGGGCGTGGAGCGCGGCGTCATCATCGTCGACAGCACCGAAGAGAAGCACTTCAAAGACGACGATCACACGTTCCTGGCCAACATCGCCAACGTGTGCGGTGGCGCGGTCTACTATGCCTACCGGTCAACCGAGCACCGCATCAAGTACGACAAATTCGCGGCGGTCACCAACGTCGAGAAGTACTTCTTTCACAAGCAGGACATCGAATCGGTGCTCGAAAAAATGGCCGAGATCATTCCCTACGCCATCCCCTGCACCCGTGTCACGCTCAGCCTGCGCTCAACGCTCGACCCCACGCGCGCAACCGTGCACCGCGCCAGCGGACCCGACGAAGAGGGCTTCTTCGGCAAATCGTTCTCGCTCAACGGCAAGTCGCTGATGAGTCTGCTGTACTCGAAGAACATGTGTTTCTTCCGCGACTTTGCCGACGACCGGTACGAAACGCGCTACTTCGAGGGAGAGCCGCGCACCGCCGAGCTGCGGTCATTCCTGGCGTTTCCCATCGGAGTTGACGGATGCAAGGGCGGTATCCTCCTCGAATCGGTGCAGCCCGAGGCGTTCACCGACTCGCACCGCGCGCTGCTGCTGCGCTTTGCCACTTCCGCGGGCCTTGCCATCGAAAAAATCCTGCTGCTTGAGCAGGCGCAGGCCCTGGCCACCCACGACGGACTCACCGGACTCAACAATCACCGCCAGTTCCAGAAACTGCTGCGCGACGAAATCACCCGGGCCGAGCGCTACGCCGATCCGCTGGCGCTGGTGCTGTGCGACATCGATCACTTCAAAAAAGTCAACGACACCCACGGCCACCCCTTTGGCGATCAGGTACTGCGCGGCGTATCGGCCTGCCTGCGCGACAGCATCCGCGACGGTGTCGACGTTGCCGCGCGCTACGGCGGCGAGGAGTTCGCACTCGTTTTTGTCAAGACCGATGCGCAGACTGCGGTTGAGACTGTCGATCGCATCCGTCAAAAGATCGCCCAGCTCGCATTCCACACGACCCAGGGCGAGACCATGCGCTGCACCATGAGCTTTGGGCTCGCAGTCTTTGGCGCGCACGGCAAAGATGGCGACGCGCTGGTGCAGAAGGCCGATAAGGCGCTGTATCGGGCTAAAGAGAACGGGCGGAATCGGGTGGAGATGTTCTGAGGGCGGACGGTACGCCGGGCGCCCTCAGAACATCTGGCTACATCTCCCTGTCGAGGCGAGAGACGAAACGCGCGTCGGATCAGGACAATCTTGACATAAGGAGCCTTCGCAATGACGCGACTGCAACACACTCTGCGAAGTCTTAGCGACATGCGGCGTCTGTATCGGGCCATGAGTCAGGCCAGGATTGAGACGCCACACGCTCACGCCCGGCTGCCCAAGTCCTTACGTTCTTCGGTCGAGGCACACCGTCGAGTCTTGGAGTTGCACGTGTCCTCAAAGCCCCCTCGTGTCGATAGGCGCTCGGTCGCGTGACCCGAACAGAGATCTTCTGCGGGGACGGAGGTTCCGAAATATCGCATCAAACAGTATCGACTTCGCCGGCACGGTCGAGGGCGACCGTGGCACACGCGGGGGGAGGTGTTGGGCGGCGGCTACGCCGGGTGGTCCCGCCATGCGCATGCGCGTCGAGCTAACCTTGATGCCACAGGACTCTCGGCGCGGCACACTTCGACAGTGCTCAGTGCAGGTAGCCGACAACCCAACCAGCCACAGCGGTACACGAGGCAGCATTGCTGGAAGTGGCAAGCAGTCAGCAGTCAGCGGTCAGACAAGCATCGACAAGTCCTTGATACGCCTTGCAGTCGGTCCAGAATTTGCGCAAGAAGACAACAAATTGCCCGGTAGTAGTACTGAGGCCTGGAAGGCCGAGACAGGCCGGTTCTCGCGCAAAGGCGCAAAGAAGAATCCCGGGCGCGACGCTCGTGGGTGGAGCCTACCGCGTCAACATCACCCGTCGAGACTGCGCGACACTGCCCATCTGGAACCTCAACACAAACGCGCCTTGCGCGGCCAGGCTCCCGGCGGTCGGCAATGCCAGACGGTGCGTGCCGGCCACAAGTCGCTGCGACACCGTCCATACCTGCCTGCCGCGAAGGTCGTAGAGCGCGAGCGATGCCATCGCACCTGACTGCCGCGCCGCAACCCGCACTGTCACGAACTGGCCCCGCCGCAGAGACCCCGGACACGCCACGATCGCGGTCCTGACAGCCGCACTCCGCACAGCTCGCGCAACGCGGGTCTGTGGCTGCTCCACCGCTGCCATGCGGAACATGGAGAAGTGCTCCATGGCAAATGTAATGGTATTGGTCACCGTGTCGCGATCGAGAATCTTCATCGAATCGCCCACTGCGGTGCTCCCGCCCGCCGATCCTGCGGTGTCAATGAAGTAGAACGGTTTGAGCGTTGCCTCGTCAATGCCGATCACATCCTGATCCTGATAGCGGCTGGTGACCACAATCGAGTCGCCCGGCCCCACAATCAGTCCCGATGGCCAGATCTCTCGCTGTATGTCGGTGAACTCGCCGCCGGCCGGCCTGGCCGTGTCACTACCCTGAATGAGCGGAGCGATGTAGCTGATTGTCGAATCCGATCCCGGAGGGAAAGTGATGGCCGTGCCTGCGGCAATGAGAAGCTCGGCGCCCGTACCATCGCTGATGCGCACGTCCGCGACGGTCTCCCCGCCCACCAGCTCCACCTTGGCAGACGCAGGGGCTGTGATCGTGAGAAGCCCCGCACCCACCGCGTTCTGCGAGCCCACCTGCACCACAATGTCGTGTGTGCCGGTAGCAGCAGTGTCGGCAACAACCACGTCGGCAGTAACGGTGATGTCGCCGATCACAGTGATGTTTGATACCTCGATGCCGTCGCCCAGATCAATAGTGACCGCGCCGCTGGTGAAGTTCACGTTGATGCCGTTGATCATCACCGATCCCGATACGCCGGTGGAGATCACCGACGGCTGCATACGAGTGATGCCCCGGGGTGGTGAGTGTGATCATGGAATTGACGCGTGCCATCAGACTTCGGTACGTGCCCGGGGGCGTGGCGATGGTGTACACGCCGGCATTGTCCGCCGCAGAGCCGGCTACCTCCGCGCCCCCGGCGTCAAAGAGCACGACCTGAACAAGGGGGACTGGAGTGCCGGAGGATGTCCGCACCGTACCCGTCACCGACGATTGACCAGACACCGACACCGCGCACGCCAGGGATGCGAGCAGAGCAGGGCGCGGAATGCAAGCGGAATAGTCCAACCCCGGGCAGCACCTCATCTGGACGAGACAGTCTGTTCCCTGCGAGTGCCCGGTTTGTCTCTGCGTCCAGGTTCCGACCGCACCGCCGGAAACACCACGGCGCCATGCGCGCCCGCAGTCTTCCCCCGCAGCAATGCCCGGCCTCCGACAACCCGTCTCTTTCTCGTACACACTCTCGCAACGTCTGGGTGCGGGCGGTCTCCGCAGACCTCGAACACCCCCTGCAGCTTCTTCATTCCTCGCTTGCTGTATTGACATGCTGCCTGGGGGGAGATGTTCAGCAGGTCGCCGATTTCGGGCAGACTGAGTTCGTTGATGTAGGAGTACACAATGCACTGGGCCTCTCGGTTTGATACCCGGGCAAGTCGGGCGAGGCGGTTGATAGTTCGGGAGTGCTCAATCCTCTGGAACGCCTCGTCCTCGAAAGCAGCGGTCCCTTCACTGAGGCCGCATTCGGTGAGACCATGCCGCTTGGCCAGATAGCTGGAGAACGCGTGTCGTTCCTCATACTCCTCAAGTATTGCCAGGCGAATGTAGTAGACCGCCACCACCTCAAACCGCGTATGCCCATCGGGGCGGTAACGGGCAAGTGCCCGGTTCAGGCCCAGGTACCCGGCGGAGACGTATTCCCGAAGGTCTCCGGGAACAGAGTGGAAATACTTCAGAAGCACCGCGCGAATGAGAGGGAGGTAGGGGTTCAGCGGGTGATCCTCCCGCCTGCGCGCTGGAACGTCGAGGAATTGGAGATTGGACATGGTTGGGGCTTTCAGCGCACCGCTTGCTATGGTGCGTTAAATTGACAAGAGCGACTATCAAACTCCTCGAATCGAGTGGGTTGACCATGTCATCAGCCGTCTTGAAATAGAATTCCCAGGAGATTGACCGATGCAGAACCCCGATCCCGCCGTGCGGGAGAAGGGGTGCATGTCCCGCGCAAAGAAACCCCTCCTTCACAGTCGGGGCTCGGCAACCGGATGTCAATGAACACTACTCTGAGACGACCAATAAGTCCCTGGTTCGGTTGTGACTACTCAAGTCCAGACCCCGAAGCAGTAGCAGAGTCCGACCCGCTCTTCGCGTTCTGCAGTGCGGCAAACTGGCTGGTGCTGCGGATGTTATCGAAGTCTGCATCGCTTGACATCTTCGCCTTGTACCCGGGGTCCAGCTTGATCGCCATGGAAAGATACCCTATGGCGTCCGCCGTATCGCTCTGAAGCGAGTAGAGACATCCCAGATTGTAACAGCTTCGAGCATCCTTTGGATCAAGATGGTCGACCACGGTTCGCAGATGTGCAATTGCATCGCTGTTCTGTCTGGTCATAATATAACACGATGCGAGAAGCGCATGGAATTGGGCGTCGCCGCTAAAACTGCCTTCCGCCAATTGGAACCACTTGATAGCTGCATCGAAGGAGTTCCGGTAGAAGTACTTCAGCGCAATCGAGACGAAGATCCGCGAAAACCTGCGCATGCGCAGACTGTCGGAGGCCCCCGGCGCCCCTTTCGGGCTCGTCGAAGCCTTGACATACTGTTGCTCGAAGCTTTCGAGATACTTGTTTGTGTCGGCTGCTGTTGCCTTGGGGTGTTCGGGAAGGTCTGCCCAATACATGAAGTAGAGCGCTTCCAGGGATGTGCTGTCTTTGCGGTATTCCCGAGTCGCACTCTTCTTCACCGCCGCAAGATCCTTCTTCTCAAGCAGCTTCTCGGTCGATGAGTAGAAGTCGCGGCAGGAGACCACTGTGGCCAGGAGCGCGATGAGTATCAGGCGGATGTACATGTGGAGGGCCTCTCGTTGGGGTGTGTGGACAAGAATAGCAGAGTCATCCGGGTTCTCAGGCGGTAGTCCCGACAGATTGACGGATCGGAGAGACATCCACTCGTGGCAGGTACCCGCTTGGAGCCTTGCTGCGCCCTATGGAATGGGTGGCGCGCCGCACAGAGAGAGTATCGTGTTCACAAAAGCCTTCAGTTCCGGACAGGCGTTGATGGCGACCGACAAGTCCTCGCCGCGCAGTGTGCTCGATCCGTCGCGCACCTTCACATATCTCTCCCTCCCATCCGCCCCATCCGCCATACCTCATCGAGTGTATACTCCTCAAGCCACTTCCCGAGGTCCAGCGTGTCCGCCCATTGCGCGGAGGTCGTGCCGTCTTCGCTGAGATCCATGACCAGAACCTCTTCGGGCGTGAGAAACTTGACAAGACGATCAGAATGGGTAGCGATGACGATCTGCGTCCGGGACGACGCCTCCCGGAGAAGATCCGCCAACTGGCTCAGGAGTTCAGGGTGAAGACTGACCTCCGGCTCGTCAATGAGCGTCACGGCGGTCAGTCCCGACGTCAAGCAACGAAGTCTTTCCCACCCCGTTTGCCCCAATCATGACGGACAGGGGGCGAAGGGGGATGTCGATGTCGTGGAGCCGTCGGAATCCCTTCACCGAAAGGCGAGAAAAGTCTTCTTTCTCGCGAGGTTTGTCCGTACTATTCATTCATATCCTCCTCGTTGGCAGGTTCTTCTTCTGACTGTTTCCTGCGACGAACCTTCGTGGCACCCTCAAACTGCCCGTCGGCTAAAATATAGATCGTCTTCGCCATAGGTTGCCCTTGCTCCGCAATCCACGCGCTTGTTCGTGTAGGAAGATTCGAACATGTAAACGAACCACCGCACAACACGTTCGTCCAGGGACCTGAATGCCTGCCACATCATTCATGCCTGTCTCGACCTGCGTATTGTAGTCGGTTTGGCGCTCAGTCCCGGTCGAAGGAGTAGCAGCGGTTGCCCATCCCGCTACTGTTTGACGTACACAAGTCCGCTCTTCATCGCCCTCGGAAGGGATTCCTCCCTGATCGGAAGCATAACCTTCATCCCGCCCCAACCGCCCTCATTCGGCTTCTGAAGGTGCTCCTCGATGTACGGCCTGTCCTCCTCCACCTGGATGCCTGCGCCCTTCACGCCGGATACCAGCGATTTCCAGGTTACTTCGATGACGGCAGCGTCAAGCGACAATGACGGATAAGTGCAGCGTGGAGTCTTGAAGAGGGAGTCGATTGGCGGCAGGGAACCCGAACAATCCCTTCTTCCCCGACTTTACAAGCGGCACGTACCGCGTCTCCTTGCTCTCGGTGTCGTTGATCCGGTACTCGGCCTGCTGCAGCTCGGTGATGTTCAGCACCTCAAAGACATGCAGCAGTTCTGTGTCCACCTTGTTCTTCAGCTCCTTGTTCGCCGTGTCGTAGTCAACGTCGATCTGCCTGGTCGCCTTGTTCACACAGATGGCGGCGATGAGCCCGCTACCCGTCTGGGCGAGACTTGCCGGACACCATTGGTCGTTGCCCGTGTAGAGACACGTCTTGTAGAGGATGCCTGTGCTGTACTTGCCCATGCTGATTGGTTCCCTTGCTGGTTGTTGGTTCGGTGCAGGGGCTTCACTCTCTGCCCTTCTCAGAAAGTATCTTCTCCGCCTCGCGCAAGTCAATTCTGACGCGATGATCGTGCCGCCTGAGCATCATTGCCACGCCTGCTGCTGCGTCGTCAGTCTATCCAGAGGCCCCATGGTCGATGGAGAATCTTGCGGTCAGGCGACGCGGTGGCACGGGGCTTGTTTTGCAGTATGTGACAGGCGAAGAAACTGCGATGACAGGGACACGGAAAAAGCGGATGGAGCACGGATGTCCGCGGATCGGGCGTTCGTGGAGTCACGCTTCTTGTCCAAGACAGCAGTCAGTTTGAGACGGACGAAGCACAGCAATGACACTCA
>Ga0315284_10002516_pt1 | contig 26223 bp, 26 predicted proteins | sample YL17G09_16_MG_FD_203696 | JGI IMG/M metagenome (GOLD analysis project Ga0315284, IMG submission 203696) | Sediment microbial communities from Yellowstone Lake, YNP, Wyoming, USA - YL17G09_16 | ecosystem: Environmental > Aquatic > Freshwater > Lake > Sediment | place: USA: Wyoming | collected...
CTGGTCTCCAACTGGAAAGATACAGATGAGATGTTGGAGAGGTCGAAGAGGATGCCAAAGGAATTGGGAATGGTCTCCAAAGGAGAGAAGATGGTCATCATCGCCGGAGTTCCCATCAGTATTCCAGGAACCACCAATCTCATCAAAGTAGAGATCGTGGAGTAAGTGACTTGCCTCAAATTTGCCAACGATTATCTTCCTCTCGCAAAGAGTACTTCCTGAAATCCACGAGGGGCCAATTTGGCAAAGCATGCTCGATTGCAATTAGTAATCGATAGGTGGTCATTATCCTCTGACTTAAAGTTTTGATATGTCTTTCAAATCGAAACCTTTTGGGAGGTGCGGATAGTGGCAAGATATTCGCATGTTAAAGTTCAAAATTCTTCTTCGCCGCCTTATTTGTTTCTTCTGAGGTAGCAAATTTCAAATATCGTTTCACAATACAACCTTCAACTCTTCCTCAAATTGAACCCCTGTTAACAGAGGGACAACTTATGGTAGAGTTCCTTCGTTTCGTTCGTTAAGGCGACTCCTAAGTCATGTTCTATGTTCTTCCGGCACAATTCGAAAATCGAACGGACCTCACTTCGATTTCCGAGTTCAAAGTGATATCCCATCAATTTCCTAAAAATATCTTCGCCATAAGGATCAACTTTTAGGATCTTGTAACAGTAATGGACAGCCTCCGTAAGGTTATGTTGTTCTTCGTGGTAGTTAATAATCTTGGTGAGAGCATGAAGGTACTGGATCTTCAAGTGTTCGCGTTCGACAAAATACCAATCTTCATAGACATTCTCCATCATGAAATCACCCTGATACAGGTTTTCAGCGTTTAAGTAATGTCTGAGGGTATCGTTATTATCTTGCTTTTTCTCCTTATGTCGAGCAAAATTCATCTCGCTTACAAATTCATCCACGTCGCTCCATCCCTCTTTACCAAGGCTGAGTTCGTACCCACCTTCTTTCCTCAATAAGTTTGGAAAATCCTTTTGTCCGTTTTGGGAAAGAGTTTTCCTCAATGTGGAAAGGGTTACCCTGAAATTTGAGTCTGCTTGCTCCGATGGGGAATCTGGCCACAGAAGGTCCAGGAGGAAATCTTTCAAAATCGGTCCTTTATTGCGATTCAAGAAGAAATATTTGAGTAAGGTAACAGCCTTTTTGCTCTTACATTTGGACAAATCAATCTCTTCGTTCTCCACAAAGACGCGAAAAGGTCCTAGGCTATAGACCCGGAGATTTAAAAGGTCTTCATTTCCTTTTCCGTTTCTTATTGTATCCGGAGTCTTTCCGATGTCATAATGACTTTGAGAGGAACCAGAGATAATATTCTGATATTCGGCCAGCAACTTATGGATTAGGGGTACTTTTGAAACGAACCTTTGGAGGAAAGCCGGAAGCCAGTTCCGTTCCTGGTGGACTCCGTAAAGGTAGAGGTTTTTTTCGTCGAGCAGTTTCAAAGATTCAAGAAGAACATTCTCAACGTGTCTCTCAAGGCCGAGATTCATATAAATTTGGCAGACAATGAGATTGGCCAAGAACACGGACATTCTTTTTAGCGATTGGTTGATATGGCCTTGTCCGGTTTCGATCAATTCCAAGGCCTCTTTTTCCTCTCCCTTTATTGAGAGAAAATGGGCTTGATCAATCCTGGCGATTCCAGTTTCAAGGAAGAAGCCCAGCTTGCCGGCTAATTGAACCAACACCTGGAGATATCTCTTTGCTCTTTCAAAATCTTTCATCCTTAAAGCAATGTGGTAAAGGGCATGGCTGCTCCAGAAACTGCCGCAAAGGTTTTGCCCTTTCCGGAAGAGAACAAGACTACTTTCTAAGGCTTTGAGCGCCTGGTCATAATTTAAAAAAGCATTTTGAACGAGGCCCAGATCAGCATAAAGGCCACCCGTGATATTCCCTTGTACTCCGAGTTGATGGGCAAGATTCAATCCCTTTTGGGCATACTCTAGGCTCTGGGAGAAATGACCTAAATGAAGGAGGCTGAAGGCCAAATAATGGCAAAAAACATGAGCTTTGGTAAGGAAATCGGAGGCGAGAGCAAGGGATTCCCCTTTCTTGGAGATTTCGATTCCTCCATACAAATCTCCTTCCACAATGTGTTTGAAAGCCTGACACTGGATTAAAGAGACCTGGTCGTAAGGGTTGGGATAAAAATCAATGAGGCTTCCGGCTTTTTGTAAGTAAGATTGGGCTTTATTCCATTCCTCTAGTTTGAAGAGGGCCTCACCTAAGTTCGTGTAGCCAGTAATCAGTTTATGAGCTACGTCCTTTTCCATGCTCTGACCTTCAAGCCATTGGATATTCGTCTGGAGAAGATCTTTCGCACATAGATAGTTATCCTCCCGCATATTGATAACGGCCATGCGGTTAAGGGAGGCTATCTCGCTCGAACTCTCTTTCTGTCTCTTAAACAGGTGGCAGGCCTTCTCGTATTGTTCAAAGGCTTGATCGGTTTCTCCCCGTATCTCCGTTACTCTCCCAGCAAAATAGATGAGGAAGGGGTCATTCTCCACAAAGGCTGGAGGAAATGATTCTAAGAGGTCTCCCAGGGCTTTGAACCGGCATTCGTGAAGCATCTTTTCTCCAAGAGATCTCAAAATTTCCGTGGCCCTTAGGAAACACTTTGCTGAGATAAAATGAAGAATGGCGTTTTCTTGATCAGTAGGGGTAAGAATCTCGCCTAACCGAGCATGGAATTCTTCAATCTCATTCTGGGGAAAATCCACACAGAGTTTCTTCAGAAGAAATTCTCTCATGATGGGATGGTAGCGATAAAGAGAATCATCCTGGGAGTTAACATAAAAGGTAAAGAGATTATTATCGACCAAGTTCTCAAGAAATTTTTTTCCATATTTGATACCGAGGGCTCGGTTGCAAATATCAGGGGATAAATATTTGGGGAGAGCTGTCTTACAAAGGAACTCCTGGATGTGCTTTGGCTGGCCCTGAAACACATTTTCCATCAAATATCGAGAGACAGCCTTACCATAGCCATTCACGTTCTTAAGCAGATCTTCGATATCAAACGGTCTTTCCCTTAAGAATTGGGCCAAAAGTATCAGAGCAGTGATCCACCCTTCTGTTTTTGCGTATATACGCTGGACATCCTTTTCTGAAAGGCCTATCTGGTACATATTGGAGAAGAGTTCCTGACTTTCTTCTAAGCTGAAAGCTAATTCTGACCCATTGATTTGGTGGATCTCCTCTTGAAGGCCAAGTTTTGAAATATGGAGGTTTGGCATTTGTGTGCTACACAAAATGAATGTCACAAAGTTTGGAAGATGTTTGAGGGTATGATCAAAGATTTGATTAATCGGGAAGGAGCTGTTGACCACTTCGTAATTATCCAGAATAATGACGTGTCTTTTCCTACTGGCTAAATGCTGCTTGAACTCGTTCACCATAAGAGATGCCATGATGCCTGGCTGAACGTTTCCTTTACTCGATATCAATTTTTTTTGAAAGGTCTTGAAAAATTTAGGGCAATAAGTTTGGACTTTAGGGACAAAATGATGCAGAAAGGAGGAGATTTCCTGGTCAGAGGTCTCAAAGGAGTACCAAACATGATCTACCCCTGAGGATGCGATAGCACTTTCAATGAGAGTAGTTTTCCCACTCCCAGCATGGGAAATGACCAGGATCAGCTTCTTGTGAAGGTTTGCAATGATTTGATGTTCAAGTCTATCGCGTTTGATTACATTTCTGTTCATCAAAGGGTTAACTTTATAATTATAAGAGGACTTCATCTTACTCATCATCTCCTTTCCGGCGGTTTTGTATCCTTATATACCATAATATAATATCTAAAAAAAGTAAATTTTTTACATTTTTTTAACAAAATATTAACAGTATTCATATATAAAGTTAATCATCATATTGACTTGGAGCGTAATGATGGCTACATTTGACTAAGACCGTTGGCAAATTATGGAGAAAAGCCTGCAGAAATTTCTGATACAAAGCCTCCAAGGAAAGATTTTATAGGCATCCTTGGAGGCGTTCTTGCGTCTTTTAAGTCTGTACAGACCATTAAGTCTGTACAGACCATTGCGAGATCGTTTATTGTAGCGCATCCTGGCAATTCACATTTCGCTATGCTTTGATTAAATCCTGAAAGGAGCTCCATGGTCATTCATTTTTACAGGAAAAACAGGACTTGACCTAAAAAAAGTAAATTTTTTACATTTTTTTAACAAAATATTAACAATCTCCATATAAAATACTAATTATCAAGTGGACGCGGTACTGAAAAGTCCTCTGATACCTTAAACCGATGTATTAATGCTTTGCTATATTATTAAAATAACTTATCTCTCTAAAAATTTTTGAACTTAATAAAGGGAGACCGGTCTGCCATGAAGCTATCTGGATTTCTAAACATTAAAGGGTTGTAAGGAGGAACGTTATGGATTTCAAATTATAAATCAATTTAGTTGCCCGAATCTTTACTGAATCCATCATTTCAGTAGTTCAACTTTTCAGTCATATACCCAAGTGGAGCTATGCATAAAACATTCTTAATGGTTGTGTAATGCCTGACGCAAAGAATGACGCCTTAATACGTATCACCAATCTCACCCTCAGATTTGGAGGGCTACAGGCCCTTGACAGCGTAGACCTGGACATAAGAGCTGGAGAAATACTTGCCATCATTGGACCTAATGGTGCAGGAAAGACCTGCATTCTTAACTGTATCAATGGATTCTATCATCCCTATAGAGGAAAAATACTGTACCAGGGCATAGACCTGACGACCCTCAAACCACATAAAATCGCCGAACTTGGAATTGGCAGGACATTTCAAAATATAGAACTGTTTTCAGGACTGAGTGCCCTGGATAATTTGATGGCTGCCAGGCATGTCCATATTCGCCATGGAGCACTGTTAGGGTGCCTCTTTTTTGGCCCGACCAGGAGAGAGGAGATTGCCCATCGGCAGCGGGTTGAGAAAATCATTGATCTATTGGAGATGGAATCTATCAGAAAAAAGGTGGTGGGCTCACTTCCTTATGGCCAAAGGAAACGGGTAGATTTGGCCAGGGCTCTATCAATGGACCCTGCTGTCCTCCTGTTAGATGAGCCCATGGCCGGCATGAATTTTGAGGAGAAAGAGGATATGGCACGGTTTATCCTCGATATCTATGAGCTAAACAAAATTCCCATAGTTCTTGTCGAACACGATATGGATATAGTGATGGATATCTCCCATAGGGTAGCTGTGCTTGATTTTGGATGTAAAATTGCTGAGGGTTTGCCCCAGCAGATAAAAAATAACAAGCAGGTCATAAAGGCCTATATGGGTGAGGAATAGAAATACCTTTTCGACAAATACTTTTGGAGTGCATGACCCGAATCCACTAAAGAATTTCCTATGAGAAGATTTGAAGAAAATTTCAAATGTGAAAATCCAAATGCACCAATGTGAGATTGTTTTCAATTTTGCCTACTCTCCCTGTGAGACATAGGTTCATAGAGCTTATTCTAAAGGCTCATTGTCTATTTTCATATTTTTGAAGGTTAATCGCCTACACATTTTATTAAATAGCGTGACGGGCTCGATATTTATTTTGTCTTGAGGCTTCGGCATTTGACATCTTAGAGATATACGCCATTCCAAAATCCTTTTTAAGGGCTATATTATGCCTTTTGAGACACTACCTCAACTATTGAGAGAGAACTTCAAGAAATATGGTAACCAAGTGGTTGCCATGAGGGTCAAAGACATGGGCATATGGCAAGAGTATACCTGGGAGGACTATTATCTGAAGGTGAAACATTTCTGTCTCGGGCTTATTAGTTTGGGGCTCCAAACGGGTGACAAGGTCTCCATCTTAGGAGAAAACAAACCAGAATGGTATTGGGCAGAGCTTGCTGTTCAGTCAGCCAGGGGAGTTGCTGTTGGCATATTTACAGACTGCTTGCCAGAGGAAGTTAAATATTATGTAGAACACTCAGACTCCACCTTTGTTATCGTCCATGATCAGGAACAAGTAGATAAACTTCTCGAGATAAGAAATGAGGTTCCAAAGATCAAAAAGGTTATCTACTGGGATCCCAAAGGACTCTGGAGTTATAGTGACACGATACTCCTTTCTTTTGATGAGGTTCTTGAACTCGGAAAGGGATATGAAAACGAAACCCCGCAACTTTTTGACGAAATGGTTGATCAGGGTACAAGTGAAGATATTGGGGTCTTTTGCTATACCTCAGGGACCACGGGGCTTTCCAAAGGGGCGATGCTCAGTCAAAGATGGCTGGTGGAATCAATTAGGGAATGGGGTGTGTTAGATGGTTGGTTTGGAAAAGGTTATGAATACCTCTCGTTTATACCCCCTGCCTGGATTACTGAGCAGGCGATAGGTCTTAGTGGTACTATTCTGGCGCCCATGATCGTGAGTTTTCCAGAAGAGCCTGAAACAGTACAAGAAAACATAAGAGAAATAGGGCCGGATGTCCTTTTCTTTGGTGCCAGGTTGTGGGAAAACCTAAACAGGATGGTGCAGGCAAGGATGATAGACTCGACCTTCTTGAGGCGACTCATATATCAAGGCGCCCTTCGTATAGGACTCAAGGTAGCTGATATGAGGAGCGGTGACAAAAAAGTAAGTTTACCATGGAAGGCGGCAAATTTTCTTGCCTATCATGTTGTCTTTAGGCAGCTCAGAGACAGATTAGGTCTTTCCAATCTTAAGGCTGTCTATTCGGCTGGTGCGGCAGTTAGTCCAGATATCATCAGGTATTTCAAAGCGCTTGGGATAGATGTTCGTCTGTTCTATGGCAGCACGGAACAAGGTGCTATGACAATGCCCAGGCAAGGGAACATCAGGCCTGAGACATCGGGCCCACCTGTACCCTGGGCAGAAATCAAGCTCTCTGATGATGGGGAGATACTTGTCAGAAGTAAATATCCCTACTCGGGTTATTACAAGAATCCTGAGGCAACAGAGGCTAAAATGAAAGATGGTTGGTTTTATACGGGTGATTTCGGCTATATGGACGAGGACCGGCATCTCATTGTAATTGATAGGATGGAAGATTTGAAAGAACTGGCCGGAGGAAAAAGATTCTCTCCCCAGTATGCAGAGATAAGGCTCAGATTCAGCCCCTATATTAAAGACGTCCTGATCATTGGTGGCCCAGATAAAGAATATGTCACCGCTCTCGTCAACATTGATCTTGATAATGTGGGCAGGTTTGCCGAAGCCCATCATATAGCCTATACGACCTTTACTGATCTATCTCAAAAGACAGAGATAATCGATCTGATAAGAGAGGAGGTTATTAAGGTCAATCACACCCTCCCGGAATGGACAAGGATAAGGAGATTTGTCAATCTCCACAAGGAATTTGATGCAGATGAGGATGAGCTTACTAGAACGAGGAAATTACGGAGGACATTTGTTGAGGATAAGTACAAGGACCTTATTGAAGCCCTCTATAGCGACGAAGGTATATTCAAGGTCGAAGCCAGCGTGACTTACAGAGACGGAAGGAAAGGGACGATTGAAACTTCAATCCGCATCAACGATCTAAAGGAGATGAAATGACTGGATTTCTCCAACAGGCTATAACAGGCCTGATGATTGGCAGCCTTTATGCCCTGGTTGGGGCTTCCATTGTCATAGTTTATAAATCCACCCATGTTCTCAGTTTAGCTCATGGACAGGTCGTTGCCTTTGGAGCCCTTTTTTTCTGGCTTTTCTTGGGCCAGCTGGGTGTCCCCTTCTGGATCAGCCTTATTCCCGCATTTCTCCTTACCGCCCTGATGGGGCTCTTAATTGAACGGCTGACCCTCCGCCCTCTTATAGGTCAACCCCTGTTTGCTGCCTTCTTGATGACCTTTGCTATCTTTATTGCCTTGGAGGGCGTCTTTGTCCTTTATCTTAAGGGGGGGTCAAGGAAGCTTCCTGACTTTTTACCTGCAGGTGATCTTACCTTGTTGGGTCTTTCTGTTCCAATAAATCAGCTGATAAGTTTTTGCGTTTCAATACTTTTGTTTGGCGGCCTCTCCATTGTTTTCAAATATACCAAAGTCGGTCTGGGAATGAGGGCTACGGCCGAGAATCATCGCCTGGCCCAAGGTACGGGCATAAGCGTGCGGAACATATTTTCCTATGTCTGGATACTCTCGGCTCTTGTTGCAGCAGTTGCAGGAATTGCCACGGCAAACGTCACTGATATCTATTACCTTCTTCCATATATCGGGATTAATGGGATTATCGTGGCTATCTGTGGCGGCCTTGATTCCCTGCTCGGTGCCTTCATCGTAGGGCTTCTTTTAGGTGTTATTGAAAACGTAGGTGCTAGTTACCTCGATCCTCTTGTAGGTGGTGGGGTTAAGGACGTTGCCGCTTACGTGGTTCTGCTTTTGGCATTATTGATAAGACCTTACGGCCTGTTTGGTCTGGTCAGGATTGAAAGGATATAGTTAATGAGACCATGCGGCGTATTTGACAAGAGCTATGCCCTGGATATTGCCATCATCAGGACATGGCAGCATTGGGTGATCCTCATATCTGCCCTTATCCTTCTCTACCTTTTTCCCCTGTTCGGCTCCTATTATCTGGTTAGCTTTATGAATTTGCTGGCCGTTTATGTTATTGTCGTGCTTGGTTTGCAGATTGTAAGTGGCTATTGCGGGCAGATCTCTTTTGGCCAGGCCGCATTCATGGCTATCGGCGCCTTTACTTCGTCAATACTCACATTAGAGTTTGGATTTTCCTTCTGGATTGCCCTGCCCTTATCCGGCATTATAGCCGGAGCACTTGGGATCATCGGTGGTGCTCCTTCCTTGAGAATCAAGGGTATGTACTTGGCTATGGCAACCATAGCCATCCACTCTTTGGTTATGTGGCTCATTCTGCACCTAGAGATAACCGGTTCATTTAAGGGGCTTTATCCGCACCCACCGAGCCTGGGAGGCTTCGAATTCAACACAGATGAGAGAATGTATTATATCATCATGACTGTCATGGTTCTTATGACCTATGCAGCCAGAAATCTGATGAGGAGCAAAGTGGGGAGGGCATTTGTGGCTATCCGGGATAACGACCTTGCAGGCGAGGTGATGGGAGTCAACCTATACTATTACAAACTGCTTGCCTTTTTCATTTCCTGTTTTTACGCAGGCATCGCCGGGTCTCTCTGGGCACACTGGATTACGGTGGTTAACGGGGAGCAATTTACCTTGATAAATGGAGTTGAATATATAGGTATGTTGATTGTCGGAGGCATGGGGAGCATCCCAGGTGTTTTTTTTGGTGTTCTTTTTCTTCGCACTCTTTCGGAGGTTGTTATGTTTGTCACACCTTCTCTGGCCAAGGCGTTCCCCTGGTTGGGTATCTCACCGGCTGCCTGTCTTGGCCTTACGGCCTTTGGTCTGGTCCTCATAATATTCCTGATCTTTGAACCAAGGGGGCTTGCACATCGCTGGGAGATATTTAAGGCCTCATATAGGCTCTATCCATTTGCCTATTGCCTATTAGTGTTAGTGCTATAGGGCTTCAAGAAACTCGGAAAAAATTCAGAGGCCCAGGTTAGCCAAGAAGGATTTAATGAACCGGATTTTATTATTTGAATCAGATTTTGCAGCAGTCAAGGCGACAAGAAAAACAGATATATGGGCTGTGGTGACATAGTTAGCTGTGGCTTTAAGCCCAATGCCAGGGGGATCCTGCATACAAATACCAAGCAATCATGAGAAGACTTATTCAGGGGGGAGGAGGGCAAAAACAAGATTTTCTAACCAGTTTATATTCTTAGACTATTTGGTGAGATTTAGGAAGGAGAATGTGTGGGCTTCATGGAACTTCAGGATGGGTTTTGCATCAAATTTTTTGCCCTCAACCTCCCCCCTTTTTTTGAGGAGGCAAATTTTAGTGGAAAAGGAGTCTTTTCTACAGGAAGCGCCCTATAACTTATTGATATTGGGGAGGAATTTGGAAGGAGGAAATCTTTAACATTACCCTGCCTTAACTCATTGATATTATAACAAATTTGAGTTGCGTGAAGGGCACTATTAAGGTTAGAGAAAGGAGGTGGTAAAGGCAGGCCCCATCTTTCACGCATGCATAAAAACCTTAAACAAAGAAAGGGGGATACCATGAGAAAAGTGTGTTTGATTTTTCTTTCAATCGTATTAACTGCATGTCTCAGTCTCGTTGCTCTCAGCTCAGCATCTTCTGCTGAAGAGAAAGAGGTCGCTTACTTAAGCCTGGCAGACTATACAGGCCCACTTGCCGGACTTAATGTTCCCGAGGATATGGCTGTTGAGGATTATTTAAAGGAACTAAACGCCAAAGGTGGGGTTGATGGCGTCAAGATAAGGTTTATTGGTGTTGATACCCGGTATAATGTGGCCATGGCCGTGTCCGCATACAAGCAGTATAGAAAAACCCCAAGACTTCTGGTAGTGAACGCAATCGGTACTGGTTTAGGAAAGGCGGTTGCTCCTTTGGTTGAAGCAGACAAAAGGCTTCAGCTCACTCCAGCAGATGGAGAATTCCAGGCCCACATAGGAAGAACCTTTATCTGGGGCCCTACTTATCAGGATGGATTTGCATCCATCATGGACTGGGTCATGGAAGACTGGAAGGCTAAAGGAAAATCCGGTGCGCCAGTTGTAGGCTATATAGCCTGGGATAATCCTATGGGGAGAGAACCGTTACGGGGAGGAAAAGAGTATGCCGAAAAGATAGGCGTAAAACTGCTTCCTCCTGAATTTTATAAACCGGGAACCCTCAAACACGACGTCTACCTCAATCGGCTGGCCCAAGGAGGGGCAAATTACATTCACTCCTGTGTAGTTGATCCTTCAGAAACTCATATCGTCAGGGACGCCTATCAGTTGGGACTAACCAAGAAGATACAGTTCATCTCAGGCTATTGGGGTCCATCTCTCTTAACTCTGGCTGATTATGCCAAAGAGCTGGAAGGGACAGTTATTTTCAGTTTTTACCAGAAGGGTGAGGAAGCCATAAATAATCCGGTTACAGCAGGCCTGTATAAAAGAAACAGGGGTTCATTGGACAAGTTTGTCGAGATATACGGTCTGGGAATCGTCTGGATGACGGACTATGTAGCGGCCTTGAAGATTGCCCTTAAGGATGTTGGCTATGAGAAGCTCCAGCCAGATGACATGTATAAGGCATATCAAAAGCTTACTGGCCTGAAGAGGGCTGGCATTCAAGGGCCGTGTGCCTACTCTCCTACATCCAGGAGGGGAAGCAATGTGATTCAGGCCTTCCGAGTACAAAACGGCAAGATTATCTCTATTGGCGGGTGGCGAACGATGCCTGACGCAATAAGCCTTTATAAATCGTGGTAAGTATCGAAAGGAGGCAAAAAATGAGGTTCTTTAAGTTAATTATATTGTTTGTTGCTATCTCGGGTCTCGCATTAGGGGCTCTTTCATGCCAGACTCTGCAATCATCAGCAGGGCCAAAGACAGGTCTGGAAATCACTCCAGCGGAGATAGTTATTTCCCCTGCCTTACTCAAAGAACCTGTGGCCTTTAAAGGTTCCGGGTTTGCCCCTAAGGAGATGGTCATTGTAGAGATGGTTTTACCCCCCGGCTTTAAAATGAAAGGGGTGAAAGAGGGAGATGATGTTGGGATTGCTGTTGGAACTTCTGACGAAAATGGTAACTTTACTGCTGCCATGGAGGCCACAGCTACCCTGAACTGGTTTTTTCAGGTGGGATGGAAGCCCACTGTTGTGCCAAATTTGGAAGAGACCAACCCCCTACCCCCTGGTGACTACAAGATTAATGCAACGGGCTTGGATTCTGAGAGGGTTGCTACTTCAACCATGAAGGTCGTCCCCGCACCAAAAAAGAAATAGGCTCCCATGCTAACCCTAAACAACATTGAAGTAATCTATAGCGATGTCATATTGGTCCTAAAAGGGGTCTCTCTGAATGTCGCGGAGGGTACAATCGTAGCCCTTTTAGGGGCCAATGGGGCCGGCAAAACGACTGCTCTAAAGGCGATCTCCGGTCTCTTAAAGACGGAATTAGGCGAGGTAACGGATGGTAATATCGAGTTTGAGGGTGAAAGAATCGATCAAAGAAGCCCTGAAGAGATCGTAAAGATGGGTATTGTTCAGATTATGGAAGGCCGGCCCCTTTTTGAACAGCTGACCGTGGAGGAAAATATAAAGGTGGGGGCATATTCAAGAAATGACAAACTGGAAATAAAGAAGGATATAGAAAACGTGTATCAATACTTTCCCAAACTGGCAGAAATGCGATCCAGGGTCAGCGGCTACCTTTCAGGTGGGGAACGGCAAATGCTAGTAATGGGAAGGGGCTTAATGGCTAGACCCAAATTAATGCTCCTCGATGAACCATCTTTGGGATTAAGCCCTTCCATGGTCAAAGAGATCTTCAAAATCATTGAACTCATGAATAAAGCGAACAACGCCTCTATCTTGTTAGTTGAACAGAATGCTTCTGTTGCCCTTTCGATTTCCAGTCATGCATATGTCATGGAAAATGGTAGGATAGTATTGGATGGCCCATCGGCTAAGCTGAAAGAAAACGAGGATATCAAGGAATTTTACCTTGGTCTCAGTCAAGTTGGTAAAAGGAAGAGTTACAAAGAGGTAAAGCATTACAAGAGACGAAAACGATGGCTTTCCTGACCCTCCTTTAAGCAATTGATATCGTTCAAAAGTAATGATATTGAGGTTTAAGAAGGTGGTGACTATTTCCAAAGGATATGGTGGTTCATCCAGAAATGGATTATATGGATCGGCATTGGCAAACGACAGCCCGAATCGATGAAGTGGATACAGATAAGTTCTGCATACAATGTAATGCTATGACTCAATTAACAGGCGAATTAATGCTCGCACATCTTATTGCAATAGATCCGCTTTGGGGCAACCTGATGACGAAGATAGCTGGCCTTCCCGACAAAGCGTTTACCAAACCTCAATTGACTTCCGAAAAAAGGGATGCGCTACTTAACAAAATTGATGCTGTGTTCAATTAGGTGAAGGCTAGATCATATGTGGGAGCTATAAATAAACTTCAAAATGATGTGCGAAATCAAGTAAGACATTGGATCGTTGAAGAATATCAAACTGGCTTAGAGAAAAAGCTTGGAAAAGCACTCGATATGCTCAAGGCTAAATTGTAAATCATAAGAACAATTAAGGAACATGGAAGCCCTTCGGGAGATATTATATACTCGAAGGGCTTCCTGAAAAGGGAATCAAGCAGAGAATAGATAAATGTCTTGGTCCTGAATGTCCCATCATTACAAAATATCGAGAAAAGCTTATTAAGGAAGAATTTGGGGAGAAATACCAGGGAATGTCACTATGAAGATGGGAAAGCTTACGGCCACGATAGAATAAGGGTGTCAAGAGGTTTGGAGAAGAGAGGAGGGGAAAATGGGCCTTTACACTTTTACCATTTATGACATTTTCAAAAGAAGTGCTCGATTATACAAGCGAAAGACAGCACTTCTATTTGATCGCAATGGATTCACCTTTGGTGAACTTTTTGATCAGATTAAGGCGTTGACCGGCTGGTTTGCTTCTAAGGGGATCGCTAAGGGAGACCGAATCGCTGTCTTGACCAAGAACCGTCCTGAATTCTTCCCCTTGATGGGTGCCATTGCTGCTCGGGGTGCCATCTTGGTTCCCATCAATTTCCGTCTCTCAAGCAGTGAGATGAAATATATCTTTTCGGACGTGGAGCCAACCATGTTCTTTTTTGAATCCGATTTCGAACAGATGATTCCTGAAATCTCATATGGTTGCACCTCGTTGAAAGAACTTATCATTTTTGGATCAGGGGAAAAAAACTACATCATTTATGATTCTCTCCTGAAGAACAAACCAGGAGATGCGCTGGAATTAGATGATGGCAACCCCTTCATGATCATCCACACTGCCGCGACTCAAGGTCAACCTCGAGGTTCCGTCATCAGCCACCGGAACCTCCTCTCCTGTTCAATTCAGGTCGCTGGGACGATTGGCCTGACAGACTGTGATGTTTATCTCAACATTCTCCCTCTGTATCACATTGTAGGTCTTATTGCTGCCCTGACGGTTTTGCAGGTCGGAGGAAAAAACGTGATCGTTTCAAGATTTGAGCCGAATGCCTCAGGCAAATTGATTGATCAAGAGAAGGTGACCCTTATCGGAACCTTCCCTCCTATCCTGGCCCATCTGCTCGATGAACAGATGAAAGGAGAATGTACGCTTTCATCTCTAAAAAAGGTTATCGGTGTGGATTCGCCTGAAACGGCAAAAAAGTTTGAAAACCTTGGCTATGGCCAATTCTTTGCGGGCTATGGGCAGACAGAGACCATGGGCATCACGTGTACTTGCACAAATGCGGAGAGAGCCTACTCGGCTGGTAAACAAGGGCTGTTGGTCGATTTAAAGATCGTGGATGAATTTGACCGTGAGGTTGAGGTGGGTAAGCCGGGAGAAATCGTTATTCGAGGCCCCCTCGTTTTTCAAGGATACTGGAAACAAGACAAATTAACTCAGCACGCCTTTAGAGAAGGATGGCATCATACAGGAGATTTGGGTCGTCTCGATGAAGAAGGATACCTGTTTTTTGTAGGCAGAAAGGCTGAGAAAGAACTGATCAAGCCCGGTGGTGAAAACGTCTATCCAGTGGAAGTCGAAAAAGTAATTCTTCAACATCCTGGCGTTCAGGAAGTTTCGGTCATTGGCGTCCCTGATCCGAAGTTTGGTGAAGGAATCAAAGCTGTTTGTGTCTTAAAGCCGAATGGAAAATTGTCTGAGCAGGACCTGATCGATTTTGTGGCGGAAAGGATCGCTCGCTATAAGAAGCCAAGGTATGTCTCCTTTGTCGACACACTTCCGAAAAGAGAGGATGGCTCGATCGACCGAGAAAAAGTGAAGGAAATGTACGGCTTGGGTGTGAATACTTAAAAGCCTGATCAAACTGACGGGAACCGGAGGGTAGACTCTTGGAAAAAATTCTGCAATCATAATTTTTAAAAATCTTCTCTCTTATTATAAAAAACACTTGACAGGAAAGTGACAATGAAATACATTATTTCCTAATTGGAAACATATAAATTTTATTTTATTTAATTATTTCAATAGATAACATACACCTAAAAAATAAAGTTTTGTTCTCTTTTTCCACTTATGAAAGACAGGATCCATCAGAGGGGGGTGCTTTCAGGGGGTGAACAGCAGATGCTGACCATCGCAAGGACCTTGATAGGCAATCCAATGCTCCTTCTCATGGGTGAGCCATCTGAGGATTTAGCTCCCATAGTTACGAAATTGATCGAAGAACAAATTATGGAGCTAAAGAAAGAGGGATTGATTATTCTTCTTTCAGAACAGAATTCTAGCTTCGCCCTGAATGTTTCCGACCGAGCCTATATTCTGGAAAAGGGACATGTCCTATGGCACAAAGAATCATGATTAGCCGCCAAGCCGATCTCGAAGGTAAGATCGTACGTGTCAAAAAATTGCTTGGAATAAGATGAAATTGGTCTTAGAAGGGAGAAAAAGCTTTATGAGACCTAAGATCAAAAAAGTGGCTCTCTTGGGTTTGGGAACTCTGGGAGCCCAAATTGCTGCTCAAGCGGTAGTATCAGGCTATGATGTCTCTGCCTATGACCCTGATGATAAAGCCTTCCAGAGGTCTATAGAAACGTTTCTTTCGGTTAATTCATCCAAGGTCAGACTGTCGCCCATCAATGTTCCTCAATGGCCCTCCGCTGCAAAAAAGATCAAGAGACTTCCAAGTCTTGTCCAAGCAGTCAGCGATGCGGACCTTGTCATCGAGGTAGTACCTGAAAATCTGGACCTGAAACTAAAGATATGGAGGCAGATGGATGAATCCGCTCCCAGCCACGCCATCCTCGCTACAAACTCATCGTCTATACCCGTCTCAAAGTTAGAGAAGACGACCAAACGCCCTGAACAATGCCTGAATATTCACTTCTATCAAATGGTCCTCGGCCAAAATATGGCTGATATTATGGGCGGAACCAAAACCACTTCGGAAGTTTTAGAAGCAGGGTCGGAGTTCGTCCGTTCGCTTGGAGTCGTCCCGCTGAAGGTCAATAAGGAGATCCTCGGATTTTGCTTCAATCGTGTCTGGAGGTCGATCAAACGGGAGACGCTCTATATGTGGGCAGAAGGTTTTGTCGATTTTAGAGATATCGACCGGGCCTGGATGATCTTTACCGGAATGCCCTATGGACCCTTCGGCCTTATGGATAGTGTTGGACTCGACGTGGTCTACGACATCGAGATGGTCTACTACAATGAATCCAAAGACCCCAAGGACCACCCTCCTAAGACCCTTAAGGCTATGGTGGACCAAAAAGAGCTTGGCATTAAGACCCATAAGGGTTTTTACACATACCCTGATCCAGAATACAGCCGACCCGATTTTCTTAAAGGGTAGATTAATTGCATTATAAACCAATGGCAAAGGAAAGGGACTGGGTTATCTTTTTTAATCTTCCAAATGGTTCAAATGAGACTATCTACATCATTAAAACATTAAAGAAAGCTTTACCGGTTGAAGAGATTATAAAGCCTGTTGAAAAGATGAAGAAGCTTTTGGAAAATTTTAGAGACCGGTACTTGAAAGATACAGAGACCTTCCTTGGCAGCTGCATCTCCGTCACCTTTTTGGTAGACTGTGAGGCCAAAACTCTATATGGGTTTTGGGGTCTCGGGGGGTGATGCATCATATGGTAGGCATCCAAGATTTCGATTTTATTATCGCCGTCAATAATGATTCGGACGCTGAGATCTTCAATATATGGGACTTTGGGATAGTGGGAGACCACAAAGAGATTCTTCCTTTCTTGATCAAGGAGAACAAAGAAAAATTAAAATAGGAGGAAAAGGCCATGAGAAGACCGATAGGAAAATATTGGGATAGAGAGATTGAGACGATGTCGAGAAGAAGGTTAGTGGCTCTCCAACTTCAACTTCTCAAAGACGAAATCTCCTTTTCCTACAAGAACTCTCCTTACTACAGAATGTCATTCGATGAAAAGGGGGTGAAACCAAAAGACCTCAAGTCCATCGAAGACATTCAAAAATTCCCTTTCACCAATAAGAAGGTGGAAAGGGACAGGCAGCTTGCCGCCCCGGATCTGGGAGATATGGTGGCCGTTCCAGAGGATAAGGTCATCTATGTATCTGCCTCCAGTGGCTCAACGGGTGTTCCCACCCTCTCCCCATTCACTGCCGAGGATTTCGACCAGTTCCAGGATGTGGAGGCAAGGCTCTTTTGGGGAATTGGAATGAGGCCAAAGGACAGATATCTCCACGCTTTAAATTTCACCCTCTTTATTGGAGGTCCGGATGTGATTGGTGCTCAAAGGGTTGGGGCCCTTTGTATCTGGGGAGGAGCCATCCCATCCGAAAGGCTCCTCTTCATTATGAAGGAGTTCAAACCGACCATCACCTGGACGACCCCATCCTATGCCTGGTACTTAGGCGAAACCGCTCTCAAACAAGGAATTGATCCAGCAAAGGATTTAGCCATCAACAAGATTATCGTTGCGGGTGAACCTGGAGGGTCCATCAAGTCGACAAAGGATGCCATCCAAAAACTTTGGGATGCAAAGGTCTATGACTTCTATGGAATCTCCGATATCTTTGGTGCCAATGCCGGAATGTGCGAAGAGCAGAACGGACTCCATCTCACAGAGGATCACAACCTCTTAGAGGTCTTGAACCCCGATACGCTTGAACCCGTTCCAGAGGGCGAGAAGGGAGAGATGGTCTTAACCACTTTGAAGAAGCGGGCCAGGCCCATGATCCGCTTCAGGACAGGGGACATCATTACAGCGAACAAAGAAGTCTGCCCATGTGGTAGAACCCATGTAAGGATCAATATCCATGGAAGGATCGACGACATGCTCATCCTCACAGGGGTGAATGTCTTTCCCAGCGATATTGAAAAGGTGGTCAGGGATTCTAAAGAACTGACAGGAGAATATCGTGTGATTGTCTATCGGGAAAAGCATCTCGACAAGTTTGATGTCGAAGTGGAGAAGAAAGATGGGATCGACATCCCTGATGAGAAATTGGCTGAGGAGATTCGGAGAAGACTGAAGAGTCTTTTGGGAGTTTCTCCAAGGGTGAAGATTTCAAAGGAGAATACCCTCGAAAGAGCGACCCATAAGGCGAAAAGGGTAATTGATAAACGGGAAAAGGTCTGGTCAGACCCCACATAACCCAAAAGGGATTTCATAAAACATAAAATAAATAAAGTGTGTGAAATATGATGGTCTCGTAAAAAGTCAGCATCACCCTTCGACAGGCTCAGGGTGAACGGTGTAACCTATTGATATTCCGTTCGTGCTGAGCTTGTCGAAGCATGAACGACATAAGGAATATGACTTTTTACGAGTTCATCATATATGGCTAAACCATAATCCGTAATTAAATTTTTTATGAGGCTAAAAAAAGACTTGACAAAATTTTCCTTTTAGTTAATAAATATTTCGTTTTAGGAAAATCCCTATTTAAGGAAATTTAGGGCTCGATAGTATGATTAAAGAAGAAGAGGTAGCGAAAAATCTTAAAGCGTTTCGCTTACAGCAAGGACTAACCTTACAAGAGTTGGCAGAAAAAACCCATTTTAGCGTGGGCTACCTATCAAAGGTTGAAAATTCAAAAAAGGCGCCCCCTGTTTCCACATTGATCGTAATTACAAAAACATTGAATGTGAGCCTTTCAGATATTTTTGGCGAAGTGCCAACTGAGACTTCTATTTGCTTGGTTAAAAAGAATCAGAGGCAAGAGATGGCACGAGGGGGGACGGTTTTTGGATATTCCTATCAGACGCTAGCTCACAAATTCATACACAAACAGATGGATCCCTATATCCTGACAATTCCTTTGAAAGAACCTAAGGAACGTCCTCTCTTTCAGCACGAGGGTGAAGAGATACTTTTTGTACTTGAAGGAACCATGAAGTTTTTTCATGGTGAAAAAGAGTTAATCCTTGAAGAGGGAGATTGTATTTACTTCGATTCCGGCATACCACACAATGCTGTCTGCCTTGGAGATAAGGAAGTAAAATGCCTTATCGCCATTTATACTCCGAAATGAGATCAAGTGGATAGGTCTATGGATGCAAATTTCCTTAATAATGCCTTTTGATGATTGGGGATTCTTTTTGAAGTGGGATGCTGATTACTGACATTGGCAATCCCTAACATTGGTAGAAACCATTTATGAAAGGAGGATGCTATGAAACGGTATTGGGTGCGTAAGGTTTCGGTAGTTGGGGTAGCTATCTTGGGATTATTGTTCTTAACGTTACCTTTCATTTCTGTAACTAATGCGGCAACCATCAAGGTCGGCCTTATCACGGACCTCACAGGTGCAGCCTTTGTGAGTGCGAAAGACTCTGCTGATGGGGCCAAGTTGGCGGTGGAGCGCATGAACGCAGAGGGCGGCATTTTAGGTAATAAGGTGGAGTTGCTTGTCCGGGATAGTGCTCTCAAAGTAGACCTGGGTGTCTCTCATGCCCGGGAATTGATTTTAGATCAAAAAGTGAAGTTGATAGTCGGCCCGATCAGTAGTGGCGTGCGACTTGCAATCTCTGATTTATGTCGGAAGCATGAGGTCCCCCTTATAGACGGTATCGGTGGATCTGTGTCTCTGACCCGAGATAGAGGGCATGATTATTTCTGGCAATCGGCCAACGATACAGACGGTGAATCCTATACTGCGGCTGTCGGCTGCTCTAAATTCAAAGATGTGAAGACCATGATCACTCTAGCTCCCGACTATGTGTGGGGCCGGGAGGAGGTCGATGGGTTCAAGAGGGCGTTTAAAAAGTTGCGTCCCGACGTGCAGATATTGGAAAACTTCTGGCCCAAGCTTGGCGAGAAGGACTATACCCCTTACATTACTGCAATGATTGCTAAAAAACCAGATCTCTTGTACTCGGTTCTCTATGGAGGGGATTGGATCAACTTTGTGAAACAGGCAACACCCTACAACCTATTTAAAAAAATGAAGGTCATGTGCTTTGCCGAGGCATCTTGCCAGCAGGGATTGGGAAAGGAAGCCCCGGAGGGCACATGGGGATTCGCACGAGCCCCAGCCCCCTCTATCCAGACCCCCCAGATGAATAGCTTTATCAACGCATACAAGGAAATGATAGGAAAGTGGCCAACAGACACTTCCGTTACAACCTACGATGCGTTTATGATCTTTAAGTATGGGGCTGAGAAGGCAAAAAGCACCGATGGGCCTGCTTGGGTCAAGGCTATGAAAGGTGCCACAGTCGAAACATTAAGAGGCACCATAACATTCCGGGAATGCGACAACCTCTCCAACTCACCAGAATACATTGGACCGCTGGTCTATGACCCGAAATATGGCTACGTCGTCTTCAAACCGGCTCAGGCCATAGATACAACGCCGGCGCGGCTGACCTGTGAAGAGGTAATGGAGCTTCGGAAGAAAGCTAAGTAGTAATGGGTCCTGAATCTACAAAAGAGCTGTCATATGACCTTTGTCACCTTTGTTAACCAATTTATAAGCGGAGCGACGTACGGGCTGGTATTGTACATGATGGCCCTGGGATTGACCTTGATCTTTGGTGTCATGTCAATAGTGAACCTTGCCCATCCGTCGCTCTACATGCTGGGAGCCTTTTTGGGCTACTTTATCTGGTTTTCCCTGAAAGGATATTTTTTTTCCTTCTGGCTAAGTGTCCTATTAGTTGGACTTGTGGTGGCTTGTGCTGGGATAATCCTCGAGCTCTTTCTTCGACCTCTAAGAGAGCATACAGAACAGATACTGTTCACCTATGCCTTTATGTATATTATAGCCGACCTGGTGAAGATGTTCTGGGGAGGGAGATATTACACCCTCCCCCGGCCTCCAGGGTTAGATGGGAGCATTATTGTGGACGGCATAACATTGCCGACCTACAATCTTTTCATCATCGGCGTCTCTCTCTTATTTGCTTTACTTTTATGGTTGCTACTAAGCAAGACCAAATTGGGAAAAATCATTAGGGCGGCGGTTTTTGATCGGGAAATGGTCGCAATGTTAGGGATTCGACTGCCCTGGTTATTTACCCTCGTCTTTGGCATAGGCGCCTTTCTTGCAGGGGCGGCAGGGCTTTTGGCCGCTCCAATGGGGAGCATTGGAGTGGGTATGGATGCAGAGATCATGGTACCGGTATTTGTTGTTTGTATTATCGGCGGCATGGGTAGCTTTTTAGGGGCACTGATTGCCTCACTTATCATTGGTGAGGTCTACGCCTTCGGTATTTTGGTTTTGCCGCAGATGGCAATGGCTTTTATGTTCGTGGTTGTTGTCGTGATTCTAATTATTCGCCCACAGGGGATTCTTGGAAAATCTTAAGGGTAAGGGAATGAATAAGGAAACGTTAGAAACCCTGAGACCTGGCATGAGGGGTTGGAAGCTATGGACACTCCTGGCCGGTGTCATTGTAGCAGTGATTATCCCACACCTTTTACCCCGCTACTACATTCACCTTTTGGATCTTTTTTTAATCGGCTCCCTATTTGCCCTAAGCTTCAATATTCTCTTAGGCTCTACGGGCCTTCTTTCCTTCAATCATGCCGCATATTTCGGCGTTGGCGCTTACGCTACTGCCTTGCTCATGAAAAATCTTGGCCTCCATTATTTTATAGCTATCCCCCTGAGCATGGCAATAACTGGCGTAATCGCCGCTATTATCGGATATTTTTGTTCGCGGGTTGTGGCTATGCCATTTGCTATTCTTACCTTGGCCTTTGGTGAACTCCTTTTTGTCATTTCATCTAAGTGGTACACCCTTACAAGGGGAGATGATGGAATTCAATCTGTGTACCCGCCAAGCATTATCGATTCAAGCGCTGGTTTTTATTACTTTACCCTCATCGTTGTTGCCTTGGCTACACTGGCTATCTGGCGAATTCTAAATTCTCCCTTTGGATATACCCTTCAATGTATCAGGGATAACAGGCAAAGGAGTCAATCTATTGGCATCAATGTGAGACACTATCAGTGGATGGTATTTATAGTATCCGGGGTATTTGCAGGACTGGCCGGAAGCATCTTTGTTACCTTTAACTGGTCAGTTGCTCCTACGGACTTAGGGGTTGTTAAGGGAGGAGAGCCGATAATCATGACCATAGTGGGCGGGCAATATGTGTTTGGTGGGCCCATCATTGGGGCAGCTGTCTTCACTTTTTTTCAATTTTTTATTGGCAAGATCACTATCTACTGGGCCCTTATCATCGGAATCGTTTTGGCATTGGTCATACGTTTCATGCGTGGTGGAATAGGGGGTTTTATTCAAAAGAAAGTGACTGCAAGACGCCAGACCCAACAAAGTGGAGTTTGAGGTGATTCTAAAAATTGATGGATTAACCAAAAATTTTGGAGCGCTTAAGGCAGTTAATGATGTCAGTTTTGGAATCGATCAAGGAGATTTGGTGGCCTTAATTGGTCCCAATGGAGCTGGCAAGAGCACTCTTTTTAACGTCATCACCGGGTTCCTAACTCCTGAGGCAGGAAAGGTGATTTTTAATGGGGAAGATATTACCAATCTGCCTCCCTATCGGATCGCCCATAAAAGAATTGGTGTGGCTTTTCAAGTCACCAACATCTTCCCAGGACTTACTGTCTTTCAAAACATTCAGGTTGCACTTTTTGCCTCTCGGGGAAAGACAAAGAATATGTTCTCGCTGGCCCCAAAGATGATGAAAGATGATACCAGTGAAGTATTAGAGACAGTCAGACTTTCCAAAATGGCCCAAACTCCAGCCGCTTCCTTGCCACAGCCAGATAAAAAGCGGTTGGAGTTGGGAATAGCCTTGGCAAGCAGGCCGGAACTTCTGCTTTTAGATGAACCAACTGCTGGACAGTCTGCTGAAGAGACCTTTTCAACTATGGAATTAGTCAAAAAGATTAACGAAGAACAGGGATTAACTATCCTGTTTATTGAGCATAAAATTCCGGTTGTATTCGGCATTGCCCACAGGATTATCGTATTGCAATACGGAAGTGTTATTGCTGATGGCGAACCACAGTCCGTGCGGGAGAATAAAGAGGTACAAAAAGCCTATTTCGGTGAGAAGGTATGATTCTTGAAGTAAAAGATATTCACACTTACTATGGGAGCAGCCACGTAATTTTCGGCCTTTCCCTAGATGTGTCGGAGAGGGAACTGGTGGGCCTGCTGGGAAGAAACGGGGCGGGCAAGACGACCACCCTGCTCAGTATCATGGGCGTTACCCCGCCGAAATCAGGGAGTATCAAATTCTTAGGCGAGGAGACGAGAGGCAAAGCCACATATCATATAGCCCGGCTTGGAATAGGATTTGTGCCTGATAACAGAAGAATTTTCCCGGACTTATCGGTTCTTGACAACCTGAAAATAGCAGAGAGAAAGCAATCGGGGAGTAATCCTTGGAGCGTAGAGAGGGTTTTTGATCTTTTTCCTCACCTGAGAGAATTGGTCAAGCGAAGAGGGAAAAATCTCAGTGGTGGAGAACAGCAGATGCTGGCCATCGGCCGAGCTCTCATGGGAAATCCACAGCTTTTACTCATGGATGAGCCCACTTCTGGTCTATCACCTTTGTTGGTAAATACGCTGGAAAAACAAGTTAAAAGGTTGAAAAACGAGGGTGTGACGGTCCTCCTCTCAGAACAAAATGCAGCTTTTACCACCAACTTGACTGATCGGACCTATATTATCGACATGGGAATGATCCGTTACGAGGGAGAGACAAAGGATCTCATCAAAAACGAAGAGATACACAAGAGATATCTGCTGATTTAATTTGACCTATCCAAATGAGGGCTCCTCGGTTATGAAAGAATTCCAAGTTAGTATGGTTTTGTAGGGGGACTATCAGTGACCGTGCCAGTGGCAAAAACTGCACATATGTCCATTTACAACTGTTGAGTCATTGAGGAGTCATTAAAAGGCATTCTGTATGGATTGCTTGTATGACCTGAGACAAGATGCACTGTACTTTATTTTAGGATGGCGCGATATCGCTATAGATGCTGGCACTGACAGATAAATCAACTATTAAAAAGATGGTACACAATGTAGCCAGTATTGCACTGACTTACTCGGACCTGGACTTGGTTGATATGGTTCAAGCACGTTTCCCCGATGCCTTTTAAGATACTGCTTAGCTAATGGGCGTATAATTTGGCTGAATTCATATAGAGGTATTAATACTGATGGAAAAGAAATTAAAGAATAAGGCAATCATTACAGCGGCTCTCACAGGGGCCATTCATACACCAACAATGTCCCCCTATCTACCGATTACGCCCCAGCAGCTCATTGATGAAATTCTTGCAGTTCATGAAGCGGGCGGGGCAGTCACCCATTTGCATGTCAGGGACCCGAAGAATGGCATTCCAACAGCAGACCAGGATGTTTATAGGGAGATCGCTACTGAGGTGAAGAAACGTTGTAATATAATCCTGTGCCCAACAACGGGCGGTAAATTCGGAGAGCCTGTGGAGAAAAGGGTAAAGGTTGTTGCCAATTTAAAGCCGGAAATGGCTTCATTGAACGCTGGTTCTCTAAACTTCGCCCTATTTCACGTTGTGGACAAATTCAAAGAATGGAAATACGAATGGGAGAAACAATATCTTGAAGACACAGAAGATTTCATTTTTCCGAACACATTCAAAACTATGCGACAATATTTGACTATCTTTAGTGAAATGGAGACTAAACCGGAATTTGAAATTTACGACGTTGGTATGATCAACAACCTGGCCTTTTTAATCGAGGCCGGCTATGTCAAGAAGCCAGTATCGCTGCAGTTTATCATGGGTGTCCTGGGAGGTATTCACCCATCAGTTGAAAATCTCGTATTTTTATATGAAACCGCTAAGAAGATAATAGGGGATTTCGAGTTTTCTACGTGTGTCGCAGGTAGGACTCAATTTCCCCTCTGCACACAGTCGTTGATTATGGGGGGAAATGCTCGTGTTGGACTAGAAGATAATCTTTACCTTGAAAAAGGCGTTTTGGCGAAAAGCAATGCAGAGCAGGTAGCTAAAATTATTCGAATTGCCCGTGAACTCGGCATCGAGCCAGCGACACCCGATGAAGCCAGACAAATACTCGGTTTGAAGGGCTTGGATAAAGTCAATTTCTAAATTTGGCACGCGGACTTAGCTGGAGTAAAATTTTTTAATCATGTTGCTATGTAATCCACTATAGTAAATGGGGTCATCCATAAGATGCGGCCTGGCAAGACCGCGTAGTCTTGTAGGTGGGAAGCCTACACAGGTAGCCGTTAGCCACGAGCCTGGAATCCAACCTTGCAGGTGTTATTCTCATCCCCTTTTCTGCGGACTCCCTCCTGTCTTCTACAAATCTCCCCGGTACTCCTTTCTCAATTCTCTTTTGGCTATTTTCCCTGAGCCTGTCTTGGGCAATGCTCCCCGGAAATCAACAGACTTAGGTGCTTTATATATGGCCAACTTTTCTCTGCAAAAACGGAAGGCTTATCTCCGATTATGGTAAAGGAAGTCAAGGATGTTCTCGAGGAAATAGGCAGGGCGGGCACTTCTATTTTGCTCGTGGAACATAACTTCAAGATGGCCATCTCCCTGGCAAAACGTGTCTTTGTCATGAGTAAGGCCCGAATTGATTTTTCAGGAACCACAGAAGAGCTTGAAGCTAATCCCAAGATAAGAGAAAAATACCTCGAGGTTTAGCCCAAAAAGTGAAAGAGTTAAAAAAAGAATCAATATTCTATTGTCAAAGAGCAAGTGTTGGGTCATAAATATCCGGCCTTATTACTCCAAAAGAAGAAATAGTGTATATCTGCTATCTATCATCTGTTTCCGATACCTCTAAAAAGTTACAATTTGATATTTATATATTCAATTTAAACTGTCCATAAGAAGGTCGAAAATTTGATTACTCCGGAGGCATCATGCACGCTTTCACTCGTTAATCGTCAATTTTCACTGCCCATAGATTTCAACTCTTTGTTGGTGTAAGTGCGCCACGAAGGTGCATGGAAGATGAGGGTAGGCCCCTCGGAGCCGGTTTACAGGAACTGGCTTCAAACCACCTCAAGCTGCAATGGTAAAGAGCCATTGTGGTGAGCGTTAAGGAAAAGGTCCCGCAAGACGGGATCAGGTAAGAATCAAGGAGACGAATACAAGTGAACCGCTGATCACGTGTCGAAAACAAATAGACGATGTCAAAAC
>Ga0315284_10002517_pt1 | contig 26217 bp, 21 predicted proteins | sample YL17G09_16_MG_FD_203696 | JGI IMG/M metagenome (GOLD analysis project Ga0315284, IMG submission 203696) | Sediment microbial communities from Yellowstone Lake, YNP, Wyoming, USA - YL17G09_16 | ecosystem: Environmental > Aquatic > Freshwater > Lake > Sediment | place: USA: Wyoming | collected...
GATGATTTTGATGATATCGAGGAAGGAGAAGATTTAGAAGAAGGTGACGGGGACGGTGATGGAGATGGGGAATTTGTGGGAGATTGTTCATTAGATCTTACTGGGGGGGAATTATAATAATTATTTTTTGGTTCTTTATATTCTTCTATGATTTTATCTTCGTATTTTTCTTCTTGTATAACTGGAAGATTTGGAAGTTTTTTAGGAATATATTCTTGATTAACAAGTTTTGGATCTATTTTTGATTTATTTTCTAGAAGTTCTAGATACAATATTGGCATCCTTGGAAAATTTTTAGGCCGGAAAGAAGGACGCTCTGTTTGTATCTTCACGACCTGTATATTTTGTTTATTTTTAGCCATCTTTTACTTTAAACAAGAGCTTTAAATATATAATTTAAAGTGATATAAAACAAGTCATTCTTGTTTTATAAGTATAAAAAAGCTTAATAATCTCTTATTAGAATTGTATCTTCTAATATCTTATGTTCAAAATAAGATTTTGCATAATTATATCCATAAGAAAATAATTCTAATTTTTTAGTGTGTGATATGGAAAAATTAAAGAACTGTACATCAACATCTATCTTTATAATATCAATGTCAATAGAACACTCTTTATTTTCCTTACAAGGAATCATCATAATATTATATATTTTATTCACAAGCTTTAATATCTTGTGATATCTAGTGTCTGTATTTGAATCATCATTTTCTTTTTTATCATCCAAATATATTCCTATCGGTTTGATGTTTTTTTCACTAATTGTATTTAATAAGTTTGTTGGGAAATTATCTATCACCCCTCCGTCAATATATTCATCTCCATTATATATAAAATCGTCAAAAATGAATGGTATATTACTTGACATTCTTATAGCGTCCAAACACGATATGTCTGGATAATTCAAGTATGAAATATATTCTCTTTTATGTTTAGTTAAGTTATAGGAACACACGTAAAGTTTTTTTCCAAAGTTATCATACAGCTGTTTAAGAGTAGGTATATAATCAATTTTTTCTAGTGTCATTTTTTCACAATGTTTTGTTATAAAAGAATAATTATATACACCAGTCAAGTTTAAAAGACCTGAAAGATCGGATACTATATTTTCTAGAACATTATTTGAACATAGGTATACAACGATTTCTATTGGCGTGTATCCTATCGCTAAAAAGTAAGATATTATAGAACCTACACTTGTTCCTATATAATAGGATATATTGTTGTTATTTATTATATTATTATCTTGCATATATTGAAGAGCTCCAAGAGTGCAAAAACCTTTTGTTCCTCCTCCTGACATTAAAATTACATTATAATCAGAACTCATTTCTTCTTATTATTAATAATAATTTTATTTTTCGTAATTTTCTAAAACTTTTCTTGCTAATATGATACATATTATAACTAGTATAATTATAACAATAATATAAATTGACTTATCGTTTTCATAAAATTTAGAACAGATTGGACAGCTCTTTATATGATTTGCTACATCTATACAGTTAAGTCCTCGGTGTCCATAATTATGCCCGTCATTATATCTATCATTATATCCTTCCACTAATTCTGAATAAGAATTATTTCCAGGACGTTTCGCAGAGTAAGCTTTTGGTCCTAATTTATAATTACTAGCATCCATTTCATTAAATTCGTTATAGGAAGGATTTGTCATTTCTGGGGCAAAATGTACCATTGGGTTAGATGGATAAAGATTTCCGCTATTCATAGCCATACTTCCGCCGTTCATTGCTCTTGTCATATTAACATTATTTCTCAATTTTCCTTCAAGAGGTTTTATTTTTGTATGTCTTTCATTATTTTCATCCAAGACTTGTTGATGCAAGTTATTAAATTTTTGAGGAGGCATTCCGTTCATACTATGAGATCCAGATCCTTTTCCTCTATCATCAAAAAACTCCTCAATATCCATCAAGTCTTCAATTTTTGTATAATTTGGCATTTTATATTATCAATTTAAAAAAATTTAAATTGGTTTTATCAATTTAAATTTTCATCACTCCCAATACAACTTCATTATATATTTCTCTAACCATTGCTTCATCTCCATCTACCATTGCCTCTAATAAATAAGTAAAATTTAAGTTTTCTATATTCTCGATATTCTCTGTGTTCATTTCTTTAGTATTCTTCTTCTTATTTATCTGTATCTTTACTCCACTATTGATTAGATCTTTATAATCTTTTGTATCTTTAAAAATCTTAAACTCTTCATTGCTAATATCTAATTTTATTTTTACCTTGTTACAAGTGTCTTTAAGATCTTTTTTTATCTCTTTCAGATTTGCTAAATTTGTCTTAATAATACATTTTTTTGGAACATTTAAATGAATATCTTTAATATCTTTGATATCTTTAATTTTTTCATTTGGAGACAATAAAATATCACATAATACTCTAGTTTCAGTATCTCCAAATGAGTGCTGAAGAGGACTTCCTGGATAATAAATATTATTTCCTACTTTTTGATTATCGTGTATATGACCTGAAATAACATATGGATATTCTTCCTTCCATTCGTCTCCTTCTGTTGAGACGATAGCTCCCATTTTACACCCTTTAAACTCCTGATGAGCAAAAATAAGTTTTTTATCTGTCCAATTTTTTGTAACAGTTTCTAATGCTTCTATAAATCTTCCTGGATAAACATAAGGACATAATATAAATTCTTCAAATTCTAAAACCTTATCTACAATTTTAAGATTCTCTACTGTCTTTAGAGAATTCATCCAGTGATTTTCTGTTAAAAATTCAGAGTTATTTACATAATCGTGATTTCCAACTAATACATATGTATAGGCTATTTTTGAAAGTTTATTTAAAAAATGAAGAGACTTGTTTAAACACTGTGTAAATAATCTTTCGTGATAATGCATTATATCTCCTCCAAGTACAATATTATCGTATTTTTCTTCTGAACATATACGATCAATCTCCATAAGAAGAATATCAATTTCTTCAGAGTTGTCTGTTTTAATATGAAGATCTCCAATAAATAAAAACCTCATCTTGTTTTTATTTAAAAATTATATCTTTATATTTTTCATTTTTATAGATTCATTAAAGCTAAATAGTGGTATTTTTTATCTCTGCGATACTTTAATGCATAAGACTTTTGTTGATCTGGAAAAATAATATCCTTCTTAGCTCTTATATCAAACTGAGATTTATATAAATATAGTATATGATTATCTAAAGCTTTAGCATCTTCTTTATCCGTAACTTTATTATATTTTTCCCAGTTTGAAGAAATAAGAAAAGCTCCCTCTTTTGTATCTTCTTCTTTAAGCAAGATAGGTTTATTATTATTGATACTTTTATTCATCATAAAAAACTTTATATTTTCAGGATGAATTTTTTCATAAATTGTATTATCTATTTTTTGTAGATCAAAAATATTTTTCACTATAATATTGATAGAATTTTCAGAGAAATGAACAGTTTCCTTATAAAAATTGTATATTTCATTAGTTTTACAGTAATTTATTATATTATCTCTATTATTAAATAATTGTACTCGAAGAGAATAAAGAAGTCTCTTTAATATCTCTTTATTTTCAACAATAAAATTTCCATTTAAAGAATCTGTAAATCCATTCTCATTAAGAATTTTTTCAGAAATATTTGGATTATTTGGTATTATATAGGAATCATACGATTTGACTATTTTTATTTTTTTCCGTATAAAAGATTTTATCGTCTCTATACTATCTTTCTTTTCTTCCGTATTTAAATAAGAAGAGTAACAGTAATTAAAATATTCAGATAATATGAATGCCAGCCTCTTCATAGATAAATTAGTAGAAAGATATCTATTAAGTGATGGATACCTTTCTCTTATATCTATTTTTACATCACCCTGTGTTTCTCTGTCAACAATTATTTCTGAATAATCCTCGATTTTTGCAGTAAATATTATATTACTTATTTTCATATTAATTTCTTTAATTCTATTTTTTTCTGAAATAGAAGTTTGCGAGACTATCTTAATATTATTTTTATTAACAAAGTCTAATACTTCTTTCATATTATTATTTTTATATACATTTTCATATAATCTCTTTGCTTTTATAGGAGGAAATGGATCAGATAGAAGTGTTACATTTCCTATAACAATACCTCTTGCCTTTCCGTAATTATCTATGATTTGAAAATCGGGTTTTAAAAGTTTTAGTTCTGTTAAATCAAATAGATTAATTGTATCTAATTTCTTATTGAAAATATTGTAATAATATTGTTTTACTATAGAATTATAAAAAGAATAAATATTTTTGGCCATTTTTCCGCTAAAATAATTATCAGATCCCTCATCTATATTTGTCACTTTATCCCACTTTATCACTAGTTCGCATTTAGGATAATTATTGTCTATTTCTGTTCCATAGTGCTCATATATTAAAACAAGCTTATTTTCTATAAATTTTTCTTGAAAATAAATAAGACTATGATTAGGTATAGCAATGAAACTATCCTTTTCATTTCTATTACGACTAAATAGTATTATCTTACACTTGTAATAGGATTCGCATAATTTTATCCATTTTGTAGGATTCATATATGTTCCTTTTTCTGATAAAAGTTCATTACGCAATTGTTCCTCTGTAAAGTTAGGATTTTCTTGTGAAGCCACAGAAATATACTGGTATTTATAAAGTTTTTTAAATTGTTGTTCTAGAATTTCAATCTTAGAATCGTGAGGAAGACCGCTATATTCTGATATATCAAGCACGCTCTCCAATATACAATCCAAAAAAGATAAGTTTGTAACATTTACTCCTTTTCTTAAATAATCATATGATTGATCAAAGGTTTCTAATAGCCTATTTATATTTCTAGGTAATAATCCATATTCCTCATTTCTTACTAGTTTATTTGTAATAATAATATTTTGTTGAGGACCCTTCTCGGCAATTTCTCCTTTAAAATATTCCAAATAGGGTCCTTTTCTCTTTGTCTGATCTGATTTAAAACAACAGGGTATATACTTATATTTATTTCTATTTTTTAGCGTATTATCTCTTAATCCAACATATATATACCCATTTTTTTCATCATCACATAAATAGGTGTGTGTTTTTCCCTCACCTTTTATTGGATATTTCATAACACGTTCTTCTGGATAATTATCAGCATCTTCGTCGCTTATTATAATAGGAGGATACTGACACTTGTATGGATATCCACTAATAAATAAGTCAGGAACTTGTCTGTTTAGTGTTATTTTTGATGGTTCTAATTCTTTTTTCATTTTTTCTTTTGTAAAATTTGGAATATATCGTTGGTAAAATTTTATAACTTGTGTTTCATTTTTTTTGTAAATGTATAATAATTTCCCAATCATTTTAATAAAATCAATAGCAATATCCTGATCTTTTGCTTTTTTTAGTCGAAGACGTACAATATTTCTAGGAGGAACACTATCCAGATCTTCTGTTGTTGTTATATTACACGTTCCCTTGTTATTTTTTATAAAGTAATGAAGATAGAGTCCAGACTTTTTCTTACTTGTTTGTACACTTTCATTAATAGCCAAAAATCTTGAAAAAATATTATTATTAGTTACAATATCGCTTAATATATATGTATCAAAACTTTCATCTCCAATAACAACAGTTTCGTATATATTTATTTCCTTCTCTGATACGTAAGAAAAATTTGTAAAGTTACGGAAACAATTTTGAATTCTAAGTCTTAATATTTCTTGTATATGCTCTTCTGACATATAGGTAAAGTTACTATATTTTATTTCAACTGTGAGTGTTAAATTATCTCCTTCATAGAATATATTACAATCTGTATATTTATCATCATCTATATAAACTTTTAGTATAATAAATTTATCATAACTTTCTGACCACTCATCCGGTATTTTTAATTCTAAATCCTGATAAACCTTATACAAATTATTATAGCTTAAAAAAGGGGCATTACGCCCACAAATCATATTAGAAAAAATAGTATTTAAAGAATAATCTGATATCTTTAAGTTTGTAATAATCTTCAATTCAGACTCATCTTTTTTAATATCCGCATTATCAACATTTACTGTTTTCATCTCTGCAAATTCCTTGTTTAATTCAAGTAACATATTTGACTCTTGATTAATTACTTTTATACGCTCTTTAATCTGTAACATAAAATCATCTCTTGGAGATCTACCAGTAGAATCATCTTTCTTTAAAAATTTCACCACATCAATTACTACATCAATATCACTGTTTTTAATTGATTCTGTTAATGGTATAAGTTCTATAAGTTCAAACTCTTCAGTCATATTCTTAGTAAATATTGTATTTATTGATAGAAATAGCTTTACTACTACATCTGGTGTATTTTTATTATATTTTTCTATGAGATATGTTAAAAAATTTATATTATTATCAATATTTTTTGTATCATATTCATAATTCTGTATATCATTGATCAATGTATCTATTTTCAAACTATCATTATCCTTTAATTTCTCTATGTCTATATCTTCAATAAAGTTAGGATGCAATCTTAATATAGAAGCAACTCTCTCTAAAAATGTCTTATTTGAGTCACTATCATAGATATCAACCGGTTTTCCATTAACCTTTATCATCTTTTATATTATTTATTATATAAATAATATTAATGATATTAATCTTTATCTCATTTGTCATATTTATTCTTGATCTTCCTCATAATATTCTTCCTCTTCTTCTTCATCTTCCTCCTCATCTTCTGGCTCTCCTTCGTACTGAATATGTTCTTCTACTTCCTCCTCTGAAACTCCTTCTTCTTCTTCCTCTGAGAGGCCATCGTCCTCTTCTTCGTCATCTCTTTTTTTCTTTTGAACGAAATCTTTTGCTTTTTTGGCAAGGTTATCTACGAACTCTTCATCTTTTTCTTCCTTTTCGTCTGTTTCTACCTTAGAAATATCTTCATAATAATCAGAAAATGATAACACTCTTGCCATACTATCCGTAGTTCTTGATAATAAATTAAAGTTTGATAACAAATTAACTGACTTAATATCTGAAACTACTTGATATCTAATAACGAAACTAGTCATATCAAAGTATATATCTGAAGATAAAGTGTATACAATTTTATCATTATCCTCATCTAAATAAAATTGTATACCAATATCATCTCCTTTAGAAGAAACTTCAAATGTATTCTCAGATTCAGATTCTTTTTTCAATCCTAATGGTCGAATAGCAGGTTTTTGAGTTCTTGGAAGATTTAAACCGGGCCGTTCCATACGAATATCACTAGAACGTTCACGAATATCACCTTGTTTATATTTGATTGTATAAGTTTCAACTAATTGTCTATCTTTTCTTACCAATTTAGCCATAATTTTACATACAAACATTTTAGTATTATCTATGGGAACTATATTTCCTAAATCTCCCGACATAACATTTAAACTAGGATCGAATTCATAAACTCCCTCATATTTGTCATTTAGAGTTAGATCAACTTTTGATGTCAATATATTCAATAAAACAGAGTTAATATTTAAGTCCTCAACTGGAGATGGCGCGATTTTTAAATTCTTAAGTATTATTGGCTGAGATCCAAAAGTTGACAATAGTGAGTTAACAAAAGTAATACTATTTCCTGTAATTGTATTAATATCATTATTATCTTTGAGCTTAGTTAATATCTTAATATAAGTATCTAAAACACAGTTAGTATCAATAGATTCATCAGTTGATTTCTTTACCAAGTTTGGACATTTATATTTTAGATTTTTTACATATTCTGCTCTTAACAAATTAATGTTTGAAGAATAAATAGTAATATAGAAAGTTTGATATTTGACATTATCTTTAATCTTAGAAAGAAGTGGTAATAATAATTGCAAATAATTTTGTTCTATCTTTTCTTTATTTATATTTTTACAGACAATCTCTGACTTTTTTCTCTTATCGTTTTGAACTCTAGTGATATCATTTTCTGATACATAAGTAAGACCGATTCCAACACATATATTAGTACCGTAATCCTTTATCTTTTTTTCCACAGTTTCTATAAACCATTGTTTGGTTTCGTATTCTATATTTGATACAAAATCTTTAATTTCATCATATCCAATAGGTATATCTATTTTATCTAACATTCTCTTTTTGAATAGAGGTATATTTTCCTCAATAATTTCAAAATTCATCATCTCATTTAATATATAGATGTATGACCATAATTTAGTGAGAGCGTCTCTGTTTATTTTAAAATTATTTTGTTCTAAAAATTCGTCTGATTGTTTTTGGAAGGAAGAATTTATTCTTGGTATCTTTACTTTTTTCTCTATCTTCTTTAGATTATCGTATGTCTTTTTGTAAATTTTATCAATAATAAATTTAGTATTATCTAGTGTTATAATTCTGTTATTCTTTATGTACAGACTATATATCATAAACACATATAACAACTCTCTTGTCTTTTCATACATATAGTCAGATAATATAAAGTCTTTTTCTTTTATGATGATTTTTTTAGGAGACACTTCTACATCCTCTACGAGAACTTTTCCGTATTTATCAGTCATCTCATCTCTTATTTGTGTCATAATATTTCCTATCATATTCATTCCCTGAAACTTACCTTGAAGAATAGGACCAGAACCTAGTATAGAGTCATTGTTATCATTATAGATTAATATACTAGGACTTGAAGAAATTAATAGTTTACTTAATTGGGAGTCTTTAAATTTTGTATAAAGAGCTTTGTATGCTCTATTTTTAAGAACAGTTTGTATAAATATTCCTTCCATATAATTATATAATGAAACAAGATCCCTTTCTAATTTGTAATCTAAAGGATTTCTAGAATATCCTTCTCCTCTTGCAGAAAGCATTAACATATTATGAGACCATACAGATCTATTTATATCCTCTTTTTCTTCTTTTAATATAGGGTCAGCTATACTTTGAAATAATTTATAGGAAATATAATACATTACATTAGGAAATATAAAATTTTCAATCTCAATTAAATCGACAAAGTAAGGAGATAAAGGGCTAAAATCAGTAACTTTAAACATTTTCTGAGTTTGATCAGTTTCTAAATCTTTTATTGATTTAATTAGAGAAGGTAATTCCTTTTCAGACGAATTCTTTGCCCATTTCATTAAAATATCATATACACCATATAAATATTCTCCGTCAGCTTTTGCCCAGTATACAGAAGAATTTGGATTATTTTCCATATATTCATCTAGTTTTTGTTCAATATAAATTTCCTTTTCAGTCTGTTGTTTTGCTTTTAATATATCATAAAATAATCCTGGATAATTTTTCTGATAAAACTCCCATAATTCATCTATACTTGTAGCTTCTTCGCTTCCAGATATATCCCTTAGGTCGACGCCTTCTTTTTTTGAAACTTCTTCCTTTGCTTTTCTCATATAGCATCTTTCTAGTTTTAAAAGTCTTAATGATTCATCATTCCAACTCTCAATCTCGTCTATAATATCGTTCATATCTTTTCTTTCTTCTTCATATTTTCTAATTTTATCAGCCAATTTATCTGTCTTGTTGATATATTCTTTAAATTCCTCCTCTGATACTTTCTCGACTGGAAGAGTATCTATAGGATTGATAACGACATCCACTACACCTTTTGAAGCTAAGTAATAAACTCTGTCTTCTAATTCTTTCAATGATCCAGTGTCTGATAGTTTGATAATGAAATCTCTTATATCATTAATTTGATTTCTAAATAGTTTAGATAACTGATTATATTCTTCTGAAAATAAATCATCTGATTCTTTAAGCTGTTTGTATCTCTTGTATAGTTCATTATAATTTCTGTCAGAAGGAAAAGATTTTAATGCCTGTTTTATTAGAAATGTATGCAATATATCTTTTTTCTGTAATTCTAACGCAGCTTCGTTGAATTGCTCTGCATATATTTTTCTTAAATCTTTTGCCATCTGTCTGGTAAAAATTTTTCCATCCTTGGATCTGACATATTTTTCTAATTTTGGATTTATAGATTTATTAAAGGTACCAGGAAAAGGTGGCAATTTCAACATCAAAATAATATCATCAACTGACTTGTCTAAGAATCTGGATAAATTATCTACTCCAGATTTTATAAGATTTTCCAAAGTATTATAAACATTATTACTATTATATACATTTTTTTCAAGAATATACTTTAATCTTTCTTTCTTTTTTTCAAGAGAATCTTTAATAACAATTTTTCTTATTTTCATCAAAAGATTTCCAACTGTATTTAACCCACCTGCCGAATTTGCTCCAAGATATGTATTTTCTGATTCATATATTATAGTTCCATTTCCGCTTTCAATAAGTAATTGTTGGGCGGCGTCATTCTGTCTTACTCTATTTAATAATCCTTCTTCGAGAGCGTTTTTATATATATTATCCTTTTCTTCTCTAAAAAGTTTTAGAGAAGTTACTCGAGAATCTTTTCCGGATTCTTTTAATAAATCATTTCTAATACTTCCTATCTTTACTAATCCAGAATAAACATAAGAAATAACGTTTGATGCTTCTTCTTGTCCTATTCTTAGTTTGCTTAAATACAAAGGGGATAATTTTCCAAAAGGAACTTGATCAGAATCATTAAGATATAATATATCACGCTTACTCATTTTACTATATTATTTATTTATTAAAAAACAAATATTTTAAAATATGATTATAACAAATATCTCTTAAAGACTTAAATATATAATAAAACAGTATGTCTTCTTTTCCACCTTCTATTTCTAACTCAAAGGATTTTATTGAAAAGACCGATGATGACGGGTCTCTTCAGATTTATTCATATTCATATTGTGACAATACTACTTCATCTGAAGTAAAAGATTGTCGAGGGCTTATTTTTAATGGAGATAATTTACTTTTTAAATCTCTTGGTTTTACCCCGGAATATAACGAAACAAATCAAGATGCTCTTCAGACATTTCCAATTGAGAATTATACTTTTTTTCCGTCAGAGGAGGGAACTCTTATTCGTGTTTTTTATTCGTCTAAATGGTATGTTTCTACTCACCGAAAGCTTAACGCATTTAATAGCCGTTGGGGAGCTTCAAAATCTTTTGGTGATATTTTTGTTGATTCAATTAAGAGTATTGGATGGGAATCGCTAGATTCTCTTACAGAAAAACTAGATAAAAATTATATGTATCTATTCTTTATTCGAAATACCTTGGAAAATAAAATTGTATCTAATCCTCCATCTGATACGCAAAATGTTTATTTCGTGGGTTGTACTGAGAAAGGAACAAACAATTTTTCATTCAAGTCTAATGTTCCTCTGGATTTTCCTTCTCAAAATTCTCTTTCATTCCAAAACTGGTATGATGTATTTGATTATGTAAAGCAAGTAAATCCTTTGGAAAAGCAAGGAGTTTTGTCTTTTTGGAAGGATGAAAATGGAACTACAAAACAACTAAAAATTGTAAATGCTAAATATCAGCTTTATTCACAAGTTAGAGGAAACGAGCCTAATCTTATTCTGCGATATTTGAAAGTCCGTTCTCATAATATCTATTCAAAACTTATGTATGATATTTATCCTGAACACCTAAACACTTTTATAAGTTTTGAAAATATTATTATTAAAATTTGTAAAAGTATTCATAATTCATATGTATCTCGTTTTGTAAATAAAAAGTACATAGTTGTATCACAAGAAGAATACCGAGTAATTCGTGAGTGCCACGGTTGGCATATTTCAGATCGTGAAAAAAATAAAGTAACTTTGAGTCAAGTTATTAAAACTTTGAATCAAGATCAGTATGTATCTACTCTGTATACTCTTATTAATCGCCATATTAATGTTTGTAATGCTTAGAATGAGTTATTTGTGTTTAATTTATTCTTAAAGACCAAGTTATATTTTATTAAAATATAACTATGAATAGAGAAGAAGAAAAATGCTATGTATGTAGATATTGTAATACTAGTTGTAAATCTTCATTTATGCTTAGAGAGCATATTTCTTATGGACATAGAAGTTTGTTGGACTTTGAAAGATCAAATATATATAAGAATCTTCTAACAAGAATAAAAAAAACAGAGGAAATAAATGAAAATCTTTTAGCGAGAATAAAAAATATCGAAGAGACAAAAAATTACCAAGAATAATTCAGGTCAAAAATAAAATTGATTTTTAAATGAAATCTAAAGAAGAAAATCAATTAATAAACAAACACTCTAACTTACCCCAAAATGTCTTTCGATAACACTCAACTAACTTCGGCCTTTGGCTTTGATGTCAAGAACATTCGCTTTCGCAAACCAGTAGATGGATCTATTCTAAATGATACTGTCAAGTTTAAGCGAATTGCAATTGGAACTCGCAACCCTGACGGAACACTTGGTGAACTTGTTATTCCAACTCTTCAAGTTTATTCATTTGGTCTTTCAGAAAACGTTAATCCCCAGACTTCTAAAACTGATGGTTATTCAGTGTCTCTCTGCTTGTACAGCAAGGACAATCCATCAGAAGAACAGAAGAAGTGGGTTGAAACATTCAACGCGATCGTTGATCATATTAAACAGTATCTACTAGACCACAAGGATGATATTGAGAAGTATGAGCTCGAGTCAGCTGATCTTAAGAAGTTGAACCCACTTTATTACAAGAAGGACAAGGGTAAGATTGTCGATGGTACTGGTCCAACTCTTTATGCAAAGGTTATGCAGAATAAGAAGAACGATGTTATTACAACTCCATTCTGTGATGAAAATGGTCGTGATATTGATCCGTTGTCTATTCTTGGAAAGCGTTGTTATGCGACAGCTGCTATTAAATTCGAGGGTATTTTTATCGGAGCACGAATCAGTCTACAAGTGAAGGTTTATGAAGCAAAGATTAAGCTTATCGATTCTGCTCCAAAGCGTTTTCTTCAGAGTCAGATGAGTTCGTCGCAAGTAGTATATGACGAGAAGTCACCTGAACCTCGCCAACAAACAGTAGTTTCTATGGAATCTCAAGTTGAAGAAAGTGAAAGTGATAGCGAAACAGGATCTATTAGCGGAGATAATGATGACAAACCACAGGTACCAGTTCAGCAGGTAGTTCAATCAGCGCCTAAAGCACCAGTTCGGCGAACAATTAATCGTAAGGCATAGGTAATTAAGTATTAATAAATAAATAAGTATATTTTTTCTTTAATAAAAGAAAAAATATGGAAAGATATATAAATCTATCGGATGCAAGAAATTACTCAAACTTACAAACTTACAAAAGCCACGGTTCTCCAAACTATGGTAAAGGAATTAATGCTCCTTATTTCGCATCATCTCCTATGAGATCTCCATTTGCTAGAGGAAATATTCCTATTCCTACAAATATTGTTCATCATACAGAATGCTGTGATACATATAATGATTTGGGAAATATGGATATAAGCGGTTATATTAATCCGAAAATGTTAAGACAAAAAAAATAAAATTAAATATAAATGGAGTATTTTGATAATAATATTATCACTCATCCTCCAACACGTTATTAGCGGATTTATAGCTTTTTATTATGGATGGTTTGGTGTTGTTTTTCTTATATATCAATTATCGCAACTTGCTCTTAATAAAAGATTTTTTATTTTTCAAGGAAGGATAGAAGATGGTAATTCTTTAGGACATACAGCTTTTAAATTGTCTGAATTTTTAGTAGGATTATTGATAGGATATATCATACATAAATCTTTCCCAAAATTTAAATTTCCAAAAGATCGTTTTGAGAACAAAGAAGTTAGTTAATTATTTTTTATAAGTATCATACATTATATAAGATACAGTTGATAAGGATATTAAAATAACTAGTAAAGATATTATTTTATAAAATTCTTCGTTCATTTATTTTACTTATAAAATAAATGAAAAAAATTCCAGATTGTATGGAAAACCCAATTGATGTATACTTAATAAATTTTTTTGATAAGTATATGTGTGATTTTTTTAGAAAAACAGGTCATACTCCAAATATGATAACAACATATTCTCTCATAACAGGTTTAATATCCTGTTATTTTTTGAACAAAAGAAATTTAATATTATTTTCTATATTTTATTTTATGTCTTATTTTTTTGACTGTGCAGATGGATATTACGCTAGAAAATATGATATGACAACAGCGTTTGGGGATATGTATGACCATATAAAAGACGTAGGAATTCTTCTTCTTGTTTTATACATAACATTTAAAAATTCTAAGAAAAATATAAACAGTAATGTTATAGCTATATTAATAGTCCTTGTATTCTTAAGTGCATTTCATTTATCTTGCCAAGAACATAACTGTAATGATAAATTTAAAGATAAAGATAATTATTTTTTCAGGCCTTTAAGTAAGCTTTGCTCTAGAAATAAAGATGCTATTTATGTTTCTAAATATTTTGGATTAGGAACATTTACAATCTTATTTATAATAATGATATGCTATGTAAATCGCTCACAAAATTATACAAAAATGTTTGGATATGACTGAGTTGTGGCTCCTGCATAACCAAATCCTAAGAATTGCTCCCCATTGGCAGCTGGTAATACTGAAATATTATTAGTTAACACACGACTACTAGAGTTAGAAATGCAGTTAATATTTGGTACACCAACTGTAGTTGATTTTACGGCTGACATTGAACCAAATCCATTCCAAGAACTTCCTACTTGTATAACAGTTCCGCTGCATCTTCTGTATGGAACTCTAGTTCTAAATTTGGAGTAAAAGTTAAGCTCGTTACCTTTCTGAGCTACTTGTAATGCTGTAATATTAGTGATCGATGACATTTCTTTAAACTATTATTTTTATTTTTTGTTTTTTTATTTATACAAGTTTTTCTAGTAACTTGTATAAATAAAAATGATTTATAACTTAATAATGAGAATATTAATAAAACAATCTTTACCCATTAACTAATGGAAGTATTCCCTTATAGCTGGAACACGTATGAAGAATATGGATATCTTGGTATAAGAATTTTTGGTTTAAATAAAAATAATGAAAGCGTATTTATATTAATCAATGATTTTAGGCCATATCTATATGTTGAACTTCCCTATATACAAAATATGAAATGGTCAGATGCAAAATCTAAAATTGATGCAATCTCGACGAAAATAGATGAAGTATGCGGAAGATTTAAACCTGTAGAGAAGAAATTTGAACTTAAAAAGAAATTATATTACGCAAAAAAAGATGAAGAGTTTAAAGACAAACTATTTCCATTCCTAAAGTGTTTTTTCAAGTGTACTACCGATCTTAAGCAGTTTAGTTACAAAATGAGAAGCCAGTTAACTGTAGGAGGATTTGGAAAAATTACTTTAAAAACACACGAAAGTGATGCAAACCCAATCCTTCAATTTATGTGTCTAAAAAATATTAAACCAGCAGGTTGGTTTAAGTTTATTGGAAGAAAAATAGAAAAAGAAGATGATAAACTTAGTTCATGTAAATACGAATATCTTGCAGGTTGGAAAAACTTTCTTCCTGTTGAAAAGAACTCTGTTTCTTCTCCTCTTATTATGGGATTTGATATTGAAGTAAATTCCAGTAATCCAAATGTAGCCCCTCAAATAGATTTGTATGAAGATAAAATATTTCAAATATCCTGCGTATTGTGTACTAATGGCGATAGCGAAGAGTCATATAAAAAATATATACTTTCATTAGGTATGAATAAAAAGGGAGAACAAATAGATTTAATACCAGAAAAAGTTGGGGAAGACGTTGAAATACGTATGTTTGATAACGAGTCTGAACTTCTAATGGGATTTCACGAGATCATAAATGAACTAAATCCTCATATAATATGCGGATATAATATATTTGGATTTGACTTACCTTATATGTATAAACGTTCTCAATTAAATGCGATTACATCTATGTTTGATCAACTATCTTTTGTTAAAGGTCATCACGCAAAAGAAGTAAAAATTGAATGGAGTAGTTCGGCATTTAAAAATCAAAATTTTACTTATCTTGATGCACCAGGTAGACTTTGGATTGATATGCTTCCAATTATTCAACGTGACTACAAACTAGAAAATTACAAACTGAAAACGGTATCCGATTTCTTTTTGGGATGTACGAAAGATCCATTGACTCATAAAGGAATCTTTAAGTGTTATCGTCTATTTACTCCTGATAGTCTTAGTGTTGTAGCAAAGTATTGTGTTAAAGATTCTGAACTTGTCGTAAAACTTTTTGAAAAACTTCAGATTTGGATTGGTCTTACAGAGATGTCTAATACTTGTAATACTCCTATTTTTACTCTATTTACCCAAGGTCAGCAAATTAAAATCTTTTCTCAAGTTTATAAGAAATGTATGGAGGATAATATTGTAATTGATAAAGACTCTTTTATTGTAAATGAGAATGATCATTTTACCGGAGCTTATGTATTTACTCCTATTCCGGGACTTTATGATATGGTAGTATCATTTGACTTTTCCAGTCTTTATCCTTCTACTATTATCGCATATAATATTGATTATTCAACACTTGTTTTAGATGAGAAGATTCCAGACGAAAAATGTCATATTTTTGAATGGGAAGATCACTTTAATTGTTCTTGCCAAGAATCAAAAATTGTAAAGGCCAAAAAAATTGTTATTTGCAAGAAGAATCGTTTTCGATTTCTAAAAGAACCTATGGGTGTTATTCCTACTCTTCTAACAAATCTTATAGATGCTCGTAAAAAAGCAAAAAAAGAAATGGAAAGACTGACTGGATTATTAGATGAAATAAAAGACGAGAAAGAACGAGACGAAACCGAAAGAATGATTACAATTTTAGATAAACGACAATTAGCTTACAAAGTATCATCAAACTCAATGTACGGAGGTATGGGTGTTAAGAGAGGTTATTTACCATTTCTTCCAGGAGCAATGTGCACAACAGCTAGAGGAAGACAGTCAATCGAGAAAGCCTCTAAATTTTTAGTGGAGATTTACGGAGCAAAATTAATCTATGGAGACACCGATAGTTGTTATATCTCTTTCCCCCAGTTTACAACAGAGAAAGATGCAAAAGATCTGGATATGTTTTGTAGAAAAGTAGAAGAGGAAACTTCTTCGTTATTTCCTAGACCGATGAAATTCGCATATGAGGAGGCTATTTATTGGCGTTATCTTATTCTTAGCAAGAAAAGATATATGGCACTAAAGTGTGATGTAAATGGAAATGTGAAAAATAAAATGGAAAAACGAGGTGTATTGTTAAGTAGACGTGATAATTCCGCTTTTAGTAGAAATTTTTATGAGAAAATAGTTATGAAAACTTTTTATAAAGAAAAGTTTGAAAATATTCTTTATATCATACAAACTGAACTTGACAGACTTTACAGTCCAGTTTTAAAAGACGAAAATAGTAGAATTACATCTAACTCTCTTACTACAAAAGACCTTTCTATTTCTAAAAGTATTGGAGATATTAAAGATTATAAAATCAAGGAATTACCAGAAGATGAACCGTGTGAAAAATGTAAGAAAAATAAAGCTATATTTAATTTACCAGATGAGAAAAAAGCATCTCATTGTTCTCTATGCAAAACAGAGAATATGGTAGAAAAAAAGAGAATATGTATAAAATGTAAAAAAGAACCAGCATTCTTAACTAATTTATATAAAACACCTAGAGGACGAAAGAAAGAAGAGATAGAACCTCAGTATTGTTATAAATGTAAAGACGAAGATATGGAGGATATTGTACACAAAAAATTAAAAAAACGTCTTATGGATTTGAAGTTACTTGATTTAGATGCTAACTTGGATCTTGTTAAGAAAATTTTCAAAGATTTTGTCGAAAAAAATGATGAAGAACTAGATTATAACCGATCTAATAACCAATTAGAATATTATATAGCTACAGAGTATATTAACAAATGTCTTCCAAGTCAGATGCAACTTGCACAGAAAATGAGAAGAAGAGGAACATTTGTTACTGCGGGAGAAAGATTAGCCTATGTAGTCATAGATTCTGATAATAGTAAAGATAAATTATTCGAGAAGATTGAAGATTTGGATTATTTTAAAGAAAATATCAGGTATATGAGTATTGATCAATTATATTATATGAAACTTATGATTAATCCAATTGACGAAGCAATAAAAGCTGTATATGAAAAGGATGATGTTTTTAAGAAAATTTATAAATACAGAGAAAATTATTCAAAAGTATTATCACAACTTAATCAGATATTCTCACCTCGTATAAATCTTATAGAATAAATTATAGAATAACTATAATTTATTAAAGTATATATAAATAATAATGAGAGTTATTTATATAGAAGACACTGGAGATATAGGATATACAAAAGATAAATGTGATGCTATTATATTAGATCCAAAATGTGAAGATTTTGATAGACAATTGCAGATAGCTTTTTACTATAAATTTCAATATCCAATAGTTAAAAATGAACAAGTTAAAAAAAAATTAAAAAGACCTTGTCTATTATTGTCCAAAGATATTAATGAAAATAATAGTGACAGTTTTGATATCTTCTTAAATAAAGTAAAATTTGCATTAAAAAACTATAATTCTAATAATTCTAATATATGTTCAAACTATATCGTATTATCAAAAGAAACAATTGAATTTCTAAAGTATTATACATTATCTCACAAGTTTAAAACTAAAAATGGTTACGAACAAAGAGAAATTTCTGGAATTTTTAATATGTATCCTGTAGGAAATAATATGATAGAAGTATCCGTAGATAAAAAGACAGTTAATTCAGGTGAACTAGAAACTACATCTCATACTAACACTATCGGGTCATTTCATACACACCCTCTCGATGCATATATAAAGTATAATGTTTGCATAGCCTTTCCAAGCGCAGATGATTACTTTACTACATTACATATTTATGCTTCTGGATATGGAGTATTTCATATAACAAGTACATTAGAAGGACTTTATGTTATCACTGTTAAGAAAAGTTTTATGAAAGAGGATAGAAATAAAATATTAAAAAATTTTACAAAGTATAAGGATGATATAGAAGAAACATATGGAATGGACTATCCTATATGTGATCCAAAAAAAGACCATAAAATATTTTGGAGAAAATATTTAAAAAAATATATACAGAAAATTAATAGACTAAAATATTTTAAGGTTCAGTTTATTTTTTGGAAGGATACACACAAACCCATAAAAATTGAGTATGATAATATAAATAATAACTGTTTAATATCTGATAATCAAATTAATATTATAAAAAGAATATGAAAATTATACTTAATATTTTAAAAATATTAAGTTAGAGTTATAAAAATTATACTACGTGAATTTTATGAAATAAAATTATAGATTATTTCTAGCAAAAGTCAGCATAACATCCAAGTACTGACAATCTAAAGAATTATAGTAAACAACATCTCTCATCTCTTTCTCATATTTTTCCTTATTACTTTCATCACTTTCGTAATAATTCCAAGCAATCATCATTGCCGATATTCCATCAGAACAATTATCTGGAGGAAGAGGAACATTAATCTTATTTAATTTCAACAAGTTCTTAATATAACTCTTTAGCTTAAAATTCATTGAACCTTTTACAGCAAACCCTTCCTTTGTAAATAATTCATACAAGTCCACCCAGTTTATCTTTAAATCTAATTTATGTCTCTCCATTGCTTTATTCCAGAATCTCACTTCTGCAAACCAATACCAGCATTTTGGAAAATCATTCTGTGATAAATATTCATAAAATTCCATAATTACACGTTTTTCTTCTGTTTCGCATAGAGAATTCATAATAAATTGTGTATATAATCCTTTATATCTAACACCAATAAGAAACATCCATTCTGAATCTCCGTAGGATTCTATATCAAAAGAATCTCTTACAATTTCAAAATCAACAAACATTTCGTTTTCAACTTTCTTAAAAGTTTGATCCAATAGAATTTGTGGATAGTAATCAATATCTTCTTCTCGGTTTACTTTAAGTATATTTTCCAATGATTGTCTATAAGGTTGAGATAAAGATGATACTTTACTATTAAATCTAGGATCTTTCCACGAATAGATACCTTGTAATAGAGCGTTATTTCTATTTAAAGTAGAACATCTCCATAAATCTGTAATTTCTCCGTACTCGTCAGCAATTTCTTTCTTCTCTTTAAGAAAAGTGGTATTTTTGGACTTCATATTTGGAAATATCTGTTTATTTTTAATATCATCAAGCGTCCACACTAAAGCATTTTTCTTAACATCTTTAAGCCATTCCAAACCTTTTGTGAATGTAATTTCGTAGGATGAATCGTAAGAAGAGTAATCAATAAATCCAGGATATTCTAAAGAATCTTTAATTTCTTTATTTGACAATACTGTTCTTTTTCCGATAATAAGCGCATAAGATGGAAACTTTCCTTGCATTTCTTCTAAAATTTTACAGTATGTAAATAGCTGAGTTTTATAGATTTTCATACGTCCCTTGTTCAGAATATTTTTATTATTAGCAGCCAATTCAACAGTTGAAAATTTAATCTCAACTGGAATATAATGAATATCTTGAACGGAGTGAACTCTTGGAAAGCTAGCTTCGCTAGATTCTTTTATATCCTCATTTTTCTCCTCAAAACATTTGAAGACTTGTGATATATAATCACTTCTTACCAGAAGATCTGGAATTCCTCTGATCTTTCTCTTCTTATCGCATATAAAAGAGTTGTAAATAATAGGCTCTCTATTTTTCATTGCTTGAATTGTTTTTTCTAAATCTTTCTTTTGTATATTTTTGCTGACAATATCATAGTCACGGCTTGTTTTTACGCTTGAGTACTTTTCCAATGGAAGACCAGTCATTTCACGAAGTTTTTTTACGATATTTTCCTCGTGTTCATTACCTTTATTGAACAGAAATTGCAAGTTATCTTCAGTTTTTTGTTCAACCATAAATTTTTTAGACAAAACAGAGAACCAATCAGAAATGGGATCGTTTTCGCAGAAATTTTCAAATTCTGTAGCCGAAATATACTCCTCCGTAGGTGAGAGGAAGCGATGTTCTTCATTACTATCACACTTGATATTTGATATTGAAGTAATCGAACTTCTAGTTCTTTTTGACACCGGAAGGTTATGAGATTTAATTAAATCAACGATTGATGACATATTCATAAAATTAATAGTTTTAATTTATTGTTTAATTAAAACTCAAAATTCATTTTTATAAATTATCAATTAAATACTTTTTAATATCTCTAGGCAACCAAGGAATTTTAGAATAATCTATTGTCATAATCTCTGTTGTGTTATCTCTTGATGAATATACTATAGAGACATATATTAAAGAAGAGGAAAATATTTCATACATAATAGATAAAGAAAATTCAACATATAATTCCTTGAAATAAAAAGGCTCACTTATATCTATTAATTCCCAGTCATTTGAATATTTCAAAAATCTATGATAATACTTTCTAGTATTTTTCTGTACAACTTCGTGTACAAGAACAATCCATTCATTCCCTATTTTAAGCGGATTAGATGATCCACGTACATCAATTAAATTATATTTACTATATTTTTCCTTAATAACTTTGAATTGACCACTTTCTACATCTATTTCTAAAATAATTAATGGATGATGTGAATATAAAGCATATAATTTGGAGTCTTGGCTAAATAGAGACCAGTTCTTCTGACATATATTATCATTATAAGTTATGGGTAAAACTTTATTAATAATATATTTTCCATTCTCAAGTTCAAAATTTAATAAAATGACAGATGGATGGTTGATTCTCCCGTGCTCCCAATCTACGGCCAATCCATATATCTTTCCTGTGCTTTCTATAATACATATTCGTACATCTTCAAGTCCTATAATATGACTTTTTCTAAGCTTTTCTGATCTACAATCTATTTCATAGAATGATTTTATATTATATTTGTTATCATATTCTGCCCAATAGTTTATTGTAGAAATTACTCCTTTATCTGCATCTTTAATATCTCTTATAATATACTGAAAATTATCATCTATACTATAATTTACAGCTCTGATAACACCTTTATAACAGTTATTTATATTTAGCAACGACGCGCTTGACGAAATATAAGGATATTTAGACGCAACAGTTAATTTATTATGATTTATATGAGAAAGAGAATTTATATAAAAAAAGTTATTATTTAGTGTAGATTTCCTAATAAACTCTGGTATATTATCTGTTTTATTTAGTAACAAGTACTGACAAGCTAATAACCCTTCTTTCTTTTTATTGACATAGTAACCAATAATACTAAGTTCTTCTAAAAACTTGTAAATATATATTGGATATTCTAAGAATAAAACGTGATCTTTTGGATATAGAATCGGTAGGCCTGTTTTTAAATATATAAGCGATGAATTGTTTTTTCCCTTATTTCTATAATAATTGCATATTTTGTATATAGTCTCGCTTCTTTCTGGTATTATTTCGTATGCTAATGTCCAATAATAAATAGCTTTTTCTTCTTCTCCTTTATTCATATATAATTCTCCGATTCTTTTATAAGATATAAAAACTTCCTCGTACCAACTTCCAGCATTTATCCTCTTTTTATACCATTCAATAGCATTATCATAATCATTAATATCTCCATAAGATTGAGCAAGATAGAAATAATATCTTGGATTATCTGGTTCATTTTCTAATCCCTTTTTTAATAATTGAATATCTCTAGTAAATTTATCAGATTTACATCCACCATCTCCTTTATCATCAATACTTATTGTTTCTATCTTTTTTTCTGACGCTACGATATCACACCCCCAGTACTCGTGTGTTACCCCAATAGATCTAAATGGTAAGTTAGATCGAAAAATTCTCGAATTATAGTAACATATGCTAGAATTATATTGACGAATCGACCAGTGGTCATATTGAGTAAGATCTGATTTTTTAAAATCTTTATTAAATTCAATTATCATATCGGCATCTATAGTAATAAAATAATTATTGGACTTGTCGATCTTTTCATCGTCAAGCCACTCTTGAGCATTTAATAGACTTTTTGTTCTATTGTATCCAAAGTTTTTCCAATCATCTTGAAAAACTTTTCCCGGAATACTATTATCGATGAGATAATTATTTATTATTTCTACTGTATTATCTGTAGAACCTGTATCTGATATAACAATATGATCGATATAGGATTTTATAGAGTCAAGGCATCTTGTGATAATAGATGATTCATTCTTCACAATCATAATCAGTGTTAAGGTTGTCATTTTATATAAAATTCAGTTTATATAAAAAATTTGTCCTTTATATCTTAAATATCTTAATTCATATATTTTTTCAAGGTATTCTCTACATCTTCAGCAGTTCTCTTTCCTTCGTGCGTCCCACATAGTTTTCCATCAGGTCCAAATAAAGCGATTGTAGGAAATCCCTGAAAATTTGGAATAATTTCACGTAGTTTCTTCATTAATTTTTGTTCAGATTCTAAAGTAGTCTTTCCAGATCCGTTAATAACAGCTACAGCTACTTTACTATCATTTTTATATTTTTTGTTTAATTTTGCTTGGTCAGATTTAAATCTTTTGCAAGGACCGCACCACGTAGCAAAAACCATAACTACAACGTGCTTACCCTTAAATGCATTTAAGGATCCATTAGAGTCAAAATCGCTATCTTCTAAATGTGCCATATCATGAAAAAGGGGATCGAAATTTTCTTCGTAATCTGCCATTTTATTTATTATTAATATAATAAATAATAAAATAAAAAATTTAGTCTTCATTATCATTAAGCATATCTTCGTGTAATGTTTTATCCTTGAGGTATACAAAAATTTTTCCTAGATTACCAATATTGCTCTTGAATAGTATAGGAAGATTAGGAGATTGATATATCTGTATTTGAGTACTCAAACCAGATACCTTGGAAATTCTAGTTAATTGTTCAGTTTCAAATTCTTGTGATACATTTTCTTTTTCATCGTCATCTTCATTTTCTCCAAATATAATATCTCTACTATACACACCATTTGAATTGCAAGTAAACTTGATTATATTATTAGTTGATGATACAGTTATAGTATTTCCTCCAATATTATTTAAATCTTTTATCATTTTAATGTATTCATTACTTGGTATAATAATAGAACTACTGTACCCATCGGGTAACTCGATATCCAAACTTTGCAAATTCTGTATTTTGACATAACTAGTAGTAACTCTGTTTTTTTCTTTAGGTATGACCTTGATACCAAGTTCATTCTGTTTATCTTCGTCAATAAATAAAACGACACTGTCTTTCTTCTTAATATTCTTTACCATTTTGTAAAAATGAGAAAAGTTTAATCCAATGGATATATTAGAATTGTTTTTGTATTTGTACTGGGTAAAATTGTCGGCTTTCATATCAATATCAATTAGAATTTTTTTATTACTATCTGTCATACGAAGAATGATTCCTTTTTTTCCTAATATAAAACATCCATTTTTAATATTATTTTGAAGGAGTTCTGCGAGAGTTTTTATTATATATCCTTCTGAAGTCTTGCAAAAAAAAGTATAAGGAGTTGAAGTTGACATATTTTTTATTAAATTTTCATTTTAAATTATAATAAAAATGTTATCTGTTTATGTTATACGATACTTACTTTGTTTCATAGTATATTTTCTCTTATTAATTCTATACTTTAGTATAACAAAACCTCCTTACATTATAGATGAAAAATATAAAATAGATAATATTACTAATATTACTTCTGTCATTTCTATAAAGCTTCTATTAGTATATTCTTTCTTGTATTCTAGTATAATTTCTTTAGTATTTATGGTTATTGGTATTATTTATCAATATTATTTTTGAAATAATAAAATATATAATAAATGAGCTGTAATAAATTATCAAAGGTTCCTAATCCAGTTTCTATATGCCAAAAAATTTATGGAAAAATGAATGTTAATGATGTAAGGGATGCAACTATTTCATCTGTCCGAAGATTTTATGGATGGATGTGTAATATAAATAATGATAATCTTTATAATATTATACAGCAATATCTAGTAAAAATACTTATAGATGCTGGAAAAAATCCTAAAGCCGTAAGACTAGCTATGCCAGCAGATCTACTAGAAATAAGTATATTTCCCAAGTATTATGTTCAAACAAATTATAATAAAGATAAAGCACTAGAATTATCTCTTAATGACTGTAAATGTTTTCCTCCTGGAATTGCTGAAAAAAATTCGCTGAACTGTTATATTGACTATAATTCTGTTTAAAATTAGGATATATATTTTTATATTTTGTAATATAAAAATTTAATCTTCGTTATATTCACCGTCGTAATTATCGTAATTATAATAATTATCTTCTTCTTCGTTGTTATCATTATCCCAGGTATCCCAATTTTCAAGAGGTAAGTCTTCGCCATTTTCTCTATGAAATTCTTCAAATATACAAGACAATACTTTTCTATATTCGTTCCAATATCCTTTATTTTTATCGGTGTTATCAATTATACACAATGCTGACCAGCTATTTAAACTATAATATGAAACTAAACTGTATTTTCTAGAACCTTTATATCTAAAGTATAAATAAAAATTGTCATTATAATCCTCTATAACTTCACATCTATCACAGAGCATATTTTTTCTCTCTACTTTAAAAATATATTTATTATCAAACCATTCATTAATTTTGTCAAATCTTTGTCTTTTATATTCTTCCATAAGAAAATAATCATTAAAATCTGTATAGTTTGATATATCATCTGTATTAATAAAGTCGCCACAGTTAGGGCATACATAATCCTCTATATTTAGAGTTTTAAATTTAGAATAGATATATTCACTTGTCCATATATTAGTATATCTTGAAAGTTTTCTACACACGACAAGCTCTAGTGGATTCAAAAATGAACATATAATTTTAAAGGTATCCTTGGTATCCATAATCTTTATATAATTTTTATTTTTTTTACTAAAAAAATCAATTTAATTTATTCGATCAAAAATAAAGAATGAACCATTTTTTTAACAAAATAAAAGATTACTGGGAAAATAATGGGTTTGAGATGTTAGCTCTAATATGTCTAGTAATTATATTGATATTATGTGCGTATAATATGATTTTTAAAAATAAAGGTACTTATTCAGAGATGGCATTGTTAAAATTAAAAAGAAATGGTATAGGTAATAGTAGTAATAGTAGTAATAGTAATAGAAATAATAATGGTATGGAGTATATGCAACATACTCCTAATGATAGCAGATTGGA
>Ga0315284_10002518_pt1 | contig 26213 bp, 28 predicted proteins | sample YL17G09_16_MG_FD_203696 | JGI IMG/M metagenome (GOLD analysis project Ga0315284, IMG submission 203696) | Sediment microbial communities from Yellowstone Lake, YNP, Wyoming, USA - YL17G09_16 | ecosystem: Environmental > Aquatic > Freshwater > Lake > Sediment | place: USA: Wyoming | collected...
TTTTATCTCAGAAATAGAATGGCGATTTAATCTGCAATCGGATATTTCTAAATTTTGTGAGAAATTTAAAAAAGATAAAACTCTCGGTCCTCTATCAAAGAAATGGCGAGGAATGAAACCCGTCGCAGCTAATTCTCTTTACGAAACGCTGGTCATTTATATTGTTCTGCAAAATGCCACAGTCCGTCGCTCAATCCAAATGTTAGAGAATCTTTTTAACGAATTCGGTAAAAAAGTTAAATTTGATAATAAAATTATCTCTACTTTTTGGAAGCCAAAAACCATAGATAAAGTTTCAGAAAAAACATTAAGAGATTTAAAATTAGGCTATAGAGCTAAATTCATAAAAAGAATCAGCTCGCAATTTACTAAAGGAGAAATTAATGAGTTTAAAATGAGAGGAATGGATAAAGAGAATTTAAAAAGGGAGGTACTGAAACTATATGGAATTGGGCCGGCTTCCGCGGAATACCTTTTATTTGAGGATTTTTACCATTATGATGCCTTAGAAACTATCCCCCCTTGGGAGCAAAAAATAATGTCCAGATTATTATTTAATAAAAAGGTAGTCTCGTCTAAGAAAATTCTAAATTTTTTCACAAAAAGATACGCGAACTGGGAAAAATTAGCTTTCCACTATATCTGGGAAGATATATTTTGGAAAAGAAAAACTCAAAAAATCCCGTGGCTGGAAAAAGAAATTAGATTATGATGGCAAAAAACCAACTAAAAAATAAAATTACAAAAAAACTTATTGTTTTTGATGTCGGTGGGGTACTAGTAAAAGAAAGGTCTTGCTGGGTAACTGTCCGTATGGGATTAGGACAGAGCGTCATTAGAAAATGCGCCGCTTTGCGGCGTAAGTATTTCAGCTCCAAAACAATGTCTTACGAAAATTGGGCAAAAGAGGATGTTAAACTCTGGGGTAATGTGAATTTAAAAGAAATTAAGAAAATTTTAGACAAAGTTCTTTTAACAAATGGTGCTAAGGAAACTTGTAAAACATTGAAAAATAAAGGATATTCATTGGCTATAATTTCAACCGGTCTGAATGTTCTCGTTGAAAGGGTAAAAAAAGAGCTTAATATTGATTACGCATTTTATAATGGACTTTACGAAAAAAATAGAAAATTATTAGTAAAAGTAAATGTTTCCCTTGATAAAAATCCCAAAGATAAAATTCTAAGAAAATTGATTAAAAAATTAAGAATTAAAAAAGAGGATGTTGTCGTGGTTGGAGACAATGAAGATGATCGTTCAATGATGAAATTAGCCGGTTTTTCAATTGTTTTTAACCCTGATTACAAAAAGTCAAAAATGGCTAGAAAAACCGCCGATTTGGTAATCAGAAAAAGAGACTTAAGAGAAATCCTTAAATATTTATGAGGCTTGCCATTATTTCGGATACGCACGACAATTTGCCGAATTTAAAAAAAGCGATAGATTTGATTAAAAAAGAAAAAATCAAAATTCTTCTTCATTGCGGTGATATTTTTCGTTTAGATACCTTAAAAGAAGGATTGAAGAGTTTTCAAGGAAAAATTTACATTATTTTCAGCGAGGCTGACGCCGATTTTTCGAGAATTCCCGAAGATTCTTTTGAGGATTTACCGAAAAGCAAGGTTTTTGAAAAATCTGGCCAAATAAAAATTGACGGAGAGAAAATTGCTTTTTGTCATTTCCCAGAAATTGGCAGAGATTTAGCTAACAGTCAAAAGTATGATTTGGTGTTTTATGGACACACTCACAAACCTTGGGAAGAAAAAATCGGCAAAACAAGGCTGGTAAATCCAGGGAATATTGCCGGTTTGTTCTTTAGACCGAGCTTTGCTATTTACGATACAAAAACTGATAAATTGGAATTAAAAATTTTAAATTAATGCACTCCTTAGTTTTATTAGCAAAATTGGTGGTAGAAAATTATATAAAAGAAGGGAAGATTATTTTCCCGACTGAAGATTTGCCAGAGGAATTTTTGAAGAAAAGAGCAGGCACTTTTGTCACCATCGAACTCAGTAGTGAACAGAAGGTTCTACTACGGGGCTGCATCGGAACTTATCTGCCAACCAGGGTGAACATTGCTGAAGAGATTATTCACAACGCCATTGCCGCTGCCACCGAAGATTACCGTTTCGGACCTATTCAAAAAGAGGAACTCCCCTATCTTTCTTACACGGTTTACATTCTAAACGAGCCAAAACCGGTAAAAGATATTAAAGATTTAGACCCTAAAAAATTTGGTATAATTGTAAAAACAACCCCTTTTGCTTATCCTAATGAAGATGTGGTTTTTGACGGCCATTCACCCTTTAAATCCGGACTTTTGCTGCCGGATTTGGAAGGAATTGATACGGTAGAGGAACAAATTTCCATTACTTGCCAGAAAGGAGGAATTAACCCTGAAAAAGAAAAAATTATAATTTACAAATTTACGGTTGAAAAATATCAATAATATGATAAATAAAAAATTATCTAAAATATTCTACGAAATAGCCGACCTTTTAGACATAAAAGGAATCGCTTTTAAGCCGGTGGCTTATCGCAAGGCCGCTAAATTCCTTGAAGATTTGAACACGGATATTTCTCTTATTTATAAAGAAAAGGGGGTAAAAGGTCTTGAAGATTTGCCAAGAATTGGAAAAAGTATGGCAAAAAAAATTGAAGAGTATTTAAAAAAGAATAAAATTAAATATTTTGAAGACCTGAAAAAAGAAACTGCTATTCAGCAAATTGTCACTCATTATTTTAAAACCAAAGACCTATCGTTAGAAGAACTCAAAAAGAACGCTAAAAAAAGAAAAATAATATATTCGAGATTTACAAAACCCGCCAAACAACTGTTAGAATTAGCAGGTTCCATAGAAAAAGCCAAAGCAGCCATTGATAAGGTGTCCGAATGGGCCAAATCAAGAAATTTAGATTACGCCATTGAAACGGTTTTTAAGAAATGGCTGGAATTAGACAGGTTGAAACCTAAAGAAATTGTCAAAAAACCCTACTATCAGGGAAATCCGATGATCTGGTCAGAAACCAAAAGAAAATGGTATGTAATTTCTCCTGAAGGCGAATGGCTGGAATTTGCCGATAAAGAAAAAGAAATTGAGTGGCGAATAATTAAATAATATCATCCCACATCGGAGAGGGGGCGGGAGAACCTTTCGGTTCTCCCGTATAGGAAAATATTAAAAACCGAGGGTTGTTAAGGAGCGGTGTTAGGCCGGTCGCCGAAGGCGAATCGCAATAATTCGGCCGTGCCGCGACTTGACTCGGTATTACCACTATGTTAACCCATACAGATCTAAGAAAAGGTGTGAGAATTATTCTTGATGGCGAACCCTACGAAGTGCTTGAATCTCAACCAATGAAAAAAGCTCAACGCCGGGTGGTCATTCAAACTAAAATCAAAAACCTCATCAACGGGAACGTTCTTTCCCAAAATTTTCATCAGGGTGATGTTTTTGAAGAAGCTGAGCTTTTAAAATTCAAGGCAAAATTCCTCTATTTTCACCGGGGCAGGTATTTTTTTTGTTATGAGGAAAATCCGAGCCAGCGTTTTGATTTAAGTGAAGAACAAATTGGACCGGGAAGCAAATTTTTAAAACCTAACCAGATTGTTGAAGAAATCACTTTTAATAAAAAAGTAATCAGTATCTCGCTTCCGATAAAAATTCAGTTAAAAGTGACGGAAGCGCCACCCGGCTTCCAAGGTGGCCGGGCGCAGCCAGGTTTAAAAACCGTTACTTTGGAGACAGGGGCTAAAATAAACGTCCCCTTGTTTATTGAACAAGGAGATATAATTGAGATTAACACCGAAACCGGCGAATATACGAAAAGAATTGAATAAACAACCTCGGGCTTTGATTATTTAGCAGATAGAGATTAGAAAATATTTTCTAATCAGACAAGTTTGACAAAAAATTTTAAAGTGGTATAATCTTGTTAGTAATGGAATTTCAGAAAAATCAGACAAATTAAATTTTGATCTTTAATTTTTTATAAAGGGAGGTGAGGGAAATGGCACTGCATTGCGTACATTGCGGCTACGAAATCTTAAGTATTGGAGGAGAAAATTGTCCTTGTCCCGGTTGCGATAAAGATCCTTTTAAATATGAACCTGGCGAACTTCTAGATGTAAAGCCACGCGATTTCTGGAAATTTATCAAAACTGGCAGATTGGAACCAATTGAGAAACAACAATAAACCCCTTGCGGGAACATTATGCAAGGGGCTTCTTTTTTGGTTTTTTATCCGAATAATGTTTTTCAACTAATTTTTCAAAGTTTTTCAGTACGGCGTATTTTACGGAAAAATCCAGGTCAGCCTCAATCGGCTGCCAACTCAAAATCGGGATGGGCCAGCCTTCCCGTTTTTCTTTTATAAAATAAGGCGGGCTTAAGACTCTAAAATGGGGTTTTTTTATCGTTACCAAAATTATTTTTGCCTCCCAAAATTTCTCTAAATATTCTTTTTCTAAAAGCAATTGTTCCTCTAAAGCTTCAGGGTCTGTTCTGAATTTCACCTCTACCAAAATCGGTTTTTTCATTTGAGAAATAACAATAAAATCCGGCAGGGAAGCAATCTTTCTGCCGATTTCAGATTCTCTGTCCAGTTTTTTCTCTGACTGGATTAAATTTTTTAAAACCTCTTCTGATCCAAAGCGATAAACCCTGTTTCCTGCTTTTTTCAGCATTTCCTCTACCAAGTTCTCGGCTATTTTCCCTTTTAAAATATTTTCCGGCTCCATAAATCAATTACCCGAGCTGCAGCGAAGGGTGGAGAAGAACGAATGTTCTTCGAGTACCCAAGTTGCAGCGAAGGGTGGAGAAGAACGAAGTTCTCTTCGACTTATTTATTATTCTGTGGTACGACCGTCAAAATGCTCGTCGTCAGCCTCAGCTTCTGCTTTAGTTTTATGAATCACGCCGTCACGGTGATGGGGAGGAGAATAAATCGTGTAAAGCTTTAGGGCTTCGCTGTCAGAGGCGTTAATCACGTTGTGATTGGCGCCGGCCGGAATGACAATGGCAAAGCCGTCTTGGATTTCATATTCGTTGCCGTCAATGACCACTTTTCCCTTGCCCGCGTCAACGCGAAAAAACTGGTCGTTGTCAGCATGGACTTCCATACCGATTTCCTCGCCGGGTTTTAAATTCATCAAAACCAACTGGCTGTGTTTTGCGGTATATAAAACCTTCCGGAAATTATTATTTTCTTTGGTTGCCTCTTCAATGTTTATAACGTAACCTTTCATATATCAAGCTTCCGTAAGGTCAAAGAGGTAACCCTCTTTTCCATCTTCGTTTTTGCTACGCGAAAACTTGATAAGCGAAGATGAAGAAGAGAACGTAGTTCTCTTCGCCTTGCTTTAATTTGATTAATTTTTATCAGACCTTTATTTTATTTTACCACTTCAGCAAGCTCAGTGTAAACAAAAAATCGTCTTTTTGCCCGGATTAATAGAAGCACAGTGATTTTCTGAATAAAGTTTACCGATTAAAAGTCCTCTGTAGAAATTTTGCTGTTAAGTATTCAACAGGAGAAAAATCGTCGGTAAGTATAGGATGCGAAGACAAATCAAATCTATCCAGATTGATATTCTTCTTTCCTAGCGACCGTATGATAGGATCAGCAGACATCTCAAGTTTCGGATCGTTGAAGTCTAATTTTTTATCACTGTTGTAGCCAACAAAAATAATGTTTTGCGAAGTGATTTTCTCCGGTGACCCCAAAGCGATAAAATAGCTGTTTGGAAAAACAGTTAAAAAGGTTTTTATTTCAGACATGATGAAAGATGGTCGTTGCGGCGATAAATCACCTATTATGTTGGCGATGAAAACGCCATCCTGGTTTAGTTTGTCTTTTGTAATTGCAAAAAACTCTTGAGTGGTGAAATGAGCCGGAATAGAAAACAGCGAATAATAAACATCGCTAAATATCAAATCATACTTTGCGTCGGCATCGTAAAGAAATCTACGCCCATCTTCTACATAATTTTGCAGACGTTCGGTTTTGGTTACATTAAAATACTTTTCGGCAAGCTCAAATAGCGATGGCTCAATTTCGACTACGTCAACCGTTGTATTTGGTAGGTCTTTAAGTATCGCTTTCGGAACTGAATACGCGCCCCCTCCGATGACAAGAGCGTTTTTGACGTCCGGCTTAAAGATTTTATAAAGCACATAGTATTTTGTGTAGTCATACACTAATTCATCGGAATCAAGAAACATTGCGCCCGAGGCACTACGGTCCTGTTGTAAAAATCTCGTTTGTCTTCCCTCATATTCTTCGTCATAAATGGTGATTTTTTCATATACACCGTCTTTGCTGTACAGAACACCTGTTTTCTTTTCGTTAAGTAAGATAAAAGTTAAGGAAACCCCTATCACGAGCAGGATTAAAACGATTCGGTTGACAATCTTTTTTTTAATACCTAACCAAAACAGTGGAGCAAACCCCATTAGTATAAGCAAAACCCCGACAGCGATGACAATTTGATTTATCCCAAATTTAGGGATAAGTACAAAACCAGCAATCAGACTTCCAAAAATACTACCAAACGTAGACCAAAAGAAAACCTCACCAGCCACACTTCCTACACCCGCTGTGGTAAGGCGTAATTTTTGTAATTTAATAGCGAATGGAGAAAGTGTGCCAAGCAAAAATGCTGGCAAAAAAAACAGAATCACCGCCGAAATCAATGGGCCGCTTGTAATAGAGAGTCCATACCCTAAAACAGGAAGAAAAGTAAAATTTAATAGCTGGAGAAAGAGCACGCTGATACCACCAATTAGAATGATGCCAAAAAAGCACCGAAGCGAAGGATGACCATCGGCAAATCTACCTCCTACGTAGTACCCTAAACTTAATGCCGCAAGAATGACACCAATGACACTTGAAACGGTAAAAATCGTATTTCCGTAGTAGGGCGAAAGAATGCGGATTGCGACAACTTCAATAACGAGAACACACGCGCCGGTAATAAAAACAACAATAGATAAAACGTTGTTTTTGAAAAATTTCATCATGCAACATACAATTTAACTTATTAAGTTATGGTCTATTTTAATAGCCCCACTTCATTTTTATATTTGAATTTTTGAAAACAAATAGCTGCCGATCGCAAGAAGAAAAGCTACTATTATAAAGAGAACCCAAAAGTCAGTCATCAGGCCAAAATGAGCTCCGTTTACCAAAGTACCTCTTAAGCCGTCTACACCATAAGAAAGAGGATTGATGCGCGCCGCTATTTTTAATGCTTCCGGCAGACCTTGTAAAGGAAAAAGGGCGCCCGACAGAAAGAAAAGCGGCATCACCAGAAAATTCATAATCAGCTGGAATCCCTGCATATCCTCAAGGACCGAAGCAATAACAGTTCCTAAAGCAGTAAAAAGCAGGGCCGTTAGAACGATAAAAACCAGGGCCAAGGGTAAAAGCGCGACGCTAACCGGTCTGAATCCGACAATAAACGACATAAGAAAAACAATAATGCCTTGCAAAGAAGCAACGGTGGTTCCGCCGAGCGTTCTGCCGATCATAATGTTGAGCCGGGATACCGGCGCCACCAGAGTTTCTTTTAAAAATCCGAATTGCCTGTCCCAAATTATTTCAATGCCGGAAAAAATTGCCGTAAAAATAATGCTCATGGCAATGATGCCGGGAGCCAAGAATTGAATATAATTTCCGCCGCCCGCCCGCTGGAAAATCGGCCCGAATCCAAAACCGAGCGCAACCAAAAACAAAAGCGGCTGGCCAAGCGAACCAATAATTCTCGATCTTGAACGGAAATACCTCTTTAATTGCCTTAACCAAAGAATATAAATAGTGCTCATAGATTTTTATTACCTTCTCATTCTGCGACGCATGCGCAGACGGTCAATAGCGCCTACTTCCTGTTCACGGATGGTATGGCCGGTGAGCTCCAAAAAAGCGTCTTCAAGTGACAAGGTCTTTGTCTGCTCTTTTAATTCCTGAGGCGACCCTTGAGCAATAATTTTACCGTTATCAATAATCGCGACCCGATTTGCCACCCTATCAGCTTCTTCCATATAATGCGTGGTAAAAAAGACTGTCATTTTTTCTTCTTTGTTCAAATTTTTGATATAGCTCCATATGTGATTTCTTGTTTGCGGGTCAAGCCCGAGCGTCGGTTCATCAAGAAAAAGAATCTCGGGGTGATGAACGAGCCCGCGCGCAATTTCAAGCCGTCGTTTCATGCCTCCCGAGAAATGTTTTACCAGATCATCTTTACGGTCCCAAAGTTCAACAAATTTAAGCAATTGTTCAATACGATTTCTGCGAACGATCTTGGGCACTTTATACAGTACGCCGTGAAATTCCATATTTTCAAAAGCAGTCAGTTCTTCATCTAGGCTCGGGTCCTGAAAAACAATACCGAAGGAACGCCGCGCCTCTCGTTGTTGAGTAACAGGGTCATAACCATTCAAACGCATTCCGCCGGAATTAGGCAACAAAAGTGTGGTCAGCATCCTTATGGTCGTAGTTTTTCCTGCACCATTTGGCCCTAAAAATGCAAAAATCTCTCCCTTTTTAATAAAGAAAGAGATGTTGTCAACAGCAACGAAATCTTTAAATTTTTTTGTTAAATTTTGGACTTCAATCACGATATTAATTTTACCATAAATGAGACAAATCAAAAAGTGTGAAAAAACTTGGTAATGTCTCAAATTAATCCAATTTTTCAGTTACCGAGCGAAGCGAAGGTGAAGAAGAGAACGAAGTTCTCTTCGCCTATTGATTAACTGATATCGGTCTGAGCTGAATCGATTTTGCCGTAAGACTACCGTCCTGGTTTGTTGTACCGTTCACAGAAATTGTTTTACCAACTTCCAAGTCGTTTGAGGCTCCGTTAACAAATTTTGAAATTTCAGTAGAATCGGAAAAGAAAATAATTTTTGAGCCGCCGTCCGGCAGTTTAATAGTTAAACTTTGCTCGTCTTTAGAAATAATTTCACCGTTAAGAAAGTTTGCTCCAGTTCCTCCTCCAGTTCTTCCTTGAGAAAGCTGTTGACGTTGCTCTGGAGATAAATTTTGGAAATTCTGACGAGAGAAGTTGCTTAAAGGGTTTTTACTCTGCCCGTATTTCATGCCGCCGTAAAATGACCCGACGCCGAAAATAATCACGACTCCAATAAAAACTAAAATAATTTTAATATTCATAATAATTTAAGTTGATAGATTTTAGCTCCGACCTTTCAAAATTTTGAATTTTCTTCTACTCATACCTCAACGCCTCTATAGGATTCAGTTTGGCTGCTTTTTGGGCGGGCCAGTAGCCAAAGCCAATACCGATGGCCGCAGACACGCCGAAAGCCAGAACAATTGAAAATAAAGAAATTTTGGTGGCTGTTTCAGTAAAAAACGTAATTCCATAAGATGCTCCGCTTCCTAAAATTATTCCAAGAACTCCGCCAACAAAAGTAAGCATTATTGCTTCGGCTAAAAATTGTAAACTGATATCTAATCTTTTAGCTCCGATTGCTTTGCGAAGGCCGATTTCCCGGGTTCTTTCGGTCACGGTTGTCATCATCATATTCATAATGCCGATGCCGCCGACAATAAGAGAAATTCCGGCAATTGATGCCAACAAAATAGTCATGGTGTCGGCTATCGAGGTGACTGCCTCCAACATATCTTCCTGCGATAATACGCTGAAATCAGCCATTTCAACGCTTGCAATATTGTGCCGCTGTAAAAGCAGATTGGTAATTTCAGTCTGGACTTGAGTCATTACTTGAGGGCTTTCGGCTTGAACGCTAATTGTTGAAACATAATCAGCCCCGGCTAAAAATTTCTGAGCAGTAGTTATAGGAATAAAAATCATATCATCTTGACTGCCAAAACCGGTGCCGCCTTTAGATTGAGTTATACCAATAACTTTAAAATTTATGCCATTAATCCTTACTGTTTCGCCTACGGGATTTGCTCCTTCACCAAAAAGGTCATCTCGGGTTGTTGGACCCAGAACTGCTACCTTTGAAAAGGAACTGACATTTTGTTCGGAGATAAATGAACCTTGTTCTATCTCAATATTTTTCACCTGTGGATAAAAAGCAACTGTCCCGACAACCTGAGTATTGGTATTTTTTCCTTTTGCAACGATTTGATAACGCTGGGAAAGTTCCGGGGCCACCGCCTGAACAGATGAAACTTCTTCAGATATGGCCTCTATGTCTTCCATGGTTAAGGTCTGAGCCGAACCTCTTTGGGTTTGAACCTGGGAAAAACTTCTTTGGGCTCCGGGACTGACCGTCAGCAGATTTGAGCCCATTGACTGAATCCTTGCTTCAATTGAGGCGGTTGACCCCTGGCCAATTGAAATCATTGCAATAACCGAACCAATGCCAATGACAATGCCCAAAATCGTCAGACCCGACCTGGTTTTATTGGCAGAAATAGCAAAATATGTTTCTTCAAACAAGTCAGTGATAAGCATTTTATTCTTTAATTTGTTGAACCATTTTAGAACGATGATTAACAACGTCTTCAATAATCTCCCCGTCTTTGAGAGAAATTGTTCGCTTGGCTCTTTCGGCAATATATTTTTCGTGAGTAATCAAAATAACTGTTCGACCCTGCTTGTTTAAGTTTTTGAAAGTTTCAAGAACAATTTCACCGGTTTTACTGTCAAGATTTCCGGTTGGTTCATCAGCAAAGATAATGGTTGGGTTATTCACCAAAGCTCTGGCAATGGCCACTCTCTGCATCTCGCCTCCCGAAAGTTGGTTAGAAAGATGATAAAAATGTTTTTCTTCTAAACCTGCGGCAAATAGTGATTTCTTAGCAATTTCTTCCCGTTTATCTTTAGGAACATTGGCATAAGCTAAAGGCAACATCACATTCCGCAAAACCGTTGTCCTGGGTAGAAGATTAAAGGCCTGAAAAACAAAACCAATTTTCTTTTTACGAATATCAGCCGATTCATCGTCAGAAAGCTGAGAAACGTCTTTTCCTTCAAAAAAATATTGACCGCTGGTTGGTGTGTCCAAACAACCCAAAATGTGCATTAGAGTTGATTTACCGGAACCAGAAGGTCCTATAATGGCTACAAACTCACCTTTGCTAATAGAAAAAGAAATGTCTTTTAACACTTTGGTTTCAACATCGCCCGATTTATAAACTTTGGAAATGTTCTTAATCTCTATCATAATCCTGGTATTCGAAATTCTTGAGTTCCCCGACTTTGATTAGTCTGAGTTTGAGTAGTCTTGGTTTGAGTAGTCTGAACCTTATTTGGACTAATTGTTGAAGTAACAACGATATCGCCTTCTTTGAGACCCGAAATAATTTCGGTGGAAAGATCGTTTGAGAGTCCTGTTTCTACTTGCTGTTGTTTTGGCGGTTCTGGCAGAATTGTTCCAGAAGTATTGGTTAATAATTGCTGTCTCATTTCTTCTGACGCCTCTACTAACTCAACATAGTAAGAATTTCCCTGAGATTTAATTGCGCTATTTGGCAAAACTAAAACATCCTGTTTGGCATCGGTAATGATATCTGCTGTAATACTCATCCCGGGCTTAACTTTTTCCTCTTCAGTATCAAAAGCAATTTTAACTCCGTAACTTACCACCCCTTGAGTTACTGTTCCCAAGGTGTCAACCTCAAAAACCCGACCGGAAATACTTACCTCCGGAAGAGCATCAAAGGTAAGAGTTGCCTTTTGGTCAACTTTTACCTTGGCTGCATCAATTTCGTTAAGGGTAATTTCAGCCATCTTTTGCTTGGTAATAAGATTTATCAGTACCGTGCTTGCCGAAACCGAATCGCCTTTTTTGACGTTTATTTTTGTAATTATGCCGTCAAACGGCACGCGAATATAGTGTTGAGCCAGATTTTCCTTGGCATCTGACAATGCATACTCGCATTGTTTTACGGTAAGATTTTGTGCTTCAATATCCAAATCCTTCCTGTCTACTGCCTCTTTTTTATCGGTGAGAGACGACTTGATTAATGAAAGCGCATCTACACGATTAATAAGAGAGGAAGTAAATTCGCTCAATTGAGAAACCTGAGTCTCGGGATTTGTCGCAGGAATAGGCGAAGTTACATTTTCTGCTTCAAGAAGCGTTTGATATCTTTGAATTAGATTAAGAGTCTGTCGCACCAAGTCTAAAAGCGTTTGAGTGGTATCATAACTCTGGTTCAGTATAATTTCGATCCGGTCATAAGAAGAGCTTTGGCTAAGTGTCTGATATCCTGTGTAGGCCGTGTTAAACTGCGTTTTGGCGGCCAAATACCTCTGCTCGGCGGGCTTTGCCCAATACGATAACTGACCGGGATCATTGCTGTACAGTCGAACTATACGCAAATAATAATCAATATCGGTTTCTTTACTGCCGTAACTGCTTTTCAGAAGCGTTCCGAATATCTCTTTTAGACCAGACATTATCGGCAGTAAATCGTCCTTAAAAGTGCTTGTCAAAGCGTTAAACGCATCCTCATAAGCCTCTACCAGCGATTGTTCAGCTTTTCCGTTAAGGTTTTTTAGCGCTAACTCAGCTTCTGCCAAACTGATTTCCGCATCCCGCACCGCTTTTTGAGCGTCTCTTGTGTCAAGCTGGGCAATGAGCGTTCCGGCTTTTACTTCTTGACCGTTCGTTACACCGGAATAAACCACCTCGCCCGAAACCTTAGGTTTAACATCTACTTGATCCAAGGCCGAAACCTGACCTGAACCTGAAACCGAAACAATCAGCGTGCCTTTTTCAACCGCTGCTGTTAAATAACGGGTCGCCTTGTCTTTATTAGTTAAGGCGTTGTAGCCGAAATAGCCTCCAGTAGCAACTAACACCAGGACTATTCCTGTAAGTAATTTATGTTTGAGTATTGATTTAAATATTTTAGAAAAGATATTCATATTATTATTACAAATAAGGACTGATTTTATTTCATTTAACCATACTAAAAAAGAGGGCCGAAAAACGAGCACAGTCCTCTCTTCTCATTCGGCCCTCTGGTATTAATACAACCGAGAGGGGCTTTTTCTTTATCTATGCTCTCTCATTTGTATTGGTGGCGGTAGGAGACGACGCTCAAAGGTTCCGAATTGGTCGTCAATTTTACGAACGCCGAAAGCTCGTACCGTATCGTCTTCCCGCTCACCCATCACCACCACAGTATCGCCTTTTTCAATTTCTTTTCCAAAGGGAAACTGGGTCTCCTCCGCCAAAACCACGGTTAACAACTGGTAATCAAACGTTCTGATTTTGAAACCATTTTCAATTACTTCCTCAACCACCCCGCGCTGAACATCGTGGAATCTCGGCATTCCGAAACTGCGATAAACAGGGCCGGCAAAAGGCAATTTTCCCTGCCGGGCCTGGAAAAAAAGTCCCTGATGGAAAGGAGTTCTTTCAATAATAAAACCTCCAATAAGAGCAATTAAAATAATGGTTAACAAAGAATAAATTATCGGCCGGCGCCAGACAAAAGAAAAGCGTTTGGCAAGTATTTCCAGAATCAAAATTAAAATTAAACCCGCCAAAATCAGAAACCAGGGCATCAACCTCAAATAAATTCCTAAGCCACGGAAGCCAAAGCTGGGCAGATACCAGACCCCGCTTGCTCGCAAATGAAAACTGATAAAACTAATCAAAAATAGGACCAGAGCTCCTGCCACAAAAAATCCAACCGCGAGTAAAACGGTTTTTAAAACAAAGTAAAATCTCGGCCGCATTTTAATCCGGTTGCTTTTTATTTTCTCAAGTACTCTTTCTTTAATAGATTTTTGCTGTTGATTGTTCATAAATTATACCCTAATTTTTTACAAATAGACCTCATTATCTTTTTAGCTCTTTTTATTCTTATTCCCACCGTTGAAATTGGAATTTGCATCACGTCGGCGATTTCTTTATAGTTTAATTCTTCAAAATAATAAAGAATAATAGGCTCTCTGTATTTTAACTCTAATTTATCAAGGCATTTATCAATTATTTCGCGCATATCCTGGCGATCTATTTGCTGGTTGAGGCTGTTATCGGAAAAATATTGAGGAAAAAATACATCTAAATCAAACAGTGGTAAGGGATTTCTCTTTTTCTTTTTAAGGGCGTTGACCAATTCGTTATGGGCAATGCGGTAGAGCCAGGGGGAAAATTTTCTTTTCGTATCAAAACTTTGGATATTCTTGTAGGCTTTTATAAAAACATCCTGGAGAATATCGTTTATATCTTCGTAATCAGAAAGGAATTTCCGTGAATATCGCCTGATCTTGTTTTCATACCTTTCAATTAAAAAGTCAAAGAATTCAACCTTGCCAGATTGAACCAAAAGAGCTAATTCTTCATCGACTTTTTGATGAGAGATTTCATCTCCCATAAATTTAATACAACAAATAAGCAATTTTATTTCGGTTACCCGAGTCGCAGCGAAGTCAAAGAGCGCTTCGCTCTCTTTTCCACCTTCGTCCCTTAAACGGGACTCGGTGGCTGAAGAAGAGGATTTATCCTCTTTAACTATCAATCTTTTTTTGAGTGTTTGCGCAAATTTCTAACGTTTGACTTATGAACCTTACTTTTCAATCTGGCTGGCCGTACCAATCGTAAATTAGCTCTGTTCGGAGGAATTTCAATCCTCTTTGGTTTTATTTTCATATATTTCATTCTACCAAAAACCGCCCCCGCCGAAAAGCGGGGGCGATAAGTTATTTCATTTCGGAATACCTTTTAGTAAAGCGCCTGGATACCGGCAATATCACCTTTGTATAGATCTCTTTTTATAATCTCCCCTTCTGTGGAATAACCATACATTGTCTCAAGACTGCAAGAAGTGTTGTACAAATCACCCATACCGGCGCTGTGGCCAAGTTCATGAGTGGCAATGTTCTGTAAATCCATTAAAGAAGGATTTTCTTTTCCATCGCCCCAAGCAAAATAAGTATTAAACAGTATATCCCATTCCACTAATTGCCGGGTTTTTGGCGGACCGTAAAAATATCCCCACACATTAGTAACAGCAATCACACTTGAGTCAGGATAAGAGCCGAATGCTGCGACGTTTTTTCCGTCTGTGGCACTGTCATTATACAACGCATTTGTGTTAACAATTCCATTGCCAAAAATATTATTTCCGCCGTATTCCTCCCATTCTGCCACCCCGGCATTAACAGCGGATTCAACGAATAAGGACGGAAGGTTTGAGTATAAAGGATTAATATAATAATCCTCAGTTGTCTTCCATTTGGCGCCGTTTGCCAAAAAGCCGTAGCATTGCACTGTTTTTGTTTTGCCTGCGCCGGCAGGTTTTGCCTGACCGTCTTTATAATGGATAAAGGTGATTTTGGTTAAAGGACCTTTATCTTCCAATCCTTTTGGAATATCATTGCTGCTTTTGGCTAATGCCGAAAGCTCTACCACTCCTATCAAGGAAATAATGATTAAACTCGCTAATAAAATTTTGCTTTTCATAACATCTTTTATATTAATATTTATTCATCTTTCGACCTTTTATTTTTTCACAATTTTATAATAAACTTTTTCATAATTATCAACCATTTTTTCAATTGTAAAATATTTTTCTACATGCGCGCGAGAAGCCTGACGCATCTTTTGATATTTATCCTCTGGCATTGCGTAAATCCTTTTAATGGCATCGCAAAGTCCTCTAATGCCAGTTTTTTTGACAATCCAATTTCCCCGAATATCGTTCGGAGAAAAATTGACTATAAATCCGGTTTTACCATCTTTAATAATCTCGGGCACAGATCCTCTGGCAAAAGCAATAACAGGCGTTCCGCAAGACATTGATTCGGTTATTACAAGGCCAAATGGTTCTTCCCATTGTATGGGGAACAGCGTGGCTTTCGCATCTCCGTAAAGTTTAGAAACTTTTTCGCTGGTGACTTCACCCGCGTATTCTATGCGGCCGCGATTTAATTCTGGCTTTACGTATTTTTGAAAAAAAGAATAATCTTTCATTTGGCTCGTTTGTATCGGGACACGGCCCGCAATTACTAATTTTAATTTAAGTTTTTTTGCGGCCAAAATTGCTTCCCTAACTCCTTTGCGTTCCACCAGCTCGCCCAAAAACAGTAAATAATCTTTAGGATTAGGATTGAATCTGAATAGATTTGTGTCAATGCCGTTGTAAATAGTGGCAACATAATTAAGCCGAGGGGCGTCTTTGCGCTGATTATTAGAGATACTGACTAATTTAGAATTTAATTTTCGGTAGACCCAAGCGCGATGTTTATTGGTAGGAACATGCAGAGTGTGCAAAATAGGAATGTTAAGGCCCCCAGACAGGGCTAAACTGAATGCTCCAAGGTGATCGTGAAGAATATCTAATTTAAGGCGGGGCGATTTTTGTAAAATAATATTCATTTCATAGGAATAGTAAGGCGTGGCTTCTCGAATTTCGTTTGTCCAAAGGCTTTTTGGCGTAATGGGGATTATTTTTCCTCCGGTTTTCGCGTCTGCTGCGGCAAAAAGAAAGATTTTATGGCCACGTTTAGAAAGCCCGCGGCAAAGAGCGTCAATTATGCGTTCGGCTCCGCCGTACTTTTTTGGAGGGATGGGTACGTTGAGCGGCGCAATTTGTCCAATGCGTAATTTTTTCATACACCGAGCCCGCCCGAAAGGCGGGCGAAGGTAAAGATGAAGGCAAACTTCATCGCCCTAAGACTTAGTTTTTAATAATTTAATAGCTTCATTATAGACTTTTTCTTCTCCTTTTTCATAGAGAGCGCGTTGTTTTCGGCGCATGGCTTCGCGCCGTTTTTTATTGAATAAAATATCCTCTGCGCAATTTGCGATAGCGTCGGAAGAATCGTCGAAGAAAAACATGGCGCATGCGCCGTATTTGGCGAATGGTCCTACTTCCCAGGCATGCATATGGCGCTTAGGATGTTTTTCATATTTAGGGTCTTTTACGTTGGAGATAACAGGAACCTGTGCTCCAATGGCTTGTTCCAGCGTGGAAAGTCCCTGATGCTGGAATACTAAGTCGGAACTCGCAAGTACTTTTGAAAAGTGTTCAGTATTTGTGTGGGGGAATGTAAGAAACCAGTGGCGGTCTTTAGTATTCAAAGAAGCGGGCGGCGGGTCTCCAAAATAAATTACTTTTACTTTCTTCCCTTTTGCTCTAAGTTTTTTTGCTACCGCATATGCTTTAAGAAATACTACGGGTTTTATTAAATATCCTATACTGGTGTAGAGAAATATCAATTTTTCGTTCTTATGAACGCCGTAATGTGTTCGTATTTTGTTTTTTTCTTGGCTGAATAAGGGGTGATACGAAGGAATAAGCCCCACCACGCTTATTTTTTTAAGAATTTCTTTGGGGATTCTGTAGTGTCCGCCATTTTTTTTAAGCCCCATCTGGAATATTGGTTCAGGTAAGTTTAGACAGTAGCGGTCAACCCACGGATTAGAAAGGTAGAGACTTGAGGGACCAAAGAGCCAGTTGGAATCTATGGAAAGGCTTGGTAGTTTCGGTTCGGGCGGATGTTTGTGGAAATTGTCGTTTCGGGTAAAGATCTTTGAATTACATAAAACCAATATATCAACTTTTTTAGAATTGAGAGTTTTTTTGAGGGCTGTTGAATCTTTTATGATAAGCGATGAAAATTTGGGGTGTCGCAAGTGTATTAATGGAAGGTACTCATCCTGGGGCACTGATAAGGCGACAAAGTTGCCGTGACTGAGCGCGTATCTCGCGAATGCCATCCCTTGGCCAATTTCTCCGGGGCCCATCGCGGCAATAAAAAATCGATAGCTCGAAGAACATTCGTTCTTCTCCACCCTTCGCTGTAGCTCGGGTGTGGAATGTTGCGATTGGCGCATAATAAAATTTATAGTTATGCTTATATTTAATCCATAGAAGATTCTTTGTTTTCAATAAGGGGTAGAATTCGCCTTTTGAATATCGTATGGAGGGAGAATTTTTTTATGACCTTTCGGTAGAAATAGGCCTGAGGCATCTTTTTAAGACTTTCAAGGATATAGTCCGCAATCTGCTCCGCGCTTGCATCACGCGTGAAATAGTTAATATTAGTGCTGCCGATTTCACGCAACGGTGGGATGTCTGCGGCGAAGATGGGGCAACGCATAAGGCCCGCCTCTATAAGGGGTAAACCGAAACCTTCTACGCGGCTTGTAAAAAGAAGAAAGTCTGAAATAAGGAAAAGTTCTGGGATGGGAATCGTAGGCGCAGGTTTTTTATCGGCTGCGAAACGTTTAAAATACTCTTCTAAAAAGAAAACATGGTTTTTGAGATTAAGCTTTCGGACGAGATCTTTAAGATAGTTATAATAGTTAAGGTTTTTTTCGCGCTTATAGTCGATATTGGCGGTGAGCAGCAGTTTAAATTTTAGCCCTTTGTTTAGGATAGCACGTGCAATCCGGAGCGCAAGCTCTAAATTTTTTCTTGGGATAGCGCGTACCGGGAGGCAAGCGATTAAATCGCATTCAAGGCCATGGATGTCTTCATACAATGATCTCATCATGGGGCTAAGTCCTAGAAATTTTTGAATATCGTGGCTATCGGGAATTACGGTAATTTTCGTGGGTTTCGAACCATTGAATGCCGTCAGAATATCATGCTTCAGAAATTTAGATACGCATACATAAGTAAGTTCAGGAACTGGTTTCACTAGTAGATTCCAAGGATATTGATTGCCTAGCTCGCGTTCCAGGGGCATATCCGGCTCGTTGTAAAATACAACATCATGCACCCAGGCAATAAATCGAATGTGGGGCGAATCCTTAATAAGGCGGGCTAGCGCCGAAGTAAGAGCAAGGTTATAGGAACGCGTGAAGAGATTATGCAAAATGCAAACTTGAATATTGTTCCGGATTAGATATTTTTTGATTGAGTAAAAGAGACTTCGCTCCAATTTTTTAAAATTGGAAGAAACCCTTCCTTCTTCCAATTCTTTAAGTGTTGAAAGTACGAGCGGATGCCTGGGGCTTATTCTTTGGATTACGTGTACCGGGATGTCTTTACGGAATTGTTTAATGAGTCCTGCAACAATTTCTACTTTGTAACCGTGAAGTCGAAATAATCGTGCTTGGTCACGGATAATAATATCAACGCCCGAGGTATTCGGCGGTCCGGAGTAATGAAAGATAGCTATTTTGGGTTTTTGATTATTGCTTGCTGCAACTTCGGTGCCATTCTGCATAAAAAATTATCTGTTTATTTTTAAGAATCCCGTTATTCACGGGATTCTACACCAATACTGCATTTTACCCTTAAACAAGCCGGGGCGTCAACGCCCTGTATTTGAGGGGAAATTAGGTGGCTTCTTCCTTCTCCTCCTCAATATCCCGAGCCGCAGTAAAGGGTGAAGAAGAGGATTTATCCTCTTTGGCTTCCTCTTCTTCGCCATCCATCCCTTTTTTGATTTCCTCAAACTCATTTTCAATAGTTTTAAGTCGTTCTTTGCCTACCTTAATAAGTTCTACCGCTTCTTTTACCTTTTTTAATCCCTCTTCAACATCAATTTCTTCCTGGTTATCAAACCATTCGGTAATTTCGGCGAGACGTTTAAGACTATCGTTTAAATTTTTGGCGTCTGGTTTTTCTTTTGCCATAATTTTATTGTTTTTTAATATTTTTTATCTCCGAATTAATTTTTCCATCAGATACTTGAATGTCTATATTATCCCCCATTCTGATGTTTTTCACGGTTCTAATGATTCTGCCATTAAATCTGGCGATACTGAAACCTAACATTAATTGTCGTTCCGGATTATTAAGATTAACTACTTTTTCAGCGTGTTCTAGTTGCTGATTAACCTTTGACAATAATGACTTAAATCCAGAAAAAGATTTATTAACCGAATTTCTTAAATTAATTTTAACATTTAATAAAGCATTCTGAAAATTCCGAAGCGACACCCTTAATCCGTTTTCAATTTCTTTGTATCTATTAAAAATTGAATCACTATATTCACGGATAGTTTCAACCGCCTGATTTATTAAATTATGGGCATTATCTAAAGCTTCTTCGTATTTGCTAATTATATTTTTTTCATATCTTTCCAAGAATAGAGTGGCCTGTTTCCATGATTCGCCAAGCGTAGTCGCAGCGATACTGGGAGTAGAAACTGCAAGATCGGCTGCCAAAGCCATAAGAGAAACATCTTTATGATGACCGATCGCAGCAATTACCGGAACCGGGAAATTAACCACTTCCCTAACCAATAATTCATTATTAAATGCGAGCATTGACTCTAAAGAGCCGCCGCCCCGCATAATAACCAATGCCTCAATGTCTTGGTTTTTAAACGTTTTGATTGACAGTAAAAGATCGGCAACCGCCGCTTGTCCCTCAACTCTCGAATCAATAATTTTAACTTTAAAACCAAATCTCCCTAAATTATTGGAAAAATCTGCGATAACCGCGCCCTTTAAAGATGTAATGACGCCGATTTTCTGAGAATAGGCAGGGATTGGTCGTTTTCTTTCTTTTGCAAAAAGCCCTTCTTCGGTTAGTTTCTTTTTTAATTTTTCATATTCTTTTTTCAATTCCCCTTCTCCGGCGTACTCAATCACTTCAGCTAAAAAAGAAATTCTCCCCGTGGGCGCGTATATTTCCGGATAACCGGAAGCTATAATCTTTAATCCTTCTTTTAATTCAATTCCATATAGCTGATATTTAGATTTCCAAATTATGCATTTGAGCATACTGCCGTCTTTCTCATCTTTTAAAGAAAAATAAACATGCCCCGTGGGCCCAAAGCTAACCTCACTGACCTCTCCAATAATTTTCGCTCGAGATTCTTTCAGCCCTACGTTAAGAAGTTTTATATATTCAGAAATAGAAAAAATCATCTCGTTGGCCCTGATGTTTGATTTTAAATTATTATTTTCCATATTTTTACCTTTGGCAAAATTCGCAAATATCCTTGAAATCGCAGAAAGCGCATTGCCGACCGGGCGTTGCCTTAAAATCGCTCTTTTTGATTTCCTCTATCTCTTGCGTTATTTTTTCTTTTAACTGCGTTATTTCTTTCTCGCTTCCTAAAAAAGACGCTTTCTTCCCCTCATTTAGATAATAATAAATCAATTTTTTTGGCTTTATCTTAAATATCTCTTCCGCCGCTATCTGATAAATCAATAACTGCTCTTTGTCATCTAAAGACAGCTTGTCTTTATAATTCCCTGTTTTGTAATCAATAATCGCGGCTCCCTCTCCTACCCGAGCCGCAACGAAGGGTGAAGAAGAGGATTTATCCTCTTCGCCTGTCTCGTCAATGCGGTCTATCACACCGTATAAAGTATACTCCCCTATTTTTAGATTAAATGGCATCTCTAAGGCAATCTCATCTTGGATCTTTAAAATTTTTGGCGGGTTTTTTGAAAATTCGGCGTAAAAATCTTTAATTATCTTTTTCCCCAATTTATAATACTCTTCTTTCTGTTTTTTATTTTCATACCATTCCCCGAGCCAATTCTTCTCGTATGTCTCCAAAAGCGATTCAAAACTTAAATTGCCCTCTTTTTTTGTTTCTGACTCTGCGATTTTCAAGCCGAATAAGTTTTCCTGATTCCGTTTATTGGCCTCGTTCGCCTGTTTTAAAAAAGCGTATAAGGTATTGTGCATTGTTTTTCCGAAAGAAAAAACCGCCTTGCCTTTTACGGGAACTTTCAAAATAAAGGCAAACTTATACTGCAACGGACACTTATCAAAGGCTGCCAATTGCGAAAAAGAAAAATGCTCCGGCAGATAATCGGGCTTTGCCTTATTTTTTATTCCAATCAAAGATGGCTTCTCCGCCAATAAACCGTTTTCGGATTTTGAATTTACTTTGCCCTCCGAAGCCTTGGCGAAGGAGGGGTCTTTGTATCCCATTTCAATCATAAAACGAGATAATTTCTTTTTTCTTTGCCCGCCGTAATCTTCAGCTGAAGTGAAATAGATGTCTTTCTTGGCCCTGGTAATGGCAACATAGCAAATACGCCTCTCTTCCTGCAGATGGACGTCTCCCAATGGCTTTATATCCTTGATTAAATCTTCAGGAAGCTCGATTAATTCTTTTCTTTCAATTGTCGGAAATCTTTTATCCACCATATTAACCAAAAAAACATATTTGAATTCCAAACCCTTGGCCCCGTGTATAGTCATTACTTTTATCATATCCGGGCCTTGTTCGGGATCAAATTCAAGCTTCCCTTGCTCTCCCGACTCTATTTCAAGATTTATTTCCCGCATAAAGTTGTTTAAAGTCGGCTCTATGGTAGTGCCCTCAAACATCTTTACTCTTTTATAGAATTGATTAAGCAAATCAAGCTGTTCTTTGTCGTCTTTATTTATCAGGTATTTTAAATATCCTGACTCTTCCAGAAAAGCAACCAGTATTTCTGAAACCGTCTTTTCTTTGGCAAAAATGGTGTGATTTTTAATTAAACTCAAAACAGAAACGATTTTTTCCTGCGTTTTTGACGAAATTCCCGGAATTAAAGGAAGCTCTTCCATCGCCTCATAAAGCGACTTTGTTCTTTTGTGGCTGTATTGGGTAAGCTTCATTATGTCCTGGGGCGGGATTTCCAAAAACGGCATATTCAAAATCCTGTAGACTGCCGGGCTTTCATGGTAATTATCCAAGAGCTTAAAATATGAAATAACATCTAAGACAGCGGGCTTTGAATAAAGTCCTTTTGAAGCCAAAAATTGGTAAGGTAAGCCAGCCCTCTCCAAAGCTTTAATAAAAGGATTTGCCGCGTCATTTGCCCTGACCAAAATCGCAAAATCGTTATAATCGGCATCCTTATCTTTTTTAAGAATCTCCAGTATCTTCTTTATGGTTTTATTAACTTCTTCTTCTAAGCTTTCAGCTGAAATATGTTCTATTACGCCCCTTCCCTTTTCTTTTGCAAACAATTTTTTGCTTATCTTGTTTACGTATTCAAGGCGGTCAGGATCATTGGCTTTTATGAATTTGTAAGCCAAGTCCAGAATATTCTGGCAAGACCTGTAGTTTTTAACCAAAGAAATTTGTTTGGCTTTCGGGAAATCTTTTTTAAACTGGACAATGTTGGAAAAAGATGCGCCTCTCCATCTGTAAATCGCCTGATCATCGTCAGCGCAGACAGTCAGATTGTTTTTCGGTTCAGCCAGAATTTTTATAAGTTCATACTGCGCCCAGTTTGTGTCCTGAAATTCGTCAACCAAAATGTATTTGAATTTTTCCCTGTATTTTTTCAAAATCAGCGGTCGCTCTTTAAACATTTTCAAACAATAATTTATCAAATCGCCAAAATCCAAAGAACTGTTCTCCAAAAGCAGACGCTGATAAGTATGAAAGGCTGTAGCCACTTCTTTTATCCTCTCTGATTCATCATCTTCAGGCATATCATCCCTGGTTTTTAGCTTTTCGGCGTATTCTAAATAATCTTCAGGATAAATCGCCTGGTCCTTGCAATGGGAAAAATGAGAAATTAATGCTTGGATAAATTTCGTCGGATTTCCCAAGGGTTTGTAATAATTAAGTTCAAATTTATCCAAATTACGATAAACCAAAAGCCAGCCGGCCGTGTTGTCTAAAATCTTAAAATCTGCCGCTAAGCCGATATCTAAGGCATAATCGCGCAAAATCCTTTCGCAGAAAGAATGGAAAGTAGAAATCCACAAATCCACATAGCCGTAGGGCAAAAGTTTGTCCACCCTTTCTTCCATTTCCGAGGCCGCCTTTTCGGTAAAAGTTACGGCCAGTATTTCTTCCGGCTTTGCTTCCCCCTTTTCTATCAAATAAGCGATTCTCTGGGTAATAACCGTTGTTTTTCCGGTTCCGGCCCCTGCCACAATTAAAAGCGGTCCTTTACCGTGGACCACAGCTTCTTTCTGCTCTTCATTCAGTTTTTCCAAATCCATAGGCATTAAGTTATTCTACCAAAAACCGCCCTTTAAAGAAAAGGCGGCTTAGAAAACTCACCTCTTATTTTTATCTCTTTTTCTTCCCTATGGTTATTCCCCATTTTTTCATGCAGGCATTGTGTTCCTTCGCGTTCCCACAGGCGCCGTTCTTCTTATGCCACTTTTTATGCCCTTTTTTTGTTACAACCATTCCTTTTTTAGATTTTTTTAACATAATTTGTATTTTATTTTTATTTATATTTTATTTCCGGAAACGACCCTTGCACCTATTATTACTTAAAATAGAAACTTTTCTTTCATTTTTAATTAATTCTAACAAAAAACCGCCCTCTTGGCGACAAATAAAAAGCAAAAGCCACCTCATCGTGCATATTATGATGGGTGGCATTATTTTATAATTCTGTATAATTTTCGGAGAAAACTCCGATTATTTTCTATTTTTAAAGGTCTAATAATAGTAAATAGGATTTAACATTAAAAAGCTGTACGCTTATTTGTTGAGCCTTTCGTTGGCGTCTTTTTCTAACGCTCTTTCAATTGCTTCTTCATCATCTCGCCCAAAGGCTTTTGTTTCTTCGCTGACTAATCCCCAGCCGTGATCTTTATACACGCTGGCTTCTACTCCTTTGACCGGGAAACTGACTTCCCTCGTTCCTATGTGCTTATCTCCCATATCGTTCCACCTCCTTTCATTGTGGATTTGGGTTAGTATAACCCATTACTATTACTTTACTGTATTACCAAAAAATTAAGGTACAAATTGGAGGTTTTCCTCCATTCAATCCATTCAGATCATATCGCATCACCTCCTATTATTAGTTTATCATATCCAATAACTATGTCAAATTTCCCTCAACTTCGCCTCGCCCGTGGCCGGGCTACGGCCGAGGGGCCTAAATTTTTACCCCGCACCAGAGTCGCCCTACCCCCGTTTTTGGAAAAAATCAATCCGTTCGGCAAGCTCAGGATAAACAAAAAAGCCCACGGCGTAACTAGTTCCGTGGGCCTTGATAAAAGCGTTGATGGAGATAAGCAAGATTTTAATTATTTTGCCTGTTCTGTCCCTCCTGAATCCGAGCTTCTCGCTCGAGATGCTCTAAAAGTGGCTCAAGGCAACTCTTGAGCGTGGCGAAAACATAGTCCAGTACTGCCGGCTTACAGAAACCTAAGCCAATGATGCTCAGCAATAGACTGACTGAGCTCTCAATCATTTCGCGATAACTATCCATCAGCTTTTCTGCCTCAGCCGGATCTTTCTTGGCAAACGCCACTATTTCGTTTGCCGCTCTTCGTAACTGCTCTTCAAACTTTCCAGAAAATTCCACTGTAAAACTTCCGTATGGTTCTTCTCTCCTTTCAATCTTCATAATCTCTCCTCCTTTCTGTCCTTATTTTTGATATTAAGACCTGAAAAAAAGATAGCACAAATATGCTAAATTGTCAACCAAAAAAATCGGGCCCGGCGGGCCCGAAATGGAACAAAATTGAAATAAAAGTATTTCTTAATTCATTCGCCAAATCGTAAAGTTCAAAAACCCGGCAAAGGAAACCCATGCAATATAGGGCAACAATAAATAGCTGGCTGGTTTGGAAATGCGGTAGAAATTGACAATCGTGTATAAAATCGCAAACCACAGCGCCAACAGTTCAAAAAAAGCCAAACCTGGTAATTTTAAGCCGAAAAATATCACAGACCACAAAATATTCAAAACGAGCTGCAGAATGAAAATTAAGATCGCGTTTTCTTCCCGCCAATTTCCCGACCACAATTTTTCCGAAAACCGGTTCCAGGCTTTTTTGGTTTGAGCTTCGACCGGCACAGCGACTTGCCAGTTTTTTGACCAAACTAAATACAAAGAAATGCCCATCAGAAAAAACAGAATAATCCAGACAACTCCAATAAAAGAACCAGGCGGTGTAAATGAGGGTTTGTTTAAAAATGCGTACCAACTGCCGATAGCAGGCGTTGTAAAAATTGAGCCCACCAGTCCGGCCAATTGGCACAAAATTACGCTGATTATGAATTTGAAAATGTTTTTCATGTTTTTTTCTTTATTATTATTTTATCACGGTTTTTGGTTTTTTTCCCCAGTACCAGTATCGGTACGGGGCAAGAAACCGCCCTGCGCAAAAGCGATCCTATTTTTTCAAATATTTCTTTCCTTTCAACTTATCGGGCAGAAAAGATTCCTTGGAGTATTTTTCATATCCTTTGCCGTAATTCAATTCTTTCATTAGTTTTGTTTCCGGATTCCGCAAATGCAAAGGAATGGGCAGGTTCCCGAATTTTTTTACGTCTGCCATTGCCTCCATATAAGCGTTATAAGCGCTTCTGTCTTTTTTGCATTGGCACAGATAAACTACTCCATGCGCCAAG
>Ga0315284_10002519_pt1 | contig 26211 bp, 23 predicted proteins | sample YL17G09_16_MG_FD_203696 | JGI IMG/M metagenome (GOLD analysis project Ga0315284, IMG submission 203696) | Sediment microbial communities from Yellowstone Lake, YNP, Wyoming, USA - YL17G09_16 | ecosystem: Environmental > Aquatic > Freshwater > Lake > Sediment | place: USA: Wyoming | collected...
AGGTTGTCAAGGAATTCAAGGTAGCCAAGGAACTCAAGGCCAAACTGGTTCTGGTTCTCAAGGTGGTCAAGGAATTCAAGGTAGCCAAGGAACTCAAGGCCAAACTGGTTCTGGTTCTCAAGGTGGTCAAGGAATTCAAGGTGGACAAGGAACCCAAGGAACTCAAGGAATTCAAGGAATTCAAGGTAGACAAGGAATCCAAGGAACTCAAGGAATTCAGGGTTCACAAGGAACTCAAGGAACTCAAGGCCAAACTGGTTCTGGTTCTCAAGGCGGTCAAGGAATTCAAGGTGGACAAGGAACTCAAGGAACCCAAGGAATTCAAGGTAGACAAGGAACAACTCAAGGAATTCAAGGTGTACAAGGTGTACAGGGTATATTAACAGATAATTTAATTTTAGCATCTGCTCAAAATACTATAGCAATATCTTCTGATGCAACTTATTTATATATTGATGTTAGCGGTGGGTTAGTACAAGGAATTCAGGGTAGACAAGGAACTCAAGGCATTCAAGGAATTCAAGGTGGTCAAGGTACTCAAGGCATTCAAGGAACTCAAGGTAGCCAAGGAATACAAGGAAGACAGGGAATACAGGGAAGACAGGGTGCAACATCAGATATACGTTTAAAAAAGGATATACATCCATTTGTAGAAGGTTTAGAAACTCTTCAAAAAATTAATCCTGTTAAATATAAATGGTCAGGACTTGGGGGATATCCTCTTGATGATAAAGAAATTGTTGGTATTATTGCTAATGAATTAGAACGTATTATGCCATATGCTATCTGGAAACTTCCTGAAAAATTACAAAAGGATGGTCCTGATTCTGAAGTTATGCATTATGATTTAGCTCCTATTGTTTTTGTATTAGTTAATGCAGTTAAAGAATTAAATATTAAAATTGATGATATAGAAAAATATATTAAAATTTTAATAGGAGAAAAGGGTGCAGAAGGAACTAAATCAATTTAATAAAAATTTTAAAATCTAGTAAATTTAACATATATGAGTCATTATTTAACATTTAATGGAAACCAAATAATCTACAATAATAGTTATGTAATTACTAATTTAACTGCGACAGGCTCTTCACTTTTAACTAATTTGCTTGCATATTATAAATTTGATGCAACTACAGGCACTAATATGCACGAAGAAATACATAATTATGATGGTACAGCAGCCAACGTAAGTGTAGGAGCAGTTGGTATACTAAATACAACAGTTCAATGGAATTCATCAGCTGGTTATGTAAATATTCCAGGTTCTGTAATATATAAAAACGTATTAAATGATAAAGTATCAATTTCATTATGGCTTAAACCCGATATTCTTCCTTCAGTATCAACTTATGCAATGTATCTTTTAAATTTTCACAGAGGATCAGATAATCCAATAACTCTTATATATTCAACAGACAATAGACTTTATTTCTATACAGAAGCATCGCCACCTACGTATAATGAATTTGTTATGTCTACCCCCTTAATAGATATTTCAAGTTGGTCTCATATAGTATGTGTATGTGGTGGTATAGGTACTGATAATAGCATATATATAAATGGAATATCAGCATGGGCTGATTCTAATACTCTTATATCTCCTATTGATATATCAGTAGGTAATACATCAAATGACTGTATAGGTGCAGCAAGCCCTACGGCAGGAATAGAATCAATGCTTGGCAAAATAGATGAAATAGGAATTTGGAATAAAGCATTAACACCCACAGAAGTATCAGCATTATATAATGGTGGAGCCGGAAATACTTATCCATTTGAAAGTTCATTAGGATATTATGATGATTTTACAGCATACACCGGTGGTATTAGTGGTAAAGGACCTTGGGTAATGGGCACAGAATATGATATATCTATAAATATTACAGCAAATCCTCCACTTCATTATGTTCAGCCTTCTAGGACATTTCAGCCTATATGTGCATATGTAAATAAAGGATTTAGTAATAATCATAGTGCTGAATTAACAATTAAAGGAAGTGCTGCTTATATTGATGTAGGACCAGCTGTAAGAATTAGTGGTGAGACAATGACTTGCTACGCTTATTATGGAGCTATAGCTCCTGAAACAAGAGGAATAGAAGTTTATATGGGTGGCGTATGGTACAGAGAAATTGCCGGAGCGCCAGGATACACAGTAGGAGATGTGCTTAAATTAACAATAGATGGATCAAAATTAACATGTTATAGAAATGGAAAAGTAGATGCATCTATGGGTGCAGCAAATGCACCAGCTATTGGCTCTGGTGGAATTTATTATGATTCTAGCTTAACTACGGGACAACCAGGAATATCTACTTATGATTCAGGTGCTTCTTACGCAACATATTTTAGGGCTGCAAATATATAATATTGTTATAAATTAAATATCAGTTATTAAAACTCAATGTATTTTTTTAGATATAACATATATTATATAATATTAAAATAAATTTAAATGAATAGAAATTTATGTAAGAAAATTTTATCTGAAGGCGGAAAAATAATTCCATTATTAATTAATCCTAAAGATTCAAAAGGTCTTGGTTTAATGAATCCCTCAATACTTTTAGATAAAACTAAAATTCTTCTTAACTTAAGAAATATAAATTATACGTTATATCATTGTGAGGGCTCTCAACTTTTTAACAATCGTTGGGGCCCACTTTCTTATTTACACCCTGAACATGATATGCACTTAAGAACGTATAATTTTATGTGTGAACTTGATCCTGAAAGTCTTGAAATAAAAAATTATTGTTTGACAGATACATCTACATTTGATGTAGAACCTTTATGGGATTTTGTAGGGCTTGAAGATGCAAGACTTGTAAGATGGGAAGACAAATTGTTTCAATGTGGAGTACGTAGAGATACAACGCCGAATGGCGTTGGTAGAATGGAATTATCTGAAATTATTGAAAAAGATCCTTCTACATTAAAAGAAGGAGAAAGTAAATACAAAGAAATTTCTCGTTCTCGCATTGAACCACCAAATAATGCAAATTCATATTGTGAAAAAAATTGGGTACCTGTTTTGGATATGCCTTATCATTTTGTAAAATGGACAAATCCTACAGAAGTAGTTAAAGTTAACACAACAACAAAAATGTCTCAAACTGTATTTTTAGGTAAAAGTCATATTCCTAATATGCCAGATTTTAGAGGAGGCACTCAAGTAATTACATGGAAAAATTATAGAATGTGTATTGTACATGAAGTTAATCTTTTTAATAATAAATTACAACAAAAAGATGCAACTTATACTCATAGATTTGTAGTATGGGATAAAGATTGGAATATTGTTAAACTTTCAGATTCTTTTTCTTTTATGGATGGAGAAATTGAATTTGTATGTGGATTAGCAATATATAAAAAAGATTTATTAATTACTTTTGGGTTTCAAGATAATGCGGCTTTTTTATTAAAAATTCCTGAAAATTTGATAGAAGAAATTATTGGTTTTAAAAAAAATCAATTTGATTGGGGTTTATTTAAAAATCATGATTGGTATAATTGCACAAACAAAGAAATATTTGTAGATGACAGTTATCAAAAAAAATTTAAAGTTGAAGAAAACGATATAGTCGTAGATGTTGGTGCTAGTGTAGGCCCTTTTACATATTCTATTTTAAATAAAAAGCCGAAACGTGTTTTTTGTATAGAACCATCTAAAGAGTTGTTTCCTGTGTTAATTAAAAATACTAAAAATTCTAATGTAATATGTATAAATAAAGGCATATCAAATAAAAATGGGCCTGTTGTATTAAAAGGAATGTTTAATTTAGATAATATACATAATTTTAATGTTGAATCTGATGGAATTACCTTTAAAACTTTTATAGATTCATATAATATTAAATATATAGATTTTCTTAAACTTGATTGTGAAACGGGTGAATATGATATATGTAATGTAGAAAATTTAGAATGGATTAAAAAAAATGTTAAAAAAATATCTGGAGAATTTCATTTAAGACATTCTGATTTAAAAGTTAAGTTTAAAGAATTTAGAGATACATTTTTAAAAGAATTTACAAATTTTGAAATTTATGCATTTGATGGAAGAGATATTAAATATGATTTATATAATGAAGACGCTTTGCAAACATATTGGGAAGAAGTAATGATTTATATTGATAATAGACCTAAAAAAATAGAAAAGACTAATATGGAAGTAACTATTAAAAAATTAGGTGTGCCTCTTAAAAAAGAAGAAAGAATTAACAAGGATAAATCGGTATAAATATGAATACAAATTTAAATACAGCTTTATTTAATTATTTAATGGATCCTAAAAATCCTATGTATAATTTTACATTAGGAAAAGTTTATGAAGATGAAGGTCATACAGCAGCTGCAGCATCTTATTATATTCGTACAGGAGAATTTGCTACTGAATATGAAAATAATGAATTATTGTCATATGAAGCACTTTTACGTTTAGCTCTTTGTTTTGAACATCAAGGCTCAAGAGTTTTTACTGTTAAAGGAATTCTTTTAAGAGCAATATCACTAATGCCTGAAAGACCAGAAGCATATTTTCTTTTATCAAGAATGTATGAAATGTGTAAAGAATGGCAAGAAGGCTATACATTTGCAGTAATCGGTGAAAAATTAAGTGAACCAAAAGAAACACTTATTACAAATGTAGAATATCCAGGAAATTATGGATTTATATTTGAAAGAGCAGTTACAGCATGGTGGATAGGTTTATGGGATGAATCAATGTATCTATTTAGAAAATTAAGAAAAAATCCAAATATGCAATGGGCGCACATTAATGCTACAAATAATAATTTAAATAATCTAGGAAATACAGTATGGAAAGCCCCAATAACATACATGAATGCGTATTATGAACATTTAAAAGTTAAATTTCCTGAAAGTATAGAAATAGAAAAAAATTATTCACAATGTTATCAAGATATGTTTGTTTTAACAATGCTTAATGGGAAATACGATGGAAAATTTTTAGAAATTGGATGTGCAGGACCTTATTATGGAAATAACACAGCTTTATTAGAAAAAGTATTTAGATGGTCGGGAATTTCCATAGACATTGATCAAAAAGCTATAGATGAATTTTCAGAAGAAAGGATAAGTAAAACAATATGTGCTGATGCAACAAAGGTAAACTATAAAGAAATATTAACTGGGGATTATGATTATTTACAATTAGATTGTGATCCCGCTATTGTAACATATAATACTTTATTAAAAATTCCATTTGAAACTCATAAATTTGCAGTTATTACATTTGAACATGATTATTATGCAGATGAAAAAAGTGAAGTACAAAAAAAATCTCAAAAATATTTAAAATCATTAGGTTATGAGTTAGTAGTAAATAATATAGCTCCTGACGATTATAATACTTATGAAGACTGGTGGGTTCATCCGGATTTAGTTAATAGAGATATAATTGAAAAAATGAAATGTATTTCTGATAAACCTAAAAGAGCTGATAAATATATGTTTGGAAGAATATGATAATTAAACAAATTAAACAAATTATACGCGGATATAGTTTATGGGTTTGGTATTATTTATATAAGCCTTACAGATATAAAAGAAGAGAAGAAGCACAAAGAAGAATAAAAATTTGTGAATCTTGTGAATATTTTTGGAAACCCGCCAGAAATTGTATGATATGTGGCTGTTATATGGCAATAAAAACTAAAATGCATTTTGACTTAGACAGTGAAGGAAAAAGTATAAACGGATGTGTAGAACGCAAATGGTAATTCATATATTAAAATAAAGAATAATATCTATGAATCACCAAAAAGTTTATGAAATTATAATTGAGACAGCTAGATTTCAAAATAGAAAACGTTTAATAAAAACTAATTTTAGTTATGTTTATTATGAAAATCATCATATAATTCCAAAATGCTTAAATGGAACTGATAATAAAGAAAATTTAGTTTTATTAACAGCTAAAGAACATTATATTTGCCATAAATTACTAACATATATTTATAAAGGAAATTCTGATTTAGTTTTTGCGTTTCATTGTATGGCTTGGAATAAAAGATACAAAAATTATGTTTCATCTAGAGATTATGCATACGTAAAAGAATTACGTAGTTTAGCCCCATCACATAAAAAAGGAAAAAATCTTAAAAATGAAATGATTAAAAAATATGGAGAAATTACGGGAAATATTAGATATACTAAATATTTAGAAAAATCTCATAAATCCCATGTTAATTATCCACAATCAAAAGAAACAAGAGAAAAACGATCCAGATCTATATCTGGTCAAAAACGTAAAAAAGAAGTAGGCATTAAAATTTCAAATTCGTTAAAAGGACATACATTTACATCCGAAACTATAAATAAAATAAAAAATACATTAAAAAGTAAAAAAATAATATGTGAGCATTGTAATAGAGAAATACCATATAGAAATTATTATCAATGGCATGGAGATAAATGCAAATTAAAAAATAAATGAAAAAAAATGGTGAAGGAGCGAAAGGCTCCTTTTTGTTTGAATATATAAATAAAATTGTTGTATATGGCCGAATGTCAAGAAAATGATAAAACTTTAAGCGCAGCATATCCTGAAACTACAACAAGCCCCATTGTAGGTGATGTACAAAAAGCTGTTACTGGAGCTACACCTATGTATGATATTGCAAATAAATTAACATCTGCTTCTAGGGATTATAATGCAATGAATTCATTAGTAAATCAATTACTTGGATATGAAACTCGTTGGTTTAGAGCTGTACCACAACAACGTTCAAAAGATGTTATTTTTCAAGAATATACATTATCTAATGTTGCAGAAGAACCGTTATGTATAAAAGTTGTTCTTCCGTCAGGCATGCCACCAGACAGCAAATATAATTTTGATTTAATGGGAGTAGAATATGAAGTTCCGTTAGAAATACAAATTGATAAAAAATATTGGGAATCTCTCGCAGGTTTTGGTACTGCTCCTCAAAAAAAAGATATTGTATATTTTGTAATATCTAATAAAATATTTGAAGTTGAATCGGCATATTTACTTAGAGGTTTTATGGAGCAGGAAACTACATGGAAATTAAATCTTAAAAAATATCAGCCAACAGCATCAAGAAAAGAATCTCCAGCTTTACAAGAAACTATCGATAAATATACAGTTAGTGTTGAAGAATTATTTGGAGAAGCTATTAATAATGATGTTAAGAAATTAGTAGACGATCAACAGTTTAATGCAAACAATTCAATGACCAAAGATAAATATAAATCTTTTGATGTATCATTAAATACTATTTCAAAATCTATAGAAATGTATGGAACTGTAGTTGCACAATCATTTTATGATTTACAATCTTCATATCTTTACAATGCTATAGCATATAATACAGAGGATTTAATTAGTAAAACATCAGATAGGAGTATTATTTCTTGGATTATGCCTCGTACAATTCCTGAAATTCATAAAGACTATAATGTTACTATCATAACACCTATTGCTTTTCCAAGTAATTATGACGTATCTTTATTCTATGCTTATGATGCATCATTATTCAATGTTGCAAACTATAGTGTTACTCTTAATAGTCCCGTATCACTTTCACAAATTCAAATAGATGATTATGTTAATATTACACGTAAAGGTGCACTTAATTTTTATGCAAAAGTAGTTGCTATAAGTACAAATCCTTTAACTTTTCATTGTTTGGTAAATGCTTTTGTTCAAGAAGATTTAACAACTATAAAATCTGATTGGAATACACAAACAGGTTATAAATTAACAGTTAAAGCGCCTATATCAATTTTAGATGGAGTAAATGATTTTTCAGAACATGTATTTTCTATAAATGTATTTGCTAATCAATATGTTGCAATAAATTATGGACATACATATAGTGACGAAGATGCATATGTAATAAGATTAGATGAAAAATTATATGATGATGAATGGTATGGAATTGTAATTAATATAGGAAATACTTGGCAACAATATAATATATATGTTTACAAAAAACACGAATCCGATAAAAATGCAAAATTACAAAGCGTTTTTAATCAAACTTTACGTTTATATCCAGAAGATATTGCAGTTAATCAATATACTATTAACAGATCTCCTGCGTATTTAACTAATTTGAGATTATATAATACAACTATAGAAGAAGAAAAAATATCAAACGAATTATTATCTTATTTTACACAAGATGGGGATCAGGTTATTATAGCAGACAACGCAGATCCAAGATTACGTTTGCCTTATATCACTCGACAGAGATAATATATGAGAGCTAAATTTATATATGAAAAATTTTCTAATGAATCTGATCCTATTCATGATATGCATATTGGAGGCCTTTACTGTATACACAATTTTAAATCTATGAATAAATGCTTTGAGTGGTTATATCAAATAATTCCAATATTAGTAAATGTAGATAATATAATGGATATTTTTAATGATAAATTTAACGGCCATAATGGAATAATACACACAATAATGTATGCACAAATAAATGATTATTATTTTAAGTATATTCGTATAAATAATATAAGAAGTGAAAACTTAATCTCTATGGATTTTAAAGAGTATGTAGAAAATCATAAAAAAATAAATGAAAAGTTTTCAGATGAATCGGATCCTATATATGATATGGGAATTGGCAGTATATTAGTAAAAATAAAAAAATTATATAACAAATATTTTTCAAAATTTGGTGAATTGGATTTAAAAGCTTCAGATGATTTAAAAATAATATATGTTTTTATTCCTTATAAAACACGAACAGAAAGAGAAGAAATAAAAAATATGAAATCTGTTACATTTGGAGGTATACATGCTGATTTAGCAGAAAATATTTTACAACCGATTGGAAAAGATCTTTGGTGGCAAACTGTTTATAAATCTAGATCATTTAGAAATAAAATTAAATTTCATAATAAAAATAGAGGGTTGATAAATGAAATACATATATGTAAACTTAACACCGATCCAGACGCTGAATGGTAATAAAAAATTAAAATAAAAAATATATGAAAGCACGTGATGAACGAAAAGAGTTAGAAAAAATGTTAAAAGAATCTCCAGATAAAATTAATAAAAACGTTGCAAAAAATGAAGATGTTCCTGAATTACAATCTGAACCTCTTATAGATGTAAATTTTGCAGAATTAAAAGCACAATGCGATTCAGAAGCTCGTATAATGGTTAATAATTCTATAGCATTTGTTATACCTGCAGATATGATAGAAAATAATGCATATCTTAAAAATAAATTAGAAATAGACATAATATCATTATCCGGTATGATTTATCAACTTAGAACTAATGAATTAATGCAAAAAACTTTAATGGATCAGGTTAATCTTGGCATGGCGCATCCTCGAATGTTTGAAGTATTTGCTGGAATGTCAAAAATTATCGGAGAATTAAACAAACAATTATTGCAAACAGTTGAAGCCATAAAGGAAACTTATAGAAATTTTAAAAATGATGTTAAAGAACAAAGAAATGAAGCATTAGGACCACATATGAATGAAACATCTGGAATGATTACAACTGGCGATGGCAGTGTTGTTACTCGTGGAACTAAAGAATTAATTAATCATGTTAAAAGACTTAAAAATGATAGAAATAATCAAACTTATATCGATGATGCACAACTCGTGCCAAAATTAAATTTGGATATTAATTAATCTACACTTTAAATAAAAAATATGCAAACCACTACAGTATGGAATAGTTCTCTTGTCCAGCAATCATTGGAAAAACTTCGTATGGGAATTCCTACTGATTTAGCGTGTTTTCACATGGGGGACATTGAACTTAAAGCTGCAAATCTTTTATATCAACTATCTTCCGAAGAAATAGATGAATTTCACAAATGTTCTGAAGATATAATTTATTTTGTAGAAAAGTATTGTAGATTTATGACTGATAAAGGTCGTAGAATAGTTGAATTACGTCCATATCAGAAAAAAATATTGGCAGTATTATCAGAAGAAAAATATATAGAACTTCTTGAAGAATTGGGACCACAAAATAGAAATTTAATTATAATGGCAGCGCGTCAAACCGGAAAAACAACAACAGTTTCTGCTTTTTTTGCTTGGTATATGTGTTTTCATAATGATAGAAACTTGGCAATTCTTGCCAATAAACAAGATACAGCATTTGAAATTGTTGATAAAGTTAAAAATGTATTTAAAGGACTTCCGTTTTTTTTAAAACCTGGAATTTTAGCAGTAGGTTCTGGTGGAATGCGACTTGACAATGGATGTATGCTAACTTCTCAAGCAACAACAAAAACTGCTCAGATTGGTTATACAATACACGTTCTTTATGCAGATGAATTTGCACACATACAATCAAATATTGTAAATGATTTCTGGAGATCAGTATATCCTACACTTGCATCGTCTGAAATATCTCAATGTATTATATCATCAACTCCAGCAAGTGAATATGATTTATTTTTTGAAATTTGGAGTAAAGCTATAAAAGCTGAGAATTCATTTGTGCCTATAAGAGTAGATTATTATGAAGTGCCTGAGCATGATGATGCATGGGTTAAAAAAACAAAAGAAGATTTTGGTGATGACTTTTTTGCACAAGAATTTGAATTATTATTTAATCGAAGTGATTCATTATTATTAGGTGCTCATGATTTTAATTTTCTTAAAAAAGTTGAAAGAGAATATAATTTTGAAGATCTGCAAAGAGTAGATTTAGATGAAAGCGTATATAGAAATCTTAAATGGCATCCAACGTTTGATCCTAATAGTAATTTTGATAAACAAAATATTAGATTTATTTTAAGTATCGATACAGGAGAAGGGAAAGAAGTCGATGAAATAAAAGATAATGATTTTAATGTTTGTAATATATTTAAAGTTGAAGTTAAAAGTATAGTTCAATTAAAGAAGCTTAGAAAGGATGAGTTAAGGCTTAAGAATATGTTTAGACTGTTTCAGGTTGGATTGTATAGGGATAATATAAAAGATGAAGAAAATTGCGCCAAGGTAACGAGATCACTTGTTTTTGATCAATTCGGAGAAAATTTTTGTAAAGTTTTAATTGAAATGAATTTCAATGGTAAACATTTCTTAGATAAATTTTCTCAACATGATAAATTTGATGATGCAGTAATATTACATACTTATCACACAAAACCTATAGTAGGAGATAAATTATTACATAGAAAAAAAGCAGGATTTAAAGTAAGTCAAAATAAGGATTTTTTCTGCAAATTAGGAAAACAACTTGTTACAAAACATATTATAGTTATCAACGAATCAGAAACCTGTAGAGAATTCAAAGGATTTGGAAAAGACAAACGAGGAAAATATAGAGGCATAGGTGTTCATGATGATATTGCAATGAGTACATTAAATATATCACGTTTATATGAAGAAACAGAATATGAAGAATGGCTGTACGATTTCTTTGAAGATCTTCCAATTTCTCCTGTAAAAACTTTAATTAGTAGTTTAATAGAACAATACGTAGAAGAAACAGAAATAGATGATAAATTATTTAGAGCTATACATGATGATTCAGAAAAACAAATGACAGAAGAATCTTTATTAAAAATGTTAAATAATGATAACAATAGAGGAAATAGATATACACCTAGTTCAACTTTAAATAGAGGTGGATACAGTTTTCCTTGGAGAAAAAGTTAATTTTATTATAAATATATGATTTATTTTGTTTACATAACAACAAATTTAATTAATGGAAAACAATATGTAGGTGATCATCATGCGATAAATTTATCAAATGATAATTACTATATTGGAAGTGGAAAATTAATTTCAAAAGCTATTAAAAAATATAAAAGAGAAAATTTTAATAGAAAAATTTTAGAAATATTTAATACAAAGAAAGAAGCGTTTAATGCTCAAGAAAAATATATTATTGAATACAATACATTAATACCGAATGGTTATAATATAAGTCCAACTGGAGGATTAGGTGTAATTAGATGTTTAACTCATACGAAAGCTACAATAAATAAAATAAAAAAACACCATAAAGGTTTTAACGGAAGAAAACATACAGTTAAATCGATAGAAAAAATGTCTTTAAATCACAGAGGCGGAGTAAAACAACACAGTGAAAAAACAAAACAGAAAATGAAAATAAATAGTATTGGTAAAAATAAAGGAAAAATTCCATGGAATAAAGGATTAAAAATGTCAAAAGATTTTTGTGATAAAACTGCGCAAGGAATAAAAGAAAAACGATCTAAAAATGAAAATTATTTAAATAGACGAAAAAACAAATAGTAATTTTTACAGTTTGTATTATTAATATATATAATAAAATAATTTTAATTTTATGAAGATAGCATTAGATTTAACTCAATTCCGCTCAGCTGGAGTGATTACAGTTGAAATTGATAATTCAGAACGTATAACTGTAACAACACAATCCTTAAGACTAGTGCCTGGTTTTTCAATGCAAGGACCTTTTAACACACCGGTTTTCATAAGAACAACAGCAGATCTTGAAAGATTTTATGGCCTTAACGACGTTAAATTAGAGAGGAAAGGATCTTTCTTTCATAGATCAATTACAACATGTTTACTAGCAGCTCCTGTATTTGCTATAAATTTGTTAGCTACGAATAATGATCCTAGCGGTGGAGATAGCGCTGAATTTATAGGTTTAGGATTAGATTCATCAAGCGCTTCAATACCTGCGGCAATGGATGATATTTATGTTAATTTCTTTAATCGTCAAAGATTTTGGAATCCTGATCCGGATTATCTACAAGGTGTAGTGGTTAATAAATATGCAACAAGTGATATATACAATGCACCTTTGCTCGATATTGTAAACGTTGGGACTAAAAATTTATCATTTATCGTTAGAAAAGCTCAAGGTTTAACCCAATATAGTGTTTATGCAAAAGATTGGTATGGTAGTGCAACAAATATTCCTTATGAGTGGATACGTCCATACGATTATATTAAAGATTATTTTATTCAAGTTATAGCAATAGAAGGTGATTGGACTAATTATTCATCTTTATCTTCAGATCCTTATTATTCACAATTTTTTAATATTAATGGCATTATTCCTGCACAACTTAATAATTTTATTAATTCTTCAAATACTAATTTAATAGGTTCTTGGACTGGTTGTATTATTCCTGATTTTAAAGATCAAACTGGTTCAGAACAATATATTGAAACTGTTGTCAATGCAGCCACTCCGTTAACGGGTATTTTAGTAAATGTAAATCAACAAGCTTTAGATCAACTAAATTGGAATGAAGATGTTGATAAATGGACTCTTGGAACATCAAATTCACAAGCACCATTTATGGTAGATTTAGTAGGACATAATTTGATCGATATTATAAGTCCTCAGGTTAATTTCTTAAGTTATGATGTTAGTGTAGATGACACAACAATACATAGTTACATAGCAATTTCTGCTTATCCTACGGGAGATGTTACAAAAAGACAATTTAAAATTGACGTATCTTCATACGCAGCTAATGTAACTGTGGGTTCTTTAATTAAAAAATCTGTTGAAGATATTCCAGGTGTAACTTATGTTACAGAGAAATGGTACGATGGTTCAACTTATATAATTCAAACTGCTGAAGCAGTAGATGCAGGAACAGTAGCGGTTCAAAAACCTATAGATGATCCTTCTATTGCAACATCATATAAATTCATAAAACTTAATGGATTAAATCTTACATACAGACACTTACCAGGTTATGATACTAATGGAGCTCCTAATGCAGAAGAAGGACTTAAAAAGATTTATGGAATATTAATAAATGATTCTGGAGTTAATAGAGGATTACTTAATCCAGATATGATTAATTATCGTTATATCGTTGATACAATGGCATATGGTCTTCAACCTGAAATGGGTGGAAAAGCATATCTTTCAATGTTAGCTAAAGCTCGTGGAAAGACTACTGCTATTCTTAGTGCTCCTGCAATTTCTCAATTTGCGTCTTCAACTAATCCTTATTTTTGTGATACATTTGTAAGTGGAGTAGATCCTATTCCATCATTTAATACGGAGTATATTGCTCAAGGTGGTAATCCTGACATGCCAAGATCATTTAGATTTAGTTTTCCAACAGAAGATGACGGCGCTAAATACACAGGTGTATTTGGACCATTTTTACAATATGATGAAGGTGGAAAAATTATTAATGTTCCACCGGCTGCAGATGTAGCAAATGCATACGTAAGAAAATTTTTAGGTGGTAATCCTTTTGCAATTGTAGCCAATAGAAACGGTGTTCTTTCAAATCCAAATCTTACAGGTGTTGAATATATGATTGATAAAATTGATAGAGATAATCTAGAACCTTTTGGATACAACTCAATTATTATGAGACCAACTACTGGACAAATAATGATTTATTGCAATACTACAGCATTTCAACTTGTTAAGAGTGATTTCAATAATCTTCATGTTAGAGAATTACTTAATACAATAGAAATACAGGTTGAAGAAGTATTAAAACAATATGTATTTGATTTTAATAATCCAGTAACTAGATTAAATATAATTAATTCAATTACTCCGATACTTCAAACTATTCAAGATGCAGGTGCATTAAGCAAATACGATGTTGTTATGGATGAAACTAATAATACTCCAGACATTATAGCTGATGGATTTGGAATAATTGATATTGGTGTTTGGGTAACTGGCGCTCTTACTAAAATTGTTAATAGAATTACTGTTAATAAAAATGCAGGAGTTAGCTCAGGCGGATTTGTATTTTAATAAATAAAATAAAATAAATTAACAAAGATGGCAGATTTCACATCACAAGGCTCATTCGGCTTATCACATTTTAGAAATTCTCGTGCATCGCAGGAATTATTTGAACCGGTATATTTAAACTTGTTCACGATACAGATTCAATTGCCTGAGGGTGTTGGTTCAATTCCAGAGAATACTAATCTTTTGTTAGAGAATGTACAAAAAATTTCTGGCTTAATTTCTCATAAATTTCCTACAGCTCTAATATCACAGTATTACAAATGGGCAGTTAGAAGGTTTGTAGGTGCTAAACCAGATAACACCTTTATGGATTTAACAATAGATTTTGAAGTTAACATAGATAAAACTCAAAGTGCTTACGTACTTAAAACTCTTCGTAAATGGGCAGATTTAGCATATGATCCGCTTACTGGTCGTACCGGTATTAAAGCTGATTATGTTGCTCCTTGGATGTTAATTACAATGTATGATAGAGCAGCAAGACCATTCTGGCAATGGAAATGCTACAATGTATTCCCAATGACAGTATTACCGGCTCCTGAATTAGATTATCAAGCAACTGATGTTTACAAAATAACAGGATTTGGAATAGGTGTCGATATGTGGGATGAAACAATTGTATAATAAATTATTAAGTGAAAAGATTAGTAAAAGAAAGTTTAGTAGAAGAACGATGGGTATCAACAGATACAGGTGCAGAACGTTATGCTAATTATCAATCTATTACTCCTGAATTAAAAGATGAAGATATTAAGGAAATGATTCCTCCTACTACAATCAAACTTTCTCCTGAAGAATTTAATAATTATGTCGAAAATTTAATACAGATGATTCCAAAATCTCCTATGTTAGCAATATATGTATTTAAAGAAGTAATGAAAGAACATCCGTATTTAAGTAAAAAACCAATAGGATTTAAAACAACAAATCCGTATGAACCTATAATAAATAAATTCTTAAAAAAATTTAAACCGTTAGAACATTAAAAATACTAAAAAGGATAAAGAAATTTATTCTTTTTTTATGAAACTTTGTCAGTTTTGTGTGATATTATAATATATACTATAAATAATATATAAATATGACACTGGAAAGCCCCGAAAACGAAAAGATTCTTAAAGAATATGCTGAAAAGCAAGAAAATCCATCTTCTGTATCTCAAGTTGGACCAAAAATAACAGAAATACCTGGAACTAAACTTCCTTGGGAAAAAGAACTTCCTATAGCAAATCAAATTGGTTGGATTCCTCTTCCTATTGCAGATCTCCCTACAAGAGGATTATTTTATCCCGCAGAAACTTCTATAGCAATTCGTTCAGCTGCTGGCGCAGAAATTAGACATTGGTCAACTTTACAAGAAGAAGATCTTTCATCTCTTGATGATATGCTTAACTATGTTATTGAACGTTGTGTTACAATTAAAAGTACCAATGATGAAGGTGTACGTTTATCTTGGAAAGACATTAAAGAAGTAGATAGATTTTACATTCTTTTAGCAATACATGAATTAACATTTCCTAATGGAGAAAATAAACTTCAAGTTAAACTTTCTGATACAAAAAAAATAGATGTTAAAAAAGATATGGTAAATTATATTTCACTTGATCCTAAGTTAATGCAATACTATGATGATGTTGAAAGATGTTTTGTTCTTAAAATAAAGGGTGGAAAAACAATAAAATTAGATATTCCTAGTGTTGGAGTAACACAATGGCTTAAAAATTACATAATTAGAAATCAAAGAGCACAACAACCTATTGATGAAGATTATTTATCATTTGCACCATTTATTATTAGAAATTGGAGAGGATTATCAGAAGATACGTATAATAAATTTGTTGAAGATTCTCATCGATGGGATATTACAGCAATATCTCTAATGGTTCATGTTAAAAAACTTTTCAGCGATACAATAAATCCTGTTGTTAAATTTACTGATGAAGGAGGTGTGGAGCAAACAGCTCCTCTTAACTTTCAAGGCGGGATTAAATCTATTTTCCTTATTTCAGATCCATTTGGACAATTGGAATAAAATTGAATTTATATTTTCTCATAAACTTCATATTTCACCTATAGATCTTCAACAACTTGAGTTTTATAGAATTCAGTATCTTCTAAAAGAATATGAAGAATATATTCAAAAAGAAAATGAAGAATATGAAAAACAAAAAAAAGAAGCAGAAAGAAAATCCAAATCTACATCAATAGGACAATCAAATTATGGAGGAATTAAAATTCCTAAAGTTGAAATGCCTAAAATGGATATACCAAAATTTAATATGCCTAAATACTAAGACGCGAAAGCGTCTTTTGTTATTTTATAAAGATATATAAAATAAATTTATCTTACAAATGGCAAAAACCTCTCCGGAATTATTATCAGATATATTAGGTGTATTGGGACAAATTAATACTAAATTAGATGCTATGAAGAGCGGTACAGAAACTAAAACTGCAGCCGGTCCAGAAAATAAAGCATCAAAAGGAATGGGTTTAAATTTAAATGAATTTGCACAAGATAAAAAGAAAAATGATAGTATAAGAGATACTGCTGATGCAATTAAAATATTATCATCTGCTTTAGGACCATTATCTTCAGGCCTTATGAAATTTGGTTTAGTCCCTAAAATGTTTAAAACATCTATCAAAAATTTTTTAACAGATATATTACAAATAGGAACACCCGAAGCAGCGATAAAAGCAAAAACAGCAGCAGAATCTATGGCAATTCTTGGAGATGCTTTACCTAAATTAGCTAAAGGAGTTTTTAGATTTGGTATAATGTCACAACTTGGATTAGTTGCAGCCACATGTGCAGGTATTGATATGTTAATGGTTACATTAGCAGCAGCTGGAGCTGCAGGAAATGCACCATTATTAGCCGGCGCAGCAGCTTTAGCTGCAGTAGGCGTTGCATTAAATGGAATAGCTAATGTGTTAAAAAGCATAGCAGTAGTAGTTTTAGCGTTTGCCGCAGCTATTGTTATAATGGTTGGCGCTATATTTTTAGCAAAAAAATTATTTCATGTTGGACCATTAGCAGCCATGGGTATTATAGTAGCATCTATTGCAATTCTTGCTGGTGGATTTGCACTTATAGGAATGTTATCTCCTTTAATAACAGGTGCTGGAATTGCTATAACAGCTATGGGAATAGGTTTAGGACTTTTAGGAATAGGCTTATTAGCGTTTGTAGGTTCTATTGCTCTAATAAATAAAATAACAGGATCTCAGGAAAAAACTGATGCAGCTATTAAATCAGCATTGCGTTCTACGATGTTAATTAGTTTGTTATTTGCGGGCTTAGGTTTAATTGGAGGCCTTATTAGAAAAGGTGGCGATGCTGTTCAACATATGGGAAAAGGCATGATGTTTTTAGCAGGAGGATTATTGTTATTAGGTGGAACAATGGCATTATTAAATTTGATGAAAGTAGATCTTGGAGAAATGCTACCTTCATTAGCTAGAGGATTAGCGATATTAGGCTTAACATTTGCAGGAATAGGTTTATTTAGTCCACTTATATTAATGGGAACTGCTGCTCTTCTTGCTATTTCTATATCAATAGGTTTATTTTCATTAATTTCATTAGGCATAGGAGCAATAATTACTAAGCTTGGCGGAGAAAAAGGATTATCTGTTATGACGGATAATATAAGTTTATTAATTTCTTCAGTATTAAAAGGTGTAATACATGGTGTTTCTAATGGTTTATTAGGAGAACCTGGCGATCGTCCAGAAAGTTTTTTTGGAAAAGTTGGTAAAATTGTAAAAAACGTAGGAATCTTAATAGGGTCAATAGGATTATTAATGGGGGTTTCTTATGCTCTTGTTTATTTCGCTTTTGCATTAAAAGCATTTACGCATGCAGGTATTATAAAAACTGTAATAGGTTATAAACCTAATGGTGATCCAATTTTTGGAGAATCAGTTAATGTAATTTCTGCAGGAGAAAATATAGCCAAATCAATAGGATCATTTTTTACAACTTTAACTAAAACATTTAAAGATCCTACTATTATTCCTAATAATGAAGATACTGAAAAAATAGTAGATATTTTAATGGGAAATCAAGGATTTAGAATATTAGGTATACGTTGGGCTGGCAAAAAACGTCCAGGCTTAATAGATGCATTATCTAAATTTGCAAATTTAATTTCTATATTTGCTAAAGTAAATAAAATACCTATATATGATATAGATGCTAACGGAAATACAAAGATAAAAGAATATACTGATACTCCTACAATTGCAAAGAATATTATTTTAACGCTTAAATCATTTTTTAAGGCTTTTAAAGATAATCAATCAACATTAAATGATATATCTACAGAAGCAACAGAAAAAATAGCAGAAGTTCTTTTTGGTCAAAGCGCATTTAAATTTTTAGGACTTAAAGTTGGAAGAGATAAACCTGGAATATTAGAACCTATTTTAAAATTTACAGAAGTACTAGTACAATACGCTAAACTAGGTGCTAATAATGAATTACCTATTGAATTTGATGAAAAAGGAAAAGTAATCAAATCAATACCGATAGAAACAATTGCTACAAATATGGTTACAGGAATTTCTTCATTTTTAAATGCATTTAATACTGCTTTTTCTGCTCCCGGAATTGTTGATAATATAAGTAAACAATCCAAAAGTATGGACAAAGCGTTAGGTAATTTTTCTTCAGTAATTACAAAATTTGATGATTTAGCAAAATCTTTGACAAGTATAGATAAATTATCTGAATCAATAGGTTCTTTAGCAACCAATATCGGAAATCTTGTAGTTAATATGGATAGTTTAAAAACTGATAATTTAGAAAAATTAGCAAAAATTGCAGCTCAACATGCAGTAACTACACAGGGCGTAACTATTAATACTCAAGGTGCAACAACCACAGCAACATCGGGCCTAGCAACAGGCCAACCCGATTGGGATATAATTGCAGATAAAATTGGTAGTAAAATTGCTGAAAAACTATCTTCTCAAAATACAGGAGAATTTCAATTCCGTTTCATGGATACAGATGCTGGTAATTTAAGTATTAAAAGATAATTTTTCATATTCTTTTAACAAGCTCTTAAAACTATTATTATATTTTTCATATAATATTTAAAATTGTAAGATATATAATGAGTACTATAGCATCACAAATTGGAGATATAGAAAATATTGATTTAATGTCTGTTTACAACGCCGATTATGAATATCATAAACTTTTATTAAATATTCTTGTAAAAGGCGTTTGGAAAGATAATAGAACAGGCATTAAAACGTTATCTTTATTTGGGCCTCAACTTACATTTAAAAATATAGAAAATAAGTTTCCTTTAATTACAACTAAAAAAATTCATTGGAAAAGTGTTGTAGGAGAACTACTTTGGTTTTTAACAGGAAACACAAACAAATTTGTTCTTAAAGAAAAATATGGATGTAGTATCTGGGATGAGTGGGGAGATAATTTAACTGGAGAATTAGGACCAGTTTATGGAAAACAATGGGTTGCTTGGAAAGATTATAAAACTAGATGGGTTGATGCAATAAGTGGTCCCGGAATGACTATGTCAATCTATATTAATCAAATTCAAAATATTATTAATAAATTAAAAATAAACCCCGATGATAGAAGATTAATTGTAAGTGCTTGGAATGTTGCTGATATTGAAGACATGGCATTACCCCCTTGTCATTATATATTTCAATTATATAGTGCACTATATCCAAAAGAACAGAAGCGTCGACTAAGTCTCAAAATGAACATGAGAAGTACTGACATGTTTTTAGGAGCACCGTTTAATATAGCTTCATACGCATTATTACTTATGTTAATTGCAAAAGAAGTAGATATGATACCACAGGATTTAATAATAAGTTTTGGTGATGCACATATATATGAAAATCATTTTGAATATATTAAAGAACAATTAACAAGAGGAACTACATCAATTCCTTATGTAACATTAACTCCTTTAAATAAAAGCATATGGGATATAACAATGGAAGATATATCTTTACAAAAGTACAATGCACATCCTAATTGGAAAAATATACCAGTAGCAGTTTAAATTTTAAGATAATGAAAAAAGAAAAATTTAAATTAACTAAATTTTTTCTAGATAACATTAAAAGATCTAGAAATAAAATGTATTATTATATGAATAAATTAGAACACATAAATGAAATAGATAAATGTGTTAATTGTGGATGTGAAACTCCTTATTTTATAAATATACATATAGATCTTAGAAATTATTATGTAAAAGGTGCTGGACAACTTTGTAAAGATTGTTATGATAAAATATATAATTAAAAATGTTTGAAAAAATTTGGAATGCAATAAAATTATTTATAATTAACCATAAATTACATTATTGGTTAGAAAATAATTTTTTATATTTAGCAGGAGTAGGTATGATATTAATAATTATTTTAATTATATTACTAATAATAAAAATAAATAAGGATATTAAAAAATTAGATAAAGAAAAAAGAAAAAGAGATAAACAAATTCTTAAATTTTTAAGTGATAAAAAAAATAAAACATATTAAATTATATGGGCAGAATTAAATCTTTGGCACTCACAATAAATGCGTTTGACGCATCAGAACTTTTAGAATCATTAATATTAGAAATTCGAGATCAAGTAGATTGGGTAGCAGCATTTTATCAAAAAAAATCTTATTGTCAAAATCCTATGGATTCTGCTGATATGGAAGAATTGCAACGATTAAAATCAATTGGTTTAATTAGTGAATTGATTGAATTTATACCCGATTTTACTCGAGAAACACGACAACAAGAAACGGATAAAAGGAATATGGGAATTAATATAATGAGAGAAAAAGGGTATTCTCATATTTTAAATATCGATGCTGACGAATTTTATGATAAAGATCAATTTAAAGAAGCTAAGCAACAAATTAATGAAAAAGGCTGGCCTATTACATATTGGAGTTATGTTAATTATTATAGAGATTTTGAACATTATTTAGTTTATCCGTTTAGGCCATTTGTTCCAGGCATACATTCTACTTACTTTACATATACTTTCAACGGGCCAGCTCCAGGACCCACAGATCCCACTCGGCGTATCTTAAATCCGATGAATATAGGTACATACCTTTTTCCAGATGAAGTGATTAGAATGGGTCACGGTGCATGGGTTAGAAAAAATATTCGTAAGAAACTTGAAAATTGGAGTGCTAAAGATCATTTTCCAAAAGAACTAATAGATAAAGCAGTTGAAAGATGGGAAAATTGGAAAGAAAATGATGATGGAACATGTCCAGATGCAATCATGTTGTTCAACGTTCCGGAAAATAGTGTACATGTAAATAAATTAAAAATACCTATTCATAAATTTAAAGTACCTTGGTTAATAGAAAAAGAAGCTTAAGCTTCTTTTGTTTTCAATGTTAATGGTATATTTAATTCTTTACATTTTTTTCGAAATTTCCAATCTAGACTATGAATAGTTCTAGCTCCTATATTACCATTATAAATCCAACGGCCTTGATTATCCTGAAAAGTAATATAAATCATTTTTCCTGGGCCTGACGTTGAAAATCGTATATTATATTTTCCTAATTGTGCTCTTGCGAATGTCATCCCCATCGAAGCATTAGGATCATTTTTAACATAAATATCATATTTTCTATTAAAGAAAAATGCAACTGTATATCTACTTATTTTTTTTAATGCATCTAATGTTTCAATAACTTCTGAAAAATCTAGATCTTCTACATCAAAATTTATATAATCATTAAGTTTTTTATAATTACTTTGTAATTCTATAAATTCAGGATGACCAATACCCATATCATGAATAGCATCTGAATCTTCAGTAAATTTTTCATTTATGAATTTTGCTCTCATCGATTGTTTTTATATTTTAATTCTTCTATGGATTCAGCAACAATTTTAGGATTTTCTTTCATAGCTGCTTTAATTCTTTCTTTTCTTTTGCTAGGAACATTATCAGTTGCATCAAAGAAATAATTTACAGGCTCAGGAATAACAAGCGTAACTGTTAAAGGATCAACTTTTACCATATTTTGTGTTGCTTCATCTTGCACAACATAATATTTAATAGCTCCACTATTTGTTATGATAATTTTTCTAACTATACCTTTTATTTCTTTTATTTCAGGAGTTGCATTAGATCTTACAGCATTTGCTTTAACCACAGAACCAATTTGTACTTGTTGTGTTTGATCAGGAGTTAAAGTAGGAAGTTGTTCTAATGTATGATTAAGAGGTTTAATTTCATAAGTATACATCATGTTAGGACCACCTAAATTATTAGCACCACCAAAACCGCCTCTTGACGTCCCACCCATACCACCACGAAAACTGTTCATTGAAAATCCTGCGCCGTAACCTTCTTTTATCTTTTTAACTTTCCTTTTTTTCATATTATCATCTGATAATTTTTCATCTATATGATATATATTTCTAGAATTATTAATTAAATTTTCTTTAATACTTTTTTTATTAATTAGATCTCTAAATGGTCCAGATTGAAATTCAGAGTCAGCTGAATAATCTTTAATAGTTATATATTTTTGGTAATAATAATTTAATTTTTCCCAATATTCAGTAAAAAATATTTCATGCGATCCCGTATTATTAATAATATCTTTTATATCTTTAACATTTAATATGTATTGCGCTACAGTATATAACCACTCATAAAATTCTTCCTTTGTATTAAATGATCTTTTTACGTATAATCCTATACCCATATCTTTAATAGGATCTGATTCATCAGTAAATTTTTCATTTATGTATTTTATAGGTCTCATTATAGTTGAAGAATCACAAGGATCCGAAGATCCTTGTGATTCTATTTGATAATTTTTGATATTTTAATGTCCCATGACATCTTCTCTACTTCCAAATTTTATTTTTCCGAATGCTTGTCTAAACATATCCATAGCTGGTTTGTATTTTTCTTTACCCTTTATGTCTCCAGTTTCTTCATGTATATAAGGATGTGTTTCTACTATAAGCCATAATGCTTTAGCTGCTAAAGAAGGATCTTCTAATTTTATGAAATATTCAATATAATTTTCGAGTTCTTTTGGCTTTAATTTCATATCTTTAGAAGCTGAACAAGCTGCTCCAATTAAAGCATTTGATTGTGCAACATCATATCCTGTTCCTTTTTTCTTTGGCATAGGTGCTTTTTTAGGATCAGTAAATATCATCTTAATTTCTTCTGGTCTAAATGATTCTAATAAAATTAAGAATGCAACAAACGCCTCAACAGTAGAAGAGTGGATCGTACCACCTATTACGTTTTCCATATCTGCTCTTGAAAATACAATATCGCCATAATCTTGGCATGCGCCTAACATTTTTGAAAGTGCTTCCCATGTACGAGGTGTCGTATTAACTTTTACAGTATTATCAAAGAAATAATAATGATCTCTATTAAAATCTACAAATGTAAGAATTCTATCATCTATTTTTGCGCCTTTACCCCATTCAATCCATTCATCAACGCCTGGAACAAAATTCCAGTGTTGCAAACGATTTGCAAGTGCAGAACCCATTTCTGTTTGACCGCCTTCAGGATCATCTAATTGTCGGTTAGATGCACATATAATAGCCCATTTACTTCCTAATTTTCTATCTCCAATTATTCTTTCATCAATTAATTTTAAACATGTATTCTGAACTTCTGGTGTAGCTCTTGAAAGTTCATCTAAAAAAATAATTCCGCCTTCTCCCCAGTTTGCAATATCATTTCTTCTTGCATCTTCTTCAGGATCTTCGGGAGTTGGTTCATATACAGGAAGCCAGTTTTTTGGAATATCTTTTGCTTCTGCGCCGCCGTGATCATATATTTTAATTGATGGTAACGACCAATCGTCGGGCATCATTTTTGCAGTTTGAACATCTATACATCTATGGCCAGCACCTAAAGTTTTGATAACAGCTTTTGTGATAGCAGTTTTTCCAATTCCAGGAGCTCCCCAAATAATAGGTGCCATAAGTAATGGATTTCTGGTTTGCATTAATAATCTTTTAATAAGAAAATCAGCATTTACATTTCTAACTTTATCTTCTCCAGAGTAAGGTAATTTAACTCTTTCTTCATTAAGTTTTTTTCTTAATTTTCTAATACTTAAACTTTCTGATAATTTATGTTTTGTTTTATTTTTTGCAGCCTGTTCTTTATATTCTTTTTGTATTCTTGCTAACATAAGTTCACCGTGTCTATTTTTTGCTAATGAAGGTTCCATCGCTACATCGACATCGTTTGGAATAAAATCAACAAAATTTCCTATATCAGGATCATTACACATTATGCCAATATTTGCTGGTACTACAGCAGGTATAGGTTTATCTTTATAAAATGCAGTAAAAAATTTACCTATTTTTTTAAAAACACCTTGTACGAGGCCCTTTGCTTTGTTAAACCACTGCTTAACATCTATAGCTTCATTTAATTTTTTACCATTAACCACCTGTAAGGTTTCTTCAATCGATTCAGGAACTAATTTTCTCATAGTATTATTTATTGTTATTTTTATTATATATTAAAATTTACATTTCGCCAATTGATGTTTTTATAGCTTTTCCAAATGGAGCGGCCCATCCATCATTATCATATATTACCCAAATAAATTTATTTGCGTATTTTGGAGTTGCTGGATTTGATGCGTAACCATCAGTTAAAAATATACAAAGGTTAATTGCATCATTATAATTCTTTTTTATCCAATCTAATGGTTTCTGGAAATTTGTTCCACCGCCGCCTTTAATATTTTTAGGTTTCCATACTTTTGTACCTCTTTTAACAGTTTGTACTGAGCCTGGATCTACTCCATCATCAAAGAATAAAATAGTTATTTCTTTTATCCTTTTTGAGAATATTATATCATTAACTTCTCCGATAATTCTATCAAACGTATTTCCATGAAACATTGAACCAGATACGTCAACACAAACAACTACTTTTTTGATTGCATCTTTTTTAGGTTTTTGACCACGTTTTAAATATTCATCACTTTTGTATAAGTGTTTTTTAGCTCCAAGCCTATATTGTTTTTCAGGAGATAATGCAGTTCCAACATATATTTTTAATAATGATTTCCACATAACAGTTCCTTTAAGAAGTTTTCCTAATTTTTGAATTAAAGAATCACCTCTTCCGCTGCCTGCTTGTTTAAGTTTTTCTGCTGATTTAATAATATCTCTTGCATTAGCTTCCCATTTAGATCTTCCGTCTTCACCTGTACGTATTTCATCATCATCATAGCCAGAAGATCGAGCAATTTGTTCTCCTGTTCTAGTATCAATTATACCGCCACTTCTGCCTTGATCAGAATTTTCTAATTTTCGATGTATTCTTTTATTTTCACCTTCTACATCTTCTTCTGGTTGTTGAGAAGTTGGTTGTGCTGCGCCCTTTCCCGCGCCTTTAGCAATTTGTTTTGCATCTTTTACATCGCCACTTGCGTTT
>Ga0315284_10002520_pt1 | contig 26209 bp, 33 predicted proteins | sample YL17G09_16_MG_FD_203696 | JGI IMG/M metagenome (GOLD analysis project Ga0315284, IMG submission 203696) | Sediment microbial communities from Yellowstone Lake, YNP, Wyoming, USA - YL17G09_16 | ecosystem: Environmental > Aquatic > Freshwater > Lake > Sediment | place: USA: Wyoming | collected...
GCATCAACGGTTGTGGTGGCTGCTTTTAGTCCTATTGTTGTGTTCATTCCTTGTAGGCTTAGGTCTAGGCTTCCGTTCATCATTCTTGCTCCTACTAATGTCATTACTGTTGCGTTCATTGCTCTTGCTCCTACTTCGCTCATAAGAGTTGCGTTCATTGCTCTTGCTCCAACCTCTAATAGTATTGTGTTGTTTTGTGCGGTGTTGGTGGCGTCCACTGTTGTTGTACTGGCCTTTAATGCTATTGTTGTGTTCATTCCTTGTAGGCTTAGGTCTAGGCTTCCGTTCATCATTCTTGCTCCTACAAGACTTAGTACCGTGGCATTCATAGCTCTTTCTCCTATTGCTGTGTAAGTTGTTGCGTTCATCATTCTTGCTCCTACTAAAGTATAGACTGTCTCGTTAAGCATCCTGCTGCTTATGTCGGTCTGTATTCCTACTTTATCAGTAATCCAAGTATCTGTATCTATATCTGTGAAAGTAATCCATACAGGATCTCTGCCTATTATTGTTAAACTAATATTCTTTGTGCTTGTTCCACTAACATTAACTCCTGTGGTGTAGTTGTTTCCGTCTGCTCCGCTTGGCCAGCTTGTTTGGCAGGTGCCTGCTAGGCATATTTGTGGGGCGTAGAGTATTCCTGTGCTTAGGCTTATGTTTATGCTTCCGTTTACGTCCAGTTTTGTTGTTGGGCTTGTTGTCCCTATTCCGATGCCGGTTGCTGTTTGTATTATTATTGAGTTGTTGAGTACTGTTGTGCTCTGGAATTGTGGGATATAACCTGGTGTTGCTCCGCCTGCAGTGATATTAGCTCCTCCCAGGCTGCTTGGGCAGTTGGTTCCGTTGGCCAGGCAGACTGCTTGGTTGCGGGTGTAGAGCGCTCCGGAAACATTTAGGTCTGTGGCTGTTATGTCTGTCCTGCCAACATATACTGTGTCTCCTCCATAGTATTTTATGTAGATGTTTCCTTGGCCGTCAAGGTAGAGGTGACTGCCGGTTGTTCCGCTGATATATGCTTCTACAGGAGTCTCTGCATAACCGTTTCCGTAAATAGTTAATCCTCCTCCTTCGTATGTCCTGCCTCCTTCTACGCTTACATTGCTGGTTATGTTTAGGGTTCCGTTGAGCTCTGAGTCTCCTTGCTGTTCTATATATAATGTGTCGTGGCCAGGGTCGTTGGCTGCCAGAACATTTATTGATAATAGTGTGAGAAGTATTGTTAGCAGAATAAATTTCCCTGTTAATTTGTTAAATATTTCTTTTTTCATGCTCATACTTTTCCTAGCTGCACTATGTTTCCTCTCAGGTATAAGTCTCCTGTTAGCTCGTCAAAGTAGCCTAGTATCATGTTGTGCTTGTTTCTTATGATGAAGGTGTTGAATTGGGACGGGCTTAGGATGTCTTGGTTCTCGTATATTCTTCCTCTCAAGTGCAGGTTCCCTGTTTCTGTGCTTATCCAGCCACTCACAGTTCTTGTCTCAACAAAGCCGCTTCTCTCTGAGAATCCTACCTGGAAGTCATTAGCACTTGGCTCTCCTGTTGCATTCTGGACCAGAAGCCCTCTTATGACCAGGTTTCCATACCTTGTGAATAAGCCTACTCTTCCCCTTTGCATGCTCTGCACTTCTATTGCCAACTCCTCGAATGCCAGCTCTTCCACTCCTACAAAGCAGGTGCTTGGCCTTAGGTTAACTTCTGGGTTGCTGCAGGGGTCTGTGGTTTCGTTCAAGGTCACATTAATCATTGGTTCTGTTGGAGTTGTCTGGTTTATGCTCTCATTGGTTTCACTTGTTGTTATGGTGATGAGGAAGATGTTGCTGGTCACCAGCTTGTCTCCGTCTGTTGCGTAGATGTAGGCGGTGTATGCTCCTGTGTTGTCAGAGCTTATAGTCAATGTGCTTCGGGTTATTGTGCTGTTTATCTCTAGTATCTCGTTGATGTCGTACTGCACAGTGTCGCCGTCAGGGTCATTGAAATAATCATTCAGATCAAGAGCTAGTGTTTGCCCTGCTATTAGGATTATGTCAGGCAGGTTCTTGGTTTGCTCTGGCGCAGAGTTTTCTTTTGTCTTGGTGATTATTAGCTCGGTTATGTTTAGAGTGGTGTTTGGCTCTAGCTCTATGATTAGCACTGGATTGCTTGTTTCTGCCAGACTGCAGGTGTCTGTGCATAGGCTGGTGAATTCATAGGTATTTACTGGTGCAGGCTCTGGCGTTGGAGGTGTTGGCTCTGGCTCAGGCGTTGGTTCTGGCTCTGCTGGTGTTTCTGGTGTTGTGGTGTTGGTTTGGTTTGTTTCATTTGTTGTTTCTGTTGTTTGTTCTATTACTGTGAAGTTGGTTTCTATTCTTAATATGTCGTCAGCTAAAACAATCAGGGCTATGGCAGTGTATTCTTCAGCAGTAGCAGGCACATATGTGTTCCTGTCTAGTTTGGTTGTTTCTTCCCCGTAAGTGATATAAATTGATTTTTCTGCTGCTTCTGGCGTTATATTGATGGTGACTGTTTCTCCGAGAGCATACTCTGCTTTGTCTGTTGTAATCGTATAGAGTGGCGGCTCCTCCGCTGTTGCCATCCCTGTTATCAGGGAATCTTGTGGTTTGGTGATTTCAGCTACTGTGTACTCAGTATTGTTTATTCTTAGTTTGATTGTGGCTCTTGTTCCGTCCAGGACTCCGCTTATCCTGAAGCTGGTAATGTTGGTTAGCTCGAGCTGTGTTTCTGTGTAATGGTTGAATTCTTCGTTGTAATCAATTGTTTGCTGTATCTCCCTTGTTGCAGCTGTGTAGCCTGTGAGCGTGCCTTGCGGAGCGTAGAATATTGCGGTGATTGCGAGGATGACAAGTATTACTGCTGCGACACCGGCCATGATTATGGTTGTTTTTCTCCTGTTCTCTCTTGGCTTTTTCACTTTTATAATGAAGGGCTCGCTCGTGTTTCTCATTTCACTCTCTTGAGCCTGCGCCTCATTGTTTTCTAGTTTGTCGATTATTTCGTCCGGGAATATGATTCTTTCTCCAAGGAAGTTTTCCATTTCCCTTGTTTCTTTGAGGTATCCCATTTTCATGCCTTGGTGAGTTTGAGTTTTCTGGCTGTTTGCATGGTTTCTTCTGCTTCCTTTATTTTTCGTAGGGCATTCTTTTCAAAGTGAGAAACCGCTGCTTGGCTTATGCCTAGTTTTTTGCTTACTTCTATCTGGGTGAGCTTTTTTGCTCTTAGTTCAAGAACTGTTATTTCCTTTTGAGTAAGCATTTTATAATCTTTCTAAGTTATAAAACTTATTTTACTTATATTTAAATCTTTCGCTTAATTCCAAAGACTCTATAATATTTATAAGTTTTAAAATTTATTTTACTTATATTTAAATCTTTCGCTTTGACAGCTAAGCCAAGTTAAGCTGGAAGATTTAGTGGCCGGCCGTGGCGCTGGTCAGGCGAGGGAAGGCTCCTTCGGAGTGCCTGACGAGGAGCGCAGCGACGACAGCCGCCACGATGGCTGGCGAGTGATGGGGTGATGCATGCACTAATTAACACACACGCCCTGACATAAACATGTAGGTAAATAGAAGCTTAACCCTATAGGTGAATAGAAGAATAGAAAACCAGCTAAAAGGTTTTAATATAACAAGAAAGAACAATCAGCCATAATAGCTTGGTCGCTGGTCTGGGAGAAAACCTTTAGTTTTCTAACAGCCCAGCGTCCTAACCATAGTACGAAGGACGCTGGTCCTTCATTTCCTTGCCGCGCGCAGCCCTGAAAGAATTCTCTAGCTCCGCATATGCTTCTGCTACTTCCTTGGTAGCTGAAGGCCTAACCTTTTCCAAAGCCTTCTCAAAGTGTTTCATCTTGATAGTCTTAGCTTTCATGTCCTCTCGCAAGGCAAAGATGGCTGCTTCCCTGCAGATGCTCTCAACATCTGCCCCTACATAGCCTTCTGTCTTCTCAACAAGCTGGCTAACATCAACGTCCTTATCCAGAGGCATGCCCTTGGTGTGCACCTTGAAAATCTCCTTCCTAGTCTTGATATCAGGCACAGGCACAAGGATTATCCTGTCAAACCTGCCAGGCCTCAGCAACGCTGTGTCAAGGATGTCAGGCCTGTTGGTTGCTCCAATAATCAGGATGTCGCTCAAATCCTGCAACCCGTCCATTTCAGTGAGCAGCTGATTCACAACTCTCTCAGTCACATGGCCGTCCTCGCTGCTCATCCCCCTCCTGGGAGCGATTGCATCAATCTCATCAAAGAATATTATGGTTGGAGCTGTCTGCCTTGCCTTCTTGAAAACTTCTCTCACAGCCTTCTCGCTCTCACCAACCCATTTGCTGAGCATCTCAGGCCCTTTGACAAGGATGAAGTTGGCTTCTGACTCCTTAGCAACAGCCTTGGCGAGCAAAGTCTTACCAGTTCCTGGCGCGCCATAAAGCAACACTCCCTTCGGAGGCTTTACTCCCATTCTCTTGAAATCATTCTTGAACTTGAGCGGCCACTCCACAGCTTCAACAAGCTCTTGCTTGACATTCTCTAATCCGCCAATATCAGTCCACCTGACATTAGGAATCTCGATTAATACCTCTCTAAGGGCGCTTGGCCTTACAACCTTGAGCGCTTCTTGGAAATCTTGCTGCGTGAGCACCAGCTTCTCAATTATTTCCTGAGGTATTGGCTCCCCTTCTTTTAGGGCGGTGTCTCCGATAACTCTTCGCAGCACTATCATGGCAGCTTCCCTTGCCAATGAAGCAAGGTCTGCTCCTACAAAGCCGTAGGTTATGCTCGCTATTTTTGTGAGCAGATCCTCTTTGAGGATGTTTCTTAATTGTGATTTCTCATCAGCAGTGAGCATGCTGACATCAGTTCCGCTCATAATCTTCAGGAAGTCTGATTGCCTTAGCTTTACTGCTTTTTCAAGGGTTTTTTTCAGCGCATCAACCTCTTCTTTCTTGCCTTTTACAAGCGCCTGGAATTCTTCATCATTAACACTTGAGGTTTTTTGGGATAGCAAGACTAAGTCTTGGTCGAGCTTTGTAATTTTCTGCTCTAAGCCAATCCTGGTTTGGATTAATTCATAGTTAGGCTCTATCGGCATGTTCCTTGTGTGAATCTTAAGGATTGAAAGTCTGCCCTGCTCATTAGGCACTCCAATCTCTATCTCCCTGTCAAACCTGCCCGGCCTTCTAAGAGCAGGGTCAAGCACATTAGGAATATTAGTTGCTGCGATAACAATTACCTTGCCCCTTGCCTGCAAGCCATCCATTATTGCGAGGAGCTGGGCCACAACCCTTTTCTCAACCTCTCCCTTGGCTTCCTCTCTCTTGCTCGCAATAGCGTCAATCTCGTCTATGAATATGATGCTGGGAGCGCTCTTCTCAGCCTCCTCGAACTTCTTTCTAAGGTTCTCTTCTGACTGGCCATAGTACTTGCTCATAATCTCAGGGCCATTAATCAGGATAAAATTGGCATTGGTCTCGTTTGCAACTGCCTTGGCGAGCAGGGTTTTTCCTGTTCCAGGAGAGCCGTGCAGCAACACTCCCTTAGGAGCTTCTATGCCTAGCCTTTCAAAAACCTCCGGGTGCTTTAATGGGAGCTCTATCATCTCCCTGACTTTCTTGAGCTCATCATCCAAGCCTCCAATGTCTTCGTAAGTTACGTCAATGGCTTTCTCCTCAATCACCTCAACAGCTTTCGGGTTGAAGACCACGCTGGTGTTCTCTGTTATGAGCACTGCCTGTTTAGGCTCGCAATTCACAACCACGAACTTCAAGTCTCCAAGCCCAAAGCCCATGGTCGTCTCATTAAGCATGCTGAACATCTCATCAAAGAAAGGATGGCCTGCCATGGTGTTCCTTCTCCTGCTGCTGCCTCCGAGAGAAACAATATCCCCCTTAATAACAGCCCTTCCCAGGAGCCCTTGCTTGAACACCTCAGGATTAGCCCTTATCATGAGCCCTTCTCTTGCAGGAGCAACAGTGACGCTCTTAGCTTCCTTGACATCAGCCTTTTTTATGGTTACAAACTCTCCGATGCTGGTCTTGGCATTCCTCCTGATAAGAGGGTCTGTTCGTATGATGTTCAGGCCCATGTCTCCAGGCAATGCCCTGTCAGCAATCCCGACAGTTGTTCTCTCGCCTTTAACCTCAACAATGCTTCCTGGACGCACATCAATCTGCTTCAAGAAACTGGTATCTATACGAACAATTCCTTTGTTCACATCATCCTGGATTGCCTCAGCAACCTTTAGCTTAACATCCTTAGGCATTTCAGGAGAGTAAAAACTGAGAAGTTTATATAGTTTTGGGTTAGTACTCCACTCCCTTATCACTAAAAGCAGACTCAATCCTGACCACGCCTTTGCCAGCCACTACCCTGCCAATGATGTCTGCTGCGTCCTGCTCCCTATTAAGGAAGCTAACTGTTCTTTCTGCTTGTTTTTGCGGTACTCCGAGCACAAAGCCTATTCCGCAGTTAAAGGTCTTGTACATCTCCTGGTCGCTTATGCCGCGCTTGTAAAGCTCGCGAAAGATTTTCTGCGGATAAAGATAGTGGTTTTTGCTTATTATTGCGTCTGCATTGTGGAGAACATCCTTTAGCTTAGTGTATGCTCCGCCTGTGATGTGCATCATGCCGTGAATATCATATTTCTTATCCAGCCTTAAAACGTCGTCAAGGTATATTTTTGTCGGCTCAACAAATTCAGGCCTGAACTCCTCCCCAAAAACTTCGCGGACCTTGGTGAAGCCGTTAGAGTGCAAGCCGCTGCTCCTCAGCCCTATTAGGGTATCTCCTGGCAATAATTGGTTGGGCTTGTCCTTCTTTATGAAGCCCGACACAGTCATGCTGATGTCCATTCCTTGGGTGTTGTTATGGATAGAGATTTCTCCTCCTGTTATTGCGATTTTCCTTTTCCTGCACTCCTCTGCAAGCGTTTCAACAATCTCTATTATGGCTGCCTTGTCATCTTCAGGTATTATGATATGGTTCTGGAGCTTGTAAGGGATTGCCCTTGCCAAAGCCAAGTCATTAAGGTTCATTGCCAGAGCATCAAGGCTGGCATTTCTAAAGGTCCTCTGCGCCCAGTGATACACTCCCTTAGTGCCTATGCCATCTGTGTGATCAACTTCTAGCCCAGAAAACTTTTTTATTATAATGGGATAAGCACCTGGCTTAACCTTGACGTACGGAGTTTCCCACGTGCTCCTTATTATATCAAGAACCTGCTGCTTGTAAGGCTTTGTCGGGTCGTACATGGTTTTGAGTGATTTCTGCTCTTTGTAAATCTCTATTTGTGGGTGAAGGGGTTTGGGCAAAATCTCTTCATATCCTAAGTTAAGTTCAGCCCTTATCAGGCTTATCATTAAGCTTCAGCGCGAATTCAGGCTCATCATTAACCAGCTTCAGGTGCAAGTTAATGTTAATGTCAAGGGTCTTTGCAGGCCCGCCTGCGTAGCGGTAGGTGGGCGCGTGCCATATTTCCTTGTGCACATACCTGCTGGCTGCTGCGCTGATAGATGATTCCCTTGTTTCTGAGACCAGGGCTTTTTGTATGAGCTCTTCCATTACTGATTGGCTGAATTGGATAAAGTCAACATCATGAGCCTCTCCCATGCTGTTCTTTTTCTCATAGTAGCTCGTAACATACAACACAGGTTGGTCTTGCCTGAATGAGAGGTAAGGGTATTCCTTTCCCTGCTCCAAGGGTTTTTTGTCAAGCTGTCTTATGATTGCTTCAATGTTTTCCTGGCTTGTTTTTTCGCTCATATCGTCACTTTTCTAAGGATTTTCCGATAAATTTTAATATCTGCCCGCCTTCTCTATTGCTGCTGATGACCAAAGATGAAGTTTGGTTTGAGGATGATAATAAAAAAGAGCTGGATGAACTCGATTCTGAGGATGATGAGTTCTTTGACTGAATAACTTTGCGACGAACCGCCTCACACCCAACTCTTTCTTAATGAGCAGCAGATTGGCTTAGGGATATATAAATATTTCTCAATATTCTACTTCTTAGAGGGCTTGGCCGAGTCGTACATAATAAAGAAAGGGATTAAAAAAAGAATATGAACCTATTGTTTCTCAGCCTTATCACCCACCTTGGGCAATGGTATTGGCGGCGGTAGGTTCATGTCCTTGCTCAGGATTAAAGCCTGGATGTTGCACTTGGCAAGCACCTGGTTAAGAACAGCAGTCATCATTTCCCGCTCTATCTTCTTGTTCTTCTTCCAGTTCTTCACAGCCTCCTCGGCCTTGTCCTTGTCAATAAGATAAATAACCTCGCCCTCAAGATGAATCTTGCCGATATCAGGTTCATAAACAGAGCTGAACTCAAAGCCAAGCTTCAAAGCCTTCTTGGTAGTGTTAATATTAAGCTTGGTCTCCTCCAAATCCTTAATCCCGACGTTATTGTTAATGCTCACCTTGCCCTTAACAGGGTTGGTCTTCTCCACAATCATCTTGGTAAAGCTGAAACCGATTACAGTCATGATAAACACCTCGCGATTTGTTTTTATTTCTTAATATTATTTTTCAAGAAAGGGCAAGCTCTTTTTAAAGGTTGCTGTTTCCAAAGATAAAAGGGTTTATATACGACAGTACGCTCCCTCTGCTCGTGATCAACCTCACCCTGCCTGTTTATAATGAAGAGGAATGCCTTGAGAGCAAGGTTCGCGAACTTGCAGGTTTTCTTGAGAAAAAGGATTATGCCAAAGAATTATTCTTGGTATTCTCCAATAACGGCTCAACTGATTCTACAGGAGAGATTTGTGATTACCTCGTCAAGAAAATCAGCATTAAGAGCATTCACCACTTTACGCCATACAAAGGCAAAGGCAGGGCTATAAGACAGGCCTGGCAGAGTTATCCTGCAGAGCAGTACTGGTTCATGGATGCTGACTTGTCCACAAGCCTTGACCGCCTTGATGAGATGCACGCTATTCTGCAGAGCAAGCAGGCAGACCTAGTGATAGGCTCAAGAAGGCTTAAAGAGTCAAGAGTGAATAGGAGCTTAAACAGAGAGATTATCTCCCGGGGCTACAACCTTCTTCTTGATGTGGTTTTTAGAAAAGGATTCAGTGATGCTCAGTGCGGCTTCAAAGGAGTGAGCCACGAGGTTGTAGAGAGCCTCCTCCCCCTGGTCAAAAGCAATGACTTATTTTTTGACACAGAACTCCTTGTCCTGGCTGAAAAAAGAGGATATACTATAAAAGAGATTCCTGTAACCTGGGTTGAGAGGAAGAAATCAAGAATTAATCTTTACAAAACAGTCACTAGCTTCATCCCCCAAGCATTTGAGCTTTACCTCAGGCTGAGGAAGACATAATAATTTTTATAAACCCTTACCTTATCCTTCTCCTATAATGAGCAAAAAACCTTTGGAGCTGAACAAGGTAGAGCAAATCAAGCTAGATGCTAATATCTCTGCTGACGAGCTAGTCAAAGCCATGGCTAAATCAGGAGTTATGGGCGCAGGCATGGTGTCAAGGGCTGCTGACATAATCACTGAGATGATTAATGACAAGGAGTGCACAATTTTCCTCGGAGCAGCAGGAGCATTAGTCCCTGGAGGCATGAAGAACATCCTGATTGATATGCTGAGCACTGGCAGGGTTAAGGTTTTTGTGACTACAGGAGCAATGCTGACGCATGACTTAATAGAAGCTATTGGCTACTCGCATTACCAGGGAAGCGCAAAAGTGGATGATGCGGTGCTGCACGAGAAAGGCATTGACAGGATGTATGATTCTTATATGCGCAACAACGTGTATGAGGGCTTGGAGGATTTCTTTGTCATGAACTGGGGTAAATTATTCAATGAGAAGATGAGCATTAAAGAGTTCTTGTACAAGCTAGGCGGCCTTGTTCCTAAGGACAAGCCTTCAATTCTCAGGGCTTGCTATGAAAAAATGATTGATGTTTACTGCCCTGCAATCTCTGACTCAGGCATTGGCTTGATGGTGTGGGGTCGTATTGCAGGAGGAAAAAAGGTTGATGTGCAAGCCTTTGATGACTTGAAAGACATGCTTGACACTGCCTGGACTGCTAAGAAATCAGGCTTCATCTACCTCGGCGGAGGAGTGCCTAAGAACTTTATCCAGCAGGCATTGCAGTTCAGCAAAGGAGCAAGTTATGGCGTTCAGGTAACCATGGACAGGCCTGAGCCCGGTGGGAGCAGCGGAGCAGAATTACGCGAGGGAATAAGCTGGGGAAAGCTAAACGAGAAAGCCAGGTTCACAGATGTTATCTGCGACGTGACAATTGCCCTTCCATTAATTTGGAGTGCTGTTAAAACTAGGCTGAGCAAAAAAGTAAAATGAGCAAAGTCTATCTTATCAGAAATGCATCTTCAGAGCAGTATGAGAAGATTTTAGAGCGAGAGTTGGCTGGGAATTTTAAGAAAGGCATGACTGTAGCAGTAAAATTGCACATGGGCGAGGCTAAGGGCATGTTTTCTCCAATCCTTGCTAAGAGAGCAGTTGATGTCCTCCTAAGATTAGGTTGTAAGCCTTTCTTGTTTGACACGCCTGTTAAATATTCAGGGCCAAGGCATACCAAGAGTGGTTATGAGAAATTAGCAGCAGAGCATGGGTTCACAAAGGAAAGAATGCTTTGTCCTGTAATTATATCTGATGATTATGTTGTTGTCAGGACAGAGCACATGGATGTTGAGGTTTCAAAAGAGATGAGTGAGGCTGATGCAATGCTTGTTTTGACTCACTTCAAAGGGCATGGGTGCAGCGGGATTGGAGGAGTTATCAAGAACCTTGCTATGGGCTGCGTCTCTCCTAAGTCAAAATGTGATGAGCATGGCTTAGCAGTTCCTGTTATTCACGAGGAGGATTGCACTGCTTGCGGTCTTTGCGAGGAAGTATGCCCTTCAGGAGCAGCAAAGGTCAAGGACAAAGTCGTGATTAACAATTCCCAGTGCTGGAGCTGCACTAACTGCGTCTATAACTGCCCTAATAACGCTTTGACTAGCGAGTTAACTTTTGACATCATCATGACAGAATCTGCAGGTGCTGTTCTTAAGGCTATGAAGAACAAGCCCGTGTTTTATGTTAATGATGTCAGGAATATTACTGAGAACTGTGACTGCTTCAGCAATCCCGGAAAACAGATAGCCAAGGATGTGGGTGTTTTCCTTGGTGATGATTTAGTGGCTGTTGAGATGGCAAGCACTGATGCCGTAATCAACCAGGAGGGCAAGAATGTTTTCAAGGAGGCTCATCATCACGACCCTTACATTCAGATAAAGGAAGCAGAGAAAACTGGATTGGGCAGTGGAGAGTATGATTTGATAAATATACATGATTAGAGTGAGGGCAAGGATTCTATCTATGATTTGAGCTTGTAAACTTTTCGTATTTTCTGAAAATCTTTCAGGTTTTTAGAACAATTACATATCGTTATTGGCTGCGCCCACGAACTTCCATTAGAGTATCTTTTACAAAACAGGTCACTTTTAGAAAGATATAAATAACTAGGATGTAAGAGAATGAAGTATGAACATTATCAGGGTTAACGGGGTTTCCAGGAGTTATGGCTCGAAAAAAGTGGTTGACAATATATCCTTCTCTGTGAACAAGGGTGAAATCCTTGGTTTATTGGGTCCGAATGGCGCCGGCAAGAGCACTATTATAGCTATGCTCACAACCCTCCTAGCACCATCGCGTGGAAGAATAACTGTTGCTGGTTATGATATTGTGAAGGAAGGTGGGCTGGTTAGGAAGAACATTGGCGTGGTTTTTCAGGACTTCCTGTTAGACGATGACCTTTCTGCCTTGGATAACCTGGATATTCACGCCAGGATTTGTAAGCTCAACAAAAAAGAACGAATGCAAGCAATAGGCAAGGTTTTGAAGATTGTGGATTTGAAAGATGAAAAGAATAGCAAGGCAGGAACTTTTAGTGGAGGAATGAAGAGAAGGCTTGAGATTGCTCGCGGATTACTAACCAATCCAAAAGTGTTGTTCCTGGATGAACCAACTCTTGGTTTGGACCCTTTGGCCAAGAGGAATGTTTGGAAGTATATCAAGAGACTGAATAGGGAAAAAAACGTTACTATTGTCCTAACTACGAATAATATGGAGGAAGCGGAGAACTTATGCGACCGCATAGCTATTATTAGCAAAGGTCGACTGGTCGCTTTAAATACGGTTTATAACATAAAAAAAATATTGAGCAAAAAGAAGAGTTTAGAAGATGTTTTTATTCACCTAATAGAAGGACGAGTTGATAAAAAATGAGAGAGCTACTGAGCGATGCCTGGGCCGTTACTTTGCGCGATTTGAAAAAGAGCACTACCCTATGGAAACAGCTGCTATTCGCACTAGCTACGCTTATAATTCTTATTCTTATCAGTAAAGGATTAGGTCGAATAATTAATTTGGGCGGAGGGAGATCTTATGATTCTTTCTTTATTATTGGCATGCTTACTTTCATGATAGGCGTTGCTGCCATGAGTATTGGCACAGACCTTGTTGCCGATAGGAAAGGTTTTATGAAGCTTCTGCTAGTAGCACCGATCTCCAGAGTATCAATTGCTTTAGGAAAACTAATCTTTGTCCTTATATATTCTGTAAGAAACTATTTTCTTATGTTTTTATTATTCCTTCTTTATTTATCTCATATTACTGCACTCAAAGTCCTATTTCTGTTTTTTATCATAATCCTTATTACTACATTATTCGTTGGTATCGGCTTTACAGTATCTGCTTTTGTTACAAAACCAAAAACTGCAGATACAGTCTTCCAGTACGTTTCAATAATATTCCTGTTCGCTTCAGGAATACTCTACCCTATCGACGTTTTTCCTGCCGCCGTAAGGTGGGTTTTCTATCTGAACCCGATGACTTATTCTGCTGAAGCAATACGCTACATAATCAACTCGGAATCAGCCTTACCTGCGGGAGTAGTTTTTTTAGCTCTTATAATCCTGACTTGTTTCTTTCTCGTATTCGGAGTTTATTACTACGATAAGAAGCAGAGGGGATAGGGCTGGGCAGTGGCGAGTATGATTTAAGCCAGTGAGAATTAGGTGATTCTTTGGTGTTTTTTGCTAATCATACTTCTTTTTTCTGGCAATGAAGTAATATCCTTCTTTTTCCTCAAGATACCCTCTTTTCTCCAATCTCTCGAGCTCTTCTTCCATAAGGTGCGCAACAGGAGCTGAGGCTATTATGTCTTCCATTTTGGAAGAGCCTCTGTTTTGTAAGTGGCTGATAATAACTTGCTCTATTGGCGTGAGCTTAATCTTGCTGTTTATTCTTTTTTCTTCTTCCTCTTCTTTCGTCTTTCTAATCTCTTCTTCTATGTCGAATTTTCTTTTCATGGTCTGATAAAATATGAACTTATTATTATATTTAAACCTTTGTTTAATTCAGTTCCTTGCTATTTGCCACACTCTCTCAAACTCTTTCATGAATTTTGCTGCAATGCCCTGGTCGTGTATGATTATTATGTTCTCGTCATTCTTTTCAGTTCCGCCCTTGGTAGGGTTGTAGCTGCCTGTGATTACTGTGGTGTTGTCTATGATGAAGACTTTGTGGTGGAGCTTTGCAGGGTTGCCGTCAAGTTTTACTTTCATGTTGCTGTCCAGCATCTTGTAGTACTCTGTGTACTGCTTCTGGCTATTAACCTGGGACTCGTCGAACACTCCTTTAACATCAAGCTCGTTTTTTCTCGATATAAGATAACCTCCGATAGGGTCAGAGGTGAAGCTGAAGGTCATGAAGTAAACGCTCTTCTTTGCTGTTTTTAGAGTGCCTAAGACTTTATCCTCGCAGCCATCATCTGGGCAGAAATAATTAGCCAATTGGCTGCCACTTAAGATTATTCTTTTGTATAGCGTAGGCTTGTCTTTCTGCTTATCCTTTATCTCGTTGAATTCATCCTCATAGTTCCTCCTGATGTACTCTGAGCTTATTATTACCAGGTTGTTGTCGTTCTTGTTAATATCATTCTTTGTAGGGTTGAGTGAGCCTGTTATGACATAATCTTTTTCAGCAGCATTATCTATGAGCCAGAACTTGTTGTGCATCAGGCCCGGGCCTGTTATTTTTGTTCCATAGCCGAAGTAGTTGTCTTCGTCTATGAGCAAGTCTGCATTCTTGGCTTTGAGGGCTTCTATTATTTCTGGCACGTCCAGGTCGTAAAGCGCTGCTTTTACATTTGCAGAATTATTAAGGATTTGCTCCAGCCTTGCTTCGCAGTTGTCAGTCTGGGAGAACAATACTTCTATGGTGCCGTTCTCTTCAGGAATAGCTTCTTTTGGCTTGCACCCTGTGTTGATTAAGCTTCCTGAGGCAAGGACAGCTATCAAGCCAATTGTCGCGATTAGTTTTTTCAAGTCCATCAACCAGATATTTTTTTACTCATTAATAAAATGCTATGCTCTTTTATCGGAGGATTTCCGGATTACTTGTCTTTTATGATTTCAATATCTTTAGCTTTAATTTCTTGGCATTTATTCTCATACCATTCGCATATGGTAGAGCTAAGTATGAATTCCTGCTCTGTTAGTTGTTGAATGTGTGTTTTCCTGAAACAGAACACGCCTAGTTCTTTGTCTCTTCTGATTACATGGATAAGGTAATTGCTTTGCGGATTTACCCTACCCAGCAGCTTGGCGAGGTAGATTATGTCTGTTGTGGAAGGCCTGAGTTCATTAGCGTCTGTGTGCTGGTGCTCTATGCCATCGCAGCAGTTTTGAACTCTTCTCAGGTATCTTCTTGTAAGAAGGCAGTTGTTTGGAGAGGCGATTAACTCGTACTTGTCAGAGTTGATTTCAGAGATTCGTTCAAGTTCTTCATCAGTTGTGACCAGGATTCTTCTTTTCTTTGGCAGGATTATGTCTGTGATGGTGACGTAGTCCTTTTCCTGGAGGGTTGTTACGAGCGCGCTGAATTCAAAACATCCATTTTTATTCCCCCGGGAGAAGAATTTTTCTGCTTTTTTAACATATGACTCATACAACCTTACTTTTGGCGGCGGATTCATTTTCTTATTTGCCTTTGATTATCTCGAATTTTTTTATGCAGAACCCTTCCTTGTTTTTCTGAAGCCAGTTTTCCAGCGATACTTGGTTTATGCCGTCTGTGCAGCTTCTTCTGTACATATAATTCAGGTCTCCGGTGCGGTAGTAGAATATGTTGAATCTATTGCTGTTGTGTATTATCTCGATGAAATAGCTGTGCATTGGGTCTATCAGGCGGAGGTTTTCGCTTATTTCTATCATGTCTCCGACAGTGGGTATGCTCCTCCTTGTTCTTCCTGGGTGATTATGCTCTCTTCCTTTTATGTAGCCTTTTATTTTCTTTACATACTCTGAGGTCAGGCAGGAGCGGTCATGAGCGGATATGAGTTCATAATACTCTTGTTTTTCTTTTTTTATTTCATTGAATTGCTCAAGCTCTACAATAAGAGTCCTCTTTTCTGCCGGTATGATAAGGTCGGTGAGGGTAACGCGCCCTTCTTCTTCTGTTCCTGTGGCTATTGCGCATACCTCAAAGTCCCCGTTTCTTGCCAGTGAAAAGAACTCTTTTGATTTCTCAAGATAGGATTCGTAGATTTGTAGTTCTGGTTTTGAGCTCATTGGTGCGCGGGTGTGCTCTGGAATTTATAAAATCTTGTTTTTTGTCACCATTTCGTAATGGTTATCTAACGAAAGCTTTATATATAAGTTTATCCATTCCGAAGTGAAGAAAAAAAGAAGGGTATTTTTAGTCGGGGGTTAATAGCAAAAATCTATATCGAAACATCTTGCTCACCTCTTTTTCCCGGGAAGACCTCACTCTGAGGTCTTCTTTGGGTTTAAACCATCCAGGCATAGCTTTATTAACCAGCCAGCCTTCTCCTGGCTAATGCTGGAAGACAAGTTCAAGGAAACCCTGAAATTCCTTTATTCTGAGCTAAAAGATAAATGCCTGACATGGGTCGTTATTGGCAGCACCAACCTGGCCCTGCAAGGCATAGAAGTAAATCCCCACGACATAGATATCATCACTAACCCTGAGAACTTGAAGACTATGGAGAAGATATTCAGGGATTATGTTACCAAGCCGATTTATAAAAAGCCTCCCCTGACAAAAAATAGTCCTGAATCCTACGAATTGAAGCTGAGCATAAACAATATTGAAGTCCAGATAATAGGAGAGCATGAATCGGATATTTATTACAGCCAGATTCGCAAGGGCAACCTTGTTCAGGTTGAACTTGATAATATCAAGGTGCCCTGCTTTGCCCTTAAATCAGAAGCAGAGACTTACGCTAAGATTGGTAGAGAATACAAAGCAAAATTAATAAGGGATTTTTTCAGACAAGAAAAGATATGAATCCTGCCATTAATTATTTCTTTTTTCTCACCCTATTTTTTTCTGCAGCAATTTCCCGGGCAGCTCTTCTTGAAATAATAATCCCTATTGCAACGCCAAACAGGAAGACAGCAGCTCCAAAGACTAGCAAATAATAGTTTATGTAAGGCAGCTTGAACCCCTTTTTTGGGAAATAAATCTCAATGTTGCTCAGCTCTAGCGAGTACTCTGCGAAGATAAGGCTAAGGACAGGCTCGCCATGCTCCTTTAATGAGTTGGCATACTGATAATAGCTGTAGCCCATTATCGGGAAAAAACCTCTGCTCTCCTCCTTAATAATCACTTTTCTCGCAGCCCTGAGCTTCTCATTAGCCAACTCCTCCACCTGGTCTGTGCCAATAGAGATTGTTGATAGTAACAGGTTGGACTCTGCCTTTGCAAAGCTAGCCTCGAACAAGCACATCTTATAATTCTCCTTAACAGCAAAAACATAAGCCTGCTTGATATCATTCTGGGCATCTCCTAGTGCAAAGGGAATGTAGAGGGCTGCATAATTAATCCGCTCCTCTGCTTCTGAAAGCTTCTTATAACATGCTGCGCTAAGGTATTCCTTGTCAAGCTCCATCTGCTCTCCCTTCACCTTAAAGAACTCAGACCAGTAAACAGCGCTGAAATAACGCTCAATAGCATAAGCAAGGTCATCTGCTGAGAAATTATTCTGAAGTTTAGCCAGGTACTCGTCTGATTCAAGCAACCTTTCCTTGACAATAATGTAGGACTCTAGCTCAGGAAGCGTGGTGATGTTGATGCTCTCAAGGTTATTATCAAATTCCTTAACAGCCTTGCTGGCTGCCTGGTAAAGCCTTCTTAGCTGGCCAGGGTTTTTCTGCTCAATCTCTTTGAGATTAGCTTTTCTTAGCAATAATCCGAGGTTAAAGCAATAGCTTGCAGCAGAATAATAATCTCCTGAGATAAAGCTCTTATTGATGTTATCAAGATGAGCCCTTGACTTGTTAATATCCTCCTCATTAGCCAGGGTTACCCTGTTCCTTAGGTCAAAAGAGCGATTGCAGAGGTTATTAGCAATGCTCCTCATGGTCTTGGTGTAATCATCAGGAACAATTATCTCTCCATTTGCAGGCTTGACAGCTAGGCTGGTGAAATAGCCAAGAGCCTCATCAATGTTTCCCACCTTGACGACCTCAATGCTCAGATTAGCTGTTTCAAGGCTCAGGTTCTCTTCATTGCTCTTGTTCAAAGGCATCTTACTGATATTGACTTTTATGCTCTGGTTAGAAAGGTTAAGGGTTGAGTTAAGGCTGATGCCAGCTATCTCAATAGTGAATAAGGGAATAAGCACTCTCTTAAAGCCAGCCATCTCAGCAGCCATTGCCTTTTTTACTATCCCCCCAACAGGGCCTATGCTTCCTCCTGAGTTGATGGTGCCTGTCATAACAGTATCATTCCTTAATTCCAGGCTCTTAAGAGCAGCAATTGTGAGTATGGCCAGGGAAGCGCTTGCACTAGGCCCTCCGACAATGGTTGAGCCTGCCCTTATGGTGTAGAAGAAATCATAATCAGAGCAGTCCAGATCAAGGTAGTCGCAGGCTATCTCATTAGCATACCTGGTGCTTATCTGGGTGTCAATCTTGGTGAGAGGGAAAGAGTCAAGGAATATCCTGCCACTGCCATGCTTAACCTCAAGGTAAGCGTCTGCTGTGCCTCCAACACTATCCTCTCCTACTTCTCCGATTGTTAAGAGCGTGATGTGATAAGTCTTGGCACTGGCAAGATTAGCGCAGAGCAAGAACAGAATCAATAGTACTAATATTCTTTTCATCAGTGCTTATACCTCCCTCTGAGCTCAACAGCCTTAAGCCTTTGCAGGATTTCACTATGCTTATTAACCTTTTTATATCCTTCCATGAACTCCTTTAAAGCCTGGTCATAAACCTTGAAGTGCTTGCTGTTCAAGGCCTGCTTGAAAAGGTGGATGTCAACAGCCTTGTCCTCCACCTTGTCAGAATGAAAGCTTAAGCCAAAGTCAATGAAGACAATCTCGTCCTTAGTGTTTAGAATCATATTGCTTGTTGTCAGGTCTCCGTGAATAATGTTGTGGTTGTGCAGCTCTGCAACCAGCTCGCCAACCCTCCTGGCCAGTTCTGGCTTGGTATCAAGCACCTCTCTTAGCTTTTCCCCGTTTATCTTCTCCATCACTATCTTTTCTTTGTCATCGCTCTCAATGAGCTTAGGGTGGGGGATGGGTATCTTTATTAATAATTTAGCCTCTCTTCTTGTCCTCTGCTTTCTTAATTCCTCATCCAGCTCTGCAATCCTGTAGCTCTTCTTGAAGCGCTGCTTGATAATCCTGTCCTTGTCCTCGAATATGACAGCTTCTGCTCCCCTTGCGATTTCCTTCATGAGTGTAAAGAAGAATTAGCTGTTTTTAATTGTTTTGGAAAATTACTAAAAATAAAGTCAAGTCAGCTTTATTTCATTTGAACAATTTGTTATAAGATTGGTTATTCATCAATCTCAATCAGAAGGGTTTGAATATATCTGACGAATATATTCCGGAATCCGACTTAGCAAGCTAACTGCTTTTTTCAAGGTTTGATTATTGGTTTTGTTATGCGGAAACACCCATTCATGGCCTTCCATGAGAATCTCAATTGTTAATAAGTGCGTATTATTCCGATTAGCTTCTCTAATTGCGTATTCGTCTCTTACTGTACGATTAAAGATGCGAGCTATGTCGCTGCATTGATTATCTAGAAAGTTCCTGAAACCAAACTTCGGTGAGGGATTATTCAAAGAGACATCTATTGGCTTGGTAAAATCTTTCTCTTCAAGCTGAAACCCTTTTGAATGGTGTATATCAATAAAAATGTTAGGCTTATACTGGTTGATTAGGTCTTTTATTTCTAAATCAGGATGTCTTTTTATTCCAAAATCCTTGTAATCTATCCAGCGTACAATGGAATTTGCCGGTATTGAGTTTTTAATCTTTAGCGCCCTAAACACATCTTTTGTGGGTTGATATCTTTTTATGTATTCTTCGCACACTCTTTGACCAAACGCCTTCTCTTCCCTATGATAGCCGTACACTGCCAAGAATTTCATGCTCACACCTCGCCCATCAATGCTTCGTCAAGCTCCCACTTACTCACTTTCTTCTTGTTGAGAACGCTCTCGAAATCCTGTTTTTCCTCGTCTTTCCTGAGTTCCTCAAGGATTTCTTCGTCTTCTTCTTCAGCTATCATTTTTGCTTTACCTTTTTCTCTAGCGTTTTGGTTTCGTGTGATGCAATCACCTTGTAAGCTTCTTCTGCTGTCAGGAGTTCTCCTCTTTGCTCGCCTACAAGGATTTCGTCCTTGTCTTTCTGCGCGTATATCTTCTTATCCTCAACCAGGATTTTTAAGTCCTCCAATCTACCCAGGCTTCTGATTTTGTCATGCGTAGCTTTGTCAAGGACTATTAATTGGTTCTTGTCTAGGTCTGGCAGGTATATGCTTTCTCCTGGCTGCATAAGGCTAGGGTTGAATTTTGGGCCGTTAAGCTCGCTTAGTATTGTCATGAACAGCTCTGACTGGTAGGGTAGGTGGGTGTCGTCAAGCCTCCAGTCTTCGGTTGCTCTGTAAAAAGAAATCCTGTCATAAGGTTTTATCTGAATCTTGTGGATGTGGTCCAGGCTTAGAGGGTAGGCTTTTTCCATGTCTCTGGAAAGCCTAAGGACAGGCTCGCCTGTTTTAAGGTTTCTCACAGCATCCCTTGTTTTCAGGTCTATTACTTCCTCTAATCGGTAAAAGATTGGCTTGAAGCTGCCCATGCTTTGCGCTTCCTCTTTCTGAGGTTTTTCTTGAACTACCTCTTCCTCAGCTTGCGGTGCGTATGCAAGAGTGGTTGTTAGCAAGAAAGCCGTTCCTATTGTGTTCCTGATTTTTTTCAGTACGTTCATTTTGATTTTCACGTATTACCTATTGCTGTAAGCTGCTTAAAAAGCTGTCTATCTCTTTGCTGAGCTTTGTTTTTTGTAGCTCCATTAGTTCGTCAAGTTCCATTATTATCATCCCCCTTTTTGATGGCGTATTCGCCTTGTTCATAAGGGGCAAGCGGTATTTATAAAGCTTTCGGTTTTGTAATCACTTAGAAGTAGTTAAATATTCTTTCTGAAGCTTCCTAAAGGTTTCTAATGAATAAGAATCCCATGTTTTGGGGTCGTCAGCATTAAACAAGGTGTTGGCAAAAACAAGCAAGTCACCAGAAGTTATGGTTTCGTATGTGTGGCTTATAAAATTAGGCAGATACAATGCCTTGTCCTGGTCAATCCTTAGCATCCTCTTCCTGCCATAAACATCCTCGCACTCAAAATCAAATATTCCTTCCAGTGAAAAAAGTATTTCTTTTCTTAGCCTGTGAAACTCACCCCCGCCAATGCTTCCCATTTTCAAACCCTTTATATAATAAGCCCTTAACCCGCGTATATCTCCAGGAATAAAGTTTTTTAGCTCCTCATTCTCATATTTTAAGAAATCACTGACTTCATGGGCTGCCATTGCGAACAGCACCACTAAGTCAGCATTAGACTTGGTTTTCCAGCCGCGCTGGGTTCCAATGACCAAAACATCATCTATGGTGGGCAGGGCATAAACTGGTCTCTGAGACGCGAATTCAGGCTCTTCTTTCATGCACTAAGCAGAAACAGGGAATGTTTATAAAGATTATGATTTTATAATTACTTCGTGGTAGTTAAATTATTTCTTGTAAGGAAACCTCATAAACCTCTTGCAGTTAAGGCAGTAATAAGTCAGGTGTTTCTTGGTAAGCCTAACCCTGCAATTAACCCCTGGCTTCAGATAGCTGCGGCAGTGCTTGCAGAACCTCTTTTTTAGCTCAGAACGAATCCTAACCTTGGATTTCATCGCAATCTTCCTGGCCAACTGAACATACCTGTTGCTAAGCTTAGGATTAATCTTGAAAGCCTTCTCTGCCTCCTGAAAGAGGATATCAACCCTTTCCAAGGCCATTCTCCTCTCCTTTGCAGGCTTCTGCTTGTGCTTACGCATGGCCATAAAGCTAAAGATGAGGTTGGATTATAAATAGTTTATTGAAAAATTCATAAAAATAACAATGAAAAAAAAATATGTAGTGCTGTTTTGCCTTCAAGAATTAGTACTTCTTTCTCTTAGCATAACATTCCTTGCAAAAAACAGGCTTGCCTTCCATTGGCTTGAAAGGAACTTCGCATTCCTTACCGCACTCAGAGCAAGTTGCCTTATGCATTTCTCGCGGCCCAAAACTTCTCCTGAAGCCGCCTCTGTTGAAATCGTCCATTTTTTTCTTTCCTCCATTCTCTACATAAAAATGAAGCAATTACAAGGCTTCTTCCTTATGTATTTTAACCATAAGTAATGGCTTATTTAAAAAGGTTACTATACTGAAAGTGAAACAAGGCCGTGTTGCACGAAGTAAGGGCTGGAAAAGTTCGACGAACAAAGTGAGGAGAAAGCTTTAGGGCAAAGGCGACAATTAGTATTAATCGTTAAGTAGTAAAAAAGGTAATCTTTAAAAACCGATGGTCCTTTCCATAGTTTATGACTACAAATAAATTTCAAGTATTTGATAGGTTTCCTGACTATTTGGATTACAAATTTGTTAATTGGGATGAACTTAGAACCGGAAAAGATTCTGAACTATTAGGTACTGATAGTGTTGCTCCATGTTTAGCGATAACTCTTTATGATCCAGAAATAAGAGTAGGCGCACTTGCACATATAACTGGATGGAATCATTCTCCAAAGGAGTTGAAACCTGAAAGAATAATCGATACATTACTCTGTAGATTAGAGAGTGTGGGAGATATTGACTATCAAAGATTAGAAGCAACATTGGCTGGAGAAGGGACAATTTTTGTTGAAAGACAAAGAAATTCTTCTATTGTAAGAAACGTTTTAATGGAATATGAAATTCCAATTATAGGGGAAGACTTATGTAAAGCGCCCGGACGATTGGTTTTTCTACATTGTGATTCTGGATTGGTTGAAGTTTATCGTGCGTGATGTCGCCGAAGCCCCCAAATTGAAACTAATAACTGTTATGTTTCATTCGTTAGAAGGCAAAATCTAAAGGATTTTGAGTTCAGAATTCAGGAGTTATTAATATTCATTTCAGAGTAGTAAATTAATAGGAAAATTTATAAATAAGCTCTGAATAACTATTCGTATGACTTTTTATAAGAGTATTAAGAATTGTGGAAAGAACTTATTTTTAGTTGGGGGATTAGTAACAGTATTAACAGGATGCAATAATCCCGATGCTGACAGCCATGCAAAATCACAAGAAACTTTTCTAAGAGGTACTGTGGAATATGAAGAAATTAGTGAAGGTTGGTACCAAGTGACTCTTTATGATCATAATCGCTTTAGTAAAAGCGCTTTTAATCTAGCTCCAGAGTGTTATGATGTTAGGTTTTACGGAAATTATTTTGACTTAATGGAGATAGACAAAAAAATTAATCCCGGAACTAAACTAGAATTAGTTGTTGTCAACGTTGGAAATGTTTGGGAAAGTAAAAAAAAGTTAGGTTATCATTGGAGAGCCGTTGCAATAAATAAAGTTGAATAATCTTTTTTTCATAGTGTATACCACAATTTATTTTTCTATCTTATTGATAAAACAAATAGCGAGATCTATGAGCTAACCCGAATTCTGAATTAGACATAACCGATGTTATGTTCGCGTTCCCCCGTGAGGAGCCTCCAACGAGCGGAAGTGAGTTCAGGGTGGAGCGAGGAGAGATGGAACGGCAAGGAAACAGCAGTTTCCGAAGAGTCGAGCGTAAGAACGGCGTAGTGTCGAGAAGCGAAGCTTCCGTCAGTAGATAGAATTGGAAGGCAAAAACTGTTTTTATTGTTCGTCTTTGTGGTATAAGTCTAGGAAGATTATCTTATTTTCCTCTTTTATATAAGCGTAGGATAGTCTGTAAGGAGAAACATATACTTCTCTTGTTCCTTTTCTTGAATACATCATCGGCTTTCCGATTTCGGGATTATCAATGATCTTTTGGATTTGCTTTTTTACCTTTTCTTTCAGAGTTGAATCTCTGATTTTTGCGATTAATTTCAGAAAAGAAGGTTCGAAGTCTGTATTTAGCATTTTTTGAGCTCCTTCAAGAAATCATCAGATTTCATAGATAGGAATTCTCCTTTCTCATATCTCTTATAAGCGGCTTCGGTTCTTTTTGCAAATTCCAAATCTTCCTCAAAGTTTTTATCTAATTTTGAGGCTTTCTTTAAAATAAGTTGGTCTTTATTCTGGATGACAATTATTTTATCTCCTTCATCAAAATCTTCTCTCATTTCAGCAGGTATTACTACCTGTCCTTTTGAACTCATCCTGGTTATAGCAATATTCATCATAATCACTAAGATAAGATTAATCTTACCTTTTATTTAAATGTTTCGATTTTTGCCTTCTTCGACCAGTTTTTAGAGCCGTTCTGAAGCTCGATTTTACCTAACCGTTGTTATGTTCTCGTTCCCCCGCTGAGTTCCCCACAAAACACGAAAGTGTTTTGAGGCTTGGAACGAAGCAGGGATGGAACGACGAGCCAAGCGCAGCTTGGCGAAGAGTATTTTGGTGGGCGTTAGTTAGCGTTTTAAGAATAGTTACGACAAAGAGGTGTTAGTTAAAAAAGTATTTAAATAAGGAGTGTTATATTGAATTTATGAGTAGGTTTGTTTATCCGATCGCTGAAAAGCTTATTGAGTATAACTTTTTGGCTTTGGAATTCATAAAAGTTAAGAAGGCTGATCAACCGAAGGTTTTAAGCTATAGCAAGATTAGCGAAGTGATTGCTGGTTGTGAGAAAAAAGAAGGCGATTTACATGATAAAGCCGTAGTTTTACTCAAAGGCCTTATTCAGAAGCATCCTTTTGCGAGCGGAAACAGAAGAACCGCATTTATAGCGACCAAGGACTTCGTAATTGGTAATAAAGGTAAATTTGGCATTAAAGACGATCCAACTTACGCAAAAGTTATGCAAGGAGTAAGAGAAAACTATTACTCGGATAATGAATTAAAGGAGTGGATAAGAAATGGCAAAATCAGGGAATTCAAAAGATAAAGCGAGAAGCGAGATAGTAGTTGAAGAAATAGAACACTTCAAGAAATTGACTGAAGGACACATGAAACTACTAGAAGCTATCGGAAATCTATAAAAATTATTTTTTTAGCCTCTTTGTCGTCTTCTACATTGGCGTTGTTATTCGTTAGCCCACCAAAATATTGAACCTAACCGTGTTAGTTTCCTTTTCCCTCCAACGAGCCGAGCGCGAAGCGAAAGCGGAGTGCATCCTGGCGAGTTGAGAGATGGAAAAGTTCGAAGCACAACAGTGCTGAGAAAGTTCAGAAGTCGGCAAAAAGTATTTAAGCCTCAACCTTATTGCTATTTGTATGAAAGCGTATGTTAGTGGCGGGCATTATCATTTGCATATAGATGAATTAAAAGAATTTCCTTCGTTACAAAATAAACCTTTAAAAACAAATTTACAAAATGATTCTGATGGCTCTGATTTAGGAAAAAAGGTTCAACTTTCATATGATGCAAAAGCGAGAGAACATTCAATAGATTTTGTTCCTCCAGAAGCATTTTGGGATAAACTCAAGAAAATTCACGTTACATTGACTCATGAACAATATCAAAGGTTGGGGCGAAATAGATTAGAAGTCATCCGATTTGGTGGCGGTTCTAGCATCGATTTACATTTAGAGAATGACATAGATTGCTTTATGTAGTTGCCGACTTCTGAATTGAAACTAACCGTGTTAGGTGAGTTTTTCGGAGCCCTCCTGGCTCGCAAGGAGCCGAGTGGCGGAGAAAAACCAAAAGATTTATCTCGAGTAGCCGAAGCGCTAGCGAAGGCGCCACGAGGGAATAAAGCTTTTGAGTTTGGGCTTCAAAAGAAAGTTTTATAAAATAATGCTCCTTTCCAGTAATTATGGCTTTGACCAGTTCAGCTCTGAACCTTTACGATAGTATATTTGCGGACAAGTCAGAAGATTTACCTAAACTCGCAGAAGATTTGGTTTCTATTATTCGTAGTTATAAGGGACGCTTGATATCTGGATCAGATGATGGTGGTTTAGAAGTTTTTGAAACGCCCAAAGGTATAATAATCAAAAAATATTATAAAGTATTTTATTCTTTTAGCATTTGGTTTTCTGGGGTGCCAACTCGTAAGTTCGTAAGCGACTTAGATAAGCTTAAAGAGAAGTATCAGTGAGTTCTTTTGAAGCCCAAATTTTACCTAACCGTGTTAGTTTCTCCTTCCCTCCAGCGAGCCGAGGAAAAAGCGGTAGCTTTTTCACTCCTGGCGAGCTGAGAGCTGGAAGGACAAGGATTTCGAATGACTCGCCATTCTGAGAAATCCGCAGAGTATTGCCCGAGTTTGGGAGTAGAACTTCGACATGGGGTCATGAACGGCGCAGCCGTAGAAGTTCGTTAAGCTCACAAATTCTAATAAGAACCCTGCGTGGCGAGGGCAATATTGAAACTAACCGTGTTATGTTCTCCTTCCCTCCAGCGAGCCGAGGAAAAAGTGGTAGCTTTTTCACTCCTGGCGAGCTGAGAGCTGGAAGGACGAGGAGCAAACAACGATTTGCGACGAAGAGTTTTGCCCGAGTTTTGCAATAGGACTCCGACACGGGGTCGTGAAAGGCGCAGCCATAGGAGGCCGTTAAGTTGCAAAATAACCTAAGTTACCTCGGCGAGGGCAAAATTGGACATAACCGTGTTGTATTCTCCCACCCTCGCGAAGACCCCTCGCTGAGCCGAAAGGCGAAGAGAGCGGGGCTGAGCAGAGCTGGTGGGACGAGGAACGCTTAGAGCGTTCCGAAGAGTATGACGCAGGTG
>Ga0315284_10002521_pt1 | contig 26205 bp, 24 predicted proteins | sample YL17G09_16_MG_FD_203696 | JGI IMG/M metagenome (GOLD analysis project Ga0315284, IMG submission 203696) | Sediment microbial communities from Yellowstone Lake, YNP, Wyoming, USA - YL17G09_16 | ecosystem: Environmental > Aquatic > Freshwater > Lake > Sediment | place: USA: Wyoming | collected...
GGTACCATCTTCAGGCTTGATGTCCGTGGCAAACAGGAGGTGCCAGGACTGCGGCGCACCCTTCACCGCGGCGTTGTGGCTGCGGCAGCGGTACCCGGAGGTGACCTCGATCGGGAACCCGAGCCGTTCCCACATCTCTTCGAGCATCCGCACATGCGTATAGAACGCCGGGATGAGCTTTAGCCTGTCGCAGCAGGGGCAGATGAAATCGTTGTACATGAAGTGCCCGGTCACATAGTAGTTCTCTTTCTGACGTATTGACTCCGCTGTATTGTTCATATTCGCTCCTTTCCCCTGTGGTTGCTCGAATAACCTCCCATGAAAATTCCCGGATCACACATGGATGATGCCCATCGGATGCACGACGCACAGATCAGGCGATATGGTCGTCGTAACCGCTAAAATGAGTATTCTGTCCTCACTTTCGGCCGCCGTCATGTTCGAAGTGGAATTGAGAACCGTCGGCGTGGTACGGTCGAAATAGTAATAGTACGTCGTGTTTGCCGCGAGCCCGGAAGATCCGCCCGCTCCGACAGCGTAATAGGCGTTGCCAGCCCTGAGAGTCCCCGCCGACCACGTGAGGCTATTCCAGCCGGTCACCGTTATCGTCCCGTAAAACCTGAATGGCTGGTTGTTGAAACCGAGTCGGGTCGATCCCGTTTCTGCGGCCTGGGATGTTCCGGCGAGGAGCGATCGCTGACGTTTGATTGCATATTCCTGCGCCGTGCGGATCGCTTCGAATTCGTCGGCCAGAGTCTTTGCGGGATTGTCGAGTCGCACCTGGACACGCCAGGGACGGATGATGTCCGCCTCACGTTCCATGACACGGGTGCTTACATCGAGATCGAGCGTCGGGTCGATCACCGTGACCGTGTCGCCGAGCCCGAAACGGTCGGCCTCACGGTTTGCCTGGGTGTTGCCATAAAGGTCGATGAGGTCGACCGTGTAGGTGATTTCCGGTTCCCTGTGCGCGGCGAGGTATTCGGCCGTGTGGGTGTAAATGGTGTCGGCACTTTTCCCGACTGTGAAAGGCCGGACCGATGCCCCCTCGGCGATCTGGACACTGTCCACATAAAAATCCGCCGTCCCTGAGCCTTCCTGGAATATCTTTACCGTAACCGCGGAACTGTACGCCTTCCAGTTTTCAACCCGCACGGTGATGAAACCAGTGCCGGTAACCGGCGATTCTCGCTTGTATACCGAGGTCCCGTCGTTCACCTGCACACGCACTGTGCCGGAGGAAAGATAGAGCGTCGCCGCAAAACTATAGATGTCCCCGGTCGTCACCGTCACCGACTGGCTGATGCCGTCCCCATCGGCGGTGCTCTGGATACGTTGCGAGGCTTTACCGTACAGGTAGCGGGCTGGATCCGTATTCTTGCTGACCGTCGGCGTTCCTGTTTTCGTCCAGTCCTGGCAGAGCCCGCCGCTGTATGTCCCGTCGAGCGCGGGAGTGGCGACAAGGTTCGTCACATCCTCGAGGTTCGGCTCGTGGTAGACACCCTCAAAAAGCCCGTATGCCGAAATCGAAACCCCGTCCGACACATAAGGGTTCCCGCCGCTTTCAGTCGCTCCGGTCAGTCCGAGGGGAGGCTCGCCCCCGCCGGCCCCGTAAACACGGTTGGCTGTAAGGCTCAGGTTTACCGTCCTCGAAGCGCCCCTGAGATTGAGTCCGTAACGGAAGACCACCCCGTTGTCACTCCCGATGTGGTCCACAAGGTCGATTTCACTGTTGTCCTCATCGTGATACAACTCCCCGCCGGTCAGCGAGCAGATCCTGAGGAGGCAGTCGAATACCGTCTCGTACTCAAACTGAACGAACGGTATTTTCGCCGTGGGCTCGACCGTCCCCACGCTAAACGATGAATAGCCGAGTACGAGTTCCATGAGTTCCTCAGGCGTGTAGTTCACGCAGTTCACCGAGTCGGCGAACAGTTCGTGCGCGGTGTCGCCGAGGAGGTGACTACCGGTGACCGAGATACTCGCCCTCCCGAGCGCACGGGTCTTACGAATCTCCATGATACGGAAGGTCAGGCATATGGCTCCGTCGGTCATCCTGAGCCGGAGATACCCCTTACCCGGTGTGAAGAAAGACCATTCGCTCCGTTCCACCGTCTCCACCGTGAGAACCGACGTTCCATTGACCTTCTCACGGAGCCGTGCGGCGGTCATGCCGGAAAGCTCCGCCACCTTCGTTTTCGCGCTGTCGAGGACTTCAACGATATATTTCATCTGTCTGAATCTCCCTGGTAACCGTTTGCTGTTCCTTCGGCGATAATACGTACAATATATTTTTACTGTTTCTTTTCTTGACAGATACCGAAACAAGGTCGGCATGACAGTGACTGAATTGTCACCCTGAACTTGTTTCAGGGTCTATACTGCATATCATATCCTAAAAAACGAATAATTCGGGTTAAAAGCCTTTCCCTTCTCCCACTGTTATTTGGCCAACCACAGTGATTGCCCCTGCATCTGTCCTTCAATCCGCAATCCGCAATCACAAATACCTCCTCCTGTAGCGCACCTCAAACTTGGCAGCCGCCGTTGTTGAATAGATCACCGTCTGGGTTCGGTCGGAGGCGGTGCGTTTACGGCCCGGGACAAGAATCGGAATCGATCCGGTCACCGACCCGAGGGCATTTGTCCGCGTTCCCGCCGATATATCGAACAGCTCTGCGGTCTTGAGGCGCGAATCGAGCGTCAGGAGATCGTTTTCCCCGAGTGTTCCGGCATAGGCGGCAGTCTCGTTGTGGTTGGCAACCGTTCCTGGGTCGGTCGCTATCCTGAGCATCTCGTCGGCCGAAAGCATCCGCGACCACCCAGCAGCAAAGTCAATGACCGCTTCGGGCTGCATGGCGCCCTCACTGCTATGAAGGGTGAGCGTCACCGGATTCGACGCAAGTGCCGTCATATCGCCGTTCACCCCGGTTTGCTGCCCGTTTATGTACAGCTTCATGCCACCCGCGTTTGTGCTATCCCAGGTAAAGCCGAGCACAATCCGGGTCCCGGCGGTGAATGCCTGCGGCTCCGAGGACACCTCGATATCGGCACCGGAAGCCCGTTTACGGAAAACCCACCGGTCCTCGGCGGCATCCCAGTAAAGACGCAGGTAGTTGTCAGTGTCATAACAGTGTTCGAGGATAACCGCGTCCGTTTCCCTGGCCGTGCTCTGCCACTGTGGTGCAATCACAGCGGCCCATGACCCGTCGTCTTTGTTCCCGGTGACTGTGAAGCTCACCGTATCGGTCCCGCTGACAAGGATCCCGGTGCCCGTTTCGGTGGTACGGTACGCCCCCGCTTCGTTTTCCTCCGGTGTGTAGGTCCCCGTCTGTACTGCGTTTTCCGTATCGGTGAACGCGAGCCCGCCGGAAAAATCGCAGTGGAACACACTGTCACCCACCGAAAACGACGGTGACTCAGCAGATCCCGTGATCACGAACACTGCATCTGAGGGTGCGTTGCCGAGATCGATGGTTCTGAATGTCCCCGCCGCGGGCGCGAACACGACCCGGACGACCTCGTTCGAAAACGCAAAGGGCGCAGGACATTTCACTGCGACTCTGACACGAGCGCTCGATGAGAGGCCGCGTTTCCCGATGATCTCGACGAGATCGATTGCATCGTAGTATACCATCCAGTGACGGTCGGGGAGGTCGCTCCGCTCGAGCCTGACCGGGGCGGTGGACCGCCAGGGATTTCCTTCGAACGTCGAGAGAAAGCTCTTAAGATAGGCGAGTCTGATCTGGAGGTCCGCGGCGGAAGAACCGTGGATATGCCCTTCGAGGACGATCCGTTTCGGAGAGAAATATTCGTCACGGATCTGCCAGGTATGGTCGCCGGGCACAAGCTCCTCGTCAGGCACCACGCGGGGCACATCAAGTCCGCTGATACGGTCCACATGAAATCCCAGCTCGTTGAGGCTCTTTCCGGCGAGCCGTATGCTCGTCGGAAGTCCACTCATGAATGCGGGCGCCGAAATGGTCGATGATGCCTTGCGTACGGTTAGCAGTATTGCCACAAGGTCACTCGAAAGTCCGCTGGTTGTGCAGTCCGAGGCAGGCCCGAATTCAGTTTCCACATCCGCCTGGTTCAGTGCTTTTACCGTGAACGTGTAGGCTGTATCGGGCGTAAGCCCGGTTGCCGTGATCGTCCCCCATTCCGCTTTTGTTCTCCAGACCGCTTCCGTGGTCCCCGCTCCGTCCGCGTCGAGATACAGTCCGTCCGTTGCATTGTAGACCGCATACCGTGTCACCGCTGGATTTTCGTCCTCCCCGGGCGTCACCGTTAGCGTCGTGGGGGTGTCGGGCTCGACTGTCGGGGCTGACGGCACCACCGCCGCGGTATACACATACCCTCCGGGCCCGAATCCTGTTTCTGTCATGGCTCTTCGTCTCCTCCCTGAAGTCGGGTGCGACGCGCGTGAACCCGGCGGGAACCACGCGCCTTCCCGGCGTTGTTACTCATCGCTCGTCCGCGCTTTCGCCCGGATGATGTAAAGGCTGTCCGGAGCAAGTCCCGCGAGGGTGTCGCCTGACGCTCCCCTCCAGCCGCCATACGTTCTCCACCCCCAGTCTCCGGGAGGCCCGGCCCTGAGGGTATCCGGTTCGGCGGTTGCATCCACATAACGGCCCGTGAGGGAATCCTCCACCGCAAACTTCGTCCATGCGGGATTGTCCAGCGGAACGATGAAAAACCGCAGAGACGTCGGTGACAGGGGCTCCGCCTCGGTCTTTCCCGGCGTCCGGGCATATGTTCTCCCCTGCCCTTCTCCGGAGCAGGAGTCCGCAAACATCGAGAACGCCTTCACTGTCCACTGGTACAGCGAGTCCGGCACGAGTCCCCCCACATCGGCCGATGTCGCGTTACGGGCGAGTGTGTCAGTTTCCGCGACCTCTGTCGAATCTGCAGAGTTCAGAAGCACGAACCCGTATTCCCCCGCCGAGCGGTCGGTCCATGACGTATGGATGGAGTCCGGCCCGATGACGGTGAGCATGAACCCCCCCGGCGCGTAGTCGATCGAGTCCGGATACCCCGGTGTGTAATGTATGGTCAGGTATGTCCCCCCCTCGTACGAAGGATGGGATGAATCGAGGAACACCGCGCGCGTCCCTGCCGTCTGCCCCCCATCGTCGAGCCTGAAACCGAAATCGTACATGGGATATCTGAGGGCGGACAGGTCACGCCATTCACGGAAAATCGCCCGCAGGTCGGGTGACCTCCGGTAGCCTGTCCCTCCCGAGACTGTCCAGCTGACTACCGAGGCGGTCGAATCCTGCGAGCCAAGATTCCGTGTTTCAACCGGCCCGCAGTCACGGCAGGGCAGCCCATAGATTTTAAGAGCGGGTGTGTCGGTGCTTTCCTCCCCCGTGCGAGTCATGGTGAGAAAGAGGCTGTCGATACCGCCGTTCACCACCTGCCAGGGCAACCGGAACGACACGAACCCGTCGAGCCGCTCCCCAGTGTCAGAGGCTCCTGCGCGAACGACTGTCGAATCACGGCTCCCGGCACCCGAATTCACCGAGTAGTCATCGTACCCGTCCCCTGTGAGATACACGACGAGCGTATCGAGCCCTCCCATCCGGTAGGTTATCGACAGCGACCAGTCAGTGACCGTCCCCAAGCCGTTACGGTACCGTAAACGGTAGACATAGGTCGAGTCCGGATCGAGCCCTCCGTCGAGATAAGTATAGACGCCGGTGAGCCAGCCGGAATCCGTGGCTCCGCTTCCCGAGAGGGCATCGACTTCCATGCCGGTGAGGCCGGACGTCCCGTTCGGCAGTTCCTTCGCAGTGATCGCGAGGGTGTCAGAGCTGACCGGCATCACCGTTATCTCGAATAGCTCTGGTGCTGCAATCAGCGTCCAGATGCTGTCCGGTGCGGAATAGCTCCGCATGCCTCCTGAATCTGCCGCAGCCGCCCACACGTATTTCATGTTCGGGGAAAGCTCCCGCACAGTGTCCGCCTCAGCATTTGCCGCTGTGGAATCGACAATGCTCATGTCGGCCTGGTTTATGATGTAGAACCGCTCCTCGTTGTCGCTCATATCCTCCCACGAACAGGCGATGGATGACACGTCTAGCGGCGTCATGGTGAAATTAGCGGGAGGGTATGGATATGTATACTCGATTTCGAGGTACGGGCTGTCGTCTTCGTAGGCGAACCACTCGGACGCGGCGGGGGCCGTGTTCGCAATATCTTCTCCGGACAGTATATAAAACTGTGTTGTTCCTGTTTTGGAAATTTCGCCCCTGCCCACCGCATTGAAAGTAAACGTGAGCGTATCGCCGACGCTCGTGCCGGAATTAACAAGGAGGGAATCAGTTAAGATGATCGGGGAATAAACTCCGCTCGACGCCCATCCCTTGAACTTTTTATACATTGATCCATTGAAATGGGCCGTGCTCAAAGTGTCCTGCGCCTCGATGCATTTCAGGTATGTGCCGTTACCGGGATATGTTGTGTTCGAAACAACAATTTTAAGCTTTACCAATGTTATCAGGCACCCGTTCGGGAGACCGCTTGTATCAAACCTCATCAGCTCTCTCGACACGGAAGTGAGGGCATAGCACCACATATCGAACTGATAGCTGATGACGTTGGACGCCGCCGTGGAGTCGCGAGCGCCGGAAAACGAGTTGCTGCTTGCTCTGAGGTACCCGGTCAGGTTGTCGTTCTCCCCGACAGTCGTCGTCGGGTCCACCGTTACAGGGTATTCCGCCTCCTCCGGAGATTGAACATCATAAACAAGCGTATCTCCCCGGACCGAGACGGTGACCGGGACCGGAACGCCGCGGTTGTCCCACGCCTCCGGCACCGATACCCGGAAGACCGTTGCAGCGCCGTCGGTGAAATCCAGCCACCCCTTCACGATCTCGTATTTCGCGTCGCTTTCGATCAGCCACATCAGCCGGTGCGCCGCTCTCTCCGAGCGCAAACTGATAGTCTGTTTGACGCCGGTGTTCGTGCAACTCGTCCGGATTACGGTTCCGGTAGTGTCGAAGAGCGCGGTAAACCTCACATGCTTCCCGTCCGCAAAGAACGTGTAATCGTGTGGCCGGTCGTTTTTCCAGGTTGCCCTGTACGGACCGGCTTCGACATAAGCGTCATACGTCCTGAATGGATTGAGCTTCTCGATGAACGTAATATCATGTACCGAGAGGTCCGGCGCGGCAAATGTCCCGTCGTCTTTCACGTAGTATTTCTGTTTCGCGTACACACGGGCCAGCACACGTCCTTCTGCGGCCTTGAACACCTCCCTGTTTTTCCTCCGGAGACTCGTGATCTCCTCGCCCGGTTTGCTGATCGCGATTTCCTGGGCGGGGGTCAGGCTTATTCTGGGGATTTCACCCCGCACAGGGACGAGCGCCGACACTATTGCAAGAAGCACCGCACCGAAGGCAAAGAACAGCTTTGTTTTCATTGAATCATCCCTTCCGTTTTGTATTCAGTACCCGCGCGCGCGAAATCCGTTTTCGCTGACCAGGCCGTAGACCGCCAGCAGGATAACAAGGATAATTTCGGCCGCATAAATGACAGCGATATGTCTCTCTATCCACCCTGCCGCCCGGGCGGAAAATTCCCGAAACGTGTATGTGCGAATGGCTTTCATGTGCGTCTGTATTTCTCCCCGCGCAATGGTGGGGCATCGAAGAGTGGAGTACTCAGCGGTATTCGAATGTCACCGTCAGGGTGATGCCGGCTTTTTCGCCGGTTGTTTCGTTCACCCCGATAGTCCCGGTCAGGTAAATGTACTGCGATGTCTGGTCGTGAGACATTCCGGTTATAGGGCCGCCGCCGATCCTCGTGATGTTGGGTGCGGGTTCAGCGAGGGGCGCCTCACCGGGCGTGCCCGTTTTCACCTGCACAGCCGTCTTGCCCGGAGTCCAGGCATCAGTGACATCAATGTACACCGTATCGGTCCCCTCAAGCCCCTCGGTCGAGGAAATCCACACACGGATATTGTACACTTCCGTGTGCCCCTTCATGTCGGTCACCCGCCACCAGAACACCCGGACCGCGGTGTCCTGCGCCTCGTCCGTGGTATCAACTTCACCGAGGTCGATGAAATCTCCCTCACCAACCACTGTCCCTGCGGTGGTGCGGTCAGCGGGTTCTGCGGCGTTCACGGAAAGCATCCTGAATTCTGAAGTCGGAATCACTGCGTCGTTCCTTTCCCATAACATTGATAGTGCTGCTTCTTCCCTCTCTTTCATGTATGAGAGTAGGGGACTGGGGGTGAGGTTATCTTGACCCCCCATAAGGTATGGACGGTGGGGAGTGTGGTGTGGGAGGGGGAGCGATTCCTGTTCGGAGGGAGGCCGTAGGCCGACCGGAGAACAGGAATCGGGACTTGACCTTTGAGCGGCGAATGTGTATCTCATGATGACCACAAGAAAGGAGAAGCTCATGAGCAAGCACATGCTAACCGACGAGCAGAAATACCAGGCGGTTCTGGATATTCTGCAGGGCAAGGAATCCACCTCCGCAATTTGCACACGAAATCAGATCAGTCAGACGTATTTGTATAAGCTTAGAGATCGCGCCCTTGAGGCGATGGCGGAATCGGTGAAGAACCGCCAAGAACGTCCCTTTACCCGTGAGGAACGGCTCGAGCATGATCTCTCGAAGGCCAAGCTGCTCATCGCCGATCAGGCCATCGTCATTCAGACGTTTAAAAAAAAACTCGGATTGATCAATTCATAGTGTCATTGTTGGTGAAAGCGGGTCTCTCCTTTCGCAGACAAGGGCAGATACTCTCGATACCATACCAGACGCTCCATGCCCGGATGAATGCTGGTCCGGTCAAAGAACGGCAACGCAAAACACCTCTGGAGGATAAACACCTCGTGGCCATGGTTCACACAGTCAAACAGAGCCACCCGTCCTGGGGAATTCGGCGGGTTCGGGCGTTCATTCGAAAACAGAGCGGCATGCCGGTGGGGAGAAAACGCATCGCCCGTATCATGCGCATCCATTCCCTTCTCTGTTCTCGGATACGGAAACGTGTGCACCGGACAACCACACCACGAATAGCCGCCACACGTATCAATCAGCTCTGGGCAACCGACATGACTCAGTTTATGCTTTCTCATGGTACGAAGGTATTCCTCATGGTGGTTATGGACGTGTTCACCCGCCGGATCGTCGGCTGGCATGCAAGCCTACGCTGTCGCGCTGTCGAATGGCTCCGCGCACTCGACCAGGCGCTCCAGACAGAGTTCCCCGATGGGGTCCGCGGGCATGACCTCACCCTCCGCATGGATAACGGCTGTCAACCCACCAGCAGGCTCTACCAGGATACCCTCTCCACCTGCGGTATTACCGGTGAGTGGGTCGGCTTCAACTGCCCGGAACAAAACGCCCATGTGGAATCGCTCATCGGTACCCTCAAACGGGACTGGCTCTGGCTCGAAGAATGCTCCACCTTCTCCGAAGCCTATACCCTCTGTGAAAAAGCTGTTCAAGAATACAATACCTCCCATCCCCATTCCAGCTTGGGAATGTGGAGTCCCTATGAATTCACTGATCTCGTAAAAAAAGGACTCGTCTCAGTTCATAACAACATTCTTGAAATACACACTAAAGCCGCTTAATTCTGTCTTGACTTTTAGGGGCCACCTCAAGGTTCGCTCACTCCCCTGTCAGGTGTATCCGCGGGTCTTGAGGTAATCGCGGCCGAGGAATTCATGGTCCTGTTCAACCGCTTTTTCGAGCTCGCCTATCCGCTTTTCGAGCGCACAGATACGTTCGAGCAGTTCCTGCTCCTTCCAGTCGTCCATTACTTTATCCTCCGGAATACACAGCGCCGAAATCGATGAAAATCAGTCCGTATGTATCCGCCTGCACGGTTTCATCGGTATGCGCGCTCATCCATTCGGGCGATGAACTTTCACCTTCGAAGATCGGCAGTGCTTTCGCCCCCGCGAGCTCTGGTTCCGCGTCCGCAAGCAGCGCCCTGACCCGGCCTGAGATCGCATCGAGTGTTACATGGTCCGCCGTACGGTTCGCCAGCACATCGGCGTAGACAGTGATCACGATGTCGCACTTCCAGATACCCTCGCCTTCGCCACGCATGAGGCGTTTCGTGTCAGCGGTCACTGAGGGATTGACCGCGCCGCCCGGGCGCTTCGCCCCCTTGTAGACCGTGCAGAGCTCCCCGAGGGCTATGTCGCCCGAAAGGATTTTATACACCGCCGTGTTGACGGCATCGATATAGGGCATCGTTTCACCTCCCTCCATCAGGTGCATTTCCTCATGACGCATTCGGTGTGGCTGCCCCATTCCCCCACCGCGTCGACAATGAATGTACGTGTGCCGTCGGTCACATGGTCCCCTTCACGCACCGTCATGGGTGGACAGCAGAACATCATCCAGAGCGCATTATTGCTCGTCCCCGTGTTATCCTCGCTGAGGTAGTTGCGTATTTTGATCGAGAGCTGAATGTCCGCCCTCATGCTCGCAATGACCGTCTCGAACGTTTCGGTGTAATTGCCCGCGCTGTCGTATTCAGGCGAAGGCCTGGTGACTGTAACCGTGTACGGGTAGTCGATCTCGATCTCTTCCAGAAGATTCATATTCCCGCCCTCAGGTTGACCGTGGTGAGTTCCTTGAGGCCCTCGAGCGCACTTATAGCCTTGATGCGGTTTTCAATGTGCTGGCTCCCCGATTTCGACACATGGCCGCGGCGCACGTCGACCATGGAGGCCGCCTCGGTGATTTGTGCTTCCTGACCGGCGATCAGTTCGTCGAGTTCTTCGTTGGTTTTTCTCATGGTTTTTTACCCCGCATGACTGGTGATACTATCCGTTGTGTGCATTTTCGTTTCCCCGGTCCCCCTCTTCAGAAATCGAAGGAGGGGGAAGTCCGGGGATTTTCCCTCTCTAACCAGTAGGAGGAATTGGGATGTGTCAATCACGACGTCAGTCGAAACCGAATCCCGACGGGTCGGTCCAGGCTGCACCGGTCGTGTTGTGGAGAACGACACCTTCACCTTTCCCGATGACCGCCGTTCCGATTGCCCGCTCATAGTATGAATCCTCGAGTTGGCAGTTGGAATTGCGGCCGGGGATGAGCATGAGGCCGCGTGCTGAGGGATTCGGGTGAACCCGTTCCACCACACAGGGCTCATCGAGGCTTACGAAGAGCATGTAGTCGTCCGGTATCCACTCTTCGTGGTGCAGGACGAATCCTTCGATGCTCACCCCTTTGGCGAATCCCTCTGTTGAGAGGGTGTCGGTAAGCCTTGTCGGCGCCGTCGTGTTCGCGGAGGCTGTCCAGGTCGCCCATCCCTCGATGTCACGGATGGTGCTCGAATTGACATAGAGGTGAAGATTCAGCGCCGAGTAGCCGTGCTCGAGGATGTGTTCCTTCACCCACCGGACATCGTCGATGGTCCATGCGGCGTCGCCCGCTCCGAGGTGCGACAGCACGTAATGCAGATGATCGGTGCCGAATGAGTTGTTCTTGTACTTCGGCGGGGTGTAGACCGACCCATGGTAGAACCCCGAGGCGGTCTTCCGGAGCATTGTGCCGAAATACTTTTTCATCACAAGGCGCTGGTCAGCGGCGATGGCCTTCTTGGTGCGCTCGTCGAGCTCGTACGAGGAGCTCATGCTGATGAACCGCCTCGTGAACGCCTGCCCGAGCGCATAATATTTAAGGTCTACCGGTATTGCCGTCTCGGTAGCCTTCTGCCAGTCGGGCATGTTGACGTCCGCATTCTCGACGAATTCGAGATGTGCCTCGCTGAGGACCGCATTCGGCTTGTCGATTTTCACACCGACCCGGCGGATGAATTCCGGCATATACTCCGGGTTGGTGTTGTATTCGTCGATCCAGCCGAGATACCTGTTGTACAGGTCGCTCGAACTGAAATTGTCGATCGTTCGGATTCCATACTCTGCCATCAGCCGATTCCTCCTATGAGAACTTGAAGTGTCGTGGAATTAACTGCGATTCCGACCGGGGCGGCCAACTCCTGGACATCGACGTTATAGTAGTTGGTTTCGGCGGTGACCGCAGTGTCCTGCGTGGTCAGCGCCACACCGGGGATGATGTCGAAATACACACCCGCGGCAGCGATGGCTTTCGCAGGCGACTGGGCCGAGCCATTGAACCCGACCGTTACCGAATCCGCGGTCGTGACCAGCTTGTAGAGCCCCCGGGTGATGATTTTTCCTCCGGCACCGGCGAGCGGCTCGAAAGCGGAAATCGCGTTCGAGGGCGATGCGAGGGTTTCGACAACCGCCGCCTGTGTTGAATAGGACACAGTGATGGTCGCCGCGTCGTCCTGGGTGAGCGTGGCGGTTTCGATGAAGAAATCTTCGGCACCGGTGATCGTCCCGTTGTAGGCGGTGCTGGCGGCGACTGTAGTGACAGCTCCCGCAGTTCCGCCGGGAGGTGTCACCGTACAGGTCGTGGCCGAGGGGAACGTGATTGTCCAGTCACCCGCGGCGGGACGGTGCCCGGCCCTGATGTGGACATTCTTGAGAAATCCCGAACCGTTCGTCGCGGTGACCGCCGTGATGACCGGGCCCGCAGTGGTCCGCTCCGGGACGATGGCTCCCGCAGTGTCGGCCGAGGGATAATAGAGCGCCCCCGGAATGAGGCCGGTGAAGCCCTTGATACGTCCCTGACGTATAAGGGTGATTTTGGTGGTGTCATCGACATTCGTGCTGAGCGGGTTGTCCGTTGCGACAAATCCCGCGGGTACGCAGTCGATGGTGTTAAGGTCGCATACATACGCCTTGCCGTCATACGGGCGGACGCTCATGAGGTTACCCGCGGTGACCGAGGATTCCCCGTTCACCACCTGTATGTCCGGTGAGTTCTGCACGAACGCCGTTCCCGTCGAAGCGGTGTGACTTGAAACAAATCCAGGTTCTGCTCCCATGTTTCCTTTCCTTTCATGGTATGCGCGGGCGTCGTCCACCCGTGCGTTTTACTGTAACAGCCCGCGGTTTATCATGTCACTGAGGACATTTTTCGTGGCTGCGTGCTTCAGGTCCTGTGCCGTCGTTGTGTCGCGGCTCGGGGGGTTGGTAGGGTTCGCAGCGGTACGGCGACTGCGGGCAGGGTCGATTCCCACATCCTGGAGCGCCGTTTCGAGGCTTTTTCTTCCTTCCTCGATTTCACGGGCCACATTGGCGATGAGCGTCTCCGAATCCTCGGAAAACTCGATCCTGTCCACGTTGATGAACCGCTCGGGCAGCGGCCCCTTTTCCCTGAGCTGCCTCTGGAGCTCGCCATGCACGGCGAGTTCGGAGATGCGCTTACGGCTGTCATCGAGACGCGATTCAAGGCTGCTGATCGTTTCTGCCAGTTCTCTCTTTGCCGCCTCGTATTCAGCCGCTACGGCTTCGTATTTCTTCCCGAGATCTTCGTTCTCGCTCTTGAGCCGTTTGAATGTGCCGCCGAACGACCGCTCTGTCTTTTCGACAGCCTCACGCACCATCTCCTCTACCTGTTCCATGGTGTATTCCGACACATGTACCTCCTCGTGTTGTGTGTGAAAAATTGGCAATTTCCTCTTAACTTTTTCACCGCTCTCCTCAAGGATGCGATGGTCGCGGTATTTTCATTTTCACCCGCTTTCCCGTTCACGCCCGATCTCTTCGAGCATACGTTCCACATCGCCTATACCGAGCTTCCGCATGACCGATCTGATCGATCGTGCACCAAGTTCGTATTCCTTCGCCAGCGTCTCTATGTCGGGTGTGATGACGTCGCGGTTCCAGAGCGCCTGCACCTTAACGGGGGCACGGCCGAGCATGACACCCAGTTTCGCCGCGAGCTCACAGAACGACTCGCCATAGAGGTCCTGCGCCTCCCTCGTCGACTCGATTGCGTCCTGGTACAGACGTTCGATTGCCCGCCCGCTCAGGTTGCCGAGGCGTGACACGAGGTCCCGTGAGAGGCGCGCTACTCCGGCGAGGTCGTAGAACGCGTCGAGCTTACGGTCGTACTCCTCGAGCGCAGCGCCGAGATTGTGCTGCTGTTCGAGCTTGTACACACGGCCCTCGCCTCTGACCACGAGGCCCTTTCCGATGGACAGGTCTATCTCGCCCGGAGTCATGCCATCACGGGAAGCGCCCTTATCGATAGTCACATTCTGGAACACTGTTGTCTTGTGCCCGTCATACCGGACGATATCCACGAGGTCCGCGGTCAGCAGATTGAGCCCGTCCTGGGCGTCAGTAAGCCGTGACACGAAGGACTCGCCGTAGATTTCACCGCCCGTGTCGCCGTTCCGCACATGCACAATGGGGATGAATCCGAGGTTGTGGTCGTACGAGTACCCGGGCGCATATTCACCGTCCACGAAGCCGGTCACGCTCGTCCTATCGATGATCTCACGGTAGTTTTTGCGTACGAATCCGCCGGTCCCGCTTTCCCCGCTGTCACGGTCGAAGAAGTCATAGGTGACTGTCACCGAGCGTACTTCGTCACGGTCGTGGGGCGACACTTCGAGTTCCACCGCCTCCGTGTCGAGAAGAATCATGCGAACCGGCCCGAACCGCGGATCGTCCGGCACGGGCGTGAGTTTGATGAATGCGCTTCCGGTGACCTTGCCATAAAGGACGATAAGATTTAAAAGGTGCGGCCAGCGGTTCCGTTCGAGCACCTCGATGACCGCACCGCCGGTTTCCTCGTCGCCGAACTCAAATCCGCGCCACGAGTTGATGAGCAGCCGCCGGAGCCGATCAGTGCAGATGCGAGTATGATTTTCGATGTCCTCTATCTCACGGCGCAGCATGGTCTCGAAACGGTTGTACAGGTACGTCCACTGGCTGGCACCGGTAACCGGGTCCGAGCCGTGGTAGTACGTCCACCACTTGATGATATCCGCCCGGCGCTGGTCGAGTGACCGTGGACCGGATACGGTCGTATCCACTGCCCGGATACCCGGTCTTCTTTTTGTTCTACAAAAGAATAATCCCATGTCTAACCCTTTCGTGCGGTTAAGGAGTGAGCGGGGTGCATCCGCCGTGCCCGACTTCCCCGGAGCTACCATGAAGGGTCGTCGATGACCTCGATATTCCTTTCGTGTTCCTTCCGTGTCCGGATGCCGCATTCCGCGATCCAGAGCGCCATGACCGTATCGTCGTGGGTTTCTACCCCAAGCCCCACGAGCTCGTTGGTCAGAACGTCCGTCATCCTCGAAGAGCGCTCGTCACCGCGCGGCAGAATGTATTTCCCGTTTTCGAACAGCACTGAGAGCGACGGCACCCCTTTGAACACATCCATCTTCTCGCGCCCCGTCGTATGCCCGATGACCGGTAGATCGGTCGTGGTTATAAGGTTCTGTTCATAGAGGCATTGAAAGAGGTTGTTCTCGAGGGTGATGAGCGCGGGGTTGAAATCACGGGCTTTCGACGTGATGACCGAAAGTATTTGCCCCGGCGTGAGTCCCCGTTCACGGTAGATGTCGAGGATGTGCCGGGTGCCGTCGTCCCCCAGTGCCAGAGTTATGCCGACCGTGTAATCCGAATTTTTGAGTTCCGCCCGTTCCCTGTCTGCGACGACGGAAAGGTCCCATCCCGTGAACACCGGCATGTCCCCGGTGTAATGGGTAACCATGACCGAGTTGTAGCTGTAACACCGCTCTATCCACTCCCTGCGGAAAAAGGATGTCTCGTCGCTGACCGGCTCGTTCTGGTACTCCTGGGCGAATACAAGCGACCCGATCTCCTCCTTCTCGCGAAGCAGACGGTCAAGCGGCCACCGCTCAGGCCAGAGCGGCGTTTTCCCGTCTTCCCCGAGCGCCTTGAACACGAACTGACGGTAACGGCTGTTTCTGCCGAGTTCCCAGTGGAGGTCCTGCGGGTGCTTGCGTGTTCCGATAACAATGATCTTACCCGTGTCAGGGTTTACAATCGGGGTGAGCGTCTTCCGGAACCAGCGGAGAGTCTTCTGTCGCTGTCTGTTGTTTTCGGTGTTCTCGTCGTTAAGTGGGTCGTCCACGATGATGAGGTCGGCTCGCCTGCCGACAATACGCTTGCCGGTCCCGCCGCAGATGATGGTCGGCTCCTTTGACCGTATGCACCTGCTGACCGTGATGTCACATGCTTTCCAGACATTCGGGTTCCCCGTTTTCGGCTTTTCATAGAACACACCGAAATCATCGATCAAACGCTCGTTTGCTTCCAGCTCGTCTTTTACCGCCCTGAGAAACATTTCAGCCTGGTCTCCCGTATCCGACACGATGATGATTTTGATGTCACGGTTGTTGACTATTTTCCAGATGGGATAGATGACGCTGAGCCATGTGGACTTGGCGTGCCCGCGCGGCGCGAGGATCGATATACGGTCATAATCCGTCGATTCCGCGATGGCGATGATGTCAAGGTGGAACCGGGCGCACTTCTGGGTGACAAGATGAGGAAAATACCTGTTACCAAAGAAGATGCAATCCTGTTGAGCACGTTTGATATCCGCATTGAACCCCACCTGCCTTGTGTCCTTTCATGGTGCCGCCCGGAGGGGCGCCCGTCTCCGGCTCAATTTACGTTGTTTCCCGGAGGTTGGGGCGCCCGCGGGCACTAACGAACGTAATATAATAATATTATTAACATTACTAATGTTTGCTATTTGGGTATAAAAAAATACCATTCTATTTATTTGACCTATTTATACCACTACAACCTCCTGTTTCATCCGGGTGATAATATAACTAACGAGCGTTTGTATGTCAAGGTAAATATTTACACACAATCCCTGCTCCGGACATAAGTGCAGTCGTCTCCCGCCCTTACAACATAAAAAATTTTCCCCTGCGCCACATCCTGACGAAGCGATTCTCTGGTTTCTCTTTACCGGAAAGATGCAATCACATATATTACCGCCATTCTCACCCTCTTTCCGAGAAAGGACCATAACTGTGTTCTCGTTTCTTATCTGGTGTGTGCTCTTCGTTCTATGCTGGCCGCTGGCTCTGCTCGCGCTTGTCCTGTACCCGCTGGTCTGGCTTGTGCTCCTGCCGTTCAGGATCCTCGGCATCGCGGTGGGGGGCGCCCTTGCGCTGATCCGGGCGGTGATCATGCTGCCCGCTCGGCTTCTCGGGGGCCGTCCTTCCAAAAGGTAGGCCGTAGGAACAGTTCATTGGTTTATCGAACACAAGATACTATTTAAATAAGATTACTCCGTAATTACGTTCATATTTCACGGGGAGGAATTCATGAGAAGATTTTATGCACGTGCAATGACAATAATTTTGCCCTTACTGCTATTACCGTCTTATGCCACATCGCAGGAATCTTACATTCATCTGAACAAGGTCATTGAAAAATTAGAAAAAGGTAAGGTGGTTGCCGGGATATGGTCGCTTTCTCAAAATCTGCCGACCGCACGAGGTATTGTGGAATTCAACGGCTTCCCAAATCAAAAAGAAGCGATTGAAAAACCGATGATAGATTTTCTTGTTGTGGCAATGGAACATTATCCTTATGACATAACTCAATTGCGTACGTTTATGGCCGGATTGATTTCAAGGAGAGAAGTCATTGCCAAAGGCAGCATTCAGCCTAACCTGGCATGTTTCGTGAGAATCCCTTCGGATGGTTCCGAGCCGGTTCACGCTTTGATAAAACAGGTTCTTGACGTCGGGGCGCATGGCGTTGTCGTGCCTCATGTCAGAAATGCCGAAGAGGCCCTGAAGATTGTCAGGGCATGCCGGTATCAGCGGCCTGCACATGCTTCTCAAAAGGAACCACAAGGCACTAGGGGATTTTCTCCTACAATATGCTCGTATATATGGGGAGTGACCATCGATGAGTATTACGACCGCGCTGATGTCTGGCCGCTCAATCCACTGGGTGACATAATGGTAATCATCATGATCGAAGATCCCGAAGGCGTGAAAAATATCGATGATATTATCAAGGTGCCGGGAATCGGGGCAATATTTTTTGGTCCTGCTGATTATACCGTTTCCTCCGGCAATTATGGCAACAGGGATTTCGATGTCAGCATTCCGTTGAATGTCGTAAAAAGAGCGTGCGATAAAGCCGGTATTCCGTTCGTTGCATTTGCAAACGAACATGACATCGAAAAGAAAATGCAGGACAATCCGACCATGTTCATTATCGGAAGCGATACCGACCTAGGCGGATCGGCATCGAAAGTATTGGACTATTTAAGGCGGCATTTCTATAAAGAATAGCGGCCTTTCTCCAACCGGAATTACATAAAGGGGGGGACATTACCTGTAATCTCCCCTGCCCTGCGGGCATCGCCCTTTTTCAGGGGGGACTATTTAGACTTGTTACTCGGTGATTGTATTGATATCATCTCTATACAACCGTTGCCAAACTATTAGCTCCAGGGGACGTACCAGATGACCCGCTACTGAGATCTAATGTTATGTTGATGATATCCGTGCAACCCTTGTGGTAACCCATCCGCATGGGATTCATAACAATCCGCAATAATAAAAGGGTATAGCCACATGAAAATACTTCATAAATATACATTGATACTTTTATCATTACGGCATTTAATCTACCTGAACATTACTTGAAGTTTAGTTCCTGTAGCCTGTGCTATGCGTTTCAATATGGCAATACTTGGATTATAATTACCATTCTCAATTCTGCTCACATTGCTTTGCCGGGTTCCAATTCTTTCGGCAAGTTCCTTTTGAGTTAATCCCGCCTTGATCCTTGCTTTGATAATCTGGCGAACAACCTCGTATTCTTCTCCTAACGCCTCATATTCTTTCGCAAATTCAGGATTTTTCAGTTGTTCTTTTATGTGTTCCTGTAATGTTCTCATGACTTATTTCTCCTCATATAATCTTTCATCCTTTTCCGGGCAATCGTAATATCTCTTTGCGGTGTTTTAGGTGTTTTCTTTATAAATCCATGAAGTAGTATAAAGGTGTTTCCTATTGGTGAAAAATATAAAAAATCCGTGAAATATCATGTGCAAAACTAATACGTAACTCCCAAATCTCTTCTTGTATATGAGCAATTATTCCTCCTTTCAGGAGTTGCCCGAATTCTTCTAACAACTCCAGATTACGAACCGCTTTAGCATGATGTTTTGTGGGTAAACCCTCCAAAAATTCAGCCACAGGACAATTGCCAGACACTGTTTCATAAAAAATGATATTGTTTTTCATACCATAATATATCATATATGATATGTATTGTCAATCATTATTTTTCTGGTTTTCCAGTATATCAGCAATTGAGGATATTGGTATATCGGTATTTAATTTACCCCCTCGGCTTCGCCGTTCCCCTATCGAGTCTTTAGGGCAACCACAAGGGTTGCCCCTACGCCCGGACTCAATCCGCAATCAAAACCCCCCGCTCTCCATCTTCGACAACAGCTTCCAGCCGAACAGTAGATGCCGCGGCAGGTGGAAACAGCCCTTCCAGTTCGATCCTTTCACTCTGAGCGCAACACGGCCGTCACGGTGGTAATAGCCGATCCATTCGCCGTACTCCGGATCGGGGAACAACCCGAACGTGTAATCGTGGACACGGTCGTACCACTGCTCGAACTCCTCGCCCCCGTTGAGCAGGAGGGCGTGAAGGAGCGCGAGAAGCGCCTCGTTGTGGCACCACCAGAGCTTCATGTCCGATTCGAGCGCCAGCGCCGGCTCGCCCTCCGAGTCCATGAAATAGGTTATGCCGCCGTACTCCTTGTCCCAGCCGAATTGGAGCTCCCAGAGTGTCAGTTCGCAGGCGCGTTCGATGAGCGTCCGGTTGCCGCGTGCCATGCCCTCGACCATAATGAACCACGCCGCTTCGAGGGCGTGCCCCGGGATGAGAAACCTCCCCTCGGGATAGTCGGTCATGAGCGAACCGTCGGGCGCCACATTCTCGAAGAGAAGCCTGCGCTCGGGGTGGAGGTGACGGTTGAGGATTGTGTCGATGCAGCCGTCCGAATACGCCATGAGCTCCGGCGTCTCCCCGTCAAGGAGCATCATCTCGCGGGTCACATTCAGCATGATCATGGGAATGCCCTGGGCGATCATCGGGCGCGACCCGTGAATCGCCTTCTGGCTGCCCGCGATCGGGGTCTTCGCCCAGTCTACCACCTTACGGTAGAGGGTGCGAGCTGTTTCGGCGGCTTTATGGTCTCCGGTCACCCGTGCGTATCGTACCCCGGCGATGATGACGAACGTCTCGGAAAATATCCGCCGCGGAATCGAGAGGGGTGTCCCCTCGCGTGTGAAACTGTAATACACCCGTCCCTCACTGTCGAAGAAGTGCTTCATGATGAAATCCCACCCCAGTTTCGCCATATCTATCCATTCCTGACGTTTCTCCACCTCGTCGCACAATGTCGAGAAGAACCAGACCTCACGGGCATGCGGCCAGGCGAACTTGTCGGTGCTGTAGGGCGTGCCGTCACGGTCGAGCATATGCAGATAGCCCCCGTGCTGACGGTCCGGTGAATACTTCATCCAGAACGGGATGACATCGTCGAATAACATCCGCTCATAGAGTTTACGGTGTTCGGTGATTTTTTTCTTATCCATCGCATCCTCTCTACGGTTACCACAATCAATAACATTATATCAAGTATTTAAAATCTATTGCCGAAGTTTCTCCCTCCCTTAATGAGAGGTGAGGGTAAAAAAATCCTCTTCCCCGGCTCATAAGCACCGGGAAAGAGGATGTGCGCGTACTATCAAGTATGGCCTCGTGTTACTTACTGACCACAGCTATCGCGTTTGATTCCACGAGCTGTGCCGGGGCATACAGTCCTTGAACCTCGACAAACGTCATTGCGTGCAGACCGTTGGGGAAATATTCTCTGATCAGTTTCGCGGCGATAGGATTGTAATCGCCGAGTTTGTTCCCGGACTTGGTCACCGGAACCACGAAATTCTGGAGGAACACCACATCGTCCATGGTCGCACCGTAATTCGCGAGTACAGCCTTGACATTATCGAGTGTCGCGCGGTACTGCTGTTCGAAATCGCCCATGAAGAAATCTGGATTGCCGTCCGCATTGATTTTCTGACCATGGGCGAGCTGACCGGCGACAAAAATCAGGTTGCCCGTTTTTACACCCTGAGCGTAGGAAAACTCCTTCTCCCAGGGAACCCCGAACCCGAACTTGTCCGGCGCGAAAGATTTCGCATACAGATCAACCGCCTTCATCGACTCATCACGGGCGATTTCACGGACGGCCACCTCGTCGACACCGCATCCCGCCAGCACAAATGCAATCACCAGAGCGGTACACACCATTCCGAACATACTGCTTTTCATGTCACCCTCCCTTTTGCCGGTCTCACTCACGTATTCAGTCTCTTGTACGATCCTTTTGTATTCACACCGCATCACCCTGTCTGCTCCCCTCACCCTCTCATACCGTATTTCTGCACTCCCGCACCGCCGGATTCTCCAGACAATACTGCTGGATAGCTCATCACTCCTGGCCGGTGCATTCCAGGACGAGATTCCTCAGTTCCTCGTCGATGAACTCGATGTCCTTTATTTTACTCCGGAGGTTCCATGGAAGCTTCTTATAAGCCCAGACGCACCGTTTTCGGGTCGTTTCTCCCCCCCTGCGGTCATAGTAGAGCGGCAGGCTGACATGAAAAAATGAAAGAACGTCCGCATTCATGAGAAGCTCTTCCCTTCCCTGACCGCCAGTCTCGTGATTGGCAACAAGATGGGCGATATCGTCGATGAGAGGCTGTTCGACACCGTTTTCTTCGAGGAGCTCGACGAGGATTTCGGCGCTGTTGATGGCGTGAGCCTGCTTGTACTCGTCATAGGTCTCATACCCGTTCGTCTTCACACACCTGTCACCCATGCCCCGCTCGATGTCGTGTCCTATCGAGGCGAGCATGAGCGCGATGTCGTCCTTCGCTGTCGGGTCAAGCTTCAGGACCCATTCGTATGTGTTGATCGAGTGGAATATATCCTCCGGGTACGGAGACATGGTGATGATATTGTCGATTTTTTTCCGCACTTCGTTCAGCACATGCTTATTCATTTTTCCCCCGATTTATACTGCCGCACCATGCCGTGTAAGCGTGTAAGCCAGTATCGTCAACAACCACGGCCTGTCATGTCATTAACCCATCTCGCCAACGTCAAACCCCGTCATAAACCCCCGTTCGCTGTTCAGGCGCCTGTCCCGCTTCCCCATGCTCAGTCTTCGCGTTTGCCCGCTATGAACTCTTCCGTCATACGGTACGCTTCCTCGTCGGTAAACTGCTTCGGGGGGTGTTTCATGAAAAAGGAACTCGGCGAGTACAGTGCGCCGCCCTTCCCCCTGTTCAACGCCAGTTTGCAGCAGCGGATCGCATCGATCGCAACACCGGCGGAGTTCGGAGAATCCTCGACCGAGAGCCTGAGTTCGAGATTCATCGGAACATCACCGAACAACCTGCCTTCCATCCTCAGGAAGCACACCTTATTGTCTTTCTGCCAGGGCACCCAATCGCTCGGTCCGATATGAATATTTTCGTCTTCCAGGCGGCGGCCCGCCACAGACTGCACCGCTTCGGTCTTCGATATCCGCTTGGATGTGAGGCGGTGATGGTTGAGCATGTTGAGAAAATCGGTATTGCCACCGATGTTCAGTTGATAGGTTCTGTCGAGCCGGACGCCGCGCTTGTTGAACAGGTCGGTCAGGATACGGTGGGTGATGGTCGCTCCGAGCTGCGCCTTGATATCGTCACCCACAACCGGCAGATTCCTTTCTTCGAACCTCTTCGCCCATTCCGGGGTGCTCGCGATAAACACAGGCATATTGTTGACAAAACCGACGCGTGCCTCGAGCGCGCACTCAGCATAAAACTTGACCGCCTCTTCGGACCCGACAGGAAGGTAATTCACGAGTATATCAGCCCGTGATTCTTTCAACTCCCTGACGATGTCTTTTTTCGTGGATTCCTTTTCATCGCTGGCCACAAACCGGTACTCCTCGCCGTACTCTTTCATGTGATCAGCTACACCGTCAAGAACCCGCCCCATTTTGACAGTGACACCGAAATTCGGGATATCGCTGCAGAAGACAGTCGTGCAATTGGGCTTTTCAAACATCGCCTTGGAAACATCCTTGCCGACTTTTCTCTTATCGATGTCGTAAACTGCAACAACTTGAACATCATAAGGCTTATAGCCACCGATATCCCAGTGCATGAGGCCGTTCGCTTCGTCCTGGCACTTGTTTTTATAGTAACAAATACCCTGGATCAGAGAACTCGCGCAGTTCCCAAGCCCTGTAATGGCAATCCTGATTTTATCCATTACGCCTCCAATTTATTTATATAACGAACAATTCATAAATAATCAAATGCACTGTCATAGAATCACTGTTTCAACACGACATTGAACCCACCCCTGGCAGATTACAACACTGTCATACTCACAATAAAAATAATTCGCTTACAATATAAAGAAAATTCACATAAAAAATCAATAAATATGTTAATATATGGCACAATCGAGCAAACTATCGAACAAGCATCATGAGATGTGATGATACTGTTTTATCAAACTTAAGTGCTACAATGTACGTTCCTGAAGAAACATCGTATCCTTCTTCGCTCTTTCCATCCCAGCGGATGTAATGCTTTCCCGCATTCATATGGTTCAAAAGAAGGGTCCGGACTTTTTGTCCGGTTATATTATACACCGTTATAAAAACAACTCCCGGTTCGGGTAGAGTGAAGTGGATGGCCGTTTGTTGATTGAAAGGATTGGGATAGTTGCCGTCGATACAGATTTCATCAGGCATCTCCGGCTCACTTTCAACTCCCGTGTAATCATTGTCGTACTTTGACACACCGCCGTCCTGAGTACCGACCCAGACAGTACCATCTGCGCCGACCGTTATCGCCTGGACATTGTTGCCGGCGAGACCATCATTTATAGTATAATTCACCCATTCCCTACCGTCATACACCGAAACACCGCTCTCCTTCGTACCGACCCAAATCTCGTTGTTTACACCTATGGCGATTGTTTCGATATAGTCGCCCTCAAGCCACGCGAAGTTTGCATAGGTGGTCCATGTCGTTCCATTGAACTGTGAAATACCGCGCCATGTTCCCACCCATATGTTGTTATTCGCATCAATGGCGAGCGATATAACCACGTTGTCAGCGAGACCATCGGATCTCGTATACGATCTCCACAAACTGCCATCAAAGCTGGAGACACCACCGAATGTGCCGATCCACACGAGTCCGTTCGGAGCCACAGCAACAGTGCTGACATCATCATCAACAAGGCCGGCGGCGGAAGTAAACGTTGTCCATACTGTGCCATCGAACTGTGACACTCCTCCCATTGTCCCAACCCATACACTGCCGTCCCCTCCGACAGTCACAGCACTGACATCATTATCCGCAAGACCCTCAGCGGAAGTAAATGTCGTCCATGTTGTGCCATCGAACCGTGAAACACCCCCCAGCGTACCGACCCACACAATCCCGTCATCTCCAACGGCAATCGAGGTGATATTGTTGTCCGCGATACCGTCATCGACCGTATATGTCGTCCAGTTCTGGCCGTCATACCGTGAGACACCGCCCCAGATACCGAACCACATGACTCCGTCCCTGTCAACGGCAATGGCGGTTATCGTGTTATCACCGATGCCGTCGGTCGTCGCATAGGTTGTCCATGATTCTCCATCGAAACGCGAAACCCCTTTCGATGTTCCACAATATACGGTGTTATCATCCCCGACAACCAGCACATTGATATAATTATCGCCAAGACCTTCAGCAGTCGTGTACGTCATCCATCTTCCACCATGGTAGCGCGAAACGCCCGCCCATGTTCCGGCCCACACGGAGCCATCATCACTAACCGCCATTTTGATAATATAATTGTCCGGAAGCCCGTCGGCGGTTGTAAACGAAGTCCACGAGGCGCCGTCGTAACGGGCGACACCGTCCGATGTGGCAAGCCATACGATGCCGTCATTTCCCACGATGATTTTTTGAATGTAATTGTAGGTGTAATACGGCCTGCTGTTATCGGTCGGGTCATTGGGCAGGATCTCCGCACCTCTTGGATCGGCATACGGCTGCACATCGTGTGAAGTATACTCTTCAGCGGGAAATAATGTCCACGACCGACCATCAAAACGGTAGACGCCCGTTGCGGTTCCTGCCCAGACATATCCGTTAGTCCCGACAGTCAAGGCGCTTATATATTTATCCTGCAAGCCGTCGAGTACGGAATATGTCGTCCACTTATTACCATCATACTGCGCGACACCGACACCGGAAAGACTTACCCACATCGAACCATCCGCACCAAAAGCAAGAGCATTGACATAATTATACTGCACACCGTCGGTGGTGGAAAATGTTGTCCATGCACCGTCATTATACCGTGAAACACCCCCCGATGTGACGACCCAGACGCTGCCATCAACCCCGATGGCGAGGTCCTGTATGTAATTATCCGGCAACCCATCCATAACCGTAAAGGGTGTCCAACCTCCGCCTTCATACCGTGACACACCCCCTGTGGTCCCAGCCCAGACGGTTCCATCGGGTCCGACAGCGATTTTCAGCACATAATTGTCTGCCAGACCATCCGATGTCGTAAATTTTTCGCATGTATTTTCCGAAATACTCCATTTAATAACACCGCCGTCAGTTCCGCACCAGATATCGTCGCCTCTGACAACTAAGTCAATGATATTGTTGGAGTTGGTATAGGAATACCACAATCCTATGGCGGAAAGAAGGGCCGGCATGGTCAGCGCCATGGATATGACACTCACGAAAAAGATTCGCCTCATTGTTATCCCCCCTTTTCCTGAATATAAGGTTGTACTGTCTTATAAAATATAAATATTCTTAATAACGCTTATCGAGATGACTCCGCTAACTTTAAAATTATTTCTAAAAGCCCCCTTCTTGTCCTTCGGACATCCTTCCCCCAGTGGGGCATAAGCGCTAACTTAAGCTATTTCGCTAAGGGAATGTCTGTTTTTTTCGTTTTCGTGGTGAATCACAAAGATGTCTTCCCAGTTTAGGGAACGCTGTTAACCATGTTGCCCAGTTGTAGTTACCCTTGATGGCTGAACGTAAGATATCAGCGCAAACAGTATACAATCGCCAATGGCTAAGCGGGCGATTCGGGCAGTCGAAACCCCCAGGGGAAAAAACTCAAAGCCTGACCGGAAAGTTCATCAATCACAAGCGCTCCGAGTAATTTTGCCAACAAATAGGTTTGGCAAAGGTGGTTATCTTTTGCCCTC
>Ga0315284_10002522_pt1 | contig 26199 bp, 23 predicted proteins | sample YL17G09_16_MG_FD_203696 | JGI IMG/M metagenome (GOLD analysis project Ga0315284, IMG submission 203696) | Sediment microbial communities from Yellowstone Lake, YNP, Wyoming, USA - YL17G09_16 | ecosystem: Environmental > Aquatic > Freshwater > Lake > Sediment | place: USA: Wyoming | collected...
GAGCAGGCCGACGCGTGCGTCGAGGCCGGGTTCGGCCGAGCAGGGCCGCGATTCGTCGAGCCGGACGGCAGCGGCGAGTCCGCTGGCGGGCTCGACGGCCGCCGAAGTCACGAAAGAACGCCTGTCAGGCAACGCCGCGGCGGGGGCCGCGGCAGGCGACGCCGCGGCGGGCGGTGGCGGCAGGCGACGCCGCGGCCGGCAACGCGGCGGCTCCCGGAGGCCGCGGGCCTCAGCGGCGCGGCGTCAGGTTGATCGAGGTGATCTTGCCGGTCTCGACCCGGAAGGCCGCGTCGAGGTGCTGCGAGGGCGCGCCGGGCCGCAGGACAAGCACGTCCGCCTGCCAGGTGTTGCCCATGTCCTTGACCTCGCCGGGGACCATCTTGAGTCCCGCGTCGGCGCGGAGGAACCAGCCGCTCACCTGGTCGAAGCCGCGCAGCGTCCGGGCGCTGTCGCCGACGTGGACGCGCATCTCGACGCGCTCGTCCATCAGCGCGACGGCGCGATCGCGCGCACCCGCGTTCAGCTCCTCGAAGAAGAGCTCCATCGTGTCAACGGCACCCATGGCCCGAGTCTAGCCGAAGCGGGCCCCGGGCACGACTCCGGGCACGGCCGCGGCAGGGACGGCCACCCCGGGCACGGCCGGTCGGCGCGGGCCAGGTCGGTCGGCCGATCGGTCTCAGAATCCCCCGCCCGCGCCTCGGCCTGCGGTCGAACCCCGGGACCCAGCAGGCGGGCTGCTGAGAATCGGGCAGGCCACGCTCGCAGATCCCGTCGAACTGCCGGTTCGCGGGGAAGCCAGAGCGTGGAGTCCCCCGATTCGAGCAGAGGAGCTGCTGAAACCGGCGATCGCGTCGCGGTTGTCAGGCCCGCCGCGCGGCCGGCACGGCCGGTCGTCCTCAGAAGCCCCCGCCGGCGCCCCCGCCACCGCCGCCCGACGAGCCGCCGGAGAAGCCGCCGCCGCTCCCCGAGGACGACGGCGTGTTGCCGATGGTGCCGAGGGCGGCGAACATCCCGCCGAGGTTCGGGATCGGCGAGCTCGACATGACGCCCGGGGCGACGCCGCCCCAACCGCCTTCGCCGCCGCCCCCGCCCCACGCCCCGTACCAGGCCGGCAGGTAGGCAGCCCCGACTCTCCCGGCTCGGAGGTCCTCGGTGCTTCGCTGGAGGACCTCCTGTGCCTCGTCCTGGAGCCCGAGGGCGACCGACCAGACGACGGCGCGGTCCGGCGTCTCGAGCCACGCCAGGCGCGGGTCCTCGATCACGCGGTCCATGGACCGGGCCCCCGACAGCACGGCCTGCAGGGTTCGCCGGTAGGCCGCCAGCATCGCCTTCATGGTGGCGCCGGGCAGGGTGCGGGCCGGCATCGCGCCGGCGAGGATGAACGTGAAGACGCCGCCGCCGCCGAGTCCGAGCGCGAGGAGCGTGAAGCCGCCCGACGGGATCGTCGACCCTACCCAGAACGCCACGACCGCCGCCACGACCTCCACCACGCCGATGAGGCGCCAGCGGCTCGTCACCTTGCCCGGCGCCGCGGCGAACCAACCGCGCCGGACCAGCTCGGCCTCGAGGCGCTCGTCGAAGCCGGCGGCCGACTTCCCGAACTCCAGCAGGGCGGCCCTGTCGAGGACCCGGACGCCGCCCTCCGGCTCGGACGCGTCGCCCAGCTCGTCGAGGGCGTAGTCCTCAGCCGGCGACATCGGGTTGCGCCGGTTGAGCCGGATCCGCGGGTCGTCCACGTTCGGGCGGTGGAGCTCGACGGTGACCTCGTCGTTGCCGATGAGCCGGTCCTTCGTCCGGAAGGCCAGCTCGTCGCGCGAGGCGAGGTCGAGGAGCGCCGTCGTCAGGGTCCGCCGCGAGGAGCTGCCATCGTGCAGCAGCGCTCCCCCGGCGGCCGTCAGCTCCGCGGGCGGGGCGGGGAGGTAGATGGACGGGCTGTCGACCACGTACGGGTCGCGCCCGTAGCGGCGCCAGTGGAAGAAGGCATAGCCGGTGAGGAGGAGGAAGCCGCCGAGCCCGCCGATGATCCCGATCACCGCGTCGAGCTGGCGGGCGAGCTGGAGCTGGCCGGCCCGCTCCGCCGTCGCTGCCGTGTCGATGCGCGTGAGCGCGACGAGGAGCGCGTCGCCGAACTGCTGGTCGCGGAGGCGGGGGAGCATCTCCTCCTCGTAGATCCGCTGGCGCTCGTCGTTGGTCAGGTAGAGCGCCCGGAACCCCGGCGCCGCGTAGAGCTGGACCTGGCCGCGGACCCGCCCGCCGCCCTCCGTATAGACGTTCATGAGGATCGCCAGGCCGTCGTCGAATCCCTGGCGGCCGACGCCCCACTGGTCGATCAGGGCGATCGCGTCCTACTCGGTCGACTCCGTCGTCGCGCCGGGCTTGACCTGGGTGTAGACGACGACCTCGGCCCCGCTGCGTTCCTCGATCCGGTCGATCGTCGCCTCCGCTTCGGCGATCGTGGGCGCGTCGAAGAGGCCGGCCCTGTCGTAGACGGCCTGGCCGACCGCCGGGTCGGGATACGGCGGGCCCGGCGGCGTCTCCGCGCGGGCGGGGGAGACCGGCGCGAGCCACGCGGCGACCGCGAACAGGACCGCGAGGATGGGAAGGAGCCGTCTCATGCCAGCGACGCCAGGGTGCCGCGCCGGCGAGCCAGCGTGAGGGAGCCGTCCGCCTCCACGATCACCTCGGCGGGCCGCGGTCGCCCGTTGTACGTGGAGCGCATGGACGCCGCGTAGGCTCCGGCGTCGGCGATCGCCACGAGGTCGCCCCGGCGAAGCGGCGGGAGGAGGTGCTCGCCGAGCGTGTCCGTCGACTCGCAGATCGGCCCGTCGACGCGGGCGGGGCGGGCGGCGGCGTCCGGGTGGGGCACCCGGCCCAGCGACGTGAGGGCCACGACCGCGTGCTCGGCGCCGTAGAGCGCCGGCCGGATCAGCTCGGTCATGCCGGCGTCGACCACGACGAGCCGTCGCGTGCGGTCGTCGGTGGTGGACCCGGGCGGGAGGACGGCCAGTGCGTGGGCGCCCGAACGCTCGTTCGTCATCGGGGCCGGAGGAAGCGTCCGCTCGCGCACGTGGAGGACCCGGGCCACGAGCCAGCCCGCCCCCGCCACCATCACCCGCCCGGGCTCCACGGCCAGGCGCCGCGGCCGGCGGTCGGCCGGGATCACCTCGAGGAGCAGCGGGATCTCGGCGGCGAAGCGCTCCGGGCCCGGGCCGGTGATCCCGCCCGACCCGCCGGTGAGCTCGTCGGCCGCGCCCGCGAGCCTGGCGCCGGCGCCAGCTGGGAGCCCGCTGCCCGCCCCGCCCAGGGGCCCGCCGCCGGGCCGCCACGGCGTCACCGGCATTCCGCCGCCGACGTCGAGCGTGTCGAAGTCAGGCATCCCGCCCTGCAGCAGCGCGAGGAGGGCAAGGGCACGCCGCACCCCGTCGCGCCAGGCGTCGATCGCCCCGAGCTGCGACCCCACGTGGAGGTGGAGGCCGCGCCAGCGGACCGGGCCGTTTGTGCCGCCGCCCGCCTCGATGACGGTGCCCACCTCGTCCGGGATCACCCCGAACTTGGAGCCCCGGGATCCGGTCGCGAGGCCGGCGTGCGTCTCCGGCACGACCGACGGATTGAGCCGCACCAGCGCGTCGATGCGCAGGGGCCGGCCGTCGGCGGCCCCCCCTCCGCGGCGCCGCGCCCCCTCGATCGCCCGGGCCAGCGCCGCCGCCTCGTCCGCCGACTCGATCGCCACCCAGCGGAGCGGCTCCCCGGCGGCCGCGGCGCGCACGGCCGCGCGCAGGTCGGCGTCGGTCTTGCCGATCCCCTCGAGCGTGATCGCCGCGTTCGCCACGCCCGCCCGGCGCGCCAGCGCCCATTCGCCGCCGGAGACCACGTTCGCTCCGAATCCGCGGGCCGCCAGCCGCGCGATCAGCGCCGGCAAGTCGTTGGCCTTCAGCGAGTAGGCCCGCAGCCACGGGTCGGGGAAGGCGGCGCGGACCGCGTCGGCGGCGGTGTCGAGCGCCACCCCGTCGGTGACATAGAGCGGGGTGCCGTGGCGCCGCGCGGCCGCCCGCAGCGCCGGCCCGAGGGCCGCGAGCCGGTCCACGATCGGCGTCCCTACGGCGCCGTCAGTTGGGGACGACGAGACGGACGAGCGCCGAGACGAGCCCGACGACGAGCGAGCCGAGCGCGGCGGCGACCAGCGTGGCCTGCGTCAGGATGTCCGGCGGGAAGTCGCCGACCTTCAGCGAGCCGCCGACCGCGTTCGAGACGTAGGCCGCGCCCAGGAAGAGGGCCATGTTCAGGACGATCCCGAAGAGGCCCATCGAGAGCAGGTTGAACGGCAGCGACAGGGCCTTCACGATCGGCCCGATCATCCCGTTCGCGACCCCGAAAACGAGCGCCATGGTCCCGAAGGGGACCAGGTCCTCGGGGATCTTCGCGAAGCCGGCCGACGGGATCTCGATCCCCGGCACGAAGCGCGCGGCGACCCACAGGGCCACCCCGGTGGCGATCAGCGTGGCGATGAAGCCCTTCATGCAGCGACCTCCCCGTTGACGAACCCGTCGCCGACGACCGCCGCGACGCCGCGGGATCTCCGCGACGCCCGCCGACGAGGTCGGCGCCGCGGCCGGGACCGATCATCCCACGCCGTGGCCCGCGATGGGTGGGCGAAGGCTGGGGCGGGAACCGGAGGGCGAGGGCCTCGCCACGACGACCCCGGCACCCAACGACAACGGGGAGGGGCCCGGAGGCCTCCTCCCCGTTGTCGGTGATGGGGGACTGGCGATGCTGCCCGGCCGGGTACTCCCTGCCGGCTACTGCCCCGCTGGCCCCGCCGGGACCGCGAAGCTGAACCCGGAGCCGTCCGCACAGACCGCGTCCGCGGCCCGGAACTCGCTGGTGGCCGGGTCGACGTCGACCCGCATCTCGAACGTGCCGGCCTTCTCGTCGACGACCGGATCCGGGACGTCCACGCCATGCTCGCGCATGCACGCCGCGTACTTCTGGATCGGCGCCGCCATCGCGGCGACGTCACCGCTGCCCGCGGCCGCGCCGCCGACAATGGTCGCCCCTCCGACCATGATCGCACCCGCCGCACCGGCGCCGAGCTGTCCGCCGGTCGAACCGGCGACGGAGGCGGACAGCTGCTTGATGCCGGCCGCCTCCAGGATCGGCCCGCACACCTTGTCTGCGGCGGCGAATGCCTCGCCGTCGATCTCCGTCGCCGTCGCCGAGAGGGACCCGACGATCGTCGCCGAGCCCGACACCGTGCCGGACCCGACGATCGTGGCGCCTGTCGCCCCGCCGGCCCCCGCGGGTCCGGCCTCGACCGCGACCGGCTCCGGCATGTCGATGCCGGCGTCCCGCATGCACGCGGCGTACTTCGCGAACGCCGCGTCGATCTTCTCGCCATCGGCCGGCGCGATCTCCGTCGCGACCCCGCCGCCGACGGTGACGTTCTGGACGAGGGTCGGCGCCGGCGCCGGCGATGCCCCGGCCACGGTCGCGCCACCCAGCGTCAGCCCCATCAGCGCCGCGATCCCGAGCGCGCCGGCGAGGCGTCGCCGCGCCCGCGGGACTCCCGCCGGGATGGCGGTGTCCACGGGTCCCTGTGTCTGCAACTCCATCACGATCTCCCAGGTCCGCATTGCGGCGGCTGCCGCAGCCCCCGCCGGGTGGCGGTGCTGGACCAGTTGTCGCTCCCGGCTATGAAGACTTCGTGAAACGCCCGTTGGTCGGCAGCGTGACGGTGAACCGCGCCCCGCCCGACCTGCTCTCGCCCACCGCGATGCGTCCCTCGTGGCGGTCGACGATCCACCCGGCGATCGAGAGCCCCAGGCCGCTGCCGCCGGCCGCGGCCCCCGCGCCGCGCCAGAAACGATCGAAGACCCGGGCCCGGTCGGCCGGCGGGATCCCGGGGCCGTCGTCCTCGACGACCAGGCTCCCCGCGCGGACCGTCACCAGCACGCTGCCGCCTTCCCTGCCGTGCCGGACCGCGTTGTCGACGAGGACCGTGACGAGACGCCGCAGCCGGTCCCCGTCACCACGCATCACGGAGGGCTCGACGTCCAGCGCGAGCCGCACGCCGCGTTTCGCGGCGAGCGGCTCCAGGGCGGCCATCGCAGAAGCGGCGATCTCGGCGAGATCGACCGGCCGGAGGTCGAGGTCGGCGGGACCCGAGTCGGTGCGCGCAAGCGCGAGCAGGTCGTCGACGAGGGTACCCAGGCGCACGGCCTCGGCATCCACGGCCTCGAGCGCGGGAGTGATCTCGGAGACCCTGGCGTCGGGTTGCTGGCGCGCGCGCGCGACCCCCGCCCGGATCACGGCAAGCGGTGTCCGCAACTCGTGGCTGGTGTCCGCCGCGAGCTCACGCTGTCGGCGGAGCGAGGCCCGGATCGGGACGAGTGCCCTCGTCGCGTAGAACGACCCGATCAGGGCCGCCGCCGCGAGGCTCACGAGGCCGCCGCCCGTGAGGACCGCCAGCAGCACGACGAGCGTGCGCTGCTCCGCGGTTCGATCGCCCACTACCTGGAGGACCCCGGCCGGCAGTCCAGGGCCGGCCGCGGGCAGGGGCATCGAGAGCACGCGGACCGGCGCCCCCGCGTACGCCGTCTCGTGCACGGTCGCGGCGCCGGCCAGGGCGGCGGCGTATCCCTCCGGATCGATGGAACTGCCCGTGTCGGGGACGACCTGCGTCGTCCCGTCGACGGGGACGACCACCGCCAGGGTCCCCGAGAAGGGTCCGCCGACTGCGAAGCCGGGGAGGGCCGCGTTCTCTGCGACCACGGTTACGGCCCCGGTCGCTCCGAGGATGGCGCCCGTGCCGGCCGCTGCCTGTCCCACCATGAGGCTCGCGCGGTCGCGCAGGAGGTTCTCGGAGGCGGATGCGAGGGTCGTCGCAACAGCCGCGTAGAGCGCGATGCCGAGCACCAGGAGCACGATCAGCGTGGAGCCTGCGCTCCAGGCGATGAGCTGCCACCGAACGCGGCGAACGAGCCGCCCATCGGCATCGTGGCCGAGCCGCGGGGTTCCAAGGGCAGCTCCGTCAGGCATCGGTCGCCTCCCGCCGCAGCCGGAAGCCGACGCCGCGCACCGTCTCGATCCGGCGGGCCGCCGCGGGCCCCAGCTTTCGGCGCAGGAAGGCGATGTACGCATCGACCGAATTCGGGGTGACGGCGACCCCGAACGGCCAGGCGTGGTCGAGCAGCTGGTCGCGGGTCAGCACCTGGTCGGGGTGGCGCATCAGCGCCTCGAGCAGCGAGAACTCGCGGGGGCTCAGGTCGACCGGGTGGTCATCGACGCAGACGGCTCGGCGCACGTCATCGAGCGTGATCGGACCGCAGCTGATGAGCGCTGTCGGGGGCGCCGCCGGGCGGCGGGTGATCGACCGAAGGCGGGCCGCCAGCTCTTCGAACGCGAAGGGCTTGACGAGGTAGTCGTCGGCGCCCGCGTCGAGGCCGACCACCCGGTCCGAGACCGCGTCCCGTGCCGTGAGCATCAGGATTGGGACCGCGCTCGCCGACCGGCGGATCCGGCGCGCCACCTCGAGCCCCGAGATGTCGGGCAGCCCCACGTCGAGAACGATCGCGTCGACGCCGCTCGCGGCGAGGTCCAGGCCGTCGCGCCCGGTGGCGGCCATATCAACGACGTGCCGCTCGCCGGTCAGGAGCTGGGCGAGGAGCTCCGCGAGGCGCGGATCGTCCTCGATGACGAGGATGTGCATCGTGGGCAGTATCGGGCCACGGGATCATGAAAACGGCATGAAAGCGGCGCGATTCCGTTCACGTTGAGCTGACCGGGTCCGGCGTTGGCGGGCGCATGCGGAGGCGGGACCGCCGCCCCGAACTTCTCAGCGCAGGAGGAAGCCGGTCCCGAGCGGGTCGGTCGGATCCAGGACGAAGTGGGAGCGGCCGACGAGGTGGGCCGTCCCCTCGACGTCGGTGATCACGGCGGGACGGCCGGCGACCTCCGTCGCGCCGGTGACGCGGCCGGCGAAGACGGTGTCGACGATGCTCCGGTGGCGCAGGGTCTCCCCGGTCCGGATGCGGCCCGCGGCGTGGAGGAGGGCCAGGCGCGCGGACGTGCCGCTGCCGCAGGGCGAGCGATCGACCTCGCCGTCGGCGAAGACGGTGACGTTGCGCTGGGTGAGGGCGGCGTCATCGCCCGGGGCTGCCGGCTCGTCCTGCCACCACGTGATCCCGTAGATGCCGCGCAGCTCGGGCTCGTCGGGGTGGACGACGTCGAGAGCGGCGTCGAGCGCCGGGCGCAATTCGCGCTGGAGGTCGATGAGGACCGGCAGGCTGGCCCGGTCGACCGCGAGCCCGAGCGCGCGCACGTCGGCCGAGCCGTAGAAGGCGCCGCCGTAGCCCACGTCGACGGCCACGGGCCCACGCGAGGTCGGCAGCGTGACCCCGGTCGCCAGCACGAACGACGGGACGTTCGTGAAGCGGACGCTCGTCACCCGGCGGGCCCCGACGTCGCAGCGGGCGACGCAGGCGAGGCGGCCGGACGGGACGTCGACGGTCAGCGGCGTCTCCGCGTCGGTCATCGGCAGGACGCCGTTCTCGAGCGCCCACGTCACGAGGGCGATCGTCCCGTGCCCGCAGGCAGTCGAATAGCCCTCATTGTGGAAGAAGACGACGCCGAGGTCGGCGCCGGCGTCGTTCGGCGGCACCACGTGGCAGCCGTACATGTCGGCGTGGCCGCGCGGCTCGTTCACCAGGAACCGGCGGACGTGGTCGAGGTGATCGTGGGCGAAGCGGCGGCGCTCCAGGATGGTCGACCCCTCGAGCGGCGGGACGCCGCCGACGATGATCCGGAACGGCTCGCCGCCGGCGTGGTAGTCGACGGTGTCGACGGCGAGCAGGAGCTCGGTCATCGCGGGGCGCCCTCCTGTGCTGCGGCGGCCTGGCCGGCAAGCCGGGCGTGCAGCCGGTCGCGCACGGCGAGCCAGTCCTCGTCGACGACCGCGTACCAGGCCGAGTCGCGCACCCGCCCGCCGGCCACGAGCTGGTGGCGCCGGAAGACGCCCTCGAACGTCGCGCCGATCCCGGCCAGCGCGGCCCGCGAGCGGACGTTGAGGGCGTCCGTCTTGAACTCGACGCGCATGGCCCCGAGCCGCTCGAAGGCGTGCTCGAGCAACAGGAGCTTGGCCTCCGTGTTCGCGCCGGTGCCGTGGGCCGTGGGCGCCAGCCAGGTCCAGCCGATCTCCAGGCGCCGGTGGGCCGGGGCGATTGACATGAAGCGCGTGCTGCCGAGCACCCGGCCCGTTGTCGCGTCGACGGTCGCGAAGGGCACCTCCGCCCCGGCGTCGCGGTTGCGGAGCGCCTCCTCGACCCAGGCCCGCATCGAGGCCTCGTCCGTGAGCGGCGCGTGCATCCAGACCCAGGTGACCGGGTCGGCGCCGGCCGCGACGAGCCCGGGGAGGTGCGAGAGCTCCAGCGGCTCGAGGCGCACGCGGCGCCCCGCCAGGGTGACCGGCGTCACCCAGGGCGCGGCGGCCGGGACGGGGGCGCGGGCGGGGCGAGCGTTGGACATCGCGTTCGCTGGTACCGGGTTGCTCATCCCGTGATCCTACCCGCCCCGGTCATGCTCTGGCTCTCCCCCACACCGCCCGGCACCCTGGAGGCCTGCGGTCCCCGTGATCCAGTGGACTGCGCCGAGGAGCGGACCCCGCGAGTCGCCCTCGATGAACAGCATCATTGGCCGTGACCGAGCCGGAGCCCGGTGACGATCGCCCGGGCGTTGTGCAGCCTGTCGGATGCTGACACGAGGAGGACCGAACGGTCGGCCAGGGCGAGGTAGGTTGGACCTGATGCCGCTGAGCCCGATCGTGCCCCACTCGGGAAGTGCCCGGGATCCCGGACCGCCGTTGAGCCGCCAGCCCCTGCCGAGCGGGCCGATGATCCTCTACCCCGGATCCAGGCGACCGAGCCCGAGGCGCCCCGCGAGCTCGCGGGCGTGGCGGCATTCCGCGAGCGCCGGCCGGCGGTCGAGGGGCGGATGCTCCGACGCCCGGTAGCACGGCCGGTACTGGGCCATCAGGTTGACGTACGTGGTGGGTGAGACCTCCGAGGCGATCCACGCGAGGACCTGATCGGTTCCGGCAACGTCCCCGGGCAACACCAGGTGGCGGACGAGGAGCCCGCGCACGGCCACGCCGTGCTCGTCGAGGACCAGGTCGCCGACCTGGCGATGCATCTCGCGCACCGCCCGGCGATTGACCTGGACGTACTCGCGTACGTGCGAGTAGCGCCGCGCGAGGTCGCTGTCGCCGTACTTCATGTCCGGCATGTAGATGTCGACCACGCCGTCCAGCAGGGCGAGGGCCTCCGGACTGTCGTACCCGCCCGTGTTGTAGACGAGCGGAAGACGCAGGCCCGCCCCCGCCGCGATGGCCAGCGCCTCGAGGACCTGGGCCACGACGTGACTCGGCGTCACGAGGTTCACGTTGTGGCATCCGATCTCCTGGAGCTCGAGCATCATCGCGGCGAGGCCCTCTGCGTTGACCTCCGACCCCACCCCGCGCTGGCTGAGCTCCCAGTTCTGGCAGAAAACGCAACGCAGGCTGCACCAGGCGAAGAAGACCGTCCCCGACCCCCGCCAACCGCTGATCGGTCGCTCCTCGCCGTGGTGCGGCCCGTAGCTCGCGACGCGCGCCCACCTGCCGGTCCGGCAGACGGCGCCCTGCGTGCCGTCGAGCCGATTGACCCGGCAGTACCGCGCACACAGGTCGCAGCTCGCCAGCCGACCGAGCGCGCGTCTCGCGCGATCGGCAAGCGCGCCGCTGCGGTGGAGCGCGAGATACGCCGGTTCGGTGCCGGCGGCGGTCACGGGCGGCCCTCCAGCGGTTCCACGAGAGCGTATCTCGGCTCCTTCCGCTTCCCCAGGGGGCCACTGGCGCGATCCTCGCGCAGGCGGCACGGCACCGCGACCATCACCGAGCATCTTCAGCGTCGCGTCCCCACCGGACCCGTCGGACCCTGCCGGCCGACCCGCCCAATACCCGTCACCCGACCCTACCGGCGGGGTCGCCCAACGTCGATCATGGTGCCCGGAGGTCGCGGCATGTCCCACCGGCAGGAGGGTGGCGAAGCCATCTCGAACGTCTCGATCCGCGGCGACGACCGCGTCCGCTAGCATGACCGGATCCAGCGCGAATGACCGGTCCGGTCGTGTTCGCGGCGGGGCGTCGAAGCGGACGGTGGTCGCGGCCGTCCTGGTCGTGCTGATGGGGGTGATCGCGGTGAGCCTGCATTCGCCGGGAGGGTCCGCCCCGACGACGACGGGCCGCGGCCCGGAGGAGGCGCTGCCGTCGCCGCGGCTCGCCGGTCAGGTTTCGCTGGAGGAGGCGCTCCGGTCGCGCCGCTCGATCCGGTCGTTCTCGGCCGAGGCGCTCACCCGCGCGGAGCTCGGCCAGCTGCTGTGGGCCGCGCAGGGCGTCACCGACCTCGAGGGGCATCGCACCGCGCCGTCGGCGGGGGCCCGCTACCCGCTGGAGGTGGACGTGGTGACCGCGGACGGCCTCGCCCGGTACGTGCCCGACGGGCACGTGCTCGTCCGGCGCGGCTCCACGGACCTCCGGGCGGCCCTCCGGCGGGCGGCGCTCGACCAGCCGGCGGTCGGCGAGGCGCCGCTGATCATCATCATCAGCGGCGTGGTCGAGCGGACCGCGGCGCGGTACGGCGCGGAGCGCGCCGAGCGGTACGTCGCGCTGGAGGCGGGCCACGCGGCCCAGAATGTCCTGCTCGAGGCCGTGAGCCTCGGGCTCGGGGCCGTGCCGGTCGGTGCGTTCGACGACGCTGAGGTCCGGCGGATCCTCGCGCTCGCCGACGGCGAAGCCCCGCTCTACCTCATTCCTGTGGGCCATCCGCGGTGACCTCCGGCTCCTGCCGACGGCGCGGTTCGTGAGCTGTTGGCGATGGCCTGGGCAACGATCGCTCTCCACGGGGACCTGACCGACTTCCTCGCCCCACCCCGCCGGGGCGCGGTGGTGTCCCGCCGGGGCGCAGTGGTGCGCCGGCGCTTCGAGGGGCATCCGGCGGTCAAGGACCTCCTGGAAGCACTCGGGGTTCCCCACCCGGAGATCGCGGCCATCACGGTGAACGGCGCGCCGGCCGTCTTCTCCCAGCACCTGCACGACGGAGATCGAGTGGAGGCCTGGCCGGCCGCCGAGGCCGCCGAGCTGGGGCTGGTCCCCGTCCTGCCCGCCGCGCCCGAGGACTCGGCCGAGCCGCGCTTCGTCGCGGACGGCCACCTGGGCCGCCTGGCCGCGTACCTGCGGATGCTCGGCTTCGACACCTGGTACCGCACGGACGCCGATGACAACCGGCTCGCCGCGGTCGCCGCCGCCGAGCAGCGGATCCTCCTGACCCGCGACCGGGGCCTCCTCAAGCGGAGCGTCGTGCGGCGCGGTGCCTGCGTCCGCTCGGACCGGCCGGTCGAGCAGCTCGTCGAGGTGACGCGGCGCTTCGGCCTGGTGGACCGCTGGCAGCCGTTCGGGCGCTGCCTCCGCTGCAACACGCTGTTGGTGCCCGTGAGCCGCGAGGAGGTCCTGCACCGGCTCCAGCCGCTGACGCGGATCTACTACGACGACTTCCGCCGGTGTCCCGGGTGCGACGCCATCGTCTGGAAGGGATCCCACCACGCCCGGATGGAGCGCCTCGTCGACCGGGTGCGGGCCAGCGTCCCGAGGTCAGCCGAGCGCTGAGTCGCCGCGCCGCCGGACAAGGCTGAGGTTCCGAGTGTCAGGCAACTGCAATCGGACCCGACCGCACTGGCAACTCGCTGGGCAGCCGCCGATCAGCCGCACGCCCGTCAACAACCCTGACGGGGAAGAGCAGCTGGCCCGGGATCTACCCCTCGTCGGGTCGCGCGGCGCGGACCCGCTCGATCGCCAGGCGCAGGAGCTCCAGCCCGGCCGGGTCCAGGTCGTAGGTCCACTCGCGGATCCGCTCGGGCGCGTGGAAGCGCGGAGCCAGCCCGATCTCGAGCGCCTCGCGCGTCAGGAGGAGCAGGTCGGCGTCGCGGTCCACGCGGACAAGTGCCTCCTCGTCCCCGGCCACGGCCTCGATGAGGCGGGTGCCGCCCCCGGAGCGGGCGAGCCAGTCCTCCATGTTGGCCGTGCTCCGGGTCGAGGAGCAGACCATGCCGACCGTGCTGCCCGGGGGGAGCGCCCCGATCTCGTCGAGCAGCTCCGCGTAGGACGGCGCCGCCATCAGGGCGATGACGGGAGCCCGCCCGGCGACGAGGGCGATCGTCTCGTCGGCGTGGAAGGTCGAGGTGGCCACGAGGTCGTAGTGGTGCCGCTCCAGGCGCTCGACGACGTGGTCGATCAGGGCCCCGTCGGCCTCGGCGATCCCGTCGAAGGTGGTGCTGATCGTCTCGGCGGCGCGCCGCGCGTCGGTCGCCGTGCACTCCACGAAGAGGACGTGGACGCGCGGCCCGGGCCGCCGCCGCTCCGTCGCGACGGAGTAGACCGCGGCCGCCACCTCGTCCGCGGAGTACCCGGCGCGGGCGGCAGTGCGGAGCAGCTCCGCGACGAGGCCGTCCAGCGCCCCGGTGGTCCGGCGCACGGGCGGGCGCGCGGCGACGCGCGTCCCGGCGCCGTGCCGGCTGACGACGTAGCCCGCGTCGGCCAGGCGCCGATAGACCGCCCGCACGGTGTTCGGGTTGACCCGGAGCACGGCACCCAGCTCGCGCACGGTGGGCAGCCGCGCGCCCGCGTGGAGCCGCCCGGTATCGACCTGGTAGGCGAGCTGCCAGTAGAGCTGCGTTGAGATGGGGACGTCGGAATCGCGCGCGACGTCGAGGCCGCGGGCCTCCCGCGGGCCGGGCGCCGCGAGGAGACCCGGCGGGCCGGGCGCCGCGAGCAGACCCGGCGCAGCGAGGGCCTCGGGAGCCTCGGGCGCAAGGGGCACCTCGGCCCCCATCGACCCCTGCAAGCCGGCCCGTCGTTCTCGGGACCTTCCGCCCGTTGACATAGTTCGATAGTCCAACTACTATTGGTTTGTACTACTCGACTATACCAACGAAGCGCCGCTCTTCGGCGCCGGCTGACATCCGGCCCGCTCGCGGGCCCACCATATACGCTCGGCGAGGCACCTCTCCCTCCTCCTCCCTCCCGCCGACCCGAGCCTGGACGAACCGCCGGCCCTGCCGGCGGTTCGTCTGTTTCGCGGGCGGGCGCTCAGGCCGGGCTTCAGGCCGCTCCCTCAGGCCGGGCTCTGGCCCACCTCGGCGAGCGCCCCCCGGTAGATCGCCGCGCCGTCGATCCCCCCGGTTGACGAAACGAACAGGGCGAGATCCTCGACGAGGCGCTGCTCCAGGCGCGTCCCCGCGATCCCGTCGACGAGCTGCGCCGCCCGGCCGGCGCAGCGCAGCACGTGCTTCGTCTCCGGGCGGGTGGGCTCCTCCCAGTACCAGCCGTCGCTGGCGAACATCGCCAGGCGCCAGCGCTGCGCTTCCATGAGCGCCTCCAGCTCGCGGCGGGCGGGCACCGGGGCGGCGTCGCCGAGGAGGTGCGCCGAGAACGCCTGCGGCGTCGCGAGGCCCAGCACGACGTCGACGTACGCGTCGCGGGCCGCCCACGGGTCGATGGGCTCGTGCCGGCCGTCTGCCCCGGGCGCGCCGGGCAGCGCGGCCGCCCGCGATTCGGTCACCGTGTCGATCCCGCCGGCGAGGCGGTCCAGGGCCGCGCGGAGCGGCTGCTTCCACCGTCCGTCGGGTGCGCAGGGGCACTCGCCCGACCAGCGGAGGACGCCGTGGTGGCAGCTCCAGGACGTGCGATCCGCGACTCGGACAGGCGGCAGCGCCTCGCGGTCCTCGGCGGCGAGCGCCTGGCCCAGGGGCACCACGTCGAACCCCCGGTCGACCGCCGGGTCCACCAGCCGCTGGAGGAACTGGTCCCGGAAGTGCTGGTGGTGGCCGTACAGCTCCCCGTCGGTCGCGACGAGCACGAGGGGTGAGCCCGCCTGCCAGCTCGAGGAGCTGTCGCGATGGAGCGGGATCGAGGTGCGCTGGAGGACCCAGTCGCGGGCGAAGCGGTCGGCGTCGGCCGTCACCTCCGGCTGGAACGAGACCGCCCCGGAGAGGGCGTCGTCGTAGAACGCCACGACGAGCGACCGGCCGCCGCCGAGGCTGACGCGGTGCGGGCGCCGGGATTCGATCGCGGGCGTGGCCGCCTGCCAGGGCGCGAGCACCGTCCAGCGGATGCCCTCCTCGGCGAGCGTCCGCAGGACCGCCTCGTCCACGGCGGTCTCGGGGAGCCAGAAGCCGCTCGGCGGATGCCCGAACCGGACCCGGAAGTCGCGGATGCCCCAGCGGACCTCGGTTCGCCGATCGCGCAGCGAGGCGAGCGGCAGGATGGCATGGTGGAAGCTCTGGGCCAGGGCGTTCTGGTTGCGGGCGGCGACGGCTATCCGCTCCAGGACCTCGGGAGCCTCGCTCGCGAGGAAGCTCGTGAGGGTGGGGCCAACGTTGAACGAGATCCGGTCGAGGTTGCCGCGCTCGGCGTTCGGCCGGTAGCACTCGGCCGTGATTCGGGCGTTCCAGCTCGCATAGGGCGCCGCGCTCGGATCGGGCCGCGTGGGCCCGCCGAACGGGTCGCGCCGCTCGGGCTGGTAGAAGTGGGCGTGGATCGCGAGGCGGCCGCGGGTCATCGCGGCCCCTGCAGGACCTCCTCGGCGGCCCGGTCGCGAGTGGTGGTGACCGTGTGCTCCACGCGGACCGTGGTCGCGGCACCCGCCGGCAGGACGAGCGGCCACGCGAAGACCAGCGCGGAGCCCTGGTAGACGCGCTCGAAGCCGGCCTCGGAGTTCGAGACCGTGTCGATCGGCGAGATCCACGTCTCCGCCGCGGGCTCCACCCGCGTCGCCACGTCGAGGCCCACGTAGTCGTTGCCCGAGCGCAGCTCGCCCAGCGAGGCACGGCTGCCGGCGGCGTCGTGGGGGACGCGCTCGCCGTCGAGGAGGTACCAGGCGGCCGGGTTGCCGCCCCCGCCCAGCATCGTCGTGGCCCATTCCACGGCCAGCGTGGTCTCGAGCGGCCCTGCGCCGCGGTTCTCCACGCGGACCTCGAGCGAAAGGGTCGGCGTCCGGCGGTCGCCACCGGCGGCGATCGTCTTCTCGACCCGGACCGGCAGGGCGCCGGCGGGCGTGCAGGCCACCCCGTCGCGGACCAGGCGGACCCAGCCGGCGCCGTCGTCGCCGCCCGTCGCCTCGACCCGGAAGGGGTGGGCCACGAAGTCGCCGTACTCCACGACGTCGGCCCGGGCGAAGGCGCCGGGCGTGGTCGCGGGCGCCAGCAGGTGGACGAGGCCGGAGCGACGCTCGTAGAGGTCGTAGTGGAGCCGGTCCGCGAGCCCGGTCTCCTTGGTGCTCACCAAGTCGTGGATGGAGCCCACGCCCGCGGCGGGCGCCGCCGCCCCGCCCTGCTCGACGAGCCTCCGCTCGTGGGCGACGAGCGTCTCGTGGGACGCCTCCGGCCGCCGGCGCAGCACTGCCGCGAGCGCGTGGCGCACCGCCCGGACGTCCCAGCTCCCGATCCCCGCGCCCTCGGAGGGCTTGACCGTGACGACCTGGCCCGCGGTTGCGAGGACTACCTCCGGCACGCCGTCGAGGTCGATGTCCTCCACGCGGACGCCGTCGACCGCCGCGCCGGCCGCCCGGGCCGCCTGGTCCGCCGCATCTTCCGCGGCGATCAGGTGCTCGTAGGTGGCCAGGCGCATGTGGCTGATGTAGATGCCCCCGAAGAGGCCGTGCCAGTAGCAGTCGTTCGACTGGCCCTTGTAGAGATGGTCGAGGGCGGCCGTCTTCGCCGGTCCCGCGGGCATCGCCGCCACCTTGGCCGACGTCCGCAGCATCTGCTTGTGGAGGTCGTTGATCTCGCGGTACTTCACCTGGAAGTTGCGCCAGAACCCGCCGCGCAGGTAGCGGTACTCGGGGGCGCCGGCCTCCTCGGCCCGGTGCAGGAGGTCGGCGAAGACCCGGCTCTCGTCGGGCGGCAGCGACCACTCGCCCATCTCGGCGTAGGACGCGGTCGGCAGGTAGACCCGGCCGATCGGCGCGTTGCCGTCCAGCCAGTCCGACGGGGTGATCGTGGTGAGCCAGCCGGCGTTCGCCTCGAGCGCGTCGAAGAAGCGGTCGACCCAGCGGTTGGCCCCCCAGCAATGCTCCCAGGTGGTGGGCCAGGAGCCGAACTTCTCGCCGTCGTCGCCCATCATGCCGACCCGCTCGCCCTCTTCGGTGGCGTGGTCCCGCAGGTGGGCGATGACGTCGTCCACCTCGCCGAAGGGAATCCGGTAGCGGAGGCCCTTCTCCGTGCCGAAGACCGTCAGGAGGTGTCCCTGGTCGTCCGTCGTGTAGGGGCCCCAGAGGCGCTCCTCGGGGATGGAGGCCGCCCGGAAGTGGTTGTCGTCGAGGATCGTCCAGCCGTAGCCCGCCGTGACGAGGGAGGTCGGCAGGTCGGGCTCCCAGACCCGCTCCGCCAGCCACGCGCCCCGCGGCCGCCGTCCCGTGATGCGCTCCACCTCGTCGGCCATCCTGGCCAGCTGGCCCAGCCGGTCGCGCTCCGGCAGCGACGCGAGCACGGGCTCGTAGTAGCCGCCGCCGAGCAGCTCGACCTGGCCGCGATCGACGAGGGCCCGGAGCCGTTCCAGGAACTCCGGTCGCTCGGCGCGCAGCCAGTCCAGGAGCGATCCGGTGTAGTGGAGGGCGAGGCGCACCCCGGGGTGGCGGTCCAGCGCGTCGAGCATCGGCCGGTAGGCCTGGTCGTAGACGTCGCCGAAGACCCAGCCGAAGTTGCCCACCGGCTGGTGGTTGTGGAACGCGAGGGCGAGGGAGATGCGCGGGGCCACGAGTCCTCCCTGGGCGGATGTCGGGGTTGGGTGCTTGGGATCGGCAGGCGGAGGCGGGCCGGGGTCAGCCCGCCTCGGTCACGACGCGCCGCTTCGCCGTCGCGACGGCGGGTTCGATGCCCGCGGCCGGCAGGTAGAGCAGCTCGGTGTACTCGTGGAGCATGCGGGTGGTCGAGAAGCGCCAGATCGTCGTCGACATCGCGCGCTTCATGAGCTCCAGCCACTTCTTCGGGAGGCCGTCGGAGCCGCGCTCGTAGTAGCGGGGCACGACCTCCGCCTCGAGGATTCGGTAGAGGTCGAGCGCGTCCGCCCAGTCCTGCGCACCCTCGTCGGGCGTGGTGACCCGGCCGCCGATCGCCCAGCCGTTGTCCCCGGTCCAGCCCTCGTCCCACCAGCCGTCGAGGACGGACAGGTTCACGATTCCGTTCGCCGAGGCCTTCATGCCCGACGTCCCGGAAGCCTCCAGCGGACGCCGCGGGTTGTTGAGCCAGACGTCGACCCCGCGGACCATCAGCTTCGCGATCCGTATGTCGTAATCCTCGAGGACGAAGACCCGGCCGCGAAGCTCGGTGGAGCGGCTGCGGGCGAAGATGGACTGGATCACCTGCTGGCCGGGGCGGTCGGCCGGGTGGGCCTTGCCGGCGAAGATGAACTGGACGGGCCGGTTGGCGTCGCGGACGAGCCGGACGAGCCGGTCGATGTCGGTGAAGATGAGCGCGGCCCGCTTGTACGTCGCGAAGCGACGGGCGAAGCCGATCGTGAGGGCCTCGGGGTCCAGCGCCTGCGCGAGCTCGGTGAGCGTCGCCGGCGATTCGCCGTGGCGGGCCAGCTGGGCGACGAGACGCTGGCGGGCGAAGACGGCCAGCTCGCGCTTCTGGTGGAGGTGCGCTTCCCACAGCTCGCGATCCGGGATGCGGCCCATGCGCTCCCAGAAGCGCTCGGCGTCCGACTGGCCGTCGAGGTCGTCGAGGTCGGCGTCGAGGAAGCGCTCGAAGAGCTCGCGCATCGGGCGCCCGACCCAGGTCGCGGTATGGACGCCGTTCGTGACGCCGTGGATCGTCCGTCCGCCGAGGAGGTGCTGCCAGGTGTCGTTGGCGGTCTCGCCGTGGAGCTTCGAGACGGCGTTCGCGCCGTTCGCCAGGCGGAGGCTGAGGGCCGTCATGTCGAACTGGCCCGCGTCGTCCTCCACGCCGCGGCCCAGGGCCAGGAGGTCGTCGACGGGGACGCTGCCCGTGCCCGGCCGCCCCTCGCCCGCGCAGAGCGGCCCGGCGACGCGCCGGACGAGGTCGACCTCGAAGCGCTCGTTGCCGGCGGAGATCGGGGTGTGGATCGTGAAGACGCTGGAGCGCTTCACGGCCAGCCAGGCGTCGGCCAGGGCGGTGCCGGCGCCGACCATCTCGAGGGTGCGCTCCACGAGCGAGAACGCGGAGTGGCCCTCGTTGAGGTGCCAGACCGCCGGCGAGACGCCGAGCGCGCGGAGGGCGCGCACGCCGCCGACGCCGAGAACCAGTTCCTGGTGGAGCCGCATCTCGCGGCCGCGGACGTACAGGATGTGGGTGATCGGCCGGTCGGGCACGTCGTTGCCGGGGTGGTCGGTGTCCAGCAGGAGGACCGGCACGCGGCCCACCTGGAGCATCCAGACGGCGGCGTGGATCGTGCGGCCCGGGAGCTCCACGGGGACGAAGAGGGGGTCGCCCATCCGGTCCAGGACCCGCAGGACGGGGAGGCGGGCCAGGTCGAAGTCGGGGTAGGCGTGCTCCTGGTGCCCGTCGGCGTCGATCGACTGGCGGAAGTAGCCCTTGCGGTAGAGGAGTCCCACGCCGACCAGAGGGAGGGCCATGTCGCTGGCGCTCTTCATGTGGTCGCCGGCCAGGATGCCCAGGCCGCCCGAGTAGATCCCCAGCGACTCGTGGAAGCCGTACTCGGCGCAGAAGTAGGCGATCGGGCCGTCCAGCTGGCGGGCGTGCGAGCGGTGGAACCAGTGATCGGAACCGTCGTCCATGTACCGGTCCAGGTCCGCCAGGACGTCCTCGTACTCGGCGATGAAGCCCGGGTCGTCCAGGAGCGGCTGCCAGTTGATGGGGCTCTCGAAGAGGGCGATCGGGTTGCGGTAGCGCGACCACGTGGTGGCGTCGATGCGCTGGAAGAGGAGCGCCGCGCGCGGGTGCCACATCCACCACAGGTTGTAGGCGAGGCGGCGCAGCCCCTCGAACTGCGGCGGCAGCCGGAACGGCGCGCCGGGCTGGGTGGGGACGCGGACGAGGGGTTCCATACGGGGGGCGATGATACCGCGCTCCGCGACACCGCCCCGACCTCCTGCGCCCTCGATCCGACCACGGGAGCGGCGGGCGGCCCGCCATCGCCGCGGAAGGCCATGCCCGATTCGATGCCCGTGTCCGCATCACGGGCGCATCACGCGGGCGGGGGCGAGCAGGCGAGCCGATCGCGACGCCGCGCGGCGTGACGACGATGCGCGCTTGATGCGGCCACGGGCATCGATTTGCGAAGGCACGTCCCGGCCGCCGACGGGCGCGCGCACGGTCGCAGGATCGCGACACGGCGCACGATCGTGACACAGCGCGGGATGGCGATGATGCGCGCTTGATGCGGCCACGGGCATCGATTTGCGAAGGCGTTTTGCGAGGCCACCGGCTGCGTCCCCCCGTCCGTCCCGGTCGGCCGACCCGCCCGGCTCCGGCCGCGCGGCCTACCATCCACTGCATGCGCGTGATCTTCATCGCCGCCGAGTGCGAGCCATGGGCCAAGACCGGCGGGCTGGGCGACGTCGTCGACGCCCTGGCGCGCGCTCTCGGCCGCGTCCCCGGCGTCCTCGACGAGCCGGTCGAGGTCTTCCTGCCGCGCTACCGCTCCGTCCCCGTGCCGGTGGACGGGGCCCTCGAGTCCCTCGCGCTGCGCGTGCGCGACCCGCGCGCCCCCGGCGGGGTGAGCGAGATCGCGGTCCGCTCCTTCGAGGCCGCGGGCTATCGCCTGCGCCTCGTCGACCACCCGCCGGCGTTCGACCGGGCGGGCTTCTACGGTGATTCCTCCGGCGACTACCCCGACAACGCCTGGCGCTTCGGGCTGCTGGCGCGAGCCGCGCTGGAGACGCGCCGGGCGGAGGGCCGGCCGGTCGACGTCGCCGCCCTCCACGACTGGCACGCCTGTCCGGCCCTGCTCCTGCGGGACCTCGCCTACGCCGACGACCCCGTGATCGGACCCGCGGCCATGACCCTGACCATCCACAACCTCGCCTACCACGGCCGGACGCCGCACGCCCGGGTCGGCGACCTTGGCGTGGGCACGGACCCGCCGGCCGGCGATACGTCGGGGATCGATCTGCTCCGCGAGGGCATCGTCCGCGCCGAGATGGTCAACACGGTGAGCCCGACCTACGCCCGCGAGGTCCTCGGCCCGGAGATGGGGATGGGGCTCGAGAGCCAGCTGCGTGCCTGCGGGGCCCGCTTCACCGGCATCCTCAACGGTCTCGACCAGGGGCTCTGGGACCCGGCGACGGACGGGGCGATCGCCGCGCCGTACGAGGCGCACGACCGCGGCGGGAAGGCCGCCTGTCGGGCCGACCTCTGCACGCGTGTCGGCCTGGACCCGGCCGATCCAGCGCCGATCCTGGGGGTGATCGGCCGGGTCGACCCGCAGAAGGGCTTCGACCTGGTGGCGGGCGCGGCCCCGGCGCTCGCCGCGGCCGGCGCCAGGATCGTGGCGCTCGGGAGCGGCGACGCCGGCCTTGTCGCGGGGATGCGGGCGGCGGCCACCGCGCGCCCGGGGCGGGTCGCGATGGTCGAGCGCTTCGACCGCAACCTGGCCCGCCGGATCTACGCCGGCGCCGACCTCTTCCTGATGCCGTCCCGCTTCGAGCCCTGCGGCCAGGGCCAGATGATCGCCCTGCGCTACGGCACGCCCCCCGTCGCCCGCCGGACCGGCGGCCTGGCCGACACGATCCTGGACCTCCACGAGGACCCGGGGGCCGGCACCGGTTTCCTCTTCGACGAGGCGACGCCCGACGCCCTGCGCTTCGCCTGCGAGCGGGCGATCGCGGTCCTGCGCGACCCCGACCGGAGCCGCTGGGAGGGCCTGGTCCGGCGCGGCATGGCGGTCGACTGGGACTGGGAGCGTTCGTCGGCGCCCGCCTACGCCGCGCTCTTCCGGCGGGCGATCGCGGCGCGGCGCGCCGCACGCGCGGCGGCCGGCGCCGGGGCGCCCCGCGCCTGACGTCCTTGGCCGCCGACGCGGCGGCCTTCGGCGCCGGTCAGCCCGGCAGCGTCGCCGCGACCACGACCGCGCCCACCGTGAAGCCGGAGCCGTCCGCGGCGATCTCGAACGCCGTGCGGGCCGCCTCCGGGGCCTCGCGCAGCATCCGCCGGACGGCGTCGGCGCGCCACGGGAGGGGCGCGGTCCGCGAGAGCCAGTCCTCCGTGTCGTGGCGGAACCGCCACTCCCGCACGATGTCGCCGCGGAAGCCGGCCCCGGCGATCACGGCCCTCCACTCCGACGGGCGGAGCGAACGGCCGTGGGTGGGGTCGCGGAGCAGCTCCACCGCGTTGAGGAACGAGTCCAGCCCGGCATCCTCCGGGGCCACGAGGTCCACCATGACGATCCGCGCGCCCGGCCCGAGGACCCTCGCAACCTCCCGGAGGGCGCCGGCGGGATTGGGCCAGTGGTGGATCGAGAAGCGGCTGATCGCCACGTCGAACGTCGCGGCGGGGAAGGGGAGGGCGTCGGCCCGCGCCTCACGCCAGGTGACGTTGTCGATCCCGCGCTCGACGGCGAGGCGCGCGGCCACGGCGAGCATCTCGGGCGTGGGGTCGATCGCGTCGATCCGCGCGACGTGCGGCGCCAGGGCCAGCGTCGCGTGGCCCGCGCCGGCCCCCAGGTCGAGGGCGCGATCGGTGGGCCGGGGCGCGGCCGCCTCCACCAGCCAGCGCAGGTCGGGGCCGTCGGCGTGAGACCAGCCGGTCCCGTAACGCTCCGCGACGGCCGCCCACTGGGCGCGGAGGGGATCGCCGGTCATGCCCGGCCCGGGCTCGCCGCCCGTCGGGGTGCCCGGGGCGGCCATGCCGAGGGCGGCGTCGGCGGCCCGGGGATCGCGGGCGCGCCCATCGCGGCGAGGAGGCGCGCGGTGGCCGCGGCGATCTCCGCGACGGCGGCATCGAAGGCGGCGGCGTCGCGGACGGCGGGCGCGCGCGTCGCGGCGATCTTGCGGACGTACTGGCGGGCGGCGTCGTGGACGTCGCCGTCCGTGGCCGGGGGCGCGGCGCGACCGCGCAGGGGGCGGATGTTGCGGCACATGGGCGAAGGGTAACGGCTTGGCGGATCCGCCCCTTCATCGTGGCCGACTGGGCGCTACGTCGGGCGCGGCACTGCCTCCTCGATCGCGGCGAAGCCCGTGACGACATTCGACATCTGCACCCACAGGAGCGCCACGATGACGATCGCGTGAAGGGGGGCGCACCGGACGACCAGGGCCTCCCCGCTATTCGAGGTGGATGGGGTACAGTGGGCGATCTCGTCCTTCATTTCCGGTACACCCAAAATGAGGCGGGCCTGCTACTCGGTCGTCCCATGCATCGCAGTCAACCGACCAGCTTCCAGTACGGCCTAGCCATCGCCATCGACGAGGACCGCCACCGCGACGAAGAGCGGCGCCACGCCCACCATCACGCCCTGCTTGAAGCGCGCGCCGAGCGCCCGTCGTGGTTGGGGAGACTCGAAGCCGCGTTCGCGAATCTCGTTCGGCGCGCCGATCATTCGCTGACCGACTACCCGTGCCGCCTTCCGAGCGGCGGCATTGGCCGGGTCGCGGTCGTCCTGAGCGGGGGCGAGTGGACGATGGTCTGTCGGGTCGCGTAGCCCGGCTGTAGCGGTCCATCCAGCAGTCCAGCCCCTCGGCCCCCCGGCTCCGCACCGCGCCCTTCGCTCCATCGACAGCATGGGACGCGCACCCGGTGTCCGGGGGCCGTGACGTTCGGCGTAGGGCATGATATCCATGGCTCTCTCGTCCGCCAGGTCGGCGGTCCCAACGCACGAGGCTTCACCGCCATGTCCCCGATACGTGCTCGAACTATGCTCTTCAGCGCCGCCGCCGCGATCGCCGCTGCGACCACCGCGTATGCCGTCGTCGTCCGGCCCTGGTGGCGCGCCTGGGGCGTCGACCCGACCGACGCGGCGCTGGCCTTCGCCGGCGACGAGCTGGTCCCCGACGCGACCGTCGTCGAGACCCGCGGGGTGGAGATCGACGCGCCGCCCGAGGCGGTCTGGCCCTGGCTCATCCAGATGGGCTACAACCGCGCCGGCTGGTACAGCTACGACGTGATCGACATGAAGGGCGCCAGCGTCGACAGGATCCTGCCCGAGCTGCAGCACCTCGCCGTCGGCGACCTCGTGCCGAACTCGCCCGACACCGCCTTCGTCGTGCGCTCCCTCGAGCCCGGCCGGGCCCTCGTCCTCTACGCCGACGAGAAGACGGTCGAGGAGCAGGTGGCCGCGGCGCGGGCCCGCAAGGCGGCGGGCGAGGATGTCGAGGAGACGCCGGCGAACCTCAAGGCGACCGGGAAGATGATGCCGGCGATGGCCGGCTTCGCGGCGAGCTGGGCGTTCGTCCTGCGGCCGCTCGACGAAGGCCGACGGACGCGCCTCTCGGAGCGCTTCCGGGTCCGGATGCCGGCGCCCGAGGGCCCGGCCGCGGCGGTCCTGGGCGGCGCCTTCGGCTTCGGCGTCTTCGCCATGACCCGCAAGCAGATGCTCGGGATCCGCGATCGGGCCGAGGCGGCGAACATCGCTGCGGGGATCACGGCGGAGTTCACGGGGCGCTGGGACGAGAAGACCGTCGAGGCCGAGACCGCCAAAAAGGTCGCAGCAGCCGCCGACGAGGCCGTCGAGACTGCCGACATCGCGACGCCGACCGTCAAGAAGGCCGCCAGGAAGGCCGCCCACGCCGCCGATGAGGCCGACGAGCCGACAGCCGACGAGCCGACCGTTTGACGCATCGTGCGTCCGGCTGGCATGGTGTGCCGGTCATGACGGTCCCCCGCCGGACGCTCGCCACGCTGACCTTGCTCCTGGCGCTGGCAATCGGCCTCGCCCCGACCGTGGAGCCGGGCGTCCGGGCGGAGGAATCGCCGACGCCGACCCCGGTCGAGACGCCGACGCCGACGCCGACGCCCGAGCCCACCCCCGAGCCCACCCCGACGCCGTCGCCGACGACGCCACCCGTCGGCAGCCCGGAATCCCCGATGAGCGACCATCTCTCCGGCGACGTCTACGGCTTCCTCCCGTACTGGGAGATGAGCACCGCCACCCTGGACTACCTGGACTGGAACGCCCTCTCGGCGATCAGCCTCTTCTCGGTCACGTGGACCGGGACGGGCACCCTGGACCGCACCCAGCCCGGGTACAGGGCGATCACCGGGTCGGTCGGGACGGCCGTCGTCGCGGCGGCGAAGGCCGGCGGCGTGCGCGTGGAGCTCTGCTTCACGTCCTTCGGCCTCACCAAGAACGCGAGCCTCTTCGGCGACCCGACCCGGCAGGCCGTCGTGATCGCCGAGCTGCGGTCTCTCGTCGGTGCCATCGGGGCAGATGGGGTCAACGTCGACGTCGAGTCGCTCGAGGGCACCTGGTTCGACGCATACGGCGCCTTCCTGGCGAACCTCCGGGCCGCGCTCCAGGCCGACAACCCGGCCGCCTCCGTGTCGGTGGCCACGAACGCCAACACCTCCGGGGCCCGGATGGCGAAGCGGGCCGCCGACGCCGCCACCGACCGGATCTTCATCATGGGCTACGCCTACCGGTCCGGGCTGTCGAACCCGGGGGCGATCGCGCCGCTCGTCGGGCGCGGGTCGCCCGGCGGGCTCGACCTCCGCTGGACGGTGGACCGGTACGCCACGGAGGGCGTCCCGCTGGGTCGCGTGATCCTCGGCCTCCCGTACTACGGTGTCTCGTGGCCGACGGCGTCCGCCGACCTGGGCGCGGTCCGGACGGTGGGGAAGAGCGGCTCCACATACACCCCGCGGCTCCACCTCGACGAGCCGGCGTCGCTGGGGGTGCCGCTCCTCTACGAGCCCGGCGAGTCCGTCAGCTGGTACGCCTGGTACGACGCCACGGCGGCCACGTGGCGCCAGGCCTTCTACGACACGCCGACCTCTCTGCGCCCGAAGTACGCCTACGCCGTCTCCCGCGGCCTGGCGGGGGTCGGGATCTGGGCACTCGGGTTCGACCGAGGAGTGCCCGGCTACTGGGATCTCCTCAAGTCGATGTTCGGCCCGCCGCGGGTGGCCTCGCTGAGCCTGGCGCCGAGCCCGACGCGCTCGCTCACGCTGGCGGCCACGGTCACTGCGACCCCCGGGAGCCGC
>Ga0315284_10002525_pt1 | contig 26188 bp, 23 predicted proteins | sample YL17G09_16_MG_FD_203696 | JGI IMG/M metagenome (GOLD analysis project Ga0315284, IMG submission 203696) | Sediment microbial communities from Yellowstone Lake, YNP, Wyoming, USA - YL17G09_16 | ecosystem: Environmental > Aquatic > Freshwater > Lake > Sediment | place: USA: Wyoming | collected...
CGCGGGGTTGGCCGCCCATACTACTTCCCCACCGCGAAACGAACAACTTGCAACAGACGCAAGTCCGATGGATCAAGCCGGCGGGACGAAGCCACGACGACCTGCAAGGCATATCCTCCGGCGCCAAAGGGGAAAGTTTCGCTTAGAGGACCAGGATATCCGGGCGTGGAATGCAGTGATCTCGCCATCGGCCGGTGATGGTGGGCCAATCGGTGGGTCGGCAGAGCAGTTGGCCGCCATCGGGACGACAGAGGATGGTGTCTTCGGATTTTGTGCCACGGATGGATGGGTTCCAGGCGAAGGCCTGGTCGGCCAGGGCGGCGGTGGTGTCGCCGGGAGCGGCTTTGACTTCTCGCGGCAGGTAGCCGCAGGAACCGCCCTGATGGTGCAGTCGCCACTCGTCGGGGAATCCATTGGCGGCGTAGGTTTCCTGTGCAATGACAAAAAGCTGCCCCAGCGTTGTTCCCGGTCGGGTGGAGCAGATCAACGCGGCGTCAACATTGGCCACGGCCTGGTGTTTGCGGGCAAGCTCGGCGGGGGAATCGGCGAAGCTCGCCAGGCGCGAACAGGCCGCCAGCAGCCCGCCCCGTTCGGCGCAGGTCACCAGCATGAACCGCCGCCGGATTTTTAAGTCGGTCGGCAACGGGTGACGGAACCGTTCCATGCGATCATCCCCGCCGACCAGCAGAACCCACGGCAGGCAGCCGAGGCGGCGCAGCGCCGCGGACAGTTCCGCCGCCAGGTCCAGTTCGCGGCAGAGCGGCCTGGCCGACCGGGCGACCGACTCGACGGCGGAGACGGTGTCGTCGCAGAGGGCGTGATATCGCTGTATTTCCCCGGCCGTCAGCACCCAGCGGAGACGGTCGAAGTCCGTCCCCAACAGCGGCGCATCGACGCCCGGAACCTTGGCGTCCACGGCCAGCCTGGCCGAGCCGAGAAGCCTGGTGAAGGCCTGCCGTTGCTCGGTGGCGTCGGACCAGGGGAATTCCACGACATCGATGCCCGTCCCGTGCAATTCCTCGCCAGCCAGCCGGGCTGCTTCGATGTTGTTGGCCAGGACGCAGGCCGAATCCTTCCGTACCAGCAACCAACTGCTCCCGACGTCGGCGGACTCGGCGACGTGATTGTGGGCGCCGCAGGTGTACCAACTGAAGTTGCACCGACGACTGAGCAGCACCGCATCCAAATGGCGGCGATCGAGATACGCCGCGACGAGTTGATGTTTGGCCGATCTTTCCTGATCCATTTTCCTTTACACCGGGAAACCCTTCCGATGCCGCCGCCGATCCACTACAGCGGCATGACGTAGTGAATCACCCGCGCGGCTTCTTGGAAGCCCATTGCCGGGTAGAGGTGCTGACCCGCCTGGTTGGTCACAAGCGTGTCGATCTTCGCCTGCTTAAGACCTTGACCGCGGAAGTAATCCAGCGACCGATTCACCAGCGCCCGTCCCACCCCTCGGCCTTGAAAACCGGCGCGGACGGCCAGGCTCGAGATGTATCCTCGCCTGGCCATCGGGAAGATCACATTAGTCACGAACCCGATCACCCCGCCGGCCTGGAGGGCGACAAAGCAGCCCTCGGGCAGGTTTTCGATCTCCTTGGCGGTGACGGCCATCTTCAGCGCCAGCCAACCGGGACCGTCCGACCTGCCCAGTATCTCCTCAACACGGCTTTCCAGCGCGACAGGCTGGAAGACCTCGGCGGTGATACGCTCAATGGCGGGTAGGTCCTGACTTGTCGCACAGCGTATCTGGACGGTCGCGTCGTTCAAGGTAGTCCTCCGTGAGTGGTTATTTGGAACAATAATCGATCAGTTTCGCCAGTTCGCTGCGCAGGTCCCTGCGGTGGACGATCCTGTCGATGAACCCATGCTCCAGGAGGAACTCCGCCCGCTGGAAACCCTCTGGCAGTTCGGCGCGGATGGTATTGGCGATGACCCGCCCGCCGGCGAAACCGATCAGCGCGCCGGGTTCGGCGAGGATGACATCGGCCAACATGGCGAAGCTGGCGGTGGTTCCACCGGTAGTCGGGTCGGCCAGCATGGCGATGTACAGTCCGCCGGCGTCGTCGAACTTTGCCAGTGCCGCGGAGGTCTTGCCCATCTGCATGAGGCTCAGCGCACCTTCCTGCATCCTGGCCCCGCCCGACATGCACACGATGATCAGCGGCAGACATGTCGCGGTGGCGTGCTCGATGAGCAGGGAAAGCTTCTCTCCGACCACCGACCCCATGGACCCCATCAGCCAATCGCCGTCCATCACGCCCAGCGACACTCGTCGTCCCTTGACGTAGGCAATGCCCGTCTGGACGGCTTCGGTGTTGCCGGTTTTTTCCTGCTCGGCGCGCACCCGGTCGGCGAAGTTCTTTCCGGCCCACTTGAATTCCAGGGGGTCGGCCGGGGCGATCTCGGCGAAAAGCTCCTCGAAGCTGTCGGGATCGGCCAGTTGGGCGATGCGGCTGCGCGCGGCGACGCGGAAGTGATAGTCGCACTGCGGGCAGACTTCCAGGTTCTCGGCCACGACCTTGCGGTACAGTGTGGCCTCGCAACCGAGGCAACGCATCCACAGACCGTCGGGGACTTCGCGCTTCTTGCGGAACGTCGGTCCCTCAAAGGAGGAGAAATCGTAGGGTGCCCTGGGTTCGGTTCCGTTCTTGGCCATAGAGGTCATCCGGGTTCGAGTTTCGCTCCGCCGGTGGCGAGAGTCGTGTCCTAACCGTCTAGAGCAGTTTAACTTTGGATGTTTACACCTGGCTGGCGGGGCTCTGTCCCGCCAGCCTAACATGTGCTTGAATGCGCGGCGGGACGGAGCCTCGCCGCGCATTCATCCAAACTTAAAATGCTCTAACTTATGGTGCCGCAATCCTTGGATTTCCCGGCCGTTCGCAGCGCCGCCACCGCGGCGGCCGGGTCGCTCGAGCCGAAGACATTCTCTCCGGCCACCAGGACATCGGCTCCGGCCTCCACACACCACCCCGCCGTCTGGGGGGTGATGCCGCCATCAACCTCCAGACGCTGCTGGGGCCTCAGCATACCGCGCACGGAGCGGATCTTTTCAAGCATATCCTTCATGAATGCCTGACCGCCGTAACCAGGCTCGACGGTCATGATCAGCACCATGTCCACGGCCGGGACGACCTGCCGCAGCGTCTCATGGCTGGTTGCCGGTTTGAGCGTCACTCCCGCCCCCAGACCGAGATTGCGGAGGCGCTCGACGAGCTTCATCGGCTCGGAGGCGGCCTCGATGTGGAAGGTGATGCTGTCGGCGCCGGCGTCGGCGAAACGCTCGGCATAGTACGCCGGGTCGGTCACCATCAGGTGTACGTCCAGGGGAGCGGAGGTATATTTGCGAATCGACTTGGCGAAGCCCGGTCCCATGGACAGGTTGGGCACGAAATGCCCGTCCATGATGTCCATGTGGAGGATGTCGGCGCCGGCGGCCAGCACTTTGTCGATGTCCGCCCCCGCCCGGGCGAAGTTGCAGGCCAGCAGCGAGGGGGCAATCAGCACCCCGTGGGGAAGCTGGTTCCAGGGATTTCCTCGTTTAACGTTCATCAGCCCTTGGCGGTTACTTTTTGTCCAGCACTTCCAGGGGGGGCATCGAGCGGCCTTCGAGGTATTCCAGGCTCGCCCCGCCACCGGTGGAGATGTGGGTCATCTGCGCATCCAGGCCCATCTCCTCGACGGCAGCGGCGGAGTCGCCCCCGCCGATGACACTCACCGCGCCCGCCTGGGTAGCCTTGGCGACCGCCTGGGCGACGGCCTTCGTGCCTGCGGCGTAGTCGGGGCGCTCAAAGACGCCCATGGGGCCGTTCCACACGATGGTCTTGGCGGAGGCGATCACCTCGCCGAAGGCCCTCACCGTCGCCGGACCGATGTCCATGCCCAGCAGATTGTCGGGGATGTTGACCGCCGAGACCGCGACGGGCTTGCCGGACTCGAAGTTGTCCGTGGCCACGTGATCGGCGGGCAGGAGGATCTTCCCGCCGGCCTTGGCTAGCAGGGCCTTCATCGCCTCCACCTGATCGGCCTCGACGAGGCTCTTGCCGACGGCGACGCCCTTGGCCTTCAACAGGGTGTAGGCCATGGCCCCGCCGATGAGGATGCGGTCCACCTTGTCCAGCAGGGAGGAGATGAGCTTGATCTTGTCGCTGACCTTGGCGCCTCCCAGGATGGCGACGAAGGGGCGCTTGGGCTGGGCGACGGCCTCGTGGAGGTATTTGATTTCCTTTTCGACCAGGAAGCCCGCCACAGCCGGTCCGCCCTTGGCCTGGATGGCCTTGGCCACGCCGTACATGCTGGCGTGCTTGCGGTGGCAGGTTCCGAAGGCGTCGTTGACGTAGACCTCGCCAAGCCGCGCCAAGGCGGCAACGAAATCGTCGTGAGTCTTCTGCTGTGCCGCGGTGAGCTTCCCGTCGGGGTTCTTCTTGGCGTTGTCGGGCATGGTCTCGCCGAGGTGGAAGCGGAGGTTTTCCAGGATGACCACGTCGCCGGGCTTGGCGGCGGCCGCCAGCTTTTCGGTCTCCGGACCGACAACATCGCGCGAGGCGACCTGGACCGGTTTTTTGAGCAGTTCGCCCAGGCGGTCGGCGGCGGGCTTGATGCTGTATACCTCCTCGAAGCCCTTGCCTTCTGGCCTTCCCAGGTGGCTCATCAGGACCAGTTTGCCCCCGGCCTTCAGCACGGCCTGGATGGAGGGCAGGGCCTGGACGATCCGGCGGTCGTTTGTGACCTTCCCGCCCTTGATGGGGACGTTGAAGTCCACCCGCATCAGCACCGTCTTGCCCGCTACGTTGATGTCCGCAATCGTTTTGGTGGCCATGTGTTGTGTCCTTATCCGCTATCCCAGGCCGCTCCGGCGGCCCGCGACCTTTGGCGGCATGATACGCAAGAAGGCGTCCAATCGCAAGGGAACAGGCGGGGGCGTTACACAGATGGACATCGGCAAGCCGCGCATAAAAGCGGGCGGCCCGGTCAGAGCCACCCGCATGGATCATTCCCGCAATCAATGGAATCCGTGGACTACTTCCGCCGACTCAGCACCTGCCCTGAGCGGCGTCGAAGGGCCTGTCCTGAGCCACGTCGAAGTAACCCTATGCCTCCCAAGGCCAGGATCGCCATCGTTGCCGGCTCAGGAACCTCGGAGACACGGAACCCGATGTGGTCGGCCTCGAGCGACGGGTAGAGGTCGTAGCGGTACGACGCGCGCAGGTCGTCGTAGAGGCTGAAGTAGGTGTAGAACGACCCGCCCCGCACGCCGCGATACGCATAAGTCGAGTCCTGATAGACAATTGCCTCGTTCCACTCCCAGACATTGCCGCCCTGGTCGAACGTGCCGTAGGGGCTGTCGGACAATTCAAACTCGCCCACCGGCGTGCGGTAGTACGGACTGTCGATGGTGTAACCGCTCTGGTAGAAGTTGGCGTTGTTGCCGCCGTCGGGGTTGAGAAGACCGTTGCTGGGGGTGCTGTCGCTGCTCGTGGGGTAGTCCCAGTAGCCTGCATTGGTACCGCCGCCCTTGTAGTACGCCGCCTTGTACCACTCATCCTCGCCGGTCACCGCCCAATTCGCGTCGGGGTTACGCTGGATGGTCCGGCCGTCATACCCGTTGTACCCATCCAGCGTATAGGCACCACGCTCCGTCGTGCCGGCGCCCTGTGCGCCTGTCGGCTGGCCGTTGTGCAGCCAGTTGGCAAACCGGCAGGAGTCCCAGTAACTCACGAGGTTCACCGGGCGGTTGGCCCAGTTGGGGTCCACGCTGTATACGTAACTGCCGGATGACCCGGTCTGCTGAATCTTGCAACCGTAGGTGCTTGACCACATGTACGTGTTGTACAGGCCGTAGGCGTCCGTCTTGGCCACCTTGTTGAGGAACTCGCTGTACTGACCGGCCGTCACCTCGTACTTGCCGATCTTGTACTCGTAGGATACCGCCCCGCAGATGCGGTCCGGGCCGTAACCGCCAGCGCCACTGCCCGAAAGCTCACCGACATTGCCCGCGTTGCCCACGGGGACGGTCTCAAGGCTGGCAAGCCCTGTCCAGGTCCCATTGGCGTCGCGCGTGCCACCCATGCTGAGCACATTCGCCTGAGCCATCCCGGCAACCAACAGCACCGCCACGACCGTCAAAATGATCTTCCTCGCGTTCATGATTCATCCCTTCCTTATCTACCGGCATGGCCGGAGAAGATTTGCAGCCGTAAAGCTCCGCCTCGCTCGGACCCACTTGGGTAGGGCGGGCACCGCCCGCCGCTTCCGTATCTTGATGAAGACGTCGGGCAGTGCCCGACCTACAAAACTCCGCCTCGCGCACTTGGGTAGGGCGGGCACCGCCCGCCGCTCCCGTATCATGGTGAAGACGTCGGGCAGTGCCCGACCTACAAAACTCCGCCTCGCGCACTCGGGTAGCCCGCCGCATCGACGGGTAGACCAGGACGGCGGGCAGTGCCCGCCCTACCGGATCACCTCGCGCAGCGCCAGCCGCGCGGAGGAAATCGCATAGCGATAAAATCAAGAAGCAAAAACCTCTTGGAACTTGGCCGTGCGGCCTATGAGGCAGTTACGAGTGAGCGGGAACGCTCCTGCCCCCGACATGAGTCATCCCCGCCTGCTCCGGGGCGGGTGTCGAAGCGACGGATATGTTACCGCACTTCGGCAAAATGTCCAGCAAAAACTGCCGAAAAACTTGGTAATCAAAAGACTAAGGTGTTTGTTGTACGCTGCATATCTTGTCTCTTTCCCGCCTCATCCACCAGCCCGTTCCCACGTCGTCAGTGGACCGGCCACCTACTTCCGCCGCCGGATGAGTCTGCCTCCCCATCCCCGATGCGTGTAGATTACCCGGAAGTGCCCGCAGCCGCAATGGCGACATTCCAAGATGGCGGCACTTCCAGGCTTCGCATGAAGTAGCGGTTGACTTTCCTGTCTCGGATGTTTCAAGCCCTCGGGGCGTTTGATAATAGCCCCGCCCGACAAGGGCGGGGAAAAAAAGGTCGCGACAGGTCCAGAGGCCCTTAGGGCCGACTGAAATCGGTATCAAACCCATGCCTTGTCCGGATCGAACTTGTCCAGATCGCCCCGCGCGCCGCGCCGCTAGAGGAGCTTCAATCGCCCCCAAGGGACTCTATTTGCGCGGCGACGCCTGCTACCCCGCCCTCCGCTTGCGCTACGGACGGGGCTACTTTCAGACGCTCCTGGAGCTAGGAAACGGCATTGCCGGAAGGACTGTTCACACCCGTGATGCTACCCCGCCCTCCGCTTGCGCTGCGGACGGGGCTACTTTCAGGCGCCCTTGGGGCTGACAACAGGAGTCACCAGCACGTTACAGCCTGCCGGAAAATTCAACCGCACCCCGCGTGAGCCTCCCTTCGACTATGCCTGGGACAGGCCGCCTGGGAAACGAGGCGTTATGGCAATGATCGTTATGGTCCCAGCCCGCGGCGGGATATGATAACGTGGCCGGATTCCGGCGAGGACGGCATGAAGGTTTATATCGAAACGATGGGTTGCCAGATGAACCGGCTGGACAGCGAACTGCTGGCCGGGGCGTTGCGCGCGGACGGCCATGAACTGGCGGCAGAAGCCGCCGGGGCGGACGTGGTGCTGTTCAACACCTGTTCGGTCCGCCATCACGCCGAGCAAAAGGCCCACTCCCGCCTGGCCGAGCAGTCCCGCCGCAAGGCCGAGGGCAAGCGGCCGGTCATTCTTGGCGTCCTGGGTTGCATGGCCCAACGCCAGGGACAGGCTTTGCTGGAGCAATACCCCCAGTTGGACATCGTCGCCGGGCCGGGACAGTTGCACTCGCTGGGCAGGCTCATCGCGGATATCGCCGCCGGCCTATGCGGGCAAACCATCGTGCTGGACCCGCCGCGACGCCAGTTGGCCGGCTGCGAGCAGGCGTTTGACGATATGGACGCCTCTCGCGACCCAGCCGCCAGCGGCAGGGGGCCCCAGGCATTCGTCCGCGTCAGCCGGGGATGCGACCGGTTCTGCGCCTATTGCGTGGTGCCTTATGTCCGCGGGCCTCAGCTCCACCGTGACCCCCGGCGGATCGTCGAGGAGGTTCGTCGCCTGGTCGATGCCGGCAAGAGCGAGATCACCCTCTTGGGCCAGACGGTCAACGCCTGGCGCTGGCGGGACGAGACCGCGGCCGTGCGGTTCAGCGACCTGCTGGCCCGCGTCTCCGCCGTGGCGGGCCTGCGACGCCTGCGGTTCATCACCAGCCACCCCGCCGACTTCGGCGATGACGTGCTGGAGGCGATGGCGGGCCTGCCCAATCTTTGTCCCTACATCCACCTGCCAGCCCAGAGCGGCAGCGACGAGGTGCTGCGACGGATGAAGCGAGGTTACACCCGCGCGGAGTACGACGGCCTGGTCGATAGGGCGCGGGCGATCGTTCCGGAGGTGGTGCTGGCGGGGGACTTCATCGTGGGCTTCCCCGGAGAGACCGAGGACGACCACCGCCGATCGGTGGAGCTTCTCCGCCGCAGCGGGTACAAGAACAGCTTCATCTTTCGCTATTCGCCCCGTCCCGGAACGGCTGGCGAAAAACTCCCCGACGACGTGCCGCAGGAGATCAAGCAGCGACGCAACAGCGAACTGCTGGCTGTCCAGGCGGAAGTGGGACTGGCCCACCATCGCCAATATGTGGCGAAGACCGTGGAGGTCTTGGTCGAAGGCCCCTCGCCCAAGGCGGGCAGACGCAAGTCCGCCGGCGGGGCCGCTGCGCGGCAACTGGTCGGGCGAACCCGGGGCGATCACATCGTGGTCTTTGACGGCCCGGCGGAACTGGCCGGTCAATATGTACAAGTGGAAATCCAATCCGCCACGCCGTTGACGCTGATGGGGAGGATCGCCGCCTCTGCCGCCCCGGTGGAAGCGATGGGGCCAAATCGCTGACCTCCCTCCATGCACAAGTAAACGCCCAGGGGAATCCGTCCGATACAACGTCTGGAAGCCGCAACGGTTGCGGTGACGATCCTTGAGTCGTTTCTCTAGGCGAGGGCGCGGCGATGCTGGAAAACGTGCGAGTCAGCCGGCTGGTGAAGTGCGGCGGGAAGGTGCTGACCATCAAGACAGAGGCATCGGTGTGCGAGGCGGCCAGGCTCATGCAGACCCACAAGGTCGGCAGCCTGGTGGTGATGAACGCCCAGGGCAACATCGCCGGCATCGTCACGGAGCGCGACATCGTCCGCAAGGTCGTCGCCATTTCCGGAGATCCCGTCGCGGTCCAGGTCGCCGCCATCATGACGGCTAAGGTCTTCGCCATCACGCCCCAGGTGGAGTTGTCCAAGGCTCAGCAGGTCATGGCGCAGCACAACATCCGCCACCTTCCCGTGGTGGACGGCGAGGAACTGGTCGGAATGCTCTCCACGAACGATATCATGGCTCATCAGATTTCCGTAGCGCAGGACACCATTCGCATCCAGTCGCAACGGCTCGATGAGATTGAAAAGCACTACCCCGGCATCAGCCGAATGAAGACGGATCCCTCGGGCCGGATCATCATTTAACCGCCCAGGTCATTGGACCGGTTGGGAATCCGGTTGCCTCAACTGCCCCGCAGGATTCTCAGCACGTCCCATGCCGGGATTTTCGCGAAGATCAGCCAGGCGATGTTGATCCCCGTGACGATGTCGTAGGGGATGGTCATTCGAGGCCATCGCCACAATCGACAAGCCAGGAGCCATCCGCCCTTGCGCGGATCGACGATCGGTGTACGGCCCGCCAGGACGGAGCGGGTGTAAAAGATTCGCCGCAGGACCGTCAGCATCGGCAGGAGTGCCTGCTGCACGACCATCGCCGGAACGTTGTAGGCGAAGGTGCCGATCAGGATGGCTGCCGACCGCTCGCCGCGCTGCCAGTAGCCCACCGTGCAGGATTCGATAAGGTCCTCGGCCCGCGCGCGGGCGTAGGAGATCATGAATGCGTTGAAGAACGCCAGCATGGACAGCAAAACGAAGGTGGCGTTGGCGGGGGCGACCCAGGCGTAGTGTACGGCGATGCCGGCATAGACGGCGAAATCGCTGTAGCGGTCCAGCGTGCTGTCCAGGAACGCCCCGAACCGGCTGCCCACCCCGCCCAGCCGCGCCACCGCGCCGTCCAGCATGTCGCAGGCCGACGAGAGTATCATCAGGCCGCCCGCGGCAAGCAGGTAGGCGTTGGCCGTGGCGGAGGGGTCCAGGCTCCAGGCAAAGCGGCTGCCCGCGCCGATTGCGTAACAGACGCCCGCCCCCGCCGTCAGGACCATGCCCGTCAGCGTCAATGCGTTGGGGGACACGCCCAGGCGAATCAGCCCCGTCGCCACGCGATCCCTGGCAAACGAAAATCCCGCTCCGATGGCCCGTCCGATCATTGCCGGAAGTTACCGAAATCCGCCGCCGGCGGCAAGACCGGAAATGGTTCGACTTCGCTCACCACAAGACCGGAAGACCGGAAGACAGGGAACGGTGATCCGGTTTTATGTTTGAATGGTTTTCGCGACAGGTTACTTTGGTCGGTATGGCAAAGATAAATAGCCAGGATTGCGCGTGCAACCCCGGAAGGGGCCCTTGCGGGCAAGTTGCACGCCCTACGATGCTGGTTGCCTTGATCGCGCTGGCGATATCCATCATGATGCCGGTCGGCTGTAGCACTCAACAGGAGATCCGTCACATGGTTGTAGGCCCCGCCACCCCGGACAATCCCCGTAACGATCACGGCCAAATCCTACCGCTCAAGGATGGCCGGCTGCTGCTGGTATGGTGCGAGTACTACGCCGCCGATCCGTCCAAGCGGGTGGATGTCAAGGCCGTCGGACCGTGTGTAGGCGACGAATCGCCATGCCGGATATCCGGCAGGATCTCAGACGACGACGGGCAAACCTGGGGCCGGACCTTCACCGTGCAGGAGAACATCGGGGCCGATAACGTCAAGCACCCCAACCTGCTGCGGCTGGCCAACGGCGATATCCTGCTGTGCTTTACCGTTCGCGATTCCAAGCACCACCAGGTGACCGTGATGTTCAAGAGGTCCGCCGACGAGGGCAAGACCTGGACGGCGCCCCAGCCGCTGTCGACGGACCCGGGCGTACACCTGGTCAACGCCGACCACATCCTCCGCCTGCGCGACGGGCGCATCATCCTGCCCACTTTCCGCAGCCCCATCTACGGCGTGGGCGATCACTATAACGCCTTCTGCTATTACAGCGACGATGACGCCGCCACCTGGCAAGAGAGCGTCAAGCGCGTCGATCTGCCCAAGCGAGGCGCCGAGGAGCCGGCCATCGTGGAACTCGACGACGGCACGCTGCTGATGATGATGCGGACCAGCCTGGGCAAGTCCTACCGCGCCTATTCGGGGGATCGCGGAGGGAACTGGTCGGACCCTGAGCCGACCGAACTGGCCGCCCCGGCCGCCGCCAACTGCCTCAAGCGGCTCCCCAGCGGCGAACTGCTGTTCCTGTGGAACCACAACTACGAGCCAGACCATCATCACCAGGGCAGGCGAAACCCCCTCAGCAGCGCCATCTCGCGCGACCAGGGCCGCACCTGGGAGAACATCAAGAACCTGGTGGACATGCCCGGCTTTGACAGTGCGTATCCGTCGGTCACTTTCTGGAAGGGCAAGGCCCTGGTGACGTATTACCATCGCCAGGAACCCGGCCCGCGCGGAACCGAGCTGGATCTGAAAATCGTGCCTGTGGAGTGGTTCCTAAAGCCGTAGCCGCTTGGGCCGATCTCCTTTGCCCCGCCGGGGCAAAAAGAGGAATATTCGTTCCATCCAATCCCTTGAGGATTCAGATAATCCGATTAGACATTCCCTGTAGGTTCGATTGTGGCCCGCGTCTCTCCCTGTTGTTCAATAAATTGCCACAGATCCACGCAGAAGAAATAGTCGATCGTGCGAATATGTTCCTTCAGTAGCGTATCGGTCTGCATGTTGGGGCGAATATCGCAGTAATAGACGCCGTCCAGTGGGTTCAGCTTAACGGTATATCCCTTGAAGTGGCCAGGCAAGAACGTTGAATTGATGCCGTAACGATTGGGTATGCGGGTGTTTTTACGTTGCACGTCATTAAGGAATATCGCTATGTGGGGAAGCGCCGTCTCTGTCAGCTTCGAATACAAAAACTTGTCCATGAATATCTTGTCGATACGGTCCTTACTCGATGTCTTGACGCCGCCGATCGCCTTGATTTCTCCGTCTTCCTTGATTATGAGGTCATGCTGATAGCTCATGCGAAACTGTTCTTCGCCATCGACAACGACCGGCACGCTTATTGAACCCGTGGTGCAGTCAACGCCAAGATGCGCAATGAGCATCCGAATCAGCCGCTCAAATAAATCCCCGTTGATCTTCCTCGCAGTGTTTGACTGCCCCGCAGCCAAAGCGTCAAGCGCCGCTCCTATGCATTGCTGCATCGTATAAATAGAACGACATAGGACTTGTCGATTCGCGGTATCCGTCTCATCCAGGTCGTGAGCCGCCGACAAGACGCGAAGAAAATCGTCAGCTATGACGCGGGAAGTCGCCGCATCGTACATTAGGTTTGAATTGATAGGGCGAGTGATGTTGAAAAAGCCTTCGTCTTTGTACTGCCAAAAGCGATAGTGTTGTTCGTTCTGGGAGATGATCGTTGCCTGTAAACCCGTTGTCGCAAAATCAAGATATTGCCGGGCGAACGCAATATACTTGTCGATGCTCTCGAAATTCGACTTGTCCGAAGCGTACCGCACTAGTTCATTAAGAGTCATCGTATGCTTTCCCGTCTGGCCGCGTTCTTGCGGTCGAAATCAACCCACTCTTCTACCGAGAGTCGCCTAACCGACTCGATTCGACGGATTGCCCACTCGTTATACTCGCCGCAACGATCACAGCCGCTCCACCGCCGCCCCAATTGCTCTGCCACAACAAGGGTAGTTCCTGACCCGGAAAAAGGATCTATCACCAAATCGCCTTCGCGTGACGCAGCCAGTACGAGCCTGCGTATAAGCTCTTCCGGCTTCTGCGTTGGGTGCGGGGTTTTCTCTCCCATCCCGTTGCAGGTTGTCGGGATTTCGATAACATCCTTCGGCTTCGCCCCCAACGGATTCGGTGTCCAGTGTTCTTTCCGTTCTTTTCCGTTGCCATATTGGCTTGAGGTAGCTTGAGGATGCGATGGATACTTCAGGGTGTGATTACCATATGGAACGCGGATAGAGTCTACGTTCAACGCAAAGCGTTTCGTTTTCCTTAGGTGCAAGATGCTCTCGTGAGACCGCCCCCAATTATTGCCCAGGTTGGCCTTGTTTCGATAGTGCCATACCAGCCAACGGCAACTGTCAAAACATCTGGAAGCCGGAAGCCTCAGGTCCGCCAGTATTTCCGAGAAGCCGCAAACGTACATCGACCCAGTAGGTTTTAGTACTCTTGCAGCTTGTACCATCCATCTTACAGACCATTCAACGTACTGCTCTTGGCTGTCGAAGGAATCCCATTCCGCTTTGTTAGCGTTGTACGGTGGATCAGCAAACACAAGGTCCACAGAATCATCGCTCAGTGATTGCAGCCATCGAATCGAATCGCCATGAAACAACGTCCCGTGCGGGTGACTGTACTGAAGACAGAATCCTTCCTGACTAGACGAAACGTCGTGCAACTTCCCTACCTGTACAACGTCAAGCTGGAAGAGCCTATTGTCAACTGCTATTGCTCGCTTCTTTGGCATGGGCGAAGGTTACTCCGTTTAGGGCCTGCCGTCAATCCGGCAGATGGCATTCCCAAACCGCAGTTATGATATTCGTGCCACCCCCAACCTTTGGGTTTGGGGGTGGCACACGTACCTACTTTTTTTCTGCGACAGTCATGTAGGCGTGCAACTCGTTGCACGCGCAATGATTACAGCCGCGTATGGCACGCGGGTTCTGAACCTGAAGGTTCGACTTCCGCGTGCGGGTTTTTTTAGAAGTTCCAATTCCGTTTCCGTGCGCCCCATCCGAGGATCGCTGTAAGGATCAGGCCTCCGGCGGCTACGCACAGTGACAGGACCACGCCGGGCTGGAAGCTACCCGTCAGGTCGCGCAAATGTCCCCCGATGGACGGTCCGATCGAAGAGATCGCCTGGGCGGCCATCACCAGCGGGTAGATCGAGCCTAGCAGGTGCGGCCCGTAAACCCGTGCGATGGTTCCAGGATAGATGGCGAAGTTGCTACCGTAACAGAACCCGATGCCCATCGCCGCGATCAGAAAAACCGCCTCGCTGCCCCGCACGGCAAGGAGGGCGGCGGTGCAGAGGATCAGGAGAATTTGCGCGCCGCGCATGGCCGGGGCACAACCGAAACGGTCCAGCGTGTAGCCCCAGAAGATGCGTCCCGCGGAATTGCCCACCGCCAGCACTGGAATCGCCAGTCCCACCGCGGCCGAAACCTGCCACGCCTCGGCGATCAACTTGGCATTGCCCATCACCAGCAGGTAAGGGAACGTGCCGCAGAGCATCCCGAAAAACAGGATCCAGAATCTCCGATCGGGCAGCAGGGACCGGCGGCGGAAGGAGTCCACCTCGCTTGCGTGACGGTCTCCCGGCGGAGTCGCCATCGCCAACGCCGTCAGCACAAGCAGGGGCGTGTAGATGGTCCCGATGAATCCCATGACGCTCAGTACCGGCCAGTGGCGATCCAGCAGCCGCTGCGCGATGGCCTGGACGACGATCGGTCCGGCCCCGAAGGCCGCCGCCGACAACCCGGCGACCAGTCCGCGATGGCGGGGGAACCACTTGACGGCCGTGGCGATGGGGCAGGTGTAGGCCGTCGCGCAGCCCAGGCCGTAGACCACCCCCATGCCCAGCCAAAGGAAGAAGTACCGCCCGCCCGCCAGATATGTGATGGCGTAGGACAAACCCACCAGCAACGCACCGGCCAGGGCGAGGGGGCGAGGGCCTAACCGGTCCTGCCAACGCCCCGCGACGATCATGAACAGGCAGAAGACCATCGTGGCGGTGGTGAAGACCAGTTGGGTCTCAAACGAGCTTAGGCCGTATTGCCTCTGGAGCGGCTCGACGTAAACGCTCCACGCCTGCGCGGTGCCCAGGCACATCAGCATCACCAAGCCGGCAGGCAAGACCAGCCAACGTTTGACCTCGCTCGACATCCGCTCTCCCAATGCGCCGCGCGGCGAGCCGTATGATACCGGTGGAAGGCCCGTGGCGACATTGGCCGGACGATGGCGGCAGAGCCTGGTTTTCACGGCGTTTACCAGGGATCCTATAATTCATCCCGGCGTCGTCATGGCCGAAGATGGCGAACAAAGTGAACCTCGCCATCACGACGTTCTGCAATGGCAAAGCCGTGATGAAGATAGAAGCCTATGGCATCCGCCCATGTGTCGGTTGTTTCGCAGACCACGTTCCGGCACCCCTCATCCTGAGCCCATTGCAGGAGCGACGCAAGAAGCCGTGTTGCGACCCCCATTCGTCGGTGGCTCTTCGCTACGGACATCCTCACCAGTCTCATTATGTCTGTGCCTTCCGGCACAATCGCCCCCGTCCCGACGATCTGTTCTCTGCACAAAGCGATTAGAAAGCGGCCACTGGCATAATGCCGCTCAATGTCTTCGAGGTCACGGTTCATCGACGGGGCGAGCTTTCCCCAGTGCTCTTCCAGGCCCGTCAGCACGAGCAGACGGGCCTGATCCTGCCATGTGGATTCAAACGGTATGATTCGTAGGTTGACGTGGCTCATGCTCTCGATGTTCTTCTCGTGCGACTGACAAATCAAGCTATCACGAGGAGGGCGGCCGGTGGCCATCCCAACGATCTCCCTGAATTTGGTCTGAGCCGCAAGCAGTAGGCGGGATTACTTTCCGCCGGTGTAGCTGGGCAGGAGGAAGGAGTCCGTCGGTTCGGAGGGGGCTTCGTCGCCGCGGTAGTTGTTGATTCCCTTGACCAGATAGATATGGTCGCCGCCCACGCCGACGGCTGGGCCGTCGGCCCACTGGGAGTGCATGTCCAAATACAGGACATTCTGCCCGCTACCACTGTGGTTGGGCGAAGCCGGGGCGTTGAGGTGATCGGGGCGGAATCGTCCATCGACGAACATCGGCGTCTCGTCGGCCAGGATGGCCATGTCCTGGGCCACTTTCGCCAGGATGGGGTTGCTGAGGCAAATCCCCCCGCCGCCCAGTGTGTGCTGATAGGAGTAGTTGATGAACTTTCCGGTGGGGAAGTCGTTCATTCCAGCCTGGAGGGCGAATCCGGCGGGAGAGCCGCCGCTGACGGCGGGGCATTGGAAAGTTACCGGCGGGACATATCCGGCGGAGACCAGCTTGAATGGGCCGGAGGAATTGCTGGCGGCCCCTTGACCTTCGGCGGGCAGCCAGCGTCCCTGGGGCGCGGAGGCGGCGGGGAGGAAACCGTTGTTGGCCTCGGCGTAGAGGCTGATGCCCGCGCCAAGTTGGCCCTGATGGGAGGCGCAAGAAACCGCCGCCGCTTGTCGGCGGGCCTGGTACATGGAGGGGAGGAACACGGCGACCAGGACGGCAGCCGCCACAGCCGCGGCGGCCAGCTCGCGCAGGGAAAACGTCGGTCGGAAGAAGCCGCGGTGGTGAAGTTCCTCGCGGGCGACCAGCGCCTCGGTCCGGCGGTGGCGGTCGATCCGTTCCATGGCGCGGGCGGCCAGGTCGGCCGGCGGCTCCAGTTCGGGCGCCAGCCTCATTCCCGCCAGGGCGTTGGCGATGTCGTCATGCAGGGCGCGGAACCGGCTGTCCCGTTCCAGGCGCCGGTGGATGTCCTGGGCGGCTTCGGTGCAACGACCCGCCAGGAAGTCCATCAGCAACGCTTCGTCCTGTCGCCTTTGTTCGGTCATTCGTGCCCCTCCGCCAGGGTCTTCCACCGCCTGGCAAACCAGCGGATCGCCGCGTGCAGCCTTGACTTGACCGTGCCCAGAGGCACGTGAAGCATCTCGGCGATTTCCTTGTACGGCAGTTCGTTGAAGTAACTCAAAAGCAGCACCAATCTGAGGTTCTCGGGCATCTCCTCTATGACCTTTCGTACGGCCTGGCGGTCCTCAAGGTTCAGTGCGGATTCATCCGGCGCGGGGATATTTGCCGGCATCAGGTCGGCGTAGGTGGTTCCCTCGTCGTGGCTGCCCGCCACGGGTGCGTCCAGGGAGGCGCTGTAGCGGCGCATGCGGCTGCGCATGGCGTCGCGGGCCTTGTTGGCGGCGATGGTGAACAGCCAGGGCTTCAGGCGCTTGGTGGTGTCGAACGTCGCGGCAGAGAGGTGCAACTGGAGAAAGGTTTCCTGGAAAATGTCCTCGGCCAGGATCGCGTCGCCGGTGAAGCGGGCCAGGAAGTTGAACAGTTCCCGCTGATAGCGGTTCATCAGCGACACAAAGGCCTCCGCGTCGCCGTCGAGATGCCGTCGCAGGAGATCGCTGTCTTCGATGGCCTGGTGTTGGGAGGAGGTCACGAAGCGACAGTTCCTTTCTTAAAGAAAGACGGTGTTGAACCAACTGACCCGGGCGCAACCGAATGATAGGTCTGCCCTTGCGGGGGGGTCAATCGTTTCTTGGCGGGGCGGCGGGTTCTTGAATTCCTTCCCGCGACGCCCTATGTTGTCGCGGCAGGGCCGAGTGTGCCCGAAAACCACATGGGGATCCATGAGACGCGGGATCCTGGCAAGCAGACAAGAGTTGGCTACCCTTCGCGACCGTCTCGGCCGCAAGCCGTTTGACATCATCTACGAGTCGCTGCGGAGCCGCTGCGCGTTGATCCTGGAGTCCTCCCCCATCGGGGAGGTCCAGTGGCGAACCCACTGGCAGCACGGAAGCTGGGACTCGGCGCTTCACGCCGCGCAAACCGCCCAGGGGCGCATCATCGACCTGCTGATCGCCCACCACATCGATCAGAATCCGGCCTACCGCGACCGGGCGATCGAGGAACTCAAGAACCTGGTCGGTTGGAGCGTCTGGACGGACCCCTGCAATGCCCCGCTGTTGGCCGACCAGTGCACCGCCGAGGCCGCCGTCGGGGCTGTCGTCGGACTGGACTGGCTGTGGGAGGACCTCTCCGAGGCCGATCGCCTGCGGACGCTGCAAGCCCTGCGGCACAAAGCGCTGGAACCCTATATCCAGGCCGTGCGACAAGAGGCCTGGTGGCACGCCTGCTACCACAACTGGAACGCGGTGGTCAACTCCGGTTGCGGTTTGGCCGGGATGGCGCTGGGCGACGAGGAACCGCTGGGGCAGAAGGCATATAACCTCGCGACCACTGGATTAAAGCACTTCTTCGACGCCCTCGGCCGAGAGGGCGGATGGGACGAGGGCATCGGGTATTGGGGCACGGCGATTCGTTATGTGTTGCTGTTGGGCGAGGCGGCCGGGCGTTTGCTCGACGACAAACGGATCTTCCACCACCGCGGCATGGACGCCACGGGACTGTTCCCGATCTATTTCACGCCCAACGGTCAGTCGGCCAGCTTTGGCGACTATCCGGGCGTGCCCCTGTGGGGGGCCTTGTACCTCCTGGCGAAACACTTCGGTCAGCAACAAGTCGCCTGGTGGCTGGACACCTTCGCCTTCCACCGCGATGCCAGTGCCAGTGGCTGGTCGGCGCCGGGCCTGGCGATGCTCTTCCGCCCGGCGGACCTTCAGACGCCGCCGTCGGCGGACCTGGAGGCGGTAAAGGTCTACCACGAAATCGGATGGGCGGCGATGGCGGACCATTGGCCGAGGCCCGGTTTCTACGTGGCCGCCAAGACCGGCGACTTGTCGGCCAACCATTCCCAGCGCGACATGAACTCCATCCAACTCCAGGTGGATGGCGAGATGCTCCTGCACGACCCGGGTCCGGCGCCCCACGGAAGGGAATACTATTCCGACGCTCGAGGCGGGCTTTACCAGGTTCAGGCCCGCGCCCACAATACGATCATCATCGCCGAGCGGGACCACCAGATCGACGCTCGCGGAGAGATCCTCGAAGCCCGGGAGGGCAAGGACTTCCGCTGGGTCGCCTGCGATGCCGAGACCGCCTGCGGGGACAGCGTCCGATTCATCCGCCACCTGGTCATGGTCCTGGACCCCGCCGCCCGGGACGGAAGGGCGCTGGTGGTGCTGGACGAGATTCGCAATGGCGTGCCGGAGAAGCTGGACCTGCTGTGGCACACGCCCGGCCAGATCCGCCCCGACGCCTCGCCCGCCACCGGTCAGATCGTGGGTCGCCAGGCCCGGTTGTATTACTGGCTGGTCGGCACGACGGATCTGACCGTCACGCAGGAGTCGCGAGAGATCGACGCACAGCGGACGGATCGGATACTACACGCCTCGGCCGGTGTGGTGGGCAGGGCGCTGTTCTTGAGTGTCTTTAGTCGGATGCAGACCGGATCCGTCGAATTGAAGGAATCCTCCGCGGGAGACGTCGAGGTGAAGGCGACCGGCTTTACCCTTGAATTCAAGTCTCGTAAGACGCATCTCAAGCTCCAACACGTTTCGGTCCGATGACCTCGTCCCCCCGCCGAAATCACCAAGCTCACGAAAATCACAAAGACCACGAAGAAAAGAACTATTATTTTTGTTGTTCTTGGTGAGCTTTGTGACCTTGGTGAACTTTATGATCAATTCCAATCCGCCAACGGAAAGGCCACGTTGAACTTGAAGGACTTACTCATCCCCAGTTTCCCAGGGACAGTCAGGCCCGTAGGGCCGTCTTTCTTAGCCCAAGGCGGAAGCCTTGGGTTGGCAAGGCATTTCGTTAGTAAGTCCCATTAGGGACGTCTTCACGCTTAAGGCGCCCCTAATGGAGCTTCGATCCCGGTCGCCAGCCATCCCCGCGCTGGCCTTCGGCTTCGCACGGGGCCAGGCAAGACGCCCCGATGGGGCTGAAAAACCGATCAACGTGCCATCCACCCCGTGCTTCCGCACGGGGCTAAGCAAGACGCCGCGACGCGGCTAAGAAAGGAAAACATCCTGCCGCGTCGCAACGATTCCCAACACACCCCCTTGACCGTCGCGCTTTCAGAGATGAGTCAGCGTTGCAGGATGGTTGCACGCCGGTGGAAATGTGTTATAGTGAGGCCCGACCGGCGGGCTGGGGTCCGTTGGGCCCGTCCGGAGAGGAAGCGATGCCCATGTTTGCAGCCGGGCCAAGTGCCCTGGACAGCAATGTGCTGGTGCTGAACAAGCACTACGCCGCCGTTCGCATCGTCACGGCCCGGCGGGCGATGTGCATGCTGTTCAAGGCCCTGGCGGAGATCATTTCCGTCGAGGACAGTTGCTACGCCGCCTACGACTTCGAGTCCTGGAGGGAGGTCAGCGAGTTCCGCGCCCGATATGAGCGGGAGCATCACGAGTGGATTCGCTGCGTGCGGTTCGAGCTGGCCGTGCCGCGAATCATCCGCCTGCTGGCCTACGATCGCCTTCCGCGGACGCCTGTGAAGTTCACGCGGCGGAACATTTATGCCCGCGACCGCAATCGCTGCCAGTATTGCGGAAAGAAATTCCCCACTTCCGAGTTGAGCCTGGACCACGTCGTGCCGCGCAGCCGGGGCGGGGAAACCCACTGGACCAACATCGTCTGCTGCTGCGTGAGGTGCAATGTTTGCAAGGGGGGCCGGCTGCCCCGCGAGGCCCACATGACCCTCATCGCCGAGCCGGTCAAGCCCAAGCGGTCGCCCGTGGTGACGCTGCACCTGACCAGCGAGAAATACGCCTCCTGGAAGCAGTTCCTCGATGCGGCCTACTGGAACGTGGAGCTGCGGGACTGATTCGCCTGGCCGACGTCTCCCGCCCCAACGCAAGAAACGTGGAACTGCGGGACTGACCTGCTCCGCTATTGTTTCCCGCTCCGCCGCTGGAAGCCTCTATCGCCTCCGCTTGCGCAGCAGCGCCATCGTCCCGACCGCCAGCAACGCCAGACAGCCAGGCTCGGGAACCATCTCGGGGCTGAAGTTCAGGTTGTCGAATCCCGTGTAGTCGTAGGACAGGCGAATCGAGCCGATGGTGTCGGTGGAGGCCAGGCCCAGGAAACCGTAGTTCTGGTTGCCCACGGACCCGTCGACGAAATCGCCCTGGAACGTCACGGTCCCGATGACCTGCCCGGAGGGGGTGCGGGCCTCCAGGGACGGAACATTCGGCTTGTCGTTTCGGTCGATGACCCACAGGCCCACGGACTTCACCGGGACCGAGAAGGTGATGATCAGGTCGGTCATCGACGTCGACGTCCTGGGGATGGAGATCTCCGGCGAGCCGCCGATGGCCTGGGCGGCTTCGAAGTTGTCGCCGCTGTCGTTGCACCAATAGATGTCCTGGTCGAACAGGATACCTTGGGAGTTGTATTCATCGTTATAGAGGTCCTGCCAACTGCTTTCGGGTACGTTAAGGGCGTTGCCCGCCCCGTCGGTTTCGAAGGTGATCTTCGTGTGTGAGACCGAGGAGAAGCTTATCTCAGCCCAGATGTCGAAGAACGATGCATCCGCCTGTCCCGCCATGCAGGCCACAAGCGCGATTGAAATGCAAGCCAACGTCCGCATGATCGCTCCCTTCCTTTCCGCACCCGGTCCGCTTACGCCCGGGGCAAAGCTCCGAGCGGTACGATAATGCCAAGTGCTAAAAATGCAAGAAAAAACCGCCTGGCGCGACGGTAGGGCATTGAAAACAAACCTCGAAGGGGCGGGAAGCGAGGGAAGCGTAATCCGTGAGGCGGGCCTGGTTAGACTTCACTCCCATCGTCCATTCGGCGGTCGGGCGGGGCGAAGAGGAACATTGCCGTCAGCAGGCATCCCCCGGCCAGCAGAAGAAGCCCGCGGCGCGTGCCGGGATTAGCCAGCCGGACGGAGGCCCGCATCAGGACGTCGTTGGGCGGGGCGGGGCGGGGGTAGCGGATCGTCGGGATCACGTCCGGCGGGGGGCGGAGCGGGCGGTCGATGGTGGACGAGACGTGCTCGTTTTCCAGACAAAGTTCCCCCTGCGCCAGCGACAATCGCTTGGTGAGCACCTCGTTTTCCGGCAGGTCCTCGATCAACCGCTCCTGGGCGGCGATCATCGCGGCGCTCTCCCGGCAGGCCGTCGCGAGGCATTCCTTCTCGTATTCGGCGTGTTGCCATCGCGCGTAGGCCGGAAGCAGCACCAGTCCGGCCAGGATGAGAATCGCCGGACCGGCCAGGGTCACGAATCCGATCAGCCGGCCGGTGGCGAAGAGCCAATTGTCGCGGTCTTCCTTCACCTTATTGCACTTCGCATAGTCAATGGAACACTTCGTAGGATGTTTGGCCTGTCTTTTGGCAGCAATCCGAAGATTAAAAATCCTTGTTCCACATCGCCGCGCCATAGACGGCGCGGCCGCCCAGCTCCTCCTCGATCCGCAGGAGCTGGTTGTACTTGCACACCCGGTCGGTCCGGCAGGCCGAACCGGTCTTGATCTGTCCGGTGTTCTTGGCCACCGTCAGGTCGGCGATGGTGGTGTCCTCGGTCTCGCCGCTGCGGTGGGACACGACGGCCGTCCACCCGTTGCTCATCGCCAAGACGATCGCCTGGATCGTCTCGCTCAGCGTGCCGATCTGGTTGAGCTTGATGAGGATGCTGTTGGCGATGTTCTCATCCAGCCCGCGCTGGAGGAACTGGATGTTGGTGACGAAAATGTCGTCGCCGACCAGTTGCACCCGCTGGCCCAACCGGGCGGTGAGTTTGGCCCAACCGGCCCAATCATCCTCGGCCAGGCCGTCCTCGATGCTGCGGATGGGGTACTTGGCCACCCACTTCTCCCAGATGTCGATCATCTCATCGCTGGTGGCGATGCGGTTGGGGTCGCTCTTGAAGAAGCAGTAGCCCTTCTTGCCTTTTTCCTTGGCGGCGTTGGCCAGTTCGCTGGCGGCGGGGTCCAGGGCGATCCAGACGTCCTTTCCGGGCTTGTATCCGGCCTCCTCGATGGCCTTGCAGATCAGCTCGGGGGCCTCGTCGTTGCTCCGCAGGCTGGGGGCGTATCCGCCCTCGTCGCCGACGGAGGTGTTGTAGCCGCGACTCTTGAGGACCTTCTTGAGGGCGTGGAAGACCTCCACTCCCATCCGCAGTCCCTGGGAGAAGGTCTCGGCGCCCCAGGGCTGGACCATGAACTCCTGGAAGTCCACCGTGCCGTCGGCGTGCTTCCCGCCGTTGAGGATGTTGAGCATGGGAACCGGCAGCGTGACGGCGTCGTCGCCGCCGAGATATCGGTAGAGGCTCTGCCCGGCGGCGTTGGCCGCGGCGCGAGCCACCGCCAGCGAGACGCCCAGGATGGCGTTGGCGCCGAAGCGGCCCTTGTTGGGCGTTCCGTCGGCGTCGATCATCAAGCGGTCGATGGCCTCCTGGTCGTTGGCGTCCTTTTCGACCACGAGCCTGGCCAGCTCATTGTTGACGTGGGCGACGGCCTGGATAACGCCCTTGCCCAGATAGACCCTCTTGTCGCCGTCGCGCAGTTCGACGGCTTCATTCTCGCCCGTGCTGGCGCCCGAGGGCACCGCCGCCCGGCCGAGCAGGCCGTTCTTGAGGACCACGTCGACTTCCACCGTGGGGTTGCCGCGCGAATCCAGTATCTGGCGAGCCTTGATTGCCTTGATCTTCGTGGACATTGGTTTTCTTTCCTTTGTATCGGACCCGTGTTTTTGTTTGCGTTAAGCTTTTGCGCGTTCCGGGCGCGGCGTTATCTTAGCCGAACGCCACGGATGTGCAACCAGGCCCTTTCAATTTGTCGCGGGAGATCACCGAGTTCACCAAGAACACGAAGGCCACCAAGGAGAATAAAAGAATTATTGATTTCCTTGGTGATCTTCGATGGCTTCGTGGCCTTCGTGATTTCTTCGCTTCGCCGACGATGTTCAACAGGGGCAATCCCTGACTCGTCCTCTTTTATTAGCCGCTAACACACGCGAACCACTTGGTGGCCCCCTACGGGGCCTTCCGGCCAAAATGGCACCGCGAACTTTTTGAATCTCTTAATTTCTTTGTTCGTGTTTGTTCGTGGCTGTTCGCGGCTAAAAAGACACTTGGAATGACTGAGCGGCAATCGACAATTGCCCCCTTGGCCGGTATCCTATCCCGACTGTCGCTCTTGGAGACGCGGAGAGACGATGGCCATACAACCCGGCATGAGAGAGCGGGTCAACCTCCGGCGGCTGCTGGAGATGGCCCGCGACGAGGACCTGGGCAGCGGCGACGTGACCAGCGCGATCCTGCCGCCGGAGGTCCACGCCGTCGGACGCTTCGTCGCGCGCCAGCCGATGGTCTTTTGCGGGGGGGCGCTCCTGGAAGCCGTGGCGGCCGCCTACGACGGGGAACTCCGCACGACGACGAAGACCCCCGAAGGAGACCGCACCGAGGCGGGTCAACTGCTGGCGGTGTGGGAAGGTCCCGCCCGCGGCATGCTGTCCGCCGAACGGGTGGCGCTGAACTTTCTCCAAAGGTTATCGGGCGTGGCCACCACCACGCGAGAATACGCCAACGCGGTTGCCGGGACTGCCGCGGGGATCTATGACACGCGGAAGACCACCCCAGGCTGGCGGGAACTGGAACGCTACGCCGTCCGCGCCGGCGGCGGGAAAAACCATCGCCGCGGGCTGTATGACGCGGTCCTCATCAAGGACAACCACCTGGCCATCCTGGCCCGGGCCGAAGGCCGCGACCCCATCACCGCCGCCGCCAGGGAACTGGAGCGGATCCGTCCGTACCTGGGCGAACGGGCCTTCATCGAGCTGGAGGTCGATAGCCTCCAGCAGTTCCAGGTGGCCCTGACCCTGCCGGTGGACATCATCCTGCTGGACAACATGCCCGCCCATGACCTTATCGCCGCGGTGGCCATGCGCAACGAAGCCGGCCTGGCCGGCCGCATGGACCTGGAGGCCTCCGGCGGGATCACGCTGGCCAACGTCGCCGAGGTTGCCGCAACGGGCGTGGAACGGATCTCCGTGGGCGCTCTGACCCACTCCGCCGGCGCGGTGGACATCGCCCTGGATATCGAGGTCGATTAAGAAATAGGGCGGGCACCGCCCGCCGCTTTCGTATCTTGATCTTGATGAAAACGTCGGGCAGTGCCCGACCTTGTATCTTGTCAGAGATGGTCCCATTCGATACCAATGGTGTCAACGGTGATCGGTTGGATGCCCCCGGCCGGGGGCATCCAACGGCCGGCGAGAGATCGTCCCGACCTCGGTCTCAAGACCGTTTGGTAGCCAGATCCTCGCCGGCCCATCGTGTGCGATCCCGAACAGTCGCTCGGGCCTCACAGAGCCCGCATTCGCAAGGAAGGGACCGTCACATGTCTCGCATCGCCGGTATCGATGTCGCCAAGAAGCACCTGGATGTTCATCTCCTGCCGCAAGAACAAGCTTTTCGCTGCACCACAGACGCACAAGGCCTGGCCGATCTCATCGGGCGTCTGGCCGCGGCTGCGCCGGACCTGGTGGTCTTGGAGGCCACCGGCGGCTATCAGACCTCCGTCGTGGCCGCGCTGACGGCAGAGGGGTTCAAAGTCGCCGTGGTCAATCCTCGACAGGTCCGCGACTTCGCCAAGGCCTTGGGCCTGCTGGCCAAGACCGACACGCTGGATGCCTATGCCATCGCCCGCTTCGGCCTGGCCGTCCAGCCCCAGTGCCGGGCCATGCCCGACCAGCAGGAACAGGAAGTCAAAGAACTTATGGCTCGTCGCCAGCAACTGGTCAAGATGAAGACCGCCGAGGGCAACCGTCTGGAACAGGCCCGAACTTATCGCATTCGCCAGAGCATCACGCTGATGATGAACACCCTCCAACGCCAGATCGACAAGATCGACCAGGACATCGACAAGACCATTCGCAACAGCCCCATCTGGCATGAGAAGGACCAACTGCTTCAAAGCGTGCCCGGCGTGGGGCCCACCACCGTTCGAATGCTCCTGTCGTGCCTGCCCGAACTGGGACAACTCAACCGCCGACAGATCGCCAGCCTCGTCGGAGTGGCGCCCATGAACCACGACAGCGGCACCCTGCGAGGCAAGCGGATGATCCGGGGAGGCCGAAGCGACGTGCGAACGGCCCTGTACATGCCCGCTCTGGTCGCCACGCGATACAACCCAACCATCCGAACCTTCTACCTACGCCTGCGGGCTTCCGGCAAAAGCGCCAAGCTGGCCATCACCGCCTGTATCCGAAAACTCCTCACCCTGCTCAATGCCATCCTCAAATCAAAACAACCCTATCACGGAGTTACCGCTTGAAAAACAAGACAGTCGCTAC
>Ga0315284_10002526_pt1 | contig 26184 bp, 20 predicted proteins | sample YL17G09_16_MG_FD_203696 | JGI IMG/M metagenome (GOLD analysis project Ga0315284, IMG submission 203696) | Sediment microbial communities from Yellowstone Lake, YNP, Wyoming, USA - YL17G09_16 | ecosystem: Environmental > Aquatic > Freshwater > Lake > Sediment | place: USA: Wyoming | collected...
CAGTGTTATGGCGGATGTCGATAAAACAGTCAAGGCAAAACTTGCCGAAATCAAGTCCAACTCGGACTGTTTCATCGAGCTTCTACGCCTTTCAGGCTTTCCAGAGGTGATACTGTCCTGTTCAAACGTCTATCAGATCATCATACTCGCATATGTGCACATTAAAAGCATGTCGGATCATCTTCGGACAATTCGTTCGGAATCACCTGATTTGTTGCGCCAGCTTGAAGCTTACTCAAAACTTCTTGCTGTTTTCACCCCGAGTATCATCTCAGAATTCCTGCAAGAGATAAAAAAGCAAGAAAGTGATCTTGTAAGAGACATCAATATTGTATGCTTTAGCTGTTTTTCCTCTTTTGATCAAGTTTTTGCGAGTCTGATGCAATCGACTTCAGTTGAATTCATGAAATATCGAGCTTTCGCTCTTCTCAATGCAGCCATGGTCGAAACAGATGTTTCAAAGTGGTCTCCGGTCCACTTTGAAACAATGAAAAATTGTGTGGTATCTATCCTTGGGAACACTAGACTGACCATTTTGCAGAAGCTAGAATTCATCATGCAATTCGTTCCAAAGATGATCGAAATGCTTGAAAAGTCCAGTCTCTGGAAAACAGACGGATTGTTTTTTGGAGAGAACTTTCGCATCATGTTTGATAACATCATACCATTCTCATGCCTGGGATTTGTTAATTCTGCAGACTATACAACAGTCTTACATATGTTTCCTAATTTTGGATTTCCGCCTACTCTGCAAGAGCTTTCAGCTTTTATGAATTCTAAATTGTGGGACAACTACACCAGACTGAAATACCTGTAAGCAGCATTTGCAGATACAAAACCAAAATCTAATTATAAATATGAATATAATACCAAATTTTCTCACAAAACGGGGGGACCACCAAGAATCGCAATTCCCACCCCATGCTCCTGCAGCCCCGCAATTGCCGGATTAAGCAAAATTACGGATGAATTACTATTGTATAAAATTATTTAATAAATATTTTTGCTATATTGTGGCGATTATTACAATACAAATTTCCAATCATTGCCAATATTGGCAATATGCAAGCGTTTTGGGGGTAGTTAAAATGACAGAGTCATTTTAACTTATTAGATTAAAAACTTGTAGAGTTTTTAATCTATCAGCCCCTTTTAGCTATCCGTGGCGAAAAGGGGCTTTTTGGGGGGTAGCACCTTTTGCTTTTTCCCTACGATAGTTGGGCAAAAGGGAAAAGGGGTTGCTAGTATGACTGCAAAAATACGCCAATATTGTCCTTCATTAGCCCCCTTAATTCTTTCTCAATTGAATTCCCCTTCTTATTCAATTCAATTTCCAATATGCAGCTCCCATTCTTTTTTTCAGTCCCGTGATATGATACTTCTTCTCCAAAAAATGTCAAATAATAGTATTCAGGAACATTCCCATTTTCCCGACTTATTCCACAGAATGTAATATAGAGCACCTGGTTTTGCCCCAAATTCTCTCGCAGCTGTTCATCAAATTCCTGGAATGAGACATAATGTATGTCTTTATTTATGGCTCCAATATAATAGAATTGGAGTTCATTGCGATGCATTGGATTCGGCATAACTTCCAATACAAGCCGATTTCTACAAACTGAGTCTAAAGTGCACACACTATTTAGCGTAGTTAGCATCCGTATAATTATATAAAGAAATGTTTATTATATAATATAACGCATAAGAAATGAATAATGAAAAAACGGCAGCGGATATATGTGAAACATTAGAGCCAAATTCCCTAAAAGATGAGCCAGAAACTGTGTCACTTCTGTCGAATAATGAGCAGCCAAAAGAGCTCATAATTGGGAGCGATATTGCACCAGAAAAAATTATTGAAATATTCCCAAAATCTGATGAGCCCATTGATAAAATAAGGATTACTGATATTGGCTTATACAGTATTACAAAGAAGAACGAGGCTTTTTTTATAACAAACCTGATTACAAAATATTTCGGCGAAAGCCACATTGTAATAACTGACAGCACAGCTTGTTGTGGCGGCAATACGATCAGTTTTTTACTTCATCCCCAAGTTGAAAAAGTCAATTCAATTGAATTAAATGATCTTCATTTCGACATACTAAAAAACAATGTCGAACTTTATAAAAATCATTCTAAAGTGGAATTAATAAAAAGCAATTATTTGGATGTGGCTCACAATTTGCAGCAAGACGTTATTTTCTATGATCTTCCTTGGGGCGGAAAAAATTATATTGAGAAAGAAGAAATTACACTGGGTCTTTATACAGACAATCATTTTTTCATTTCTTTGTCGTCTATTATAAATCAGATGAAGGATAAAACGAAACTACAAGTATTGAAAATCCCGCTGAATTTCGGGTTCACAAAATTTTTGCGGGAAATTGAATATACGAAAATAAAAATCCATAAAATATACAATAAATATACAAAAAGGCTGTGCTATTTTATCCTCATTCTGGTGTTTTAGTCTAGTTTTTTCCTTTCAAAACATCTTGAAATTCGTTTATTTTTTGTTTAATTGGATCAACATCACTCGATAATTGTTTTACTTTTTCACTCAATACATTCACTTGGGATGATAATGTCTGTATTTGAATGATTGTATTTGCATCTTGTGATCCTCCTGCTTGCTGTTGTAGTGGCTGCTGAATAGGCGGCGGTTGCTGCTGTATTGGCTGCTGTAGTGGCTGCTGTAGTGGCTGCTGTAGTGGCTGCTGTTGTTGAGCCAATTGTTGCTGCTGAATCCGTTGTTGTTCAGCAGTTGTTAAATTTTCTTGAATATTTGTGTTGAATAAAAAAATAAAAAATATATAAATCAATAATATAGTAAATGATAAAACAATTTGCATTATTATTACTTATTTTTTTTATTTTATCAATTATCTATTATTTCGCCTCTCCAAACTCGACCCCCACAACTGAAAATTTCGCAGATAAAACTGGTCAAAAATCATTCACACTCAAAGATAGAACATTCACATATGATAAAGACAAAATAACGATTAACCCAGACAATACATTTACAGCTCCTTTGCAAAAAGTCGTCGTATCTAAATTATCAGATTTAAAATATAATTATTCAATTTATAATCTAAAATGCATTATTGAAATTTTTTACAATGATAATCCAATCAAAATAAATGTGAATGATTATAGTTTTATGATTGACATTCGTAAATCAAAAAAAATCGATGGTGCACTTAATATTTTTATTTACGACAAAATATGTGGTTCAATTAAAAATAATGTTCTAAAAACAACCGCCATAGAAATCTATGATGATGCCGCCATTGTTGGCGTCATTTTCCTCGCATATTTACTCTACCGAAGTGTAGAAGATTTCGAAGCAAAAGACTACGATAAAGGTTTCTCTTCTACCGAGTCTTAGCCATTTTTGCCTCTAATTGCTTTATCTTCTCAATAAGGACCATATTAATCATCATTTGGTCCAAATACTTTTCCCCATTTATTTCTATAATATCTGCATTTTCATCTATCCCAGTCCGGACCTTCTCTTTTATTCTCCCCCATATCTTGTCTAATTTTTTATCATCTATTTTACCGCCCTCTTTTTCGCATGGAACCCGCAATAATTGCCCCCCATTATGATAAATAAATCCGTCTTTTTGCCCCATATACCAGTCGCCAGTGCTGACAACTATTTTCCCTCCGGCACTATCATAGCCCCCCCATTTTATTTTGCAACCGTCCGCTTCCCAGCTCAATTCATCTCCAATCCGCAGTGTATTTCCCCCTTTTGCGGAAATCATTAGTCCACCGTCTTCTCCAATTTTATTCTCCCCGAATTGCATATGACTCTGTGAATCAAAAGTCATATTCGTATTCTCCATATACATATTCACCTTCTTCGTTCGAAAAATGCATTCCTCCAATTTTAGGCTATTGGGGTCCAATGTTAAACACTCGTTGTAAAACTGCCCATTCTTTATCATTAGTGCCCCTTCTACGCGCACAACCCCATTATAAATTTCCATGAATTGGTTATTTCCCTTTGTAAATTTCATGGCGATGTCTTCTAGGCAAATCCGATCGTCAAACTCCACGCGCCCTTTCTTATTCTTCCAAATTAGCCTCCCATCAATTTCCACTTCCAAATCCGTTGTTTTCATTTTATTCCCAATTAGACTGAATTTCTGGTTCCAATTGAACGCCGCATTTTTCATTTCAAAGTCCAGATTGGAAAGAAGCATTAGGTCGTTTTTGACCAAAAACTGTGCATTTTTTCTAGGATATAAATAGTTGATAAAACTGTCCTCCAACTGGAGTGGAACATTCTGGATCCGGACTTCATCCCCATCAATGCGCAAAATTGGGAAGCCATTTTTCTCGAAATTGATTGTAGTGTTTAAGAAATTGACCACTGTGCTCTCAAATTTTACGCCACTGTCCGTTATTCGTCCGAATATATTCCCCTCCTTATTCTTCCACTGCATATCCACATTTTGGTATTCCACCACCGGGAAATGTATTTGCATAAGACGGTCACCCATGAAAAATATATTCCGGTTTTTGTCATCTATCCATGTTAGTTTTGTTTTCATATATGTTATCTCCATCTCTTTATTGGATTCTTTCCCGGCTGAATTCTCTGTGGTAACACCTATCTTCCTATGTACACCTTTATTCACCTCTAATTTTAGCCCATTCCATTCCCATGCTTGTGGGCTTATTTGGAATGTTTTATTGAGATCCGAAATAATTGACTCTTCCAAAATAAGGCTCCCTTGTTTTATTTCCAGTGTGGTTTTCTCCAATTGGAGCTCACATCGCGTCAAATGGCACACATTTTGCTTAATGTCTATCACCTTATTCCCAGATTTATCCATCCATTCAAAAGAACAATCCTTCCATTTTTGTTCAATGGACTCACCGTAGATTATACTTCCTTCCATCATTAGGGTAGCATTCTCATCTTTATACAGAAATATCGAGTTCTCTATTATGAATTTATAGCTTTTGATTTTCATAAAAGAAGGGCTAAGCATCATTTTACCATCTTGATAATCAACTTTATAATTTAGCATGTTCATCTGATTCCCGACCAACTCAAGCCCCTCATTTACCGTCAAATTCGCATTTATTTTCACGCTATTCTTATCTAATGTGAACCTGTCCACGCCATCATGTGCGTAATTGAACCGGCTATTCTTCAAATTTAGTATCCCATTTGCAAAATGATGATCAACCTTGTCGTCTTTGATTATCATATTATTTTTCAGGATGCTTCCATTCTCCAATTTTATGATGGTTTGATTCGCCGTGATACCGTCTTTTGTCGCCTGGAAGCCCCCAATCTGGAGCCGGCTATTTTCAAAATTCATGATCCCATCGTAAATGGAAATAACCCCATTTTTCGAGCTGAAAATATCGTTAATTGTAATTTCACCAGATAGGGATACCCGACTATCTCGAAATTCCACCTCATTATCTTTGACTTCGATATAGCCCCTATTTTTTATAAATTTCATATTCCGCAATTCCATTTTATCATCCCAAATCATCATATGGAGACTCTTGCTCTTTATGCAATCCGAGGATAAAATTAGATTTCCCAAATGAATCTCACCATTTACGATGAGATTTGTGTTCTCAAAATGCATCGTGTTATCCTTTATTCTCAGCCAGTGTTTTTCACTCATGCGAAAAACTACATCCGTATTGTCAAATACAGTGCGTTTCCCCTGAATTTTGACTTCATCATCTGCGATTTGTAAATGATGGAAGCAAATTTTGCCCACCGAAGAGAACTCACAATTCTCATATTGGATGCGGATATTTCGGATCTTCCATTCACTATCATTCATGAGAACATGTTTCCCGAATAATAGATTCTTGTGAATATGCAGGTCACTTGTTGCCACAATTCGGTCGTCAATAGTAATCGCGGGGGTAACAAATTTAAATTTGTCCGCCTGAATAAGGATTTCACCGGGGCGCATAATTGTCTGCCCAATTGTCAGCTGATCTATGCTTACATCGGCGATTTTACCATTTTCTACTTTAAACCCATTCATTTCAAAAGTAGTCCCATCGATGAGCACATCCCCGTGGAAATGATGCTTGGTATTATACTCCCAGATTGGGCTGGATTTTTTGTCCATCAATTTGGAACAAATTGTGCCCTCTTCTAATTCCAGCGGTTTCGCAAAATGGATGGGTTCTACAAAAACTACTCGGTCACCATCGATTTTGAATATTGTTTTTCTGGACATTGTCAACTCTTCCGCCGATAATTTGAGATTAGAAGCCTCAATACTTGTATTGTTAAAAGTGAGCCCATTTATTCGAATTTCACCGCTAATATCTATGGTTGTCCCTTCAATTTTGGAAACGACCAGGGGCAAACTCACGCAAATCTTTTCTTCTCCAATTGTCAGCCGATTCATAAAATTGACGTTCCCTTTCTCCCAAATCATTGTATTATTTTTCACGGTTTGTTTGAGCCCGCCATTATACTCCAATGTGATCTCTTCTCCATCTAGCGCCATTTTAGTTATTTCACTGTTTTTAGTGCCAATCCGTAGCAATTCGCCCCCGAGGATTTCCGCGTCTTTCCCAATGGCTAGCCCACCTCCCCTTGAGAAAGACAGATTCCGGTTCTCATGATAAGTGAAATAGCTGTCCCCTGTTTTTCCTGGCTGTCCTTGGAGCCCACGTGGTCCGGTTTCTCCCTGCTCTCCGCGATCGCCTTTAACGCCCACAATTGGGAAGCCTTCTGAAACTACAAAACGGTCAGATATAAGATGAATAAAATAGAGCTTTCCATCTATTGTGGATAATATGGCGGTTCCATCACCGTATTTTTCCAATTGTTCATGAGTGAGCTTTTTGGGCTCAATTGGGAGCCGAAAGTCAGGGGAAAAAGCGGGTCCTTGGAGCCCAATTGTGCCTCTTTCACCTTTTTCTCCACGTTCACCTTTTGTGCCAATGGCTCCTGTTGCACCAGGATCTCCATGATCACCTCTTGGTCCCTGTTCACCTTTCTCACCTCGTTCGCCTTTTTCTCCTTGGTCGCCTTTGATACCTTGTTCGCCCTTTATCTTAAATCCCTGGGAAAAAGAGAAATAATTGGACGTTTCGTCTTTAAGGACGAAATAGAGATTCCCAGTTTCCACGCAGAAATAAGAGTATCCCTGCCCCATTTTCCGCATTTCATCTTGAGAGAAATTCTGGGGCAATTTTTTATCCACTCGATTGGGATGAAAGGCGGGTCCAATGTCGCCCTTATCACCTTTTTTCCCAGGGGCTCCTTGTGTACCTGGTAGACCCATTGCCCCAATATCCCCCGGTTGACCCTTGGAGCCAGTCTCACCGCGATCACCTTTTTCTCCCTTATAGCCACGAGGTCCCGATATTGCCAGCCCATTTGATAAGACCTTCGAATTACCGTCCATTACGACAATATGAACGAGTCCTGTGCCAATGTTAAGGAATGAATGACCTTCTCGATATTCTGAGACTTGTTTGGGTAGTTCGAGGACATATTTGTCGATGTTCATGATCTGTGCATCTGCGCCATTTTCACCGCGATCACCTTTTTCACCAGGGTAGCCGCGGTCGCCTTTTTCTCCTTGGAGCCCCACAAAATTCCAGCCATCGCCGGCGATTCCAATTTCACCGTCTTCTGTTTTACTTGTGGCGTAAATTTTGCCGTCTTTTGTGCAAAAGACGAAGCGGTTGGATCCCAGGGTTTGCAGCGCGATTTGAGACACTTTAAGGTCTTCTATGGGGCGGTCAAATACATAGTCAACTTTTAATGCCGGTCCTTGTGCACCTCTTTCGCCCTTTTCACCAGACTGTCCATTCTCTCCTTTTTCGCCTTTATCACCTTTGGCGCCCATCATGCCGACTAAATTTTGCCCTTCATCCCAATAATAATGCTTGCTGTCTTTCTTTAAAAAATAGAGCCTATTTTTGGCGGTGTTATAATAGGAATAGCCTTCACCATAGACTGCCAATTCAATTTGTGATATATTGGATAAATCATTCTGTGTGACGATTTTGGGATAGAAACCATAGTAATTAATTTGCTGGGTGGGCTTTTGTGGATTTGTTGGGGTTGGCATTATCTGTGCTTCCAAATCTATCGTAGTCTGAATTTTGTATTTTGAAATTGGGAGGTCCGTTTTTAAGATTTTAGAGATTTTAAAAAATTGGGAATTCTTCTGGATATGGTCGATTAGATTTGGGTGGATTTCTACTAATTCATCGGTTATTAAATAGAGTTTGCTATTATTATTATTAAAGTATAATGTTTTCTGTTTCGACATTATTGTATTATGTGGATACAATAATGCAGAAGATTAAACGAAAAAATTGATGCAGAATTTTGTAATATTTTTACGATTCTGGCTCGCGTCCAAGTATAGATCAGGAAAAGCGAGCAAACCGACTATCAATGTCAGGAATAAACCAGAGATTGCCCGGCAACTTTCTTACACGTGTTGTATTTGCCAGGCTATTTTATATTCTACCGTATTCTAGTAGTCATCCCAGAGTTTACATACAAGCACTTGAAGTCATTGCTGCAAAGTTAAGGAAAAGGAAGTTGCTTTCAAGACTCATTCAGTCAGGGCGAGCAAATGACTCAGCTGTATGCTTCGAACAAGCGATTGCTTTGGGTAGTTACACTGCCCGAGCCGAGCTTGCCTTGTTGTGCATCAATTCAAATCTACCATTTGTGGAATGCGTGAATGTCTTTAATTTGGTAGAAGAAGGACGTTTTTTTGGATGCCCAAGTTGTATTGGCATGCTTGCATATTTTTATGCAAAAGGGTTCAGGGGAGTTGTACATCGTTATGATGAAACTGCTTACCGTCTTGCATGTGAGAGTGCCAATGCTGGGGACTGGTTTGGAAAGATGGTTTTGATGCATTTTATGAAAGATCTTTTGGGTGTTCAAGATCCTAAAGATGAACCAATCTATGTTTATTGGACTGATCGATTTATCGATTCTTTTAAGGAACGCATTTGTGCCCCAGCTCCAGCCCCAGCATCAGCCGCAAAGGACTCCGTCCAAGATGTTTCAGAAGAAGATAAAGACCACCCAAAAGGTTTGTCTGGATTGCCAGCTGACATATTGGCACAAATTTTGAAAGAATCCTGGTCGATGAAGATGTGCAAGAACTTCTATTTAGCACTTCCATTCCAATTAAGAGCCGAATTAAAGGATGTGTATGAAGCTCACATGGAAATGCTTAATAACGATGTTTGGTTTGAACCTGACTGGGACATCTTAAGCAAATCAGACATACTCAAGATTGCAAAAATTCTCATCGAAGAGATCCAACAAGAACACCTGCGCAACCCAGATATGCCCAAAGTCTGGCTCAATTTGCCATCCCTCTAGACCGAAATGTCAGTAAAAAAATATTTCTAATTATAATATAATAATGAATAAAATTGGCTTCAATTTTCTGCTTTTCATAATCATTTACGTCTATTATGTTTTGATAGATGGGGCAATGATTTTCCTATACACAGGCAAGGCTTTTGGATCAATGATAAAAAATATTCAAAAAGGTGAACCAATGAAGACTCGTATGATTCCTGGCATTATTTGCTTCTTTGTCCTAGCATTTGGATACACCTATTTTATTTTACCCAGAATCCGCGATGAAGCAATTGTACAAGACAGCCTGAAGTATGGAGCAGTATTCGGCTTAGTAGTTTATGCAGTCTATGATTTGACAAATTTAGCAACTTTCGGCAAATATGCTACAAGTACTGCAATTATTGACATACTATGGGGTGGAATACTGGGCTTTATAGTGAGTATTTTGGGAGCATTCACTCGCCGAAGATTTCAAAAACTTCAGGAACCCAATTTCTAATAAAAGTTTTTTTACCGAAGTCATTAAGATTATCACCACGCCCTCCATTAGGAAATAAAGAGAATTCCCCGAACCAATAGCTTTCTTTATTAATAAAAAAATCTATTCGAATAAATTTCCCCATAAATGTGTTGTTCATATCTTTGATGAAATTCTCATAAATTAAGAATACATCTTTTTTCAATCTATCAAAATAAGTGGGTTTTTCCCATTTAAAATTGAGTTCATTAAACGGAACACTATATAATGTTACTGGTGATTGAATGAAATTTTCATCGAAAAAACTAAACTTTTGTTTACTAACCTTCCGATTTGTTGCTAATATGAATAATATTTTACCATTGAACATATAGAATTTAAATTCACAAGGGGCTGAATATTGGGAAGATAGATCCTTAATATATTCTTCTGCAATAATTGTAGGTTTATGAGTTTTTGAAATTAACCCCATTATTTCTTTCTGGATATTATCAGTTGCGAATTTATGTAGCTTATTGCGAAGAAAATCCGCTGAAATTGGATTTTCTTTAAAATTTTTATAAATATGCCTACCGCCATCCCAATTAGTTGGTTTTATAATACATGTTGGGAGCTTATTAATTTCTTCTTGGGTTATATCTTTGAGAGAAATGAATTGTTTATATGTTTGTGGTGTTTTAATGCCCCATTTTTCTACCATTTTTTTAGATTCAAGCTTATTTTTGCCCTCATAATATATAATTATTGGGTAAAGATGGGCAATTTTTAATTTTACATAATTCAAATTTTCCCATCTAAAATATTTATAATTTAAATGATTTAGAAATTTAGATATATTTACGTCTTCAACATAAAACCATTCTTTATCATTACTATTTTTATAATTATATTCTTGTATTAATCCATATACACGAGTTGGTATTATTTTTATTAATGAATAAAATTGATCAAATGATATATATTTTTGATTATTCTCTAACTTTATTTTTTTTTTTAATTTCATATAAATTATTGTATGAATATGATCTTCACATATAACATTTTTTTGCTTTAGTATGCTATTCAAAATACAACTATTTAACATTGGGAATACATTTGGAGCAATCATATAAAAATTATTAAAATATGGAGCAGCTATATCAATTTGATTTTCATATACAAACACCGGATCTATTTTAACATATAAATTTGAAATAAACCATTTTTTTATTTTATTGAATTTTTGGATAGATTCTGTTTTTTCTTCTTTTAAAACAAATATATAATTCATTCGCCTATATTAGATTAATTTTAATTTTTTTTTTATATTTATTCTTAATGAATAAAAATGTATCCCAGAATTTTTTATTATTGAAAGATTATGAACAAATACAAATATTACAGTATTTATCAAAAGATTTTAGAAAAAGAAATTTATTCAATCATTTTCAATATTTATATAGCCTTAAAATACAATATTTGAAAACTAAGAAAAATGATATAATACACAAACCACAACTAAAGGTTCCAGCTCCGGTTCCAGCTCTGGTTCCTAAAGAAAAACCAAAAACCCTAATTCTTCGCCCAACAATCGATTTTTCTAAATATATGAATAAATTTCTTGTAACCGAAAAGTTAATTTCTATTATTGCAAACAAAACAGTTGCTATTATTGGACCAGCACAATATCTTGAGAATATTGATCAAGGTGCAAAAATTGATGCGTGCGATATTATTATTCGCTTTAATGAAAGTATTTCTATACCCACTAATATGGCTACTAAAATAGGAAACCGAACAGATGTCTGGATATATAATTTTAAAAATACAGATATTCTAGATAACCTACCAGATAAATTGCCTCAACTTATTTTTTGCCCATATCCAAAAGATATGATTACAAAGATTGACAATATAAAAAAATTGCCGGAGATTCCCCTGGAGTGTATTGAAAATGATTTTTACCATCAGCTAATGATGGCGCTACAATTCGAGCCTAATTCATTTTTATTAGTCCTTTTGATTATTTTAAGGCAAAATGTTAAATCAATTTATGTAAGTGGATTCTCATTTATGTATGATGGATATTATGATTCACGAAAAACTGAGGAAAATTATGCTTCAAATGCTCTTATTACTAATAAAGAAAATCGAACAGGGGTTATGTCAGTCATTAAAAAAATATACAATGCAAATGACCGCCTATTTCTGGATAATACGATGATTAATTTAATTTATCCCAATTTTATTTCAGTTTTGAACAAACTTTTTCATCCAGATAATCATAAGAAATTATTTTCAACACTAGACTATGTCCTTTTTGTTCCTTCTTTTCAAAAGAAATATAATGCACCCAATACGAACCAAAAAATTTATTTGCATTTCGGCGAAAATTTGGTTCCCCAGGAATTGTCGGAGAAAATGCATATTGTTATCCACTCGGTTGTTCCAAAAATGTTCGCTAATGAAATTTATATAAAGCACACTCAGTGTGATTATGATGACTTAGAAATATTATTGAAAACGAAGAATAAGGGCATCATATATTTTGCTAATAATCAATGGAACGCCATGAAGAATATGATATCAGACAAAAATAGGGAATATATAATGAGCCATCATTGCTATGCTAATGGCAATATATATGGGAGTTTTCTGAAATATATTACCAATGATTTTGATATTGACGAGGACAATAAGAATTTAAATATGCTTTATGTGCTTTTCTGTTTTATTTATTATGGGCAAAAAAGAATTTACGTGTCCTATGCAAATATGGATAGCTGTGGTTTGAAGGAAATAGGGAATGTTATGAAAAAATTAAATCTTATTCAATATATATGACGCCTTTGAAACGTTATTTAATAATATTATTATTTTTGATTATTGGGATTGGATTTGGAATAGGATTCGGTGCAGTTTTTTATATAATAAGGAAGAAAAAGGATGACCAAATAACTATGGGCGGAAGTATAAAGGATATTATTATCCCCAGTATATTTTTCTGGGTTACAATTGGAATTCTTATAGTGGTAAAAATGGAATATTGCATTCCTCTGCAATTATTTATTTTGTCTGCGATAATTTTGGCGAGTTTTTTGTCGGCTATTTCTAGTAAAAAAGTATGGTTATTCTTTCTGGGGCTTGGAGTTGTTATTACTGAATTAGGACTAGAAGCTTTGATTCTAAGAATTGTCGAATGGATAAATTGCACGAATGAAAAAAGAAAGGCAAAAATGATAGCGGAAGCAGCAAGTAGACTTATAGCTCCTGAACCAAGTGCACCAAAAATTCGCAATTTATCTCCAGAAAATCAGGCTAATATTTTAAGACCAACTCAAGCCAGTGCACCTCCTGCGAATAACACATAATAATATTTTTCTTATAAATAGTATATGAAAAAATATATCATACTAATTATCATTGCAATTTGTATTATTATAATTCCAATAATTGTTTATAAGTTTATTCCCAAAAAAATAACATATTATAAATGTAGTGAAAAACCAAATAATCCATTATTGACCGGAATTTTTGAAAACCATAAAATTAATCTACAAAAAGAGGGTTTTGATCTATATATGCCATGTGGCTATAATAATGTTGAAAACGAAATGGCGGAAAATATATTCTACGGAAAATATATTTTTGGATTGCGGGGGTGTGATAGCATAGTGAGCAAAAATTCTATTTGGAAAATATTGGAGATGACCTATGGTCGCCAATTTGCCAGCCGAATTATGCCGGAAACATTCATTTTAAGCAATGGACGCCAATTGGAGGGTGCTTTTGCTCAAATTGAGAATGGGACGAAACTAATTTGTAAAAAGAACCTGCAGAGAAAAATGGGGCTGAAATTTGCGGGGACTAAGGAGGAGTTAGAGGAATGCTTTAAAGAGGATTTTAAAATAGCCCAGCGGTTTATGAAGAATACGTTGACTATCAAGGGCAGAAAGATGAATATTCGGATATATTATGTAATCAAGAAAGAGGGTGATAAGTTGACTTTTTATTTGTATCGTAATGGTAAAATTTTATACACAAATAAAAAGACCGGCGACGAAATATCATTTGATACACATATCACTAGTTATCAAATGGATGCGAATATTTATAAGAATGATGGTCTACCTCATAGCATAGATGATTTGAGGCGATTTTTGGGAAGCAAGAAAAGTAGCAAAATTTGGGGGAAAATAGATGAGAAAATGGCTTTCTTGTCTCGGGCAATTGCATCCGTTTTTTATGATGAAATGCATTATGATAAGGTTTGCTTCCAATTATTCGGTGTGGATGTAATAGTAGAGGAAAATGGAGAGCCGTTTATTTTGGAAATTAATAAGGGACCTGATATGATCCCTAAATGTGATCAAGATGAAGGGCTAAAGAGGGTAGTGTATGAAGATACGATGCGAATTGGGGGAGTTATTGGATGGAAATTTAGGAAAAACGGGTTTTACACAATTCATCAGCACTATTTTTAGGGGTATCTAGAAAATTGGGATTATTACAATGAGGTTTTACCACACCTTGGTAAAAAGAGCGGTCACATAAATAACTATTCTCTTCCTCGTGAATATAGAAATTACAGAGTGTGCAACTATTCAACCAATTTTGGAGGGCGGGGTCAATGTCTCTTTTCTGTAGGGATTCACCCCAATATTTTTTATCCCAAGGAATGCAACCACTAGGATTATTTATATTCATGTATTATATGAATATTAAAATATATAAATTAATAAATATTTAATCTATAAATAATTTATATATTTTAATATTATTGGAACTTTTGACATTGTTAAATTAACTTTTAGTGATTTAAATCTACATTTATTTAAATAAATTTTTTCTAAAAATGAAAAATAACCATCTGAATTATATTTATAAATAAATTTTGGATTAATAATAGAACCAATATTTAAATTATCATTTAATGGAAATAATGTAACATTACTATTAAACCTAACTATAAATAATTTATTATTTTTACATATTTTATAATATTCTGCTTCATCATACTCAATAAGAGATGGATTATTCGGTGTTATTCCTACAATTTTAAAAATAGAATAACTATTAGGTAATTGTTGTTGCCCTCCTCTATAGTATTTTAAAAATAAACAGATATTTTTTCCAATTATGCTATTTTTTGTAAATGTATATTGATATTTTCCATAAGTAGAACCACAAATAGATGGGTCAATTGCTGTATTTATTATCCAAGCTGGTGGATTATTTTTATATGGATTTATTGTAACATAATTATTCTTTGTTATTTCTAATCCATTTGTGCAAAAATCATTTAAAACAAAAAGAACATCATAAAATGGATAAATAAAAAATGCAAATCCACTTGGATTATCTTTAACAGCATTATATACAATTTGTGATGTAGTTGTATAATTTATATTTGTAGTTAATTGCACTATTGTTGGAATATTACCAAATATATTAGTCATATTTGTATTAAAATCACTTAATAGTATAAAAGATTCTTTGGGTATATTTTTTAAAAAATTAGGTGTTATATATTTATCTTTTAAACTAGTAGTTGATGCTAAAATAATAATCATAGATTTTTCTTTTATATTATAATTTGATTTACCTTCTTCTAAAAATGATATATTAACATTTTTATCTAATAATTCAGCTTGTATTTTAAGTTGTTTTAAATAATCTTTAAAAAATGAATCATTTGGACTATCTCTTTCATATAATACTTTAATATTTTTCATTTGATAATCATTATAGATCATAAAATCAGATAATATTGCATATTGATTAAAATAATTGTATGTTAAAGCATTTTTTAAAGTTTTAATTATATTTGAAGAAGCACTAATTGATATATTTATTATATTTAAATTATTTTTTATCATATAATTTGAACAATTTATTAATATAGATGTTGTAGTAGATACTGTTACACGTTTTCCAGTTGGATATTTTGATATAAAATTATCAAGAGATTTATCTGTTTCTATAACTGACCCATCTATAACATATTTTTCAATTATTAATTTATTATTTGGATATGTTGTATTGAATAAATTAATTACTAAATCAAATGATGATAGATTTATGTTAGAAAGATTACTTATAATTAATGCGATATACACATTTTCTACTGTCATTATATTATATAAATATATTATTTATTTTTTTTGACATTGTTAAATTAACTTTAGGAACTTTCTCCTTACATCCAAATAAACGCACCAATTTTATAAAATAACCTTCGTTATTATATTTATAAATAAACTTTGTTTTTTCTGTTTTTCCAATATTAATATTTTTAGAATCTGGATAATTTATAATATCACTATTAAATTTTACTGCTACTAGCTTATTATTCTTACATATTTTATAATATTCTGCTTCATCATATTCAATAAGTGATGCATTATTTGGTGTTATACCTACAATTTTAAATATTGAATAACTATCTGGCAATTGTTGTTGCCCTCCTCCATAATATTTTAAAAACAAATCAATGTCATTACCAACAATACTATTTTTTGTAAATGTGTACTGATATTTACCGTATGGAGCACTATTTATTGTTGGTAATATTGACGTATTTAATAACCATGCGGGTGGATTTTCTTTATAGGGATTAACAGTTATGTAATTTTGCTTCGTTAATTCTAATCCATTCGTAGTAAAATTATTCAATACAAAAAGGACATCATAAAACGCATAACTCGTGTAATCATATCCAAATGAATCATTTTTCACTACATCATATACTTCATTTGTAGTTGTAGTATAATTAATATTTGTTGGATATACAACAAATGCCGGTATATTTCCAAATATATCTTTTATTATTGTATTCGCGGTTGTTAATGTTATATAACAATTGGGTGGGATATTATTTAAAAATTCTGGAGTTACATATATATTTGTTAAATCATTTGTTAATGCTAATATAATAATCATTGATTTCGGTTTTATATTATAATTTGATTTTCCACTTTTTAAATATGAAATCTCTAATTTAATATTCAATAAACTCGCTTGTTTTTTAGTTTGTTCCAACAAATCAACTAATCCAATATTTGTGGATTCTCCATATAATACATGTACATGCTCCATTTGATAATCAAAATATGTCATAAACATAGTCATTATTGAATATTGATTAAATGGAGTATATGTTATTGCGTTTATTAAATTGGAAATTGCATTTGATGTTGCATTTATTGATATACTTAAAATATATAATCCTTTTCTAACAAAATAATTCGAACATTCAGTTAGAATAGTAGTAGTAATAGAAACTGCAACTCTTTTACCAACTGGATGTTTTTGTATAAAATCATCTAATACTGTATCAGTCTCTTGATTTGTTCCATTTGTTAAATATTTATCAATCACTAATGAATTATTTGGATATTTTTGATTGAATAAATCAATTACTCTATTATATTGTGAAAAATTTGGATAATTATTTTTATTTATAATTAAAGCAACATATATATTTTCATCTTCCATAATTATATTATATATTTTAATTTTATTGGAACTTTTGACATTGTCAAATTAACTTTAGGTATTTTTTCCTTACATCAAAACAAACTCACCAATTTTTATTTTCTTCAATAATATATAAGAAAACATGTTTGGCTCTTTAGTAGAACATTTTATATTTAATTCACGGAATAGCGGGGCTGTAATGAAGAAAATGATGGGCGGGGCGGCTGCTGCTGTCGCCGCAGAGGGCTCTAGTGGGAATGGCTTTATGCTGTTTTTGATAACTCTTTGCTTATTCTTAATAAAGGTGCTCCTTGTTATGATTTCATACAATATTGTTGTGCCTCGTATTTTGGAATCTTACTCTGTTGATATGCAGAGGTTTCGAACAATCAGTTTCTTAGAGACCATCTTCTTGGTGATCTTGTTTAACAATCTGTTTTCGCGGTTCTAATAGCCCCTTTTCACCACTTCGTGGTAAAAGGTGCTTACCCCCAAAACGCTTGCGATTCTCTACCCCCTATGCTTCTGCAGCCCCGCAATTGCCGGATTGGGGCAAAAATACTAATAGAATTCTGATGGAATAAAATTATTTATTAAATAATTTTGCTATAATGCGGCGATTATTCGGGGGGGGATTATTTCTCCAGCTTAATTTCCCAAAAACTTTCCAATATTGGCAATATGCAAGCGTTTTGGGGGTTAGCCCCTTTCAAAAAGGGGCTTTTTGGGGGTAAGCCCCTTTTTGAAAGGGGCTAAAAATTGATACATTTTTTTGGTAATTTTTTTAGAATTACCAAAATGAGTGAAGAAATCGAAAACAGTGGCAACCAGGTTGCCGCTCCTATCTGCACTTGTGGACCTGATCTCCCCAGAAATGGTGGTTACGTGCATAATTACGCGTGCCCAATGACACCAAAATGCATGCATCTGATTCCTAGAATCAATTTACAAACCGGTGAAACGGAACAAAGACCATGTGGATCACGTCTTGAGCGACAATGGCGGTGCCATGGACACGGTTGTCCCTGCCTTCCTTTGTGTCCACACTGTGGCACTTCAATGGATCAAAGAGGCGTTCACAGTGTTGGCTGCCCAAACCGCACAAGTTATTCATTCGAGAATCCTGGCAATTTCTTGCTGCCGGGTGGCATTGACTATCTAACATATAATCGTGAACTTCGAAACGCTCAAAATCTTGCTAATAGACTTCTCAATTTAATGCGGATGAATCCGGTATCACCGCCATCAATTATTGATGGTGATTTTGAAATCAAAGGTGAATGCAGTGTTTGTTTACTTGAATGCGAGCAATCACAGCGAGTCCTGAAACCATCTGGGTGTGATCATTGTTTCCATGCGGATTGCTTGACACCATGGATTCGCGAACATTCCACCTGTCCAAATTGTCGCGGCGAAACACAAACAATTCTCAAGAAAAATTGATAGTGAATTGAAAATAAATTTTTATAATAATGAAGGTTCCTTCAACATGAGCGGAAAATCTTCTGGTTCTTCTGGTTCTTCTGGTAATCCCAGTCAAACCCCAAATTATGCATCGATTCTCGGTGCAGGATTGAGAGCAGCTCTTACTAAAACAGGTAGTGGTGAAAAGACTTCATCCACAAATCCTCCAACAACTGGTGGTGGGGCTGCGATTGTAAGGTCCGCGACTCCTAGGGCTGTTTCATCAGTTCCTCATCCAAACAATGCGGACACTACCGTCAAACCACCAAACGTTTTGATTGATGGGATGGTTGTGTGGCAGTTTAGAAGGGACCTCGTCAAACGAGATGCACCATCGCAAGCCTTTCCAAGTGAATCTGGAACGGCTTGCAGTGGTGAGAAGAAAGTGTGGTTCTTTCAGACTACCGATCCTAATCAAGTTCAAGATATACCGGAGCTGTCAGCCGGATTTCTTAATGGAATCAAGAAAAAGGCTGCCGCTGAAGCAAAGGCTGCTGCTGAAGCAAAGGCTGCTGCTGAAGCAAAGGCTGCCGCTGAAGCAAAGGCTGCCGCTGAAGCAAAGGCTGCTGCTGAAGCAAAGGCTGCCGCTGAAGCAAAGGCTGCCGCTGAAGCAAAGGCTGCAGCTGAAGCAAAGGCTGCAGCTGAAGCAAAGGCTGCCGCTGAAGCAAAGGCTGCTGCTGAAGCAAAGGCTGCCGCTGAAGCAAAGGCTGCCGCTGAAGCAAAGGCTGCAGCTGAAGCAAAAGCTGCCGCTGAAGCAAAGGCTGCCGCTGAAGCAAATGCTGCTGTGGAATGTTTGGAAGCTGAAGATGCTCTGGACTTATATCAGACTCCACTTTTACAATTGAGGCGTCTATTTCATATCTTCATGAGGATGCGTCTGCTACATTTTGGATTTCCCCCTGATTTGAGTTCACATGAATGTCCGTGCACAGCATGCTATTACCGAGACGTTGGAATGATGCTTGAATTCTTTGAGGAGAACCGCGATTTTTGTGAACAATACTTTGCTGGAAACGACTTGCTTGTCCAGCGAATTGTTTTTTGCTTGATTGGTCACCAAGAGCGCCTTGAAGAAGAATTGCGTATCATGATTGTTTTAGAAACTATCCGCTCTTTTTTCAGAGGTGGTGGTGGTGTAGCTCAAGATCAACCACAAAAAGCTCCAAAGAAGATGCCGGAACCCACAGTCGCATCGGAAGCATCTCCATTTAATCCATGTTCGCAAGACTGTCCAGTATGCTTGAATCCTCTTTCTAGCAAATGTCTGATGACTCAATGCAGACATGCGATGCATGAAAAATGCACGAAGGAAATGTTCAATCAGGGAATTGATGTTTGCTCTCTTTGTCGTGCACCGATTACGGCACTTGTCAGCGATACTCTTCCTGACGACAGCCCAAAGGCTTCTGAAGAGGCTTCTGCGGGTGCTCATCCTGAAACTCCAAAGGCTCCCGAGGAGTAACTCCCAACAATCTTATTGGTGTGTTTTTCAAATTTCTAGGCTAATTCGCGAGCTATCAGAAAATGACTCTGTTTTTTGCAAGTTGCGACTGTGCTGGTGCTTATTCATCAGCAGGTAGACATGTCCCTGGCTGTCCAATGGACTCCAGCTGCCATTTTTGCGGTCAAAAACCTTTTTTGTGCCGAATGATGGGTAAATGTGGCGGAATCGTCAAAAAATGGAACATTCATTGGCGAATGTGAGCAAGCACGCCAGAAAATGAAGGTTCTGTTGTCAAATAAGTTGAAAGATTTGTCAGCTAAACTCAACTTATTGATAAATTTGGGACATGTGAGTGAGTCCTTACAGGAAAAGATCGATGAATTGAAGGCAACCTTCAATGCACTCTGTGGAAAAAAACCGCTCGACCCAGAGACCCTCAAATCAGCAGAAAAAATTTTGCTCCAACTTCAGAGGATCAATGTGACCCAAAAAGCGGCTTCTGTCAAGAAGCTCAAAGAAGAAGAAGATGCACTAGAAAAATTCACAGCAGAAGACTTTATCCCTCAACGTATCGATTAGCGGCGAAAGTGACTCTTCTTCCCGTAGCTCTTTCCTTTGCCTTTTTTCCCAAACTGTTTCCCCTTATCTTGGGGCGATTTCATAACTTTTATTTCTCCAAAACAGGACTCGAATTTCTTTCCAATCTCTAATTTTTTCAAATTATCTATCATACTAGGTGGCACCTTTGAAACAAACGCATATCCAATCCTTCCAAATATTGATTTCAGTTCACTATAAACTGCAAAATTCGTAGTTGCCCTAATGGATCCGTATAAGGAATCCATTGTTAACATCGCAGTCGTTTTGTCCGGGGGGAAACAATTTACATATCTTCTGTCGCCGACCTTGCGCATCAAATTCACATAGAATCCCTGGATCACCGCCATAAGTATATTTTCCTCTTTTTTGTCGGAGAGCACCGGTGGCGTATTCATAAAAATATGGGTTGGCTTATTCTCAGGGTGTGTCTCTCTATAAATTTGAATTACTCTGCCAAATCGCCGGTTTATTTGTTTCGCCGCATCGCGGACCTTATCCAGCCGATTGTAATTCAAAAAATTCTCTTTGCACCACTCTTTTGCATCCCCCCTCTTCTCTTTCAAAACAGCCCCTGTTCTGCGATTCGTGGTATCATATCGTCTCTCAAAGAAATCCCTGTAAATATTCACTAAACTTATATGGTCACCCATGGCAGATGCAAATTTTTTCTTCACTTTGTCGTATTTCTGCTTTTCCAATTTCTTCTGGGATTCATCTTTGGATCTGCTGGAAAACCTCTCGAAAATAGTGTCCATACGCATTTCAGATACTTCAAATATCGCCGCAATATTGGCAACTTCATCGCGACAATGATAATTATACCCGCTTATAATCATTTTGCCAATTTCCGGCGTAAACCCAAAAAGAGCCATTGAGCGCCCTATGTCCGTGACTTCTCCCCGGTTGTTTGTTATTTTTATTCCACCGAGCGCCTCAATTCGGTCCAGAATTCTCTTTATATTATCAATGGGCGGCTTCTCAATCATTGTCGCCAAGAATGTCGCCAAATCTGTGCCGAGCCCCAGGGATGAGGGTGCCGCCGGCTTATTTGCTACCTTGATGGTAGAATTGTTTGCTGTCTTGATGGCAACCTTGTTGGCAACCTTGTTGGCAGCCTTATTGGCAGCCTTGTTGGCAGCCTTGTTCACAATAGTAACCGGAATATTTGTCATAGCCTTATTAACACCCTTATTGACGACAGCAATAGAATTATTTGCCGCCCTCATAGCCAATACTGGGTTTTCCCCTCCTTTTATTGATCGATTGGCAACTACTGGGTATGTAAATGGATAATTTATATGAGTGACGAGTTCCTTATTGCTCAAAAATAGCAGAACATTGGCGGAAATATCTTCCGTCAATATTGGAGCATCGGGGTATTCCGGGAATTTCTCCTCATATTCCTTCTTCGTGAATAAATTATAGCAAAAACCGGGTCTCTTCCTGCCAACGCGCCCCTTTCGCTGTCTATGATTCGCCTTTGCTATGTATTTTTTCTCCAAACTAACCATATTTTTGGCACCGTAATAGATATTTTGATTCGCCAATCCTGAATCAATAACATAATCTAAACCTTTGATTGTTATACTGCTCTCTGCCACTTCCGTCGCGAAAATTACTTTCCTCGTGAATTTCGTATTCTTCTTGTATTCCTTATTATTTATCAATAAATCCTGAGCTTCTTTGCGTGTTCCCGCATGTAGAATATCGGCGTATATTTTGGAGTCCAGGTTTTTATTAACTCGCTCCAATTCACGATGTAAAAGCATCATCCCATCCTGGGCTTCTCCTTTCCCGGTGAAAAATATGAGAATGTCGCCCTCCGGAGTTTCTCGCAATATTTTCACCGCTCTGTCCACTCCTGCTTGAATAAATTCTTTTCCTATACAATTTCCATTATCATCGAACTTATTGATTGGCTTGTCCAAGAAATACTCATCTATATGCTTATTGGGTATACTCCCAGCATCTATGAAGGCAAATTTGAACTCCGGTTGTGGGAAATAATTTATAAATGTCTTCTCATTGATTGTCGCTGACATAATAATCAGCTTAAAGTCCGGACGGCGTTTAATCAAACCCTTCACTAAAAGCAGGAGTAGGTCAATATTCACATTCCTCTCGTGGGCTTCATCAATGATAAGACAGTCAAAATCTAACAGCATTGGGTCCGACTCTAATTTAGCAACTATATAGCCATCGGTGCAGTATATCAATTTGGCGTCATTCGCTGAATAATGGGAGGAATCTGACCCCCTGTATTTCAAGCCGACTTGTTTGCCCAATTTCACACCAAGGGTCTTTGCAGCGTAAATCGCATTTTCTTTCGATGGAATCCGTTTTGGGTTCGTAATCGCAATACGCCCCTGATAATTAAGGACATGCAGTGCGAATTTGGGTGTCAAAACGGTCTTTCCACTACCTGTTCCAGAAATAATGAGAACAACCTGGTTTTCATAAATCGCTTTTATGCTTTCCATGCGCTTGGTATACATTGGCATAGTTGACCAAAACCCGGACAAAAATTTATAAGTAACATTGTCTTCTCCAACATTTTTGCTAGAGTTATAATAGATGTCTTCATATACTTCGCCAGTAAGAGGGTTTAGTTGTAAGCCTTGGGGGTCCAATATTCCAATTTCTCTAAATAAATCTTTCGGATTCACAATTATGTTCCTCTTTTTAACACTATTATTCAATTTATTTCTGTTGATCTCCTCCACGAATTCAGTTATCGTATTAGGGGTGTCCATCTTATCATCATTATTTGGCATATATATTATATAATATTTTTGTATTAGATAATATATGGGATGTTGGGATGTAGTTTGTTCTCTATGTGTTTTACCATTAAACTCTTGCAGTGAATAGCGTAAAAAATGGATGCATAAATGCACATTATGTACATTTATGCATCCACAAGAAATTGTCTGTAATACTATTTTCCAATTGAAGATTAAAAAGGATAGAATATCGCCAAGTATATCCACGACTTATTGGAAATGACGGCAAATTCTGGAAAATAAATAATAAAAATGGGTGAAAGCGGTGGGTGTTAATTTTAGGAAATTATCCATAGAAATACCGGTTACTAAGAAAATATATATGAATATTTTTCCTATGGTTATTTCGAACCTAAATCACCCATTATTAAAAAAATTGCTAAATTGCCGCAATTGGGTGAAGTTAGTAGTTGCGGGGTAGTAGAGCGCGATATTACGACTAAAATCGTGTATAAGAATTTTACTTATGAATCTGGGAAAAAAGAGGCTGAAAAGTTAATAGAATTTGATTTTGGATTAAGGTAGCATGAAGCATCCTAATGGGTATCGAATAATATAAAAAGTAATATATGCTCTTATATCATTCTTCTTCAAGTCCGCTAATGCTTTCTTATTTTTCTTTAAGAAATTCTGGAACCTTTCACTATCGATAGATAAATTTATTACTTGTTCAATGAAAACATATTTATCGAATGAATTTAGGAATTTAATATGAATATATTGTGACTCAATACAAAATCATACAAATATTAATTGTTTGTCAAACCCAAGACCCTCTTTTGGTTTTTCGTAAATTTTGGTTGATTTGCTGCTGCGCCTGAATTTGCTGCTGCGCCTGAATTTGCTGCATTTACTGCTGTTACTGCTGTTACTGCTGTTGCATTTTCTGCTGCGCCTGAATTTGCTGCTGCTGCATTTACTGCTTTCACTCCTGTTAATGCAGCTGAATTTGCTGCTTTTACTATTGCATTTGCTGCTGTATTTGCTATTGCATTTGCTGCTGTATTTGCTATTGCATTTGCTGTGGATGCAACTACTACATTTGCGGATGACGTTACTGCTGGATTTGCTCCTGATTTTTCCGCATTCATATTTTGTTTGGTTATGTTTTGATTTTTAGCTATTAAATTTTTTAATTTACCATTCGATTCTAATAATTTTTTTTTTAAGTTATTCGCTGTTTGTTTTGCATTATTTGCGGTTTGTTTATTTATGATTAATTGTTCTTTAGCTTTGATAGCTTTTTCTCTTTGTTCCTTTTGTCGTACTATAGACGCATTTTTTTCTTCTTCAGCTTTATTCAATTCTTGTTTAGCCTTATTTAAATCACTCATACTTTCTTTTATTATTTCTTTACTTTTATTTAGCGTACTATTACTAATTTTTCCAGAATCATTACTTAAATTATTAAAACTATATGCTGTTTTTTTATTATTTTCTTCACCTCCTTTCATTTTTTTACCTGTTTTCCCGCTTAATTTAGCAACTGGTTTATACTGAATTACACGACCTTTCAATTCTATGGGCTCCTTAAGTTTCTCAATGTATCCTACATAAGGTCCATAAGTCTTCTTTTTTGAACCTTGGGTTATTTCGCGAATATGGAATTCCACTTTTTTGCTTTTGTTAGAAGTGCAGAGTTTTGTTACAGCCTTTTTGGCAGCAGAAGATGGGGATGAACTAATATAAAGTCCGTTCTCTTTGTCTCCTATAACAACTGTAAAGTGGCGTTTTGAATCAGAAGAAGTCTTCTTAGCATTTTTACCTCCAATTTGTGGCATTTATAATAAATACAAATATATAAATTTAATGAGAAATGAGTATGGATTAACACCTCGTAAATTATTAAAGTGATTACTATTTTTGGTGATTGGTTTGATGTTTTAATTATTGTAAAATCTAAATAATTTTACTGGGATTTATACTAATTGGCAAAGGTGATGTTAATAGTATTCTTTTTGAAAAATTATATAAATTTATTTGATTATTATTTTCTGGGAGTTTATTTTTTAAAATTGATTGTGGCTGTTGTATTACGTCTATATATTTTTCCGCAGTTGAAGCTTTTTTTGGATTTGTATTTACAATTACTTGATCAGCAGCATTTTTTTCTGTGTTTGCATTTTCTGCTGCTCTTGCTTCTGCCTTTAAAACTACTTGAGCAGCTGCTTTTGCTTTTTCTACTGCTGCTTCAGCTTCTGAATTTGCTTTTGCTGCCGCATTTTCCTCTGCTTTTGCTTTTGTTTCTGAATTTAAGGCTACTTGAGCTGCTGATTTTGCATTTTCTACTGCTTTTTTATATGCTTCTACATTTGAATTGGCTAGTACTCTTGCATTTGCTAATTGTTTTGTTTTTATGGTTTGATTCTCTGCTGCTTTCGAGTTTGCTTTTTTTTGCGCATTTAAAACTGCTTGAGCAGCTGCTTTTGCTTTTTCTACTGCTGCTTCAGCTTCTGAATTTGCTTTTGTTGCCGCATTTTCCTCTGCTTTTGCTTTTGTTTCTGAATTTAAGGCTACTTGAGCTGCTGATTTTGCATTTTCTACTGCTTTTTTATATGCTTCTACATTTGAATTGGCTAGTACTCTTGCATTTGCT